>VFQQ010003329.1_pt1 | contig 15876 bp, 16 predicted proteins | sample 3512341 | NCBI WGS metagenome assembly VFQQ01 (sample SAMN10412373, study PRJNA504923) | tailings metagenome | isolation source: Relicate 2 Philex TSF1 revegetated site | place: Philippines: Tuba, Benguet | collected 2017-08-29 | reverse complement strand
AACGACCTTCTCGACCTCGACACGTTGCGGCGCCAGATCGAGGCGCGCGACCGCGAGATCGACAACCCCTTCGCCAAGGACGCGCAGATCACCGCCATCAACGGCGCGCGCAACTATCTCGGCGACAAGCTGATCCGCACCGCCAAGCCGCACAAGATCCTCGACCCGGCCAACGGCCCGCTGATCGCCGTGCGGCTCAACGTGCTGACCCGCAAGACGCTGGGCGGCCTGCATACCAACCTCGATTCGCAGGTGCTGGACAGGAACGGCGAGCCGGTCCCCGGCCTGTACGCGGCCGGCGAAGTCGCCGGCTTCGGCGGCGGCGGCTACCACGGCTACAACGCACTCGAAGGGACTTTTCTGGGCGGCTGCATCTTTTCGGGCAGGAATGCGGGGAGGCATGCGGCAAGGTAGCGGGGCATAAAGGCCCCTCTCCGTCGCCGCTTCGCGGCGCCACCTCTCCCCGCAAGCGGGGCGAGGAACCTGGGTTCTGTGAGGGCGCTACACTTCAGGACTTGGGTTCCTCGCCCCCGCAAGGCGGGGGAGAGGTGGCGCCGCGAAGCGGCGACGGAGAGGGTGAACTTACACGCGACGTCGCCCCGTCCCGTTCAATCCCTCACCAAACCGCTCCATCCAACGCATCCAGCGGAAACTTGAGATAGCGCTTGCCGTTCGCCTCAGGCTCCGGCAGGCGCGCACCGTTGATGTTGACCTGCAGCGCGTGAAGAATGAGCTTCGGCATCGGCAGCGTCCTGTCGCGCGCCTCGCGCACGGCGACGAACTCGGCCTCGGTGCGATTCTGCGTCAGATGATTGTTCCCGCACTTCTGCTCCGCGACCGTGCTTTCCCAGCGCGGCTCGCGGCCGCCCGGCTGATAGTCGTGACCGGTGAACAATCGCGTATCCTCCGGCAGCGCCAGAATAGCCTGGATCGACTGCCACAACCTGCTCGCACTGCCGCCGGGAAAATCCGCCCGCGCCGAACCGCTGTCGGGCATGAACAGCGTATCGTGGATGAAGGCGGCATTGCCGACGACATAGGTGATCGACGCCAGCGTGTGACCCGGCGAATGCATGACGAAAACATCGAGATTGCCGATCCTGAAGCGCTCGCCATCGTCAAAAAGCCGGTCCCATTGGCTGCCGTCGACCGCCAGTTCCGGCCAGTTGTAGATATCGCGCCAAAGTTTTTGGACCTCGACGATCTTTGCACCAATCGCTACGGGCGCACCTGTCTTCGCCTTCAGATAAGCGGCGGCGGAAAAATGGTCGGCATGGGGGTGAGTGTCGAGTATCCACTCGAGTTCGAGCTTCTCTTTCGCGATATGGTCGAGCAGCCGGTCGGCATTGTGGGTGCCGGTCGCACCGGACTTTTCATCGAAATCCAGCACCGGGTCGATGATCGCGCATTTACGCGTCTCGGGATCAGCCACGACATACTGGACCGAAAACGTGCGCTCGTCGAAAAACGCCGCAACGATAGGATTATTTTTCACGAATCTTCCCTGATGTGCAAATCGATACCAATTTTTACCCGGAATGAAGCATACCGGCCATGGCAATGGCAATCGCCACGATCGACGCAGGGTCGTCTTGAAGGCGTAGGTCGGGAAGAGGCGAAGACGCTCTACTCGGCAGCCTGGAACGCGGTCGCCCCCGTCTCGAACTGCAGCTTGGCAAGCCCCGCATAAACGCCGCCCTTGCGCACGAGGCTGCGGTGGGTGCCTTCCTCTACGATGCGGCCGCCATCCATGACCAGAATGCGGTCGGCCTTGAGCACGGTCGCCAGCCGGTGCGCGACGACGATGGTGGTGCGGCCCTTCATCAGCCGTTCGAGCGCGGTCTGCACCAGCGTTTCGCTCTGCGCGTCGAGCGCCGATGTCGCCTCGTCGAGCAGCAGGATCGGCGCGTCGCGCAGGATGGCGCGGGCAATCGCCACGCGCTGGCGCTGGCCGCCCGACAGCATCACGCCGCGCTCGCCGACCTGGGTGTCATAGCCCTGCGCCAGCTTTTCGATGAATTCGTCGGCCAGCGCGTCCCTGGCCGCCGCCTCGATCTCGGCCTGCGCGGCGCCGGGCCTGCCGAAGCCGATATTCTCGCCGGCGGAAGCGGCAAAGATGGTGACGTCCTGCGGCACGATCGCCGTGTGGTCGCGCACTGCCTGCGGATCGGCTTTGGCGATATCGACGCCGTCGATCAGGACCGAACCGGAAACGGGATCGTAGAAGCGCAGCAGCAGTGAGAAGATCGTGCTCTTGCCCGCCCCCGACGGCCCGACGATGGCGACAGTCTCGCCCGGCTGGATGGTGAAGCTGACATCGTGCAGCGTCGGCCGGTCCGGCCGTGCCGGATAGGCGAAGGAAACGTCGCGGAACTCGACCAGACCCCGCGCCGGCTTGGGCAGCGGCAGCGGGTTTGCGGGAGCGGCGATGGCCGGCGTCTCGGCCAGTATCTCCGTCAGCCGCTCAGCCGCACCTGCCGCCTGCGCCAGTTCGCCCCACACTTCCGACAGCGCGCCGAGCGCGCCGGCGGCAAACACCGAATAGAGCAGGAACTGGCCGAGCGTGCCGGCCGACAGCGTACCCGAAAGCACGTCGCGCGAGCCGAACCACAGCACCGCCACAACCGAGGCGAAGATGGTGAAAATGGCAAAGAAGGTAAGAAACGAACGCGCGAACACCGAAGACCGCGCCGCCTCGAAAGCCGTATCCACGGCCTTTGCAAAGCGCCCGGTCACCAGCTTCTCGTTGGTGAAAGCTTGCAGGATGCGCATCGCGCCAATCTGCTCGCTGGCATAGGCGGTCGCCTCGGCCAGCGTGTCCTGCGCCGCGCGCGACTTGCGCCGCACCGAGCGCCCGAAGGCGACCAGCGGCAGCACGATGACGGGGATGGCGACCAGCACGAGCCCGGAAAGCTTGGGACTGGTCACCACCATCATGCCGACAGCACCCAGGCCGAGAATGATGTTGCGCAGGGCGACCGACGCGGTCGCCCCGACCGCCGATTTCACCTGCGTGGTGTCAGCCGTCAGCCGCGAGATGATCTCGCCCGACTGCGCCGTGTCGAAGAAGGATGGCGAAAGCTTCGTCACATGGGCAAAAACGTCGCGGCGCACATCCGCCACCACCCGCTCGCCCAGCGTGATGACGAAATAGTAGCGGCAGGCCGAAGCCAGCGCGAGAAGTGCCGCCATCACCACCAGCATGGAGAAATAATTGGCGATGAAACCGGAATCGGAATTGGAGAATCCGTGGTCGATCATGCGGCGCACGGCGATCGGCAGGGCCAGCGTCACCGCGGCCGCCGTCGCCAGCGAAATGCCGGCGCCCACCACCATGCCGCGATAGCGCATGATATAGGGCGAAATCCGTCGCAGCGGCTGCAGTGAACGCCGGCGATCTTCCTCCGCGCTGCGCCCTGTTTCAGCCATCTTTCCATCCCTGATAGCCGCATCTGGCGAAAGCGCCGTGTGCGGCCTTGTGATTCATTTTCGCCTGATGTATAGGCACCGCGACCGTTTTAGAAGCCGTGGCTCTTCAATAGCTGCGGCTTCGAGTTTTCAAAAGAGGCGCATCGCCGCAGGCGCAAGCCGTGAGCCGCAGCGCGACAGCCAGGAACAGACCGATGAAGACCGATATCCATCCCGACTACCACACCATCAAGGTCGTCATGACCGACGGCACCGAGTACCAGACCAAGTCGACCTGGGGCAAGGAAGGCGACACGATGAACCTCGACATCGACCCTTCGACCCACCCGGCCTGGACCGGTGGCCAGCAGACCCTGCTCGACCGCGGCGGCCGCCTCTCGAAGTTCAAGAAGCGCTACGAAGGCCTCGGCATCTAAGCCTGAGCGCACGACTGATTTTGAAAACCCCGCTTCGGCGGGGTTTTTTGTTGGGGCTTGTCGTCAGGCCGTAGCGCCGCCCCTCATCCGCCCTTCGGGCACCTTCTCCCCGTGAACGGGGAGAAGGAAGAAGCGTCACCGTTGCGGCCAGCCTTCCTCTCCCCGTCACTATACGGGGAGAGGATGCCGGCAGGCAGGTGAGGGGCAGCGCACGCTTGGCCGAAGAAATCACCCCTCCATCTCCCGCAGCACCATGCGCTTGTAATTCTCCACCAGCGCATCCCCCTCCTCGCGCTCCACAGAAATCGCCAGCCGCATCGTCGATTCGCCCAGCGACATGATGAGGAAGGCCGAGCGATCGAGCTCCGCTGCGTCCGCATCGGGCCGCAGCCGCTTCAGCACCGCAGAAAGCAACGCGCCGTTGAGCCGGCTGCTTTCCAGTTCGGCAGCGCGCAGGCCCTTGTCGGCCTGCATGCCGAACCAGATGTCGCGGATCACCGGCTCGGCCAGGAACAGGCCGTAATAGATGTCGATCAGCCGCCCGAAGGCGACGCGCAGCCCTTCCATATCGCGCGCACCCGCCAGTTCGGCCTCGATGCATTCGCGCCCCTGCGCATTATAGCGCTCGGCCAGCATCCGCAGGATTGCGCCCTTGTCGGGAAAATACTGGTAGAGCGAGCCGATCGAAATCTCCGCATTTTCAGCCACTTCGCTCATGCGCATGGCATCGCTGCCGGCTGCCTCAATCAGGGCACCGGCCACCTCCAGTATGCGCTCCACCCGCTCGCGGCTGCGCTGCTGCGTCGGCGCGCGACGCGGCATGGTCGGCGCATCGCCGGCTGCAGCTGGGTTCGGCTCCATGATTCTCTCCGACACGATTCCGGTTGACATTCATAATATGAGGATTTATCACATTTGCAAATGTGAGGATTACTCACATTCTGGAGGAAATGATGAACACAATCAATCAGACCACCAAACCGACCCTCATCCTCGGTGGCACCGGCAAGACCGGAAGCCGCCTCGCACAACGCCTCACCGCGCGCGGCTTGCCGGTGCGCATCGGCTCGCGTTCCGGCCAGCCGCCCTTCGACTGGAACGACGACAAGACGTGGAAGGCAGCACTGGAAGGCGTCGGCGCCGTCTACATTACCTACTATCCGGACCTCACCGTGCCGGGTGCTGCCGAAGCGATCGGGGCCTTCTCGCGGCTGGCGTTGGCAAACGGCGTGAAGCGGCTGGTGCTGCTTTCCGGCCGCGGCGAGCCGGAAGCGCAACGCGCCGAGGACGAACTGAAAGCGTCAGGCGCCGACTGGACCATCCTGCGCTGTGCCTGGTTCACCCAGAATTTCAGCGAGAGTTTTCTGCTCGACCCCATTCTGGCCGGCGAGATCGCCCTGCCCGCCGGTGATGTGAAGGAGCCCTTCGTCGATGCCGACGACATCGCCGACGCAGCCGCCATCGCACTGACCGAGCCCGGCCATGCCGGCCAGCTTTACGAGATGACCGGCCCGCGCATGCTGACCTTCGCCGAAGCCGCCGCCGAAATCGGCAAGGCAAGCGGACGGGAGATCCGCTACGAGCAGATTTCGCACGAAGTCTTCTTCGAGACGCTGAAACAGGCCGGCATACCGGCAGAGTTCTTTGGGCTGCTGACGGAACTGTTCACCGACGTGCTCGATGGCCGCAACGCCCATGTCACCGACGGTGCACGACGCATTCTCGGCCGCGCACCGAAGGATTTTTCCGATTATGCTCGCGACACCGCCGCCACCGGCATCTGGGAGGAGAAAAAATGATCGCGCCGCTCTTCATCGCCCTCACCTTTGCCGCCGCTCTCGGCAGCGGCATCATGGCAGGGCTGTTCTTCGTCTTCTCGACAACGATCATGGCCGCCCTCGCACGCTTGCCCGCCGGCGACGGGGCGGCGGCAATGAACGCAATCAACGTCGTCATCCTCAACCCGTTGTTCCTCACGGTCTTCATGGGAACGGCGCTCATTTGCGCTATCCTCGCCGTCAAGGCGATCATCGGCTGGAGCGAGGCCGGCTCAGCCTGGCTGCTTGCCGGCAGCCTGCTCTACATCGCCGGCATTCTTCTGGTGACGATGATCTTCAACGTGCCGCTGAACGATGCGCTGGCTGCCGTCGGCCCCGAAACGACCGAAGGCGCAAACATCTGGACGCGCTACCTTGCCGAATGGGTGCCGTGGAACCATGTTCGCACGGTAAGCGGCATCGCCTCGCTCGCCTGCTTCATCATGGCGCTGCGGTAGGGCGGGAAATTACTTCCGGTCCGAATGCCCGAGATCGCGTTCGGGATCGACGATATCGCGCACGAGCTGCTTCAGCACCTTGGCTTCCGGAAAGCCGCCATCGCGCTTGCGCTCCCAGATCAGCTCACCATTGCAGGTGATTTCAAAGACGCCGCCGGTGCCCGGCACCAGCGCCACCTCGCCGAGTTCGGTGCCGAAAGTGGAAAGCAGCTCCTGCCCCAGCCACGCCGCGCGCAACAGCCACATGCACTGGGTGCAGTAGGTTATGCGGATGACGGGGAGAGGCGTGGCGTTCATTTCAGGCTGCTCCGAAGGGACGTGATGCTCGCTTCATCCGGCAAGGTTTCACTCTACGGCGCCCCCCTCTGGCCTGCCGGCCATCTCCCCCTCAGGTGGGGAGATTAGCCTTCACGTCAGCTTTCGCCAATCATCGGCGTTGAAGAATGTGCGGAACGAGTGAAGCGGCTAATCTCCCCACCTGAGGGGGAGATGGCCGGCAGGCCAGAGGGGGGCGCGAAGAAATGCAAGCTTTCAGGACTTTCTCCCCGCGCCAACCACTCAAGCAGCACTAAGCTTTGCCATAGTCTCTTCATCAACCTCGAAATTGGCGTAGACGTTCTGCACGTCGTCGTCGTCCTCGAGGGTGGCGACGAGTTTCAGGATCGACTGGGCGCGGTCCTCATCCACCGGAATGTTGTTCTGCGGCTTCCAGATCGCCTTCACCGATTCGGCTTCGCCGAGCGAGGCTTCGAGCGCCTTGGAGACCTCGCCGAGATTTTCGAAAGCGCAGAGGATGGTGTGGCCGTCCTCGTCGGACTGCACGTCGTCGGCGCCCGCCTCGATCGCGGCATCCATCAGCTTGTCGGCGCTGCCGACGGAAGCCGGATAGACGATTTCGCCGACGCGGTCCCACATGAAGGACACCGAGCCGGTTTCGCCGAGCGCCCCGCCGGACTTGGTGAAGGCCGCGCGGACATTGGATGCCGAGCGGTTGCGGTTGTCGGTCAGCACCTCGACAATGACCGCGACACCGCCGGGGCCGTAGCCCTCGTAGCGCACTTCATCGTAGTTTTCCGCATCGCCCGCCGACGCCTTGTTGATGGCGCGCTGGATGTTGTCCTTCGGCATCGACACGGCCTTGGCGTTCTGCACGGCGAGCCGCAGGCGCGGGTTCATCGACGGGTCAGGCACGCCTGTCTTGGCGGCAACGGTGATTTCGCGCGCCAGCTTGGAAAACATTTTCGAGCGCACCGCGTCCTGACGGCCCTTGCGGTGCATGATGTTCTTGAATTGTGAATGGCCGGCCATGGGACCCCTTAGTCTTTACTCGGCTATCTGGAATGGGCCGGCTTATAAACCAGAATGACGGTGAACGTCCAGAAGCTCCGGCTTTTTGCCGCCTCGCGAAAACGTGACTCCCGATTATACCTTTCCACCGGTCATAGTGCGCGGATCGCGCCTTGTATCGACCCCTGCGACAGGAGCCTGTGAATGCCTGCTTTTCGCCTTGCCGCATTGCTCGCATTCCTGCTCTGGCCGCTGGCAGCACTTGCGCAGGAAGACCCGGTGCCAAGCCGCTGCCTCGCCATCGCGCAGGCGCTGCCCGGCGTCACCTATGCCAATTTCACCCCGGCGCAGGCCAGCACCAGCGGCGAGGTCAAGATCACCTATGCCGGCCATTCCACCTATGTCATCGAGAGCCCCGCCGGCGTGCGTATCGCCACCGACTTCAACGGCATCTATGGCGGCGATCCGCTGCCGCGCGTCGTCACCATGAACAAGGCGCACCGCACCCATTACACCGATGCGCCCGATCCCGGCATCGAGCACGTGCTGCGCGGCTGGAACCCCGAGGGTGGGCCGGCACGGCACCGCGTGGTCATCGACGACGTCTATATCCGCAATGTTCCAACCGATATCCGCAGCTGGGGCGGCGAACTTGAGCGCGACGGCAATTCGATCTTCATCTTCGAACTGGCCGATCTGTGCATCGGCCATCTCGGTCATTTGCATACCCGCCTCAGCGACCAGCAATATGGCCAGATCGGCCGGCTCGACATCGTCATGGTGCCTATCGACGGCGGCCTGACCCAGTCCATTGGCTCGATCAGCGAGATCACGGAGCGGCTTTATTCCTCGGTCGTGCTGCCCATGCACCGTCATGCGACGCCGCTGGACGAATTCCTCGGCCGGCTGGGCGAAGGCTTTGCCGTCGATTTTCGCGACAGCCCGTCGTTTACGGTGTCGCTGAAGACATTGCCGCGCATGCCGACGATTGTTGTGCTCGAGGGGGTTTGAGGGTGCATCCGGAGGCGCAGCGTTCCTTCGCGCCCCCCTCTGGCCTGCCGGCCATCTCCCCCTCAGGTGGGGAGATTAGCAGCGTCGGTCGTCCCGCCTATTCTGCGACGCTGAAAGTTAGCGAAAGCCGTGATGAAGGCTAATCTCCCCACCTGAGGGGGAGATGGCCGGCAGGCCAGAGGGGGGCAACGTAGGGCGATTACCTGACCGAGTACGTCGTAATCAGCTACCCCCCATGCCCCTTCGTCTTGCGCCGCCGCGCCAGCATGTTGAGCCCCTCGACCAGCGCCGAGAAGCCCATGGCAGCGTAGATATAGCCCTTGGGCACGTGATAGCCCATGCCGTCGGCAATCAGCGTCATGCCGATCATCAGAAGGAAGCCCAGCGCCAGCATGACGATGGTCGGGTTCTTGGCGATGAACTTGGCCAGCGGGTCGGCGGCCACCAGCATCACCGTCACCGCCGCGATGACGGCTATATACATGATGACGATCTCGTCGGTCATGCCGACGGCCGTGATGATGGAATCCACCGAGAATACCAGGTCGAGCAGCAGGATCTGGAAGATCGCCGCGCCCATGGTCAGTTGCACCGTGCCGGACACGCCGACCATGTCGTCCTTGTGGTCGGTGAGATCGACCGAGTGATGGATTTCCTTTGTCGCCTTCCACACCAGGAACAGGCCGCCGGCGATGAGAATGATGTCGCGCCAGGAGAAGCCGTGACCGAAGGCGGTGAAGATCGGCGTCGTCAGCTGGACGATGAAGGATATGGTCGCAAGCAGCACCAGCCGCATGATGAGCGCCGCACTGATGCCGAGCTTGCGCGCCCTGGATTGATGCTCCGGCGGCAGCTTGTTGGTCAGGATCGAGATGAAGATCAAATTGTCGATGCCGAGAACGATCTCCATGACCACCAGGGTCACCAGGGCGACCCACGCTGTCGGATCGTTCACGAAGGCGAAATGCGGTGCCAGAAACTCGATGATCGGCATCTGCGGAAGGTCCCCTGCATCCTGAAGAGAAAATATTCCGGCAGAAGTAGGTAGGCTACAGGTTCACTTCAACGTCAAGACCAGAAAGAAGGCACGGTTTCTTCCAATCGCGGGCCGAGCCGCAACGGCGCGACCTTCTCGGCGAGCCCGGTGCGGTCGGATATGTCGACGCCGAGACCGCAGATCGTCGCCGGCCCGTTCGCCGCCTCGAACCGTCCCTTCGGCACTTTCGACAGGAACCGGTTCAGCGGTTCCTCCTTGTCCATGCCGAGCGAGGAATCATAGTCGCCGCACATGCCGGCATCGGTCAGGTAGGCGGTGCCGCCATTGAGTATCTGGTGGTCGGCGGTCGGCTGGTGTGTGTGCGTACCGACGACGAGGCTGGCGCGCCCGTCGACAAAATGCGCGAAGCACATCTTCTCGCTGGTCGCCTCGGCGTGGAAGTCGATCACCACCGCATCGGCCTGTTCGCCGAGCGGACAGGCCGCAAGCTCGCGCTCGACCGCCTGGAACGGATCGTCCAGCTCGGGATGCATGAACACGCGGCCCATGATGTTGGAAACGAAAACGCGCGCGCCGTTTCTGGCGATATAGACGCCCGAACCGCGCCCCGGCGTGCCCTTCGGAAAATTCACCGGCCGCAGGAAACGATCCTCGCGCGGCGCGAATGTCAGCGCCTCGCGCTGGTCCCAGACATGATTGCCGGTGGTCACGACATCGGCGCCGGCATTCAGCGTCTCGCGATAAATTTCCTCGGTGATGCCGAAGCCGCCGGCGGCGTTCTCGCCGTTGACGATGACGAAGTCGAGCTTGAAGTCCGAAATCAGCCCCGGCAGCTTTTCCCACACCGCCGTGCGGCCGGACTTACCCACCATGTCCCCGAGAAAAAGAAGTCTCATGCAGCGCGATCCGTAACAACAAAAAGAGCGTGATCCTCGAATAGGCTCACACTCTTGAAAGCAATCTTTTACAGAGTAGAGCCAAACTGGCGCAAGCCGCTTTCGGTCAGGATTTCCGGGATGATCACGTCATGCGCCTCGTCTGGCACGAGCGGCACTTCCTGGCAATCGAAGGCGATGCCGATCATGCGTGGATCGAGGCCCTTGTCGTGCAGGCGCGAGATCGCGCGGTCGTAATAGCCGGCGCCATAGCCGATGCGGTGGCCGCGCGCGTCGAAGGCTGCCAGCGGTATCAGCATCAGCGACGGGTCGAGCACTTCCGCATCCTCCGGCGGCCCGGCGGTGCCGTAGCTCATCTGGACAAGCTCGGCGCCGCGCACCAGTTCGCGAAAGACGATCGTCGTCTTGTCGAGGATCGCCGGAAGGCAGAGCCGCGCGCCCTTTTCGCGCAGGGCAAACATCAGCGGCCTGATATCTACTTCGGAGCGCATTGGCCAGAAGGCCGAGACGATCTGCCCCGGCTCGACCGGGATCGACGCTGCGATGTCGGCCATCTGCAGCGACGCCTCGATGCGCCACACCACGGGCAGCGCATCGCGGCGCGCCAGCGCTTCCTGCCGCAATTGTTTCTTGAGTGCTTTTTCCATCATTGTGCCCTTATGCCGGGGCACGATAAAAAACGCCAGTTGCGCGGCGCCATCGCGCAAGCGACATTTTTGAAAAGCGCAACGAAATCGGGAAAGTGACGATCCACACGACCGGTGGAGAGAGCGATCCCGGGAACCTACAAAGTAGGTGGGCGCCGTATGAGAAAACCCACGGGTCTTCCCAGGGACAGCTCCCTAAGGATCGTTAAGGCCCCGGGGAAAATGTTCTCCTGCCGCGAGGCGCAGACCGTCGTGGATGAATATAGGACGCAAAGAGGATGCGCGCCAGAGAATTGCCGGCCTGGAAAAAATTTTGATGAAAGCGCCGGCGTTTTCTCCCCCCTTGAGGGGGAGATGGCGCGAAGCGCCAGAGGGGGTCATCCCGGCAGTGCGCGGCGCGAAAGGAACGTCGAGCACTGCCGCAGCGACCCCACCCGGCCCTACGGGCCACCCTCCCCTCAAGGGGGAGGGAAACGCCGGCGCACCCTTGCCCCGTCACCATCCCGCCCCTACTGTCGCGGCCAACACCAATCTGGAGTTTGGAATGCGTTTTGAAGGCACCTCGGCCTATGTCGCCGAAAAGGATCTGATGGTCGCGGTCAATGCGGCGATCGCGCTCGAGCGGCCCTTGCTGGTCAAGGGCGAGCCCGGCACCGGCAAGACCGAGCTTGCCAAGCAGGTGGCGTCCGCCCTCGGCCTCGACCTGATCGAATGGCACATCAAGTCGACCACCCGCGCCCAGCAGGGCCTCTATGAATATGATGCTGTCTCGCGCCTGCGCGACAGCCAGCTCGGCGACGACCGGTTCAACGACATCAAGAACTACATCAAGCGCGGCAAGCTGTGGGAGGCCTTCGCCGCCGGCAGGAAGGTCGTGCTTCTGATCGACGAGATCGACAAGGCCGACATCGAATTCCCCAACGACCTGTTGCAGGAACTCGATAAGATGGAGTTCTTCGTCTACGAAACCGGCGAGACGATCCGGGCCGATGTGCGCCCCATCGTCATCATCACCTCCAACAACGAGAAGGAACTGCCCGACGCCTTCCTGCGCCGCTGCTTCTTCCACTATATCCGCTTCCCCGACGCCGAGACGCTGACGAAAATCGTCGAGGTCCACTATCCCGGCATCAAGCAGAATCTTGTGCGCGCCGCCCTCACCCAGTTCTACGAAATCCGCGACGTGCCTGGCCTCAAGAAAAAACCCTCGACCTCCGAGGCGCTCGACTGGATCAGGCTGCTGGTCGCCGACGACATCGACCCCGCAGACCTGCGCGCCGACCCGAAGAACGCCCTGCCCAAACTGCACGGCGCGCTTCTGAAGAACGAGCAGGACGTGCATCTGTTCGAACGGCTGGCGTTTATGGCGAGAAGGCAGGGGTAGCAGTTACCCCCTCTCCGACCGCTTCGCGGCCACCTCTCCCCCACTTCGTAGGGGAGAGGATGAACGTCCAGCTTGGCTCCAATCCTCGCCCCCATGAAATGGGGGAGAGGTGGCTCGCGTAGCGAGACGGAGAGGGGTTCTTAAGCGCGGACAACGCTTTTTCAGCTCTGGACCGTTGGTAACAGCTTCGTACTCGGGCAGGCTCACCGCGAGCAATCACGACAGAAAGCGACAGCCCATGACCGAAGTCACCATCCGCCCGCTCGAACAAATCGACCATGCCGAATGGCGCCGCCTCTGGACCGACTACCTCACCTTCTACAAGGCGACCGTGCCGGAAGAGGTCTACCAGACCACCTGGAAGCGGCTGTTCACGCAAGGCGAGTTCGAGCCGAAGGGCTTCATCGCGCTTCTCGACGGCAAGGCTGTCGGCCTGACGCATTACATGTACCACCGCTCATGCTGGTCGGTGGTGAACAACTGCTATTTGCAGGATCTGTTCGCTGACCCCGACGTACGCGGCAAGGGCGTGGGTGCAGCCCTCATCGAGGCGGTCAAGCAGGAAGCCGCAAAGATCGGCGTGTCGAACGTCTACTGGATGACACACGAGACCAATACCACCGCGCGCAAGCTCTACGATTACGTCGCGCGGCGCACCGGCTTCATTGAATACGACCTGCTGTAGCCACCTCGGTCTGGCCGGTCACCCGGTCGACCCAGCGGTGCCAGTCGCTCTCGCTGCCGTGGAAGACATTGAGGTCGATCTTCCCGGCAACGCCGTGCGACAGCCCGGACCCCGAATACTGCCAGAACACCCACTTGCGGCCGGGATAGACTTTTGACGGGTGCTGGGCGACGGCGCGAAGCCAGAACGGATAGTCGAGGAATGCGCCCTGCAGATTGTCGCGATAGAAATCCGGCGCGGTGTAGATGATCGGACGCTGGCCGTAGTGCCGCTCCAGCTTATCCATGAATACCTGCATCTTCTCCCGCACCTTGGCGGGCGACAGGCGGCGCTGGCATTTCGACTCGCCATTATATTCGACATCGATAACCGGCGGCAGCGCGTCAGCCACCTTGGGCACGTTGCGGATGAACCAGTCGGCCTGCTCGCCGGCGGTGCGGCACCAGTAGAAGAAATGATAAGCGCCGCGCTTCAGCCCGGCTTCCTGTGCGCCGCGCCAGTTCTTGCGGAACATCGGGTCGAGATGGTCGCCGCCGTCGGTCGCCTTGATATAGGCGAAGTTCGCGCCCTGGCTGCGCAGCTTGGGCCAGTCGATCTCGGCCTGCCAGCGCGAGACGTCAACGCCGTGAACGGCCAGCGCCCGCGGCGAGTCCTTGCCGAAATCGATCGGCTTGGCGTCGCGGAACTGGCGGCTGTAGACGCGGCTGCGTTCGCGGGGTGCGGTTCTGCTGCCTGACGGGTCCGACGGCACCATCAGCGCGACCGGCTTCAGTTCCGGCACCGGCATTCCGGCCGATTTGGACTCGACGGCAAGCGCCACCGCTGCCGGCGGAACCGGGGTGGCGGCCGCCAGCGCCTGCGTCGGCATCTGCTGCATTTCGGGTTCCCCGACACTTGCCGACGGCACCGGCCCGCTCGGCCTGACGACGGAACTTGTCGTTTCAAGCGATGGCTGCGCCAGAATATCGCCAACGCCCGAACTGGACGTGCAGCCGGCCAAAGCCATGCAGGCAACGAAAAATACTGGCAAGCCTGAGAAACGCATGAACACCCGCACGCAAACAAACACGCCGATGGCAAACACCGCCACCGAGCCCCACTGCCTTGAATTGCTAACGACAAATTACCAAGAAAGGTTGAATCCCGCCGTTAACCCTAAAAGAAGCTGTCCGTTGCAGCCATGCATCAGCTCCCGGGCTTGCCTGCCACGCCGATGCGACGCAAAGTGGCGAGCATGTTCATTCCCTTCTTTCTCGAACTCAAAGCCGCAAAAGTCCCCGTGTCGCTGCGGGAATATCTGTCCCTGCTCGAAGGGCTGGAAGCGGGGTTGGTCGACTATGATGTCGAAGGTTTTTACTATCTCGCCCGCGCAGCCCTGGTGAAGGATGAACGCCATATCGACCGTTTCGACCAGGTCTTTGCCCATGTCTTCAAGGGCGTCGAGGCGCTGGCCGGCGAAGGCGCCATCGATGTCGAGAACCTGCCCGAGGAATGGCTGCGGCGGCTGGCCGAAAAGCACCTGAGCGACGACGAGAAAAAGCTGGTCGAGGCGCTGGGCGGCTTCGAAAAGCTGATGGAGACGCTGAAGAAGCGCCTCGAAGAACAGAAGGGCCGGCATCAGGGCGGCTCGAAATGGATCGGCACTGCCGGCACCTCGCCCTTCGGCGCCTATGGCTACAATCCCGAAGGCGTGCGCATCGGCCAGAACGAAAGCCGCCATCGCCGCGCGGTGAAGGTGTGGGACAAGCGCGAGTTCAGGAATTTCGACGATTCCGTCGAACTCGGCACCCGTAACATCAAGATCGCGCTAAAACGCCTGCGCCGCTGGGTGCGCGAGGGCGCGGAAGAGGAATTCGACCTGCCCGGCACCATCCACGCCACCGCCGAGCATGGCTATCTCGACGTCCAGACCCGGCCCGAGCGGCGCAACGCCGTGAAGCTTTTGATGTTCTTCGATGTCGGCGGCTCGATGGACGACCACATCAAGGTAGTCGAAGAGCTGTTTTCGGCGTCGCGTGCCGAATTCCGCCATCTCGAATATTTTTACTTCCACAATTGCCTCTACGAAGGCGTCTGGAAGGACAATCGCCGCCGCCATTCCGAAACCATCCCGACCCACGACGTGCTGCACAAATACGGCCACGACTATAAGGTCATCTTCGTCGGCGACGCCTCGATGAGCCCCTACGAGATCGCCTATGCCGGCGGCTCCGTCGAACACTGGAACCCCGAGCCCGGCGCGCTCTGGCTGCAGCGCGTCACCGCGCAATGGCCGAACGCCATCTGGATCAACCCGACACGCGAGAAACACTGGAGCTACACCCATTCGATCAAGATGATCGGCGACATTTTCTCCGACCGCATGTACCCGCTGACGCTTTCGGGACTGGAAAGCGCGACCAAGGAGCTTTCGAGGAAGCATTGAGGCACTTGGTAAACCCGGCTTTCAGTCTTACATTTGGCCGGAACAAAACATCCTTGGAGGCGGCCTCATGGACACTCATACCTATCCCGTCACCCACACCGACGCAGAATGGCGCGCCAAGCTGACGCCGGAGCAATATGCGGTCATGCGCGGTCACGGCACCGAGCGGCCGGGAAGCTGCGCCTTGCTCTACGAGAAGCGCGCCGGCACCTTTACCTGCGCCGGCTGCGACCAGCCTTTGTTCGAATCGAAGCTGAAATTCGAGAGCGGCACCGGCTGGCCGAGCTTCAACGACCCGGTCGAAGGTTCGGTGGAAACAACCGTCGACCGCAGCTACGGCATGGTGCGCACGGAATGCCATTGCGCGCGCTGCGGCAGCCATCTCGGCCATGTCTTCGAAGACGGCCCGCCGCCGACCGGCCTG
>VFQQ010003327.1_pt1 | contig 15881 bp, 16 predicted proteins | sample 3512341 | NCBI WGS metagenome assembly VFQQ01 (sample SAMN10412373, study PRJNA504923) | tailings metagenome | isolation source: Relicate 2 Philex TSF1 revegetated site | place: Philippines: Tuba, Benguet | collected 2017-08-29 | reverse complement strand
CTCCCCACCTGTGGGGGAGATGTCCGGCAGGACAGAGGGGGGCAACGTAGGGCGCGGACCTGGGCATCAAATCGCGTTCCCGAGGTTTCGGCATGACCTCCCATTCCCTGAAAAAATACAAACGCATCACCGTGAAGATCGGCTCGGCCCTGCTGGTCGATCGTTCGACGGGGCTGAAGCGCGACTGGCTGGCCTCGATCGCCGACGATATCGCTGCCCTTGCCACGAACGGGGCGGAAGTGCTGGTGGTGTCGTCGGGCGCCATTGCGCTCGGGCGCACCGTTCTCGGCCTCGGCAAGCGGGTGCTGAAGCTGGAGGAAAGCCAGGCATGCGCTGCCGTCGGCCAGATCGCGCTTGCCGGCGCGTGGTCGGACGAGCTTGGCCGCAACGGGCTGAAATCCGGGCAGGTGCTGGTGACGCTCGGCGATACCGAGGAGCGCCGCCGCTATCTCAATGCGCGCGCGACCATTTCGACACTGCTCAAGATGAAGGCGGTGCCGGTCATCAACGAGAACGACACGGTCGCGACCTCCGAAATCCGCTACGGCGACAACGACCGGCTGGCCGCCCGCGTCGCGACGATGATGGGCGCGGATCTGCTGGTGCTTTTGTCCGACATTGATGGGCTCTACACAGCGCCGCCGGCATTCGATCCTGCGGCGAAATTCATTCCGCTGGTCGAGCGCATCACGCCCGATATCGAGGCGATGGCGGGGGCCGCGGCTTCCGAACTGTCGCGCGGCGGCATGCGCACCAAGCTCGACGCCGGCAAGATCGCGACGGCGGCCGGCACGGCGATGATTATCACCTCCGGCACGCGGCTGAACCCCCTGTCGGCGATAGAGCGTGGTGAGCGCGCAACCTTCTTCAAGCCCAGCGCCAACCCGGTAAAGGGCTACAAGACCTGGATCGCCGGTCAGCTCGAGCCGGCGGGCCGGTTGACGGTGGATGCCGGCGCGATCGGCGCGCTGCTTTCGGGCAAGTCGCTGCTGCCGGCAGGCGTCAGGAACGTCAGCGGCAACTTTTCGCGTGGTGATACGGTCGCCATCGTCAGCCCGGAGGGCCGGGAGATTGCGCGTGGCCTGATTGCCTATGATGCCGCCGATGCCGTAAGGATCGCCGGGCTGAAGACGAACGAAATAGCCGCCGTGCTTGGCTATGAGGGACGGTCGGCTATGATCCATCGCGACGATCTGGTGGTGAGCCATTCGGGCGCGATGGAAACGGTGCAGGTGGAGGGATGAACCATGCTGACGACGCATGAAAAATCCGGTGAGGACACGATCTCCCTGATGGCCGATATCGGCCGCAAGGCGCGCAATGCCGCGCGACCGCTTGCCATCGCAAGCACCGAGCGCAAGAACGCCGCGTTGATCGGCATGGCCGAGGCGATCCTTCGTGGTGAGCAGGCCATTCTGGCTGCCAATGCCATCGACGTGCAGAACGGCGAAGAATCGGGGCTCAGCGGCTCCTTCATGGACCGGCTGAAACTCGATCCGAAGCGCATCCGCGACATGGCCGACGGCATTCGGGCGATTGCCGAACTGCGCGATCCGGTCGGCGAGGTCATTGCCGAATGGGACCGTCCCAACGGCCTTCACATCGAGCGCGTGCGCACGCCGCTCGGCGTCGTCGGCGTCATCTATGAGAGCCGCCCGAATGTGACGGCGGATGCCGGTGCGCTGTGCCTGAAGGCCGGAAATCCCGTCATCCTGCGCGGCGGCTCGGATTCGCTCAATTCGTCGGCTGCCATTCACGCCTGCCTCGTCGAGGGGCTCAAGGCTGCGAAGCTGCCGGCAGATGCCATCCAGCTCGTGCCGACCACGGACCGCGCTGCGGTCGGCGAAATGCTGAAAGGGCTTTCGGGCAATCTCGACGTCATCATTCCGCGCGGGGGGCGCAGCCTGGTCGAGCGCGTGCAGACCGAGGCGCGGGTGCCGGTCTTTGCCCATCTCGAAGGCATCTGCCATCTCTATATCGACAAGTCGGCCGAACTCGACATGGCGGTTAAGATCGCCGTCAACGCCAAGATGCGGCGCACCGGCATCTGCGGTGCGGCCGAGACACTGCTGGTCGACCGCGCGGTGGCCTCGACGCATCTGGTGCCGATCCTTGAGGCGCTGCGAAAGGCAGGCTGCGAAATCCATGCCGACGAGGAGGTTTTGAAGGCCTTTTCCGATGCAAAGCCGGCGACCGATGCGGACTGGGTGACGGAATATCTCGATGCGATCATCGCGGTGAAGCTGGTCGATGGCGTCTCGGGTGCGATCGAGCATATCGAGACCTTCTCCTCGCACCACACCGAGGCGATCGTGGCCGAGGATGCGGCGGCGGTTGAGCGCTTTTTCAACGAGATCGATTCGGCGATCCTGCTGCACAACGCCTCGACGCAGTTCGCCGATGGCGGCGAATTCGGCATGGGAGCGGAAATCGGCATCGCCACCGGCAAGATGCATGCGCGCGGGCCGGTCGGTGTCGAGCAGTTGACCTCGTTCAAGTACCGCGTGCGCGGGTCGGGACAGGTGCGGCCGTGAGTGCTGATCTTATTCTCCCCCCTGTCGGGAGAACGATCGCATGCGGCTTTGCCGGTTGGCTGCTCTGCCCACCCCAGCAGCGTCATCCTCGGGCTTGTCCCGAGGATCTGCGTACGAATGACGGTATTTCGATTGTCGGCCTTCCCCTTGGGAATCTGCGTGGTCGAAATTCCGCGAGCCGAGGCAGATCCTCGGGACAGGCCCGAGGATGACGGTGCTAGAGCCTGGGGAGGGTGAGAGCGTCGCGACCCATTATCTCCGCATGCCGCACGTCGAGAAGGGCATGCAGGTGGGCCTGTTCGGCGGCTCGTTCAATCCGCCCCATGCCGGTCATGCGCTGGTTGCCGAAATCGCGCTGCGCCGGTTGTCGCTCGATCAGCTCTGGTGGATGGTCACGCCTGGCAATCCGCTGAAAAGCACGCGCGAGCTTGCGCCGCTGGCTGAGCGCATAGGGCTATCGGAGAGGATCGCGAAAAACCCGCGCGTCAAGGTTACTGCCTTCGAAGCGGCTCGCCATGTGCGCTACACCGCCGACACGCTGGCGCTGATCAAGGCACGCAATCCCGGCGTCGATTTCGTCTGGATCATGGGCGCTGATTCCCTTCGCGATTTCCACCGCTGGCAGCGCTGGCGCGAGATCATGCTTACCTTCCCGATCGCGGTGATCGACCGGCCGGGCGCGACCTTGTCGTTCCTGTCGTCGGCGGTGGCCAAGACCTTCGACTATGCCCGCGTCGACGAGGCGGATGCGCCGCGGCTTGCTCGCATGAAGGCGCCGGCCTGGACCTTCATCCACGGCCCGCGCTCGTCGCTGTCGTCCACGGCCATCCGCAAGGCGAACGGCGGAAGCTGACCGCTACTTGTTCGATATGCCCTTGGCCTCGAATGCCAGTTTCGCCTTCTTGGTCAGGTCGAGTTTGGTGGCGAAAAAATCGGCGGCGGAGGTCCAGTATCGCAAGGTGATCGCCACGGTGCTGTCGCCCAGTTCGTTGACGAAGGCGGACGGGGCGGTGTCTTTTTTGACGCGGCTGTCGGCCTTCGCCAGATCCATGAAGGTCGATTGCGCCAGGTCGATATCGGCGTCGTAGCCGATGCCGATGGTGATGTCGTTGCGCCGGACGCCGTTGCGGGTGAGGTTGCGCACCGGCTGGTTCCATAGGGTGGAGTTGGGCGCCAGCAGGAAAATGCCGTCGGCGGCGCGCAGGCGGGTGGCGAAAAGGCCGATCTCCTCGACCGTGCCGGTGACCGCGCCGATCTCGACATATTCGCCGATGCGGAAGGGCCGGAGCACGAGCAGCATGATGCCGGCGGCGATGTTCTGCAGCGTGCCCTGTAGTGCCAGTCCGACGGCGAGGCCGATCGCGCCGATGGCGGCGATGATGGAAGCCGTCTGGACGCCGAACTGGCCCAGCACCATGACGATGACCAGCACGAGGATCGCGTAGCGCGCGATCTTCGAGAAGAACTGGCAAAGAGTGGGGTCGAAGCCGCGAATGCGGCTGAGCCCGGCAAATATCGCGCGCTCGATCATTCCGGCGACCAGATAGCCGACGATCAGCAGGATGATCGCGCCAAGCACCGAGAAGGAATAGGTTACGGCAAGTGCGCTCGCCTGGCTCACCCCGGCCTGAACGGCGGCCATAGCTTCCTGGGTGTCGAGTTCCATAAGGGGGCTCCTTTGCGTTTGCGAAACGAATAAGCCACCCCGCCCACCGGTTCCTGCTCGATAGAGGTTTCATGATGGCAGCTTCGGCCGGGTGATCGCAACCCGTGCCCGTTCAGCCACTGCCGTCAGCCGATTGAGGCTCATGCATTTGTGCGTCTTGAAAGTGTTGCACGACTCTGCCTATCTATGAGGTGTCCTGCGATAAAGCAGGGCGTTTCGTTGTTCTTGTTTCGGAAGGAAAGACACTGAGAACAGCACTGCGGAAGAAGGCAACCATCATGCCTTCGCCGGCCGGGATGAGCGGAAACGACTCCGTGTCCCGCGCCTTAGAAACTGTCCTTGCCAGTCTGGAAGACTCCAAGGCCGAAAATATCGTCCCCATCGATCTTTACGGGAAGTCGAGCCTCGCCGATCACATGGTGATCGCGTCGGGCCGGTCGCACCGTCATGTCGCGGCGGTGGCCGATCAACTCCTGAAGGCGCTGAAGGATGCCGGCCTCGGCACCGCGCGCGTCGAGGGGCTTGAGGGCGCCGACTGGGTCCTGATCGATTCGGGCGATATCATCGTCCACGTCTTCCGCCCCGAAGTCCGCGACTTCTACAATCTTGAAAAGATGTGGCAGGCGCCGGATCTCGACGGAGAAACGGTTCACTAAGGTCCAGCGTCCCGAAGGATCGGGACAGGACTTTAGGGTCAGGGCAGGATGAAGATTGCTGTACATGCCGTGGGCCGGATGAAGGCCGGCCCCGACAAGGAACTGGCCGACCGTTATCTGGACCGCTTCGCCAAGAGCGGTCCGGCCATAGGGCTGGAGTTTACCGGCGTTGTCGAGACGCCGGAAAGTCGCGCGCAGAGTGTTACCGAGCGAAAACGCGAGGAGGCGGAAAAACTTCGCGCGCAGTTGGCCTCCGGCGCAGCGCTTATCCTGCTCGACGAGCGCGGCAAGAACATTTCCTCGGAAGATTTCGCCGGCAGGATCGGCGCCTTGCGCGACGGCGGCCAGCGCAATCTGGTCGTCGCCATCGGCGGGCCGGACGGTCATGATGCCGAGTTGCGGGAGAGTGCCGCTCTCGTACTCTCATTCGGCGCGCTGACATGGCCGCATCAGCTGGTGCGTATCATGCTGGCAGAGCAGCTTTATCGTGTCGCAACGATCCTTTCGGGTCATCCGTATCACCGTTCCTGATTTCGGCGCACAGCGCGAAAATTCGACAAAATCCACCGTGGGTTTGCGCATCCGTCGAACCTTCACGACATGGTTGATGGTTCGTTAACGAAGAGATCGCTAAGGTCGACCGGAACACACAGCGCGTCGGGAATGACTGGAACGATGGTTGCGAGAACAGGGCTTGGGCGGTTGCGCCGCGGCGTCTTCGCCGTGGCAGCACTTGTGCTCGCCGTTGCCGCCGCGCAAGCTCAGGACGCCGACGCGATCGTGGCCGATCAGGCGGCGCGCCAAGCCGAATACGAGAAGGTCTCGCAGGATATGACGCTTTCGGCCGCCAGGCTGGAGCAGCTTTCCGCCGATATCGCCAAGGTGCGAAAAGATCATGCGACGATTACCGCAGCCCTTATCCAGTCGGCCAAGACCGAAAAGAAGCTCAGCGAGGATATCGACGAGATCACCGGCCGGCTCGAGGGCCTGAAGGATCAGGAAGACGGCATCCGCCAGTCGCTGATGGCGCGGCGCGGCGTGCTGGCCGAGGTTCTGGGCGCGCTGGAGCGCATGGGGCTGAACCCGCCGCCGGCGATCCTGGTAAAGCCGGAGGATGCGCTGTCTTCCGTGCGCAGCGCCATTTTGCTCGGCGCCGTCGTGCCGGAACTGCGCTCGGAAACGGAAATTCTCCTTGCCGACATGAAGGAAATGTCGCGCGTCACCGCCTCGATCGATGGGGAACGCCAGCGGCTGGTGGCGTCGGTGGCCGATCAATTGACGGAAAAGAAGCGTCTCAGCCTGCTGCTCGAGCAGAAGCAGCGCCTGCAGGGCGAGACCGAGACGGCACTGAAGGAAGAGCAGGGCAACTCGGAAAAGCTTGCTGCGAAGGCGGACAGCCTGCAGGGGCTCATCGCCTCGCTGGAAAAGCAGGCGAATGACAGCCGCAAGCAGGCGGAAGCCGAAAAAAAGGCGGAAGAACAACGCCTTGCCAGCGAAGCCGAGCGCACCGCGCCGCCCGAGGCCAATCGCCTGACCGCTACCGCGCCCTTTTCAGCGCTGCGCGGGCAGGTTTCGCTGCCCGTCACAGGCCGGATCAAGAAACGATTCGGCGCAAAGGATGATAACGGCGGCGTGATGCATGGCGACATGGTTGCGACACAATCGGGCGCCATCGTCACCGCGCCGGCCGATGGAAGCGTATTGTATGCGGGGCCTTTCCGTTCTTATGGACAACTCTTGATCCTGAACGCGGGCGACGGTTATCATGTCGTTCTGGCGGGCATGAGCAGAATCAGCGTCTCGCTGGGTCAGTCCGTCCTCGCGGGCGAACCGATCGGCGCGATGGGAGAGGCCAGGGTGGCCAGCACCTCGGCTTCGCCAAGTGGAAATATTGGTCCGGAACTCTATGTCGAGTTCCGCAAGGATGGAAAACCGGTCGATCCGACCCCATGGTGGGCGGAGCGTCTTTCTGGAAGGACAGGAAATGATACGTAAATTGTCGCTTCTGTTTGCAGGTGCGCTCATGGGCGCGTCCGCAATGACGCTCGTCTATGGGGCGCCGGGCTCGACTGCCAATGCGGCAGGGTCCGAGACCTATCGCCAGTTGGCGATCTTCGGCGACATTTTCGAGCGCGTGCGGGCGCAATATGTGACGCCGCCGGACGAGAAGGCGCTGATTGAAAGCGCCGTCAACGGCATGCTGACCTCGCTCGATCCGCATTCGTCCTACATGAACGCGGAAGCCGCCAAGGATATGCGCGTCCAGACCAAGGGCGAGTTCGGCGGCCTCGGCATTGAAGTCACCATGGAAAACGACCTGGTCAAGGTCGTTGCGCCGATCGACGACACACCTGCCGCCAAGGCCGGTGTGCTGGCCGGCGATTTCATCGCCAAGATCGACGGCGAGGAAGTGCGCGGCCTGACGCTCAACGACGCGGTCGAGAAGATGCGCGGCCTTGTCGGCACCCCGATCAAGCTGACGATCCTGCGCGAAGGCGCCGACAAGCCGATCGAACTGTCGGTCACGCGCGACATCATCAAGGTCAAGGCGGTCAAGTTCCGCGTCGAGAACGACGTCGGCTACATGAAGATCACCTCCTTCACCGAAAAGACCTTCGACGACCTGCAGAATGCGATCGATACGATCAAGAAGCAGATCCCGAACGACAAGCTCAAGGGCTATGTGCTCGACCTGCGCCTGAACCCGGGCGGCCTGCTCGACCAGGCGGTGAGCGTGTCCGACACATTCCTCGACAAGGGCGAGATCGTTTCCACTCGTGGCCGCGATCCGAAGGACATCACCCGCTTCGATGCCCGTCCGGGCGACCTGATCGACGGCAAGCCGCTGATCGTGCTCGTCAATGGCGGCTCGGCCAGCGCCTCGGAGATCGTTGCCGGCGCGTTGCAGGATCATCGCCGCGCCACAGTGGTCGGCACGCAGTCCTTCGGCAAGGGTTCGGTGCAGACGATCATTCCGCTGGCCGAGAACGGCGCGCTCAGGCTGACGACGGCGCTCTATTACACGCCGTCCGGCAAGTCGATCCAGGGCAAGGGCATCACGCCCGACATCAAGGTCGACCAGCCGCTGCCGGACGACCTCAAGGGACGTGACCTGACGCGCGGCGAGTCCGATCTGAAGGGCCACATCAAAGGCGCGGACGAGAGCGATCAGGGCTCCGGTTCGTCGGCCTATGTGCCGCCGGAAGCCAAGGACGACATCCAGCTCAACTATGCGCTGGACCTGCTGCGCGGTAACAAGACCGACCCGGCTTTCCCGCCGAGCCCCGAAAAGGCCGTGATGAACAACCAGTAAGCGCTGCGCGGGCAGATGTGGTCTGCCCCCAGTGTTTTTTGGAAATGCAAAATCCGCCGGAAATTTTCCGGCGGATTTTTTTATAGTGCGTCTCAAGCCGCACGCTCTTTAGTTGGACGCCGGATTCTGCGAGAACGAATACCCGTTGTCCGGTCCGATTCTCTAAGGAATACGGCTTGTCCGATAAGGAAATCGATCGCCCGTTAGGTCAGGCTGCGCCGCGCCGGTCGCCACGCGGTTTTTCGTTGCGTGCCGGCCCGATCGTCCTGGCTCTGGCGGCAATCGCCATCGTCGCGGGCTCCAGCCTGATCGCTTTTCGCGAGCGGCCGTTCCGCAATCCGTCGCTGGTTGCCGTTTCGACGCCGCAGGTGACAGAACCGGCAAAGGCGGAGACTGCCACCGGGCCTGCCCCGGCAGCATCAGGCAATACGGCTGCCCAACCCGCGGATGGGCCGTCCATCATCCATGTCGAACCACCGGAAGGGGCTTCGAACGGCGTTGTCATGATCCGCGATCCTTCCGCACTGGGTCAGAACCTGCGCGTCGCCCATCTGCCCGACAAGGCGCTGATCGAGCAGAGCGAAACCGGGCCGCTGCCGATCCGCGCCGCTGACGGCAGGCGGCCGTTCGACGTTTATGCGCGGCCCTGGTCCGGCGCGCGCGGCGCGCGCGTGGCGATCGTCATCGGCGGTCTCGGCCTGTCGCAGACCGGCACGCAGGAGGCGATCGACAAGCTGCCGCCGGAAGTGACGCTGGCCTTCGCGCCGGCGGGCAACAGCATCGGCCGCTGGATGCAGGAAGGGCGCCGCAAGGGCCACGAGATCGTCATGCAGGTGGCGCTGGAGCCGTTCGACTATCCCAACGTCAATCCCGGCCGCAACACGCTGACGGTGGCAGCCCCTGCCGCCGAGAATTTGAAGAACCTGCGCTGGACGCTGTCACGCACGACCAATTACACCGGCGTGATGAACTATATGGGCGCGCGATTTGCTGCCGATGCGGCAGCGATGGGGCCGCTCATGGCCGAACTTGGCAAGCGCGGCCTGCTCTATCTCGACGATGGCTCGACGGCGCGCAGCGTGGCGCCTGAGCTTGCGCTGAAGAACCGCGTGCCGGTTGCCGTCGCCGATGCCACGATCGATGCGGTGCGCGACCGCGGCGAAATCCTGAAGAAACTCGACCAGCTCGAAAGCACGGCACGCGCCAAGGGCTTTGCCATCGGCACCGGATCGGCCTTCGACATTACTGTCGATGCCGTCTCCTCCTGGGTCGAGGAAGCAAAAAGGCGCGGCATCGAGATCGTGCCGATCTCGGCACTCGCTACCGACCCGGAACGCGGCTGAAGGACATCATGGCAAAGAAGAACAAGATCGATCCGCAATCGCTGCCCTATCGCCTTTGCGTCGGCATCATGGTGCTGAATGGCGCGGGACTGGTCTGGTCCGGGCATCGCATCGCCGAACCGGACAGCGAGATGGCCGGGACCGACAAGCTCTGGCAGATGCCGCAGGGTGGCATCGACAAGGGCGAGGACCCGCTGCCGGCTGCCTTGCGCGAGCTCTATGAGGAAACCGGCATGCGCAGCGTCTCGCTGCTGGCGGAAGCGCCGCGCTGGATCAACTACGATCTGCCCGCCGACAAGCTCGGCATCGCCTTCAAGGGCAAATATCGCGGCCAGACGCAGAAATGGTTCGCCTTCCGCTTCGAAGGCAATGAGAGCGAAATCGCCATCAACCCGCCGCCCGGCGGCCACGAGCCGGAGTTCGACGACTGGGCGTGGAAGCCGATGTCCGATCTCCCCGACCTGATCGTGCCGTTCAAGCGCAAGGTCTATGAGGAGGTCGTCGCGGCCTTCCGCCATCTCGCGCCGTGACATGCGCGGCTTTGTGGCGCTCAGCGTCCTGGCGCTTGCCTTGACGGTGAACATGGCCAAGGCGGCAGCCGAGGACGCGCAGGGCATCGACGTTTCCGTTGCCGGATTTCCGGCGACGCTGACTGTTCCCACTGGTGCTGACCGCCCGCCCGTGGTGCTGATCATCGCGGGGTCGGGGCCGACCGATCGCGACGGCAACAGCATCGCCGGCGTCAAGGCCGGATATCTTTCCCGGCTGGCAGGCGACCTCGCGGCAAAAGGCATTGCCAGCCTGCGCTACGACAAGCGCGGGGTCGCCGGCAGCAAGCCGGCGAATGCTGAGCAGGATCTTGCCATCTCGACCTTCGTTGACGATGCGGCGGAGATTTTCGACTGGCTTTCGGCGCGCCAGGATATCGGGCCGATCGTTATCGTAGGTCACAGCGAAGGCGGGCTGATCGCGCTCGAGCTGGCGAAGCAGGAAGAGGTGAAGGTTGCCGGCGTCGTGCTGCTTGCAACACCCGGCAGGCCATTGGCGGAGACGTTGCGTGATCAGGTGGCGGCTTATCCGGAACCGCTGCGCGGGCAGGCTCTGGAGATGATCGGCGAGATAGAGGCGGGCGGCAGCGTAACCGACGTGCCCGCGCCGCTGCTGCCCATCTTCCGGCCGTCGGTGCAACCCTATCTGCGCTCGGTTTTCGCGCTTCGGCCGGCCGGGATGCTGGCCGATCTTAAAATACCTGCGCTGGTCATTGGCGGCGGCACTGACATTCAGGTTTCGCGCGCCGATTTCGATGCGCTTTCGCAGGCAAGACCGGGCGTGGAAAGCCGCTGGTTTGCCAGGATGAACCACGTGCTGGTCGATGCGCCAGCGGATCGCAAGGCAAACATCCAGACCTATCTCGAACCTGTCGCTGCCCTGTCGGAAGGGCTGGTGGATACGGTCGCCGATTTCGTCACGGAAACGGCGAAAGCTTCACGGTAGCTGCGATTCAGCGCGGACTACAGCCACGCGCGAGATGTTCCGATAGTTTTCCCGCAGAGCGCGGCGTTTCGCTGCCGATTGATCCAACGTAAGCTGCGCTTTGGCTGCAAGCTGATGTTGCAGTGCAACCTTGTTTGTATTATGGGGTATCGACGCACGATCCTCGAAGAATTTCTTATTTCTTGAAAGGATTTAGCGTATTTTTGAAATATTGCGCAAGTAATCATCTAAAATTGATGACTTTGCGCTGAAATCTGAGGATTTCGAGCGGAATGGACCGGGACGACGCAAGAAAGCGCGAAAATTCGCAGCCGAGCTTCGCCGAAGCGGGCGCTGTGCTGACGATCGACCTTTCCGCGCTGCGTGAAAACTACCGGCTGCTGAAGAGCCGCCTCGGCGGCACGCGCTGCGCCGGCGTGGTCAAGGCCGACGGCTACGGGCTGGGCGCGGCCGAAGTGGGCAGGGCGCTGGCCGCCGAGGGCTGCGACATTTTCTTCGTGGCTCATCTCGGTGAGGGGTTGGCCCTGCGCGCCGCGCTCGGTGATGGGCCGGAGATCTACATCCTGAACGGCACGCCGCCCGGCGCGGAAGCAGAGACCGCAGCGGCCGGGCTGGTCACCATCGCAAACAGCCTGGAACAGCTAGCGGCATGGAGCGCCACGGCAAAGGCGCTCGGGCGGAAGCTGGCTGTCGCGCTGCAGGTCGACAGCGGCATGTCGCGCATCGGTATGATGCCGGAGGAAGTGGAGACGCTGGCTCAGAATCCCGGCCTGCTCGACGGCGTCGACGTAAAGCTGGTGATGAGCCATCTCGCCTGCGCCGACGAGCCGGAGCATCCGGCCAATGCCGCGCAGAAGAAGGCCTTCGATCTCCTGCGCTCGCTGCTGCCGGCGGCGCCCGCTTCGCTCACCAATTCGTCAGGCATATTTCTCGGGCCGGACTATCACTACGATCTCGCCCGGCCGGGCGCGGCACTCTACGGCGTCAACCCGACGCCGGGCAGGCCGAATCCGATGCGCGCGGTCGTCCGGCTGTCGGCCAAGGTCATCCAGACGCGCACGCTGGAGGCCGATATCGGCGTCGGCTACGGTCACACTTTTCGCACGACCGGACCGTTGCGCACCGCGACGATCTCGCTGGGCTATGCCGATGGCTGGCACCGCCGCGCGGCGGCGGGGGCTTTCTTCGACGGCGTCAGGCTGCCTTTCGTCGGCCGCGTCTCCATGGACAGCATCATCATCGATATCTCGGCGCTGCCCGAAGGCGCGCTGAAGGGCGGCGATCTGGTCGAGATGATCGGCAGCCACCAGACCGTAGACGATGTCGCCGGCCATGCCGGCACCATCGGCTACGAGGTGCTGACCGGGCTCGGCCATCGTTTCCATCGCATCTACGAAGGCGGCTGAGGGGGCTTCCCGCCGCAATTGATTTCAAGGGGTTTTCGCATGAAGGTTCTGGTTCTGGGAAGCGGCGTGGTGGGCATCACCAGCGCGCATTATCTGGCGGAAGCCGGCCACGAGGTCGAGGTGGTGGACCGCCAGAGTGGCCCGGCGCTGGAAACCAGCTTTGCCAATGCCGGCGAGGTGTCGCCTGGCTATTCCTCGCCCTGGGCCGGCCCCGGCATCCCGATCAAGGCGATCAAGTGGCTGCTGATGCGCCATGGCCCGCTGGTCGTTCGCCCGAAATTCGATCCGGCGATGTGGTCGTGGCTGCTCAAGATGCTCGGCAACTGCACTTCGGCGCGCTATGCGGTCAACAAGGCGCGCATGGTGCCGATCGCCGAATACAGCCGCGACATGCTGAAGGCGCTGCGCGCCTCGATCGGCATCGCCTATGACGAGCGCAGCCAGGGCACGCTCCAGCTTTTCCGCACGCAGAAGCAACTGGACGGCATTGGCGGCGATGTCGAGGTGCTGAAGCAGTTCGGCGTGCCGTTCGAGGTGCTGGACCCGGCCGGCTGCATCGGTGCGGAACCGGCGCTGGCTGCGGTCAAAGGCAAATTCGTCGGCGGCCTGCGGCTGCCGGGCGACGAAACAGGCGACTGCCAGATGTTCACCGAGCGGCTGGCCGCCCATTGCGCCGGGCGCGGCGTGAGCTTCCGCTTCAACACGAAGATCGAGAAGATTCTTACCGAAGGCGGCCGGATCACCGGCGTCGCCACCAGCGCAGGCGTGTTGACCGCAGACGCCTATGTCGTGGCGCTCGGCAGCTATTCGCCGATCATCCTGAAGCCGCTCGGGCTGTCGGTGCCGGTCTATCCGGTAAAGGGCTATTCCATCACCGTGCCGATCACCAACGCCGACGGCGCACCGGTCTCGACTGTCATGGACGAGACCTACAAGGTCGCCATCACGCGTCTCGGCGACCGCATCCGCGTCGGCGGCACGGCGGAAATCTCGGGCTACGATCTGGGCCTGCACCAAGCGCGGCGCGACACGCTGGAACATTCCGTCTCCGACCTGTTCCCCAATGGCGGCGCGGTGAAGGAGGCCAGCTTCTGGTGCGGCCTGCGCCCGATGACGCCGGACGGCCCGCCGATCATCGGCAAGACGCGCTACGGCAATCTCTATCTCAACACCGGCCACGGCACGCTTGGCTGGACCATGTCCTGCGGCTCGGGCCGGGTGCTGGCGGATATCGTCTCCGGGACGAAGCCGGAGATCGACACGAGCGAGTTGGGGTTGAGCCGCTACGGCTGATTCACGTTAAATCTGCCCCTCACCCTTACCCTCTCCCCGTGAAGAACGGGGAGAGGGGGACGTCAGCGTAGCGGCCAGCCTCCTTCTCCCTGCTCTTGCGGGGAGAAGGTCGCGGCAGCGGGATGAGGGGCGTTCCATCTCAGCCGCTACGGCTGAGGCAGCTCTATTTCAGCGATCGCGGCAGCGTTTCCGACTGATACATCGAGACGGTATGCCCGTCCGGGTCGGCTATCTCGGAAGACCATCCGCCCGGGGCGTGGCTGACAGGCGTGACGATGGTCGCGCCCTTGGCGGCGAGCCCGGCGACGACATCGTCTATGCCGCCTTCGGCGAGTTCAAAGACGATGATCGGCGAATTGCCGGGCCGCGACTCGTGCTTGAAGAACAGGAGTTCGATGCCGTTTGCGGTACGCGCCATCAGCCAGTCATTGCCGCTGCCGTCGTCGCCCATATTGTTGACAGCGAGGCCGAGCACGTCGCGATAGAAGGTCTCGCTTCGTGCCATATCCGAGACGTAGTAGCAGACGGCGCCGAGTTTGGATTTTCCGAACATTTTTACCCCGTTGTTGTTGCTGTTGAACATTTCCCCTGTTGCCGCGGCCTGCCGCTTTGTGAGCTGAAGTTCACAATAAAAATATGTCCATCAGGATCGTGGCTTCCCAAAGTCGCCTGATGACGATGCACCGGCTTCAGAAGCGCTACCCTGATCCGGCCATAAGGCAGGCGTCCGGACAGTCCCGCCATGTCGTCGATGCGGCCGTGTCCGCTGTTGCGCCATCGCTGCCTGATCTCGCATATGCGCTGCCGAAAGGCAGCGTCCGAAAGGCGTTGCAACCAGATGATTTCCACTCGCGTATGGCCGGTAAGTGCAAGCAGGGCGGTCGTGCGAAGAGCCGGGGAAAGCGTTGCGAGGAAAGCCGTCGGCAATTCTCCGGGCTCGCTGGCGTCGGATGCGCCGTCGTGCCAACGGTTTTCACGCTGGCGCCGCCGGATCGCCGTGCGCGCATCGAACGCGGCGCGCTTGCGCAGCGCACCTTGCATCCAGCGCCGGTTTTCCGGTCGGGAGAGATCCTGCCGGCCGGCTTCCACCGCCGCCAGAAGCACGGTCTGCAAAAGGTCTTCGGCCTCGTCGCTTCTGCGCGCGACACGTCGCGCCTGCCGCAGCAATTCAAGATAGGGTGATGGCAGCATATCCGCTCCGCTCAATCAAACGAACAGCGCCCGTTCCGCTTCCACCGCCTTGGTGATGTAGCCGGCAACAGTCTGGATGCGGCGCAGCGGGCGCACGGATTCGTGGTAGACCAGCCAGTAGGCGCGGCGGATCGGTTTTGCCGCCGGCACCGGCACGAGTTCGGGCTGCGAGCGGGCGATGAATGTGTGCAGCATGCCGATGCCGGCGCCTGCCCGCACGGCTTCAACCTGGCCGAGGCTGGAGGATATGGAAAAACCAGCGTTCCAGTCCGGGCTGAACTCGGCGGCATAGTCGAGCGAAGGGCTGACGACGAGGTCCGGCACATAGCCGACGAGGCGATGGTTGCTAAGTTCCGCCACCGTCTGCGGCAGACCGTGTTCCTGCGCATAGGCGCGCGAGGCGAACAGGCCGAGCGTGTAGTCGACCAGCTTGCCGGCAACGAGGCGGCCCTCACTCGGCCGCTCGACGGTGATGGCAATGTCGGCCTCGCGCCGCGATAGCGAGAAGGTGCGCGGAACCGGCACGAGCTGGATTTTCAGATCGCGGTGCATGGCCGTCAGCGCGCCGAGGCGCGATGCGAGGAAAGCGACGCCGATGCCATCGGGCGCGCCGATGCGCACCGTGCCGGAAACTGCGTCGCCTTCGCCGGCAATCTCGGCACGCGCGGAGATCATGTCGGCTTCCATGCGCTCGGCGACTTCCAGAAAACGCTCGCCGGCAGGCGTTAGCTCGCTGCCGGTGGTGAGACGCCGGAACAGTTTGGTGTTCAGCGCTTCCTCAAGGGCGACGACACGGCGCGATACGGTGGCGTGGTTGAGCTCCAGCCGGCGTGCCGCACCGAGGATCTGGCCGGCGCGGGCGACAGCGAGGAATATTCTGACATCGTCCCAGTTCATGAGGTGATGTCCAGATATTCGGCGCGAGCTGGCGCTTTACGTTGCCCCCCTCTGTCCTGCCGGACATCTCCCCCACAGGTGGGGAGAT
>VFQQ010003326.1_pt1 | contig 15896 bp, 26 predicted proteins | sample 3512341 | NCBI WGS metagenome assembly VFQQ01 (sample SAMN10412373, study PRJNA504923) | tailings metagenome | isolation source: Relicate 2 Philex TSF1 revegetated site | place: Philippines: Tuba, Benguet | collected 2017-08-29 | reverse complement strand
CTGTGGCAACAACTGCAGCACACCAGCCAGCCCACGATCGTACCCACACAGCCCACCCCCACCCCCGCCCCCGCCCCCGCACCTGAACCGCTCCTGCGCCTGCCGCTGGTCTCCCTCCGCCTGCTGCTGCGCCGCCGCTAGGTGCGCGCGGTCCACCGCCATGCCCACCGCCTCCATGTCGGTGAGCAGGCCGCCAAAGGGCAGCCAGGTGTGGCAGTACACGTCCCACATGCTGGCCAGCCGGATGCCCGCCTGTGGGGAGGGAAAGGAAAGGAGAGGGAGCAGGGTGTATTCAGTGTAGGGCAGTGAATGAAGGCCGCCAATTAAAGCGGATGCTCGACAGGAAGCCGCAGGCAGCCAAGCATGAGCCACACCCAGTGGCAGTTGGCAGAGAGCCTGCCCATCCGTTGTTCTTTGTTCGCCACTGCTCCTCACCTGCTCGTACTCGCGCATGACCGCTGGGTCCAGGTCCGCCTCCACCTGGATGCCCTCCAGCTTCTCCTTCAGCCGGCTGTACAGGTCAAAGGTGGCCTGCGGGAGTGCTGGGCGGGAGGTGGAGGGGCTGTCAATTCGGGCTCAGCTTGCTCCAATTGCCACAGCGCCACTGCGTTGTGGCATCCAGAACACAACAGGCTCTCCGACTTGGCTGCAGCCTTCCCATCCCATCCCGCACCTTGGCGTCAAAGGCGGAGTAGTTGACCCAGCGCCAGCGCGTCTCCTCCCCACGCTGCAGCTCCTCGACAGCGGGCAGCACCAGCAGCTGCACCAGTGCGAGAGGGTGCAAACTGTCATTAGGCAACCGCGTCTGGTGCGGTGCTCGTCTGCGGCTCCCTGCACCTGTCTGCCCACAGGTGCACCAGCACCCCATTCCTTGGCTCTCACTGCCCAGGCATCGTCATTTCTGCCACCTACCGCAAGGCTTCCGCCAACAAGCCTCCTTATCACTCGCACCTTGCCCTCGGTGCCGTCCTTCTTGATGTTGCGCCGCCCAAACAGCTTCTTCATCGACACCTTGGCACGCATGTCGCCGGCAGAGCCCATCAGCTCCTCATTGCCTGCGGCCCAGGGAGGGCCAAGGTGCATGTGTGTGCCCAGGTGCAGGTGTGGCGGGCCGCGGCAGGAGTGCCCGAGGCGCATAGACATGAGCGCTGGGGACAGCAAACCCACACACTGTGCGCCAGCACCGCTGCACCACGCGCCGGCGGCACACCTCGCAGCAGCACAAGCGCTCCTCACATGCGTGAAAAACCGCCTTCCTTGCCCACCCCAGCCCACCCACCCCCTTCCTGGAAACCACTACCCCATCCCTCCCACCCCCTGTCTGGCAGCCACTACACACCAAGCCACTCACTGGACAGGGCCTCCAGCGAGTAGCCGCCGCGGCCCATGCGGCTCGAGTCCCACAGCCGCGCCATGTGCATGGTGTCCCCCGCAAATCCCGCCATGCGCACGCCCGTCCGCTCCATCACGTGCCGGTCAAACGAGTAGTTGTGCCAAACCTGGGGGCGGGCGGTGGGGCGAGCATCAAGGCCTGACAACGACATGCGTAGCATCAGCATCAAGCGTCAGCATCATCCTCCTTCCACATCTCAGCACTGCCCCTCGCTTACATGCCAGGCCCGTCAACCCCCACCCGACTGCTGCCCAGCCCTGCGGAGCGCACCCACCTTCTTGTGCTGCGCCGACTCCCAGAAGGGCCGGAACGCCTCTGCAATGGCGGCCGCCTCGCCCTGCCGCGCCTCGTCGCCATTTAGCCAGGTGTCCACCCACAGCATGGAGCGGCGGGGGGCGCCCTCCGCCGGCGCTTCCTGCCCAAAGTGCACCTCCGGACCCGCATATACCGAGAAGCAGATGACGCGGCCATGGCAGCAGGGGGAGTGCGAGCTGCAGGCGGGAACGGGTGGGGCGGGAGCAGGGCGGGGCAAGAAGGGTGGGACCAAAGTTAGCAAAAGCAGCAAGCAAGCAGTGCAGGTTTGCAGGCAGCAGGTAGCCGTGGCCGTGCACAGGCGCACGCATGGCAATCGCTGCACACATCTGGCCACCGATCAACCAGCAGCAGCAGCAGCACTCAACAGTGCAATGTCGCTGCCTTCCAACCTGCCTCACAGCCCGCACCAGCACCCCTGAACCCCAGCCCTGCCCCCACCTAACGTCGATGTCCATGACCTCTGTGTCGCAGGCAAACACAACGTCGGACCCCGGCCCGCCCAGCGTCAAGAGCTGCTCCGCCGCCGCCTGCGCCGCCGCCAGGCTGGCCACCACATGCACATCTGGGGGAGGCGCGTTCCTGAAAATCTCCTCTATCTCCTCGTCGCTGGGCTCGCCCGCCGCCCCACCATCCAGCGAGTCCTGGCTGGACAGCGCCTCTGCGGGTGGCCGCCCTCTCCGTGGCGTGCTGGCTGCTGTCGCAGAGGCCGCAAAGCTGCCATTGCCGCCGCTGCTGCTGTTGCTGCCAGGCTGCTGTTGGGGCGGCGTCGAGGGCCACCAGGGCTCCGCTGCCTGCCCTACCGCCGCCAGTGCTGCCCCTGCTGCCGCGCCCCGGCTGGCGGCGCCCCCGTTGCTATATGGACTGCTGTTGTACACCTGCTGCTGTGTGGGTGCTGGACCTTGCTGCACAGACTGCGCCGCAAGCGCGCTGGCTGGCCGCAAATCGCTACGTGGCACCGCGCCATTCACAGCAGCCGCGGGCTGTGAATGGCCTATGGCCAGCCGCTGCGGAGGAGTGCCCTCCAACATCTGCCGCTGCAACTCATCATGCTTCTTGTTGCGTCGGCTGAGCTGGGCCCGCCTCTTAGCCAAGCTGATGCCAGTGCTGCTGCTGCTGCTGCTGGGCTGCTTGGGCGCCAGCGGCGCGGCTGTGCTGCCGACCTCGCGGTAATTGGAGAAGCTGCGGCCCGGGAAACAAATTCGTCAGTTCCCAGCGGCCAGCACGTGCATATGTGTTCATTGCACAAGCACAAGCGCCATGCAAAGCAGCCCAGGTGCCAGGAGGTCAACAGGCAGGCGGACCGGGCCCAGGCAGCAACGGCGGCGGCAGTGGCGGCGGTGCCGGCTGCTGGCAGCCTGCAAACCGACCTGGGTCGCTGCGGTGCTGCTGTCGCCAGTATATGGCGAAGGCTGGACAGGGCCCGCCGCCTCATACCGCTGCTGGTGGGCTTGGGCAGTGGCGCTCCGAGCCCATGCGGAGGCTGCGCCGCCTGGGCACCGTTTGATGGAATCGGGGAGGCTGCTAGCCCCGCGTGCATGCTTGCAGGGCCCGTCACTGCCGCTGGGCAGGGGCGGCCATAGGGAGAGCAGCGCACAGGGGCCCGGTTTCGCTCGCCCAATTGGCGTTAGCAGTTGTGCTTAGCAGCGCGGGCAGGGCAGATCGCTGCAAGGCGGCCCCGGCATTGAAGCATGCAGCTCACATGGGTTTCTTTGATGGCCTTTCGCCCCGCCGTTCACTGTTAAAACACAGCGGCAATGCCAACAATGTCAAGAGTACGTCTTAGAGCGGGCTGGCTGCCCCTGCTGGCCGCACTGCTAGCTGCCGTCGCCTGTGGGGCAGCAGAGGACAAGCCGGGCCTGTTAGAGCTCACCGCAGGTACGATCAAGCAGCAGGCACGCTCCCAGCGCCCGATCGCCGAGTTTCTTTCAAGCCGCCGCTGCTGCCGCCGCGTTGCCGCCTGCGCCGCTCCCAGCCGCCACTTTTGCCTTTCCCGCTGCAGACTCGTTCGTGCCCACGCTTCAAGGACTGGACGACTCGAGATGGGTGCTGATGGAGTTTTACGCGCACTGGTGCGCTTAAACTGCTGCGCTGCAACTTGGCCAGTCTGCACGGCACCCACCGTACCGCCAGCGCTGCTCTGCCACTGCCTGGACCAACGTTCAATTGCGCCTTGCTCTCCACTTTGGCCACCCAGGTGCCCCGCCTGCCAGCGGTTCCAGCCCGAGTACGAAAAGGTGGCCGCCTTCTTTGCGGCGCGCGGCGAGGCGGAGCCGGTCGTCACCGTGGCGCGCCTGGACTGCGCCAACTTTGTGCGTTGCCTGCCCCCTGCTGCTGCCTGGTTGCTCGCTGATTGGCATGCGGACTGCAGGCAGCTGCCTGTGTGGTTCCTTTCCAGGTGCACAACTATGGTCACCTAAATTACGGTTGAGCCCCTTGCTTGGGCTGCCCATGGCGGCGCACCCTGCACCCCCCCCCCCCCCTCACCCGCCCTAGCCCTGTCCTTCCCCCGCACCTGCAGGGCGACATGTGCGCCAAGTTCAAGGTGCACGGCTACCCCACCATGAAGCTGGCTCTGGCCGCTGACCTGGCGGCGATCGCGCTGGACAAGCTGACGGCTGTGAATCCGGCCAGCCGGCACGCCAACTCGGTCATTGCATTCCTGGAGCAGCAGCTGGATGCGTGAGTGGCCGCGAGAGGCTGGCAGGGTGGGATAGCAGTGCTGCTGCACATGCGGTTGCTGATGCTGATACTCCTTGCAGCGGTCCTGCTGCATGCGTTCCTCTTGTTGCGCAATCCACCTTCGAACTCACGTTCCCCCGGCCTGCTGCTGCCCGCCTCCCTCCCCGCCCCTGTGCGCAGCAAGTTTAGCGGGCCGAAAGCGGGCGCGGGGGGTGATGCCGACAGTGCCGCCAGCGGTGCAGCGGCCGACGCAGCCACAGCAGCGGCAGCAGCGGTGGGCGGCCGCAAGGGCGGCGCTGGGCTGGGCAAGGGCGGCGGTGCAGCAGCAGTGGATGGTGTGCAGCTGCACGAGCACCCGCCTGCTGAGCTGGCGCCGGCGGGGCGGGCCCGTGCTGACCTGAACGACATCGAGGGCGCCACCATCACCAGCTGGCAGTACATGGGGGCCTCCATGCTGCTGCGCGGCGCCGAGGCGCGGCAGGCGCTCAAGGACTGGGTGGAGCTGCTGGGGGACGCGCACCCCGTGGAGCGGTGAGGGCGGGGCGGGGGTGCACTTTCTGTTTCGTGGTGGTGGTGGCGGTGTGTGGGGACGGCTGCAAAAGAGGCAGGATGGGGCGTTTTGAGCAGCGGGATGTGGTGTGCATGAGAGGGCGGCGTGACCAGGGTTGCAGGACTGCTTTCTGTCCCCGCCATCCACACTCCCGCGACGCATCAACCTGGTGACACGCCTGCTGCCCTGCTGGCTCCCCTCGCCGCCCCCAGGTGCCAGCTAGGCGCGCAGAAGCTGCGGGCGGCGCTGCATGACTACTGGCCTGACGATGCAGACGAGCCGCGCAAGCCGCTGCAGGGCCTGCAGATCTGCCCAGGCACCGACTTCAAGGTGGGAAATTGAGTTGTGAGGGTTGAGGCAGGTGAGGAAGCGGTGGGCAGGTGGCACAGGCGGTTGGCAGGCAGTTTGTGGGAGGCAGCAAGGGCGCTGTAAATGTTGAAGTGAATGATCAAGGTCAGCGCACCTCGCCACACCGCTGCGCACTTTCTTCTCACCTGCCCCGCAGGACTGGAGCAGCTGCCGCGGCAGCGTGGCCGACCGGCGCGGCTACACGTGCGGGTTGTGGCAGCTGCTGCATACCCTGGCCTCCCGCCTGCCCGACACCGACAACAGCGGCGCTGTGTGGCTGGCGGCGGTCAAGGGCTTTGTGTCCAGCTACTTCCAGTGCACCGAGTGCGCCAAGCACTTTGTGCGGCACGCGGGCGGCGAGGAGGCGGTGGCGGTGGCGCGCAAGCGCGACGCCGTGCTGTGGATGTGGCGCACCCACAATATCGTGAGCGGAGGGGAGGGGTGGGGTGCTGTTGTGAGGCTGCTGGCCGGTGCATCAACGGCAGAGCTGGTATTGCTTGCCTGCCCACGGCGAGCGCGTCGCTTGTCTGCCCACAGCCTGCCTGACCGCCTGCCTTGTATGGCCACACGTACTCACCTCAACCCACCCCCTCCCCTCCTGCCCCCCAGGTCAACCGGCGGCTGGCGGCTGAGGAGGCTGAGGACCCAACTAAGGGCGACCCCGCAGCGCCGCACGTCCAGTTCCCGCCCGCCTCGCTGTGCCCGCAGTGCAGGTGGGTGGCCGCCTGCTGGGCTGCTGGAGGAGCGCGCATTTTCATGGTTGTGAGCACTGGTGCTGTGTGGAGGCTGCAGGAGGGTTGCTGCTGGGCACATTGCCCTACCTGCGCGATGCTAGCCAGCTACCCCCGCCCACACTTCAACCACCCTCCCCTCCCTGCAGGCGTGCCGAGGAGGGTGCGGCAGCCAGCGACGAGGCGGTACCGTGGGACGAGGAGGCTGTGTACCGCTTCCTCCTTGCCTACTATAGCGGAGAGGCGCCTCCTGATGCGGCCCCCGCCTCTGGCCTGCGCAGCCGCCGCTCATCCTGGAGCGATGCGGGGCTGCTAGTGCTGGTGGTGGCGGCCTGCGTGTACGCCCTGCTGCGGCGCAGCGGGCAGTACGCGCTGAAGAAGGTGCACTCACGCAGCCTGTAGTGTGGAACAGCAGGCGGTGCTCCTGAGCAGCAGGCTGCCCTCCTTGACTTGATGCCCTGACCTGACCACCAGAACTGATTAGTCCTTTTCCAACCGCTTTGATTCTCCTTGCTGCTGTCATGAACTGATTCGTTTGCAATATCATGTTTAGTCAACTGTATAGCAAGCGCAGACGGAGAGTCAAATGTACAGCGAGTGTGGAAGGATGGGTGGCAACTGGTCGCAGGCAGCTGGTGACGCATCGTGCCGCTACACTTCACTCCACCGCTCCAAATTGCAGCAGCCACAATCAAGCCACGGTTGGGAAGGCCCCCGTCTGCTTGACGTGCGCCAGCAGCTTGACCAGCCCGTGTGCTTGGTAGGCGTCCAGCGCCAGTCGGAAGCCGTCTCCGTACGTCTCGCTCTGGAGTAATTGGGAGGGCAAGCGGCGAATGGCATGTGGAATAAAGCGGCAAATGGCATGTGGAATAACGATTGAATTGCTAGCAACGCCCACGTGCAGCATGAACGTCACGCAGCCAGACGAATACAGACCTGCGAGCGCAAACAGCGCCGGCTGCGCCTGCCACGCACCTGGTCTGTGCGGATCTGGTTGCCCAGGAAGGCGGCCAGCCGCTCCTCCCATGCATCCTTGTAGCTGCCCTGCTGCGCCTCCAGCCACAGGAGCGCCATGAGCTGGCACAGACCCTCCTCCACCTGGGCTGGCAGCGGCCGGTGCGCCGCAAAACCAGACATGCGCCTGCAAGCGTGGGAGCAGAGGAACGGGAGGGGGGTTACTTGGCACGGACTTGCAGCGTACGCAGACAGCAGCTGCAGCAGCCACCCTAGCCCTCCACTCAATCTCAACCCCCTCCAGGCCTGGCTCACAGGTAGGCGTGCGTGCACTCGTGCGCCAGGATGCAGCCAGTCAGCAGGCGCGGCAGGCCGTACAGCACCAGAATGGCCGTCACTTCATGCCGGGTGGGCCCAACCTGCACCGTCTCCGACCGCACCGCAAACGCTGCAGGGTAGGTGGGGTGGAAGGGTGGGATGAAGGAGGCTCAGTGCGGGCTCAGACGGTTGCAAGCCACCCCAACATTCATTTGGAACGTGCAATAAGAAGCCCACATGTGGTGCACTCACGGTTGCCTCCGGGCAGCCGCAGCACGCTCCTCAGCGTGCTGTACTCCTCGGTTAGGGTCAGGCCTGCGAGGGCGGCGGGGCACAGGAGTGGTGGTGAAGAGGATATGTGCTTGCCAACCACACCAACTACATCAGTTGGTTTGACACCAACTTGGTGCAGCAATAAGCATTCCCTGGTTGTGTGGTGATACGAGATAGCGGGCTGGCTGGGCCAGCCAGCTGGCGCCCAGCGGCCCGGCAGCTGCCTGAAGCTGCCGGGCCCAGGCGGGATCTTGAGGCTGGCTGGCGCCCTGGGTGCCACGCTCTTCCATTTATTCTCCATCCCTTCTCTTCACAGCAAACTAAAAACTGCCAACAATGCAGCACGCAAGCCAGAGCTGGCGCGGCAAGGTGCCCGCCCTCCTCCTGGCCCTGCTGGCGGGCGCCCTGGTGCCAGCCCACGCCCAGGGCTGCACCCAGACCGGCCAGCTGTGCACTGGTCCGCCTCTGTCTAACACGGAGGGCAACGGCATGGGAGTGTGCAGCTGCCCGGCCGTGGTTTCCGGCAACGCCTGTGACTGCCTGGTGAGGCCCTCTGGGTGTGGGCGTTGTGAGCACACACCGCATCTGCAGCCAGCACTGTAGCAGTGCGAGGGAGCAGCAGCAACTGAGCCGCCGGCGGCAAAGAGAACCATCGCCAGCGAAAATGATGCCAGCACTTCGGAAGAAGTGCCTGGGGCCTTGGCTTTGCCCCTTCACAGCTCCCTCACCCTCACCAACTTTCCTCCTCACCCTGCTGCCCCCAGCAATGCAGCAACACCAGCAAACTCTACCCGGAGTGCCCTAGCGGCTACAACTGTGTGATGGGCAAGGAGTTCAACGTGTGCGTGCAGGCATGAGGCTGTGACACAGCAGGACATGCGCGGCCCGGCCAGCAGCAGCCAGCAGCCAGCGGCGTCTACGATTTTGAGGCATGTGGCACCAGATTCACTGCATCCCTCGGCTTTCAATTTTCTGAGCGTTTGCTGCTCGACGCCATGCTTGGGCATGGCACCGATGTGAAGCCCTGCCCACATACTCGTTGCGATGTAAACTTTGGCTATGGCAACAAACAGCCCGGCCCAGACATGGGGTGGGCAGCACATACTCCAGCACCCCCAGCTTCAGGTGGCTGGCACTTCTGGAGGACAACCCTTGCAACTTGTTTGACTGTGCTGGAATTTGTCGAGCAAGTTGTCAACAGGACATCGCTCACCGCGGACGTGGAACACGGGGCCGCCGCCGCGCCCGCGCCCCCTCGTCTCCTGAGCCTCTGCGTCGTTCAGCTGCAGGCGCAGGCCAGGATGGAACGGCTTGTGAGGCAGGAGTTCGAGTGCACAGACGCAGGAGCTGCTTGCCTGTATGCCTCTATTTGAACGTACAGAAGGTCCAGCACAACAACATTCACACCAAAAATGCACCATCTCCCCCTGCGCCCCCTCACCGCTGAGCTGTCCACCAGCATCATGGGCGGCACAGCGGGCAGCGACATGCCCAGCGACGCAAAGTAGCTGCAGGAGAACAAAAGGCGAGGGGAACAGCTGAGCATGGACAGCTAAGCCGCCTGGCTGTGGACTGGCACAGTGGCTGGCACCCGCCACTCAGCCTGCTACGCATTTTCACGTCTTTGCCACCCGAGCGCCCGCCCCGCACTCCCCTCACCTCAGCACATTCTGCCACAGCGGCTGCGCATCCTTTGTATCAGTCACAATGGTGCCTAGGCACGCCAGGCACAGCTGGCGGCTGTCCTGAAGCTCCCCCCACTCCTCCCCTCGGGGCTGCAGGCGGTCGCAGCCAGCGCAGCGGGGCGTGCCATCCTGCGCGTGGGCCGGGCAGTAGCGCTGCTTCCAAAACGGCTGCTCGCTCCACACAATGCGGCGGTTGGCCTGCAGCAGGCGAGGGAGCAGCAGCCGAGGAGAGGGGTTGGAGGTCTGGACGCGGACGGATTGGAATTAAGGGGCGGTTGCCAGCGGGGCACGGACCGCACACTGCAGAGCCCGCAACAAGCTGCCACTCGCACTTGGCTCTCCAGGCAGTGAGCCAAGCTGTGCTCAGCCCGTCTCACCTCCTCCGGCACGAAGCCGGCGCACACGTCGCAGCGAGGGTGGAAGCGCTGCTTATGGCACTCTGCATGGAACAGCTGGCCGCCGCGCTCCATGAACCGAACGCCGCCCTGCTGCGCTATGGGCCGCCCGCATGCGGCGCACAGCAGGCACTGCGGGTGCCAGCTGCGCCCCAGGGCCGTGATGTAGGGCTGCCGCGTGAACAGGCTGACCAGGCTGCCGCCGCACCCGGAGCAGCGGCTGCGGTCAGCGGGGACAGCTGCAGCCGGCGGCCAGCCTCCCGGGGGTGGTACAGCCGGTGCCGCTGTGGGTCTCGCTGCATGCGGTGGCGGAGCCATGGCCGGGACGCCCGGCTGCCACCCAGCCGCTGCGGCTGCCACGGGGGGCAGGTTTGCGCCCAAGGGGCCAGCTGGTGCTGCAGGTCGGGCAGGAGCTGCCTGGGCCTGTGGCTGAATGCGCGGCTGCTGCGCCTGCTGCTGCTGCTGCTGCTGGTTAAGCTGCTGCTCTTCAAGGTCAAACTGGCGCTGCAAGGCCAGTGCCAGTGCCTCGTCCTCTGATAGCTGGCTGTGTTGTCGCTGCTGCTGCTGCTGCGACGGCGGCTGGGCCTGCTGGGCCTGTGCTGGGGGCTGTGTGTACGTGGGTGGGTACGGCTGCTGCGGCGGCGGCGGCGGCATCGAGTGCTGGGCCGGGTATGGATGCACGGTTGGAGGTGGGTACGGCTGGAGCTGCAGAGGTGCTTGAGGGTCAACCATGCGCCTGACTCCCTGCCAAAGCTGCTGGCTGCCGCTGGACAGGCGCTGCATCGCCCCAGCGCCCGTCACGCGTAAGCTGTCTGCCAGGCGGTTGCTGGTGCTGCTACCGTTGATGGCAGGGTGCACGGGTGGGGCAGCGGCATATGGGTGGCTGGTCTGACCGCCCACTGGCGGCGGAGCTGCTGCTGCTGCTGCTGCTGCTGCCCCTGGTGGTGGTGGCGGAGCCTGCTGGGCGGCCGCATACTCGGCATCCTGAAACAAAACGGACAAGACAAGGGAGGTGGCGGAGAAGTGATCATGGCCATGCAGGCTGTGCAAGCAGAGAGCGTAAGCAGTGCTTCGAGTACTGCATCCAGACACCCTGACCGTCACAGATCAGAACTGGCGTTTGCGCCAAGGATACGTGACGTGACCTGCAAGCATCGCCTCCTGCATTTCACGAGCCGTACCTGCAGCTGGCGGGCGAGCGCCTCGTCGTCAGTCGAGCTAACCGTGTGGCCCTGCTGCCGTGCCTCCTCAGCCGACAGGGCTAGGGCAAGCTGCAGCTGCTCCTCCTCATCCAGCTGCAGCGTGTGCTGCTCCGCCATGGTGTTGCTGGTGTGTGGAAGCAGGGGCAGGGGAGGAGTAGCTCCCGGGCACTCGCAGGGTCCCCGCCGGCGCCGCCTCCGCCGCCAGCTGGTGTGCCCAGCTGCTGATCTGGAGGCCTGTTTAATGTGCGCTTCTCGCTCTGAATGTCTCAAATCAAGCAAAATTGCGCAAGAAGCCCTGGAGACAGCAACGCAAGACCCACCGACGCGGTGAGTGCGTGGCTGGCCCTCCGGCGCTGCTCAACGTTTTTAATGACGAGCAGATGTTAATCGATGGGACTGGCTGGTTGTTTGGGGTTGCGCAAGCCGCGCCGCATTCATGGCAGGCGCATTTCCTGCCTCCCTGCCGCTGACCCGCTAAATAGAGAACAGTTTTTAGCATCCGCGGCGATCAGAGTTAGCAGATCGTGCTTGCCAAGCCTCCAGAACACGGTGCGGGTGCGCTCTCTTGGGTAGGGCGTGCGCAGGCGTCGCCTGCTCTTCCGCAAGATTCTGGGACAGTGCCGAGGCGATAGCAGCATGAGCCGGCCTGCCCTGCAGCAGCCTGTAGCCGCCGCCCTGCCGCCACCGTCACCGCTCTTGGTCGGCACTGCTGCCAACGCTCCTTCTGCCTGCCCCACAACCGCTGTGCAGTGCTGCGGCACAACACACTCTTCTAAAATGGTGCAAGACGGGGGGCGCTCGCCATTTGCGGCGGCGCTGCGGTCCATGGCGGACCGGCCGGGGCCACTGCCTGAGGAGGAGGCGCGCCAGTTCCTGCAGCAGTGGCCGCTGGAGGCGGTCTTCAGGTGCGGCCCAGCCGATTTCCATTGTGCAGCTATTGTGCAAGCCAGGGAGTGCCTCTTGTCTGTCTTTTGCATACTTGACAACCGCAAGCTCAGCCACGTAAGCACAGCTGCTGCCTTGCAGGGAGCTGAGCGGGCCACACGTGGATGGAGCAACCATTGAAGATGCGTGCGCGGCACTGGCCAAGCTGTTTGCCACAGCCCATGGCGCGTCGCTGCTGCCCTCCATCCAGCCGTACGCGGCAACGGCGCTGCAGTCCCCGACCGCGCCGCTGCGCCGCCTGGCGGTGCAGCAGCTGGGGCGGCTGCTGGCGGCGAGCGCCGGAGAGCAGCAGCCTCAGGCGCTGGACCTGCTCCTGCGTGCGCTGGGTGATGAGGATGTGGGTGTGGCTTCAGACACAGAGGCGGCCCTCAAGCAGCTGGGTGCACCACCGGTGGAGCGCCTAGCGCCGCTGCTGAGCCCGGTGGCACGTGGCGGCGCTGCGCTGCGTGCGCTGGCCAGCTCAGCAGACCCGGTGCTGCGCATGCGCTCCCTCACCCTGCTGGTGGCGCTGGCGGCGGCCTCGCCCGCTGCCGCCCTGGCGGTGCGTGATTCAGGCCTGCTGGAGCCGCTGCTGCAGGAGCTGCAGGATCCGGGTGAGCGGCTGTGGGGTGGTTTGAGGGGTGGCTGGGGTGGCCTTGGGTTGAAATCTGGCCGGCCGGCCTGGGCTTGCCCTACGCCAAGTGGTGCCGCGAGCATTGCAGCATGTTCAACCTCTCCCACTGCCCTGCCATGGATCCCCACCTGCTGCAGACGACCTGCTGAGCTGCATGGCGGCGCTGCAGCTGGTGCGCGACGCGGCGGAGCAGTGCGACGCGGGCATGGCGCTGGCGCTGCACGAAGCGGTGGCACCCCGCCTGGCCTCCCTGCTGCAGCACCCGGAGCCCGTGCTGCAGAGCGGCGCGCTGCGTGCGGCCGCCTCCCTGCTGGCTGCATCCCTGGAAGCCGGCGTGGGACCCATGGCAGTGGATGGCGCCAGCGCAGTGCCAGCAGGCAATGGCATCGGCCCCGCGGGCGCCGCCGCTCTGCCCGCCTCTGCGGCAACCGCTGCGCAGCCGCTGCTGGCGGCGCTCAAGACGGTGCTGGATGTGGGCGGGGCGCAGGAGTTTGCTCCCGAGCTGGAGGAGGCGGCGCTGGATGCGGGTGAGTGGGTGCAGCGGCAGATGTCTTGAGGGATGCAGCAGTACAGTACAGCTGGGTTGGTCCACCCTGGCGCATGGTTGCCAGCTGGCCCGGTGCGCTCTCTACTTCCCTGGATCGCTCTGCGGCAGACACCCGCCCACCACCCCCGCTCCCCGCTGCAGTTGGCATCCTGGGGCTGCAGCGTGCGGGCGCAGAGGCGCTGCTGGTGGACGGCACCGCAGTGGCCGGAGACGTCGCGTACAAGGCGTTGGGGCGGGTGCCCAGCCCCGCTCAGCGTCTGGCTGCGCTGCACACGCTGGCCACGCTGGCGGGGGCGGAGCGCAGCGGGCGTAGCGGCAAGTTGCTGTCGCCGGCAGCCGAGGATGCGCTGCGGGTGGCGGTGTTTGAAGGTGCGGTAGGAGTTATTGGAACAGGGTGCGAGGAGGCAGGGTGCAGGTTGGCTAGATACGCTGGGATGACTGGCAGACCGCATGCTGCATCAAGCAGCATCAACCGCTGTAATGGACTGCTTGCTGGCCAGCACTGTGCTCTGCCTGGACGCCTGCCAACCACCTACCCTGCAACTCCCCCTGCAGGCGCAGGCGCCGCGTGGGCGGGCGCCACCCCCGCCGACGTGCTGCGCCAGCAGCTGGACCAGCCCTTTTTGGAGCAGCGGGTGGCGGTCTACCGCTGCCTGGCGGCGCTGGCTGCCCGAGACTGGATGGCGGGGCAGGTGTGCGGCCACGCCGGACTGCTGGCCTTCCTGTGTGACCCGCAAAGCGAGGCCAGCAAGCAGGGCTGCGAGTGGCGCCATGCCTGCGTGCAGCAGCTGGCGGCCACGATTGCAGACGTGCTGGGGGGCGGCCTGGGGGCGGGTGGGCCGCACCAGGCAGTGCTGGCGGCGGCGGCGCAGCGCGTGCAGGCGGCGGAAAGGGGCGGTCCATACGGCGCCGGCGCTGGGCCCAGGGAGCAGCATGTTGCCACCGTGCCCGGCGTGTGATCAGCCTTGCTTTGTGTTGGTCACTTCCTTTGCCTCTCATCCCAACTGCTTAGCCCTGCAGTGATTTTATGTTACAGCGTCGATGCATTCAGCAGCTGTGCTGATTGGATGCAGATTTAGGGGCAACAGGCGTGGCTGGGTAGGGGTGGGCGCCCACGGAGGCGGGGTGCACCAGCAAGATGCAAGGGGAGAAGGCGATTGTTGGATGCTTTCGCTGGTGATACAGGCTAGGCTGGTGTACAGTTGCGCTAGAGGTGGAGGAAAACTGCGCCTTGGGCCGGCAGGCTGAAACAGGGAGTCTGTTGGGATGGTGTTGCACAAACTGGGCGCGGTTGGCTGCCTTCCGGCCCTGGGATAGCGGCATGCATGCATAAAATGAGAGGCAGCATAGGGCCTTGAGACAGAGTGGCAGGAAGCAAGGCAGGTGATCACAGAGCGGGCGGGCAGAGGGAACGGTGAGATGCAAGGGGTGCAGGAAGGTTGATGAGCAAGGAAGTGCAATTTGTGCCTGATGCCGGCTGTGGTTGCTGCCGTGGTGTTGGACAGCGCTCACGGCTGGCAGGTTGGGGGGCGCGCTTGAGCGCTCACCCCTGCAACGCGAGTCATGGCAGGGCAGTTGCGGCAACATGTGTGCTGTGCATGCATCAGGTAACAAAATGCTGCCATTGTTGTGGCATGTATGTCCTGGATGGGCTGGCGACTCATCGTCAGTAGGATGGGTCGGGCAGCGGCGGCTGCTCAGCCATGCGCTGGATGTGCCTGCAGCAGCGGCAAAGAAGGATGCAGTCACACAAGAACCTGTTGAACAGCCCAATTTAGGCATAAACCTGCATGGCATGCTGGCCTAGAATGCTCACAACCTGTGCCGCATGATGCATGCTGCTACGGCATTGCCGCCCACCTGATCATGGCGGCATGCAGGCGGCACGCCTCCTCCGCCACCAGCGCCACCTGCTCGCGGCTCAGGTTGTGGTATGCCTCTGAGGATGTGGCGGAGGGAGGCAGTTGGGAGAGGTGGACTGGTGCGAGAACATACTTCTGTAGGGCATGCGCCGTGCCCACATAGCTGACAGCAAGGCAGCACAGCCGGCCAGGCGCACCACTCTTGTTATAGAGGTCAACAACAGCATATCTCACCAGTGCGTGCCACTGCCTCGTAGTGGTGCACAATCCAGTCCAGGGCCACGGCCCGCAGGTGCGCCAGCCCATTGTCGTCGGCAATGCCCAGCAGGGCGGCAGCCGCGTCCGCCAGGCCTGCGTCGGGTGGGGTGGATGATGAGAGATGTGCGAGATGGCGACTGCGGAGTAGGCTGTGTGCAGCAACCACCGTTGGTGTCGCATGCTGCATACACCAACCTTTCCCAGCCTACCACAGCCCAAACCAGCTCACACTCCTCATCCAGCTCAGCGCCATCTGCAGCCGCCGCTGGCGCCTTGCCGTTGCGGCGTGCGGCGCGCTTGTCGGCGGCGGCGGCGCCCGAGCCGGCGCGCAGCAGCTGTGCCAGGCGCAGCTCGCAGAGGTGCACCAGGCGAGGGCAGCTGTAGAACAGGGCCACGTGCAGCACGCTCACCGCCTCTTGGGGGTCCACGCACTCCTGCATGCTGTCTGCGGGGCGGAGGTGGTGTGGGGGACAATGGGGATGGGGGTGCAGCGTGATCAGTTATGTGAGGGGGTGGAGGCACAGAGTCCTAGCTCGAGCGCTCTCCATGCAGCAGGGAAGGTGCCCCACCCTTCCACAGGCCCACCGCCCCTGTGCCCGAGTCACCCTCTCCCACCCTCAGCCCCCTCCCACTCCACACCCCACCTCACCGTGGTAGCAGTAGTGCAGGAAGGCATCCACCGCCTCGTGGCTGAAGTGGTCGGGCACAGCCACACGATCGGCAGAGGAGTCGGCCCAGCCGCGGTCGCAGCGCGCGCGGAAGTGGTCGCACCGCTGGCGCAGCACAGACCTGGGGGGGAGGGAAGCAGGTGGGGAGGGGCGGGTGGGG
>VFQQ010003325.1_pt1 | contig 15898 bp, 15 predicted proteins | sample 3512341 | NCBI WGS metagenome assembly VFQQ01 (sample SAMN10412373, study PRJNA504923) | tailings metagenome | isolation source: Relicate 2 Philex TSF1 revegetated site | place: Philippines: Tuba, Benguet | collected 2017-08-29 | reverse complement strand
CATGCGTGAAACTCAGGGCATTCCAGGGGAAGTCAGCATACAAGTCGGTCAGATAGATCGTCATATGAAACTCGCCCTCTGCGCATCCATCGAAGCTTTTCTGCCGCCAGGTAGTCGTGCCTGGGGCAAAACCACAGTTGGCGTTCGCTGCGCCAGCCCAGTTTGGACCATATACGTCCAATCCAAAATTCAGGTTACAGGTGAATACCTCGCGACCGCTCACCCCCTGAAACAAGGGCATGTCGTTTCCGAGCAAGACCTCATGTTCATGACGGGGGATCTCACTGCCCTACCGCCCAGTATCATCACCGAAAAGAACATTGCCATTGGCCAGACGGTAGCTACTTCCATGTCAGCAGGCGCCATCCTGAGACAGGATATGCTGCGCAAGCCTACAGTTGTGAAACAGGGGCAAGCCGTACGCATAGTGACTTCAGGCAGGGGATTCAGTGTCACTGCAGAGGGACGTGCGCTGACAAATGCCAGCGATGGTCAGGTCGTGCAGGCAAAAACGGGCAATGGCACTGTGATCAGTGGCGTAGCACGAACCGGCGGAGAAGTGCTGGTGACTTTTTAATGAATATAGGCAAATCAAGTGTTAAAGTTTTGGAAAATTCCGTCGTAAAAGAATTAAATCAAAATAACACTTGAACTGAAGGACAAGGAAAAACCATGAAAATTGATGACGCGCTGAAAGTCACTCCCGGACTAGCGACCGGGAACAACGAGGCCAAAACCGTCAAAAGCGGTGAGAGTGCCAAAGTCGGCAACAGCTCTGAGAAAGTCACCCTTTCTTCACGCTCGTCCGAATTACAGACTCTGGAAAGTAAAACCGTTGCTGAAGATGCCTTTGATGCCCAAAAGGTTGAAGCCATCAAGGCCGCCATCATGAATGGCGAATTCAAGATCGACTCCGGCAAGGTAGCAGATGGCTTGATCAATACGGTTAAAGATCTGCTCTCCAACCAGAAGGCCTGAAATTAACGCAATACTGACATGATGGGAAGCAGGCAGATGAGCACAAGCATTGACATTCAGCAGGAAACACAAGCCGTCACCCGGCTGGCAGACCTGCTCGAACAAGAGCAGAACCATCTGATTCATGCTGATCTTGACCAGATGCAATTGCTGCTGGAAGAAAAGTCACGTCTGCTGCAAACCATCGCGCAATCGAGCCAACAACGGTATCGCTCACTCTCCAGCGCCGGCTTTGATGCCAATGAAAACGGTATGGCAGACTGGCTCAAACAGCAAAGCAAGCAAGCCATGCAAACCGCCTGGCTAACCATGCAACAAACTCTGGTCAAGGTCAAAGAGCTCAACCGGATTAATGGCTTACTCATCCAGAAACACATCACACGCAATCAACAGCTGCTCAACGTGCTACAGGGCCAGAATGAAGCCGGCCATTTCTACGGCCCCAATGGTCATGTCACTTCCAGTGTGCGCATGCGCGGCGCAATCGTCGGCTAAAATAGCACGCTGCCAGTCCTGATCAATCGATCAGGCTTCGATACATCTACATTTTCATACCTGAAACGTAAACACGCATTGCGGAAACCAACTGCAATACGATCAATATTTGTGTGAATTATTTGACGTTAACAAAACCTGCATCGAAAGAAATCAGTGTGACTCTCGCAGGATTTGTCTCAGGAATTGAGTAGGAAATTGAATATTGAATTGGTCGGGGTGGGGAGATTCGAACTCCCGACCCCTTGCACCCCATGCAAGTACGCTACCAGGCTGCGCTACACCCCGAACCGGATCACGCCATTAAACGCAATCAAGCCTGCTATTATAGCTGAAAAGTGTATTGGTAGACAGTACAAGCAGCGCCTTATTACCTTGCCGAACCCTGCATTTATTGCAAATAAGCCTCATGTTCCCTGATCGCCTCTCCCACCATCAAATGCAACTCTTGCCCCTGTTGTTGCTTGACGTAGGCAATGATCTGCTCGCGCATATTCTTTGCCCAGAATCGCTTGATATGCTGTGCTATCCCCTCTTTTGCCTGTTCAGGGTTTGGGTAGGACTCAAAAAAATCACCAATTTGATTGGCCATTGAAACAAGACGCTCGATCTGCATCACTTTTCCTTGTGCATAATTCTGTCTGGAACACTGTAAACTACGTGCCGTTGTTGGCGGGCAAACGCTACTAACGTGATACCACAACGCTGGGCTGTCTTGATTGCCAAACCAGTTGGCGCAGACACGGCAACCAGCACCGGCATGGCCACGGTTGCCACTTTATGTACCATTTCATAACTTGCACGACTAGTGGTAAAAATAAAACCTTGTCTGGATGCCTCGGCTTTGATCATGGCACCGATCAACTTATCCAGCGCATTGTGCCGACCAACATCCTCCCTGATGATCTTGATCTCACCCGTCATGCCGACCAAAGCACTGGCATGTGTGCCGCCCGTCCTGTTCTGCAACTTTTGGTATTGATGAATCTGGTTGTAGGCCGCATGAATGGACTGAGTAGGTATGCGCTCAAACATCTGGATGATATTGCTATCCGTAGAGCGCATCGCCTGCTCCAGACTCTCTGCCCCACATAATCCGCAGCCTGTTCTACCGGCAAGATTTCTTCTCCGTTGTTTTAAGGACTGGAAACTGGCGGATGACAGTTCAATCTGCAACTCGATCCCATTGGGTTGAATGATGATTTCAATACTATAGATATCATCAGGTGCAGAGATGATGCCCTCTGTCAGAGAGAAACCCAGCGCAAAATCCTCAAGATCCTGAGGGGTTGCCAACATCACTGCGTGCGATATGCCATTGTAGACCATGGCTACCGGCACTTCCTCGGCCACACAGTCTTCTTGCAGGGAAAGCTGTCCCGCATCCCATTTATGGACGGGATAGTAGTTGGTCGTTGCCTCTGCAGACGTTGTTTCTATCACGGTCAAAGTCATAGGGTCAGTTAACTAACGCTATCAGGCTCACTTACCAGCAAACTCAATCTGTTCATGACTGAATTTACGGTATTCGCGCTGCCAGTCTGACATCTGAGAAACACGACTCACCTGCACTGCGGTCACCTTGTATTCAGGACAGTTGGTTGCCCAATCCGAGTTGTCGGTTGTAATCACATTGGCCCCAGATTCAGGATGGTGAAAGGTCGTATAAACCACCCCTGGTTGTACCCGCTCGCTGATTGTCGCACGCAGCACAGTTTCACCAGCTCGGCTGGAAATACCCACCCAGTCACCGTCCTTGATACCGCGCTCTTCTGCATCATGCGGATGAATTTCGACCCGATCTTCAGGATGCCAGGCCACATTGTCCGTTCGGCGTGTCTGTGCTCCAACGTTATATTGCGTGAGGATACGCCCTGTCGTCAGAATGAGCGGATACTTCTGTGTGACGCGCTCTGTTGTCGGTACATACTGGGTAATAAAAAACTTACCTTTACCACGCACGAACTCGTCAATGTGCATGATCGGGGTACCTTCTGGCGATTCTTCATTGCACGGCCACTGAATGCTGCCAAGTTTGTCCAGTTTCTCAAAGCTGACCCCGTGGAAAGTAGGCGTCAGTGCCGCAATCTCATCCATAATGTCTGAGGCATGCTTGTATGACATTGGATAACCAAGCGCATCTGAAAGCATGGCTGTAATCTCCCAGTCTTCATAACCATTCTTGGGGGTCATCACTCGACGCACCGGCGAAATACGGCGCTCGGCATTTGTGAACGTACCATTTTTCTCAAGGAAAGAAGCGCCGGGGAAGAACACATGGGCAAACATAGCGGTTTCATTGAGGAACAAGTCTTGCACAATGACACATTCCATTGATTCAAGTGCATGAGTCACATGCTGGGTATTCGGATCTGACTGGGCAATGTCTTCACCGTTACAGTACACTGCCTTAAAACTACCTTCGGCTGCCATATCCAGCATATTGGGAATACGCAGACCCGGCTCTTTGCTGAGTGGACGACCCCAGGCAGCTTCAAACAGCGCACGCGTCTCATCGTCCGACACATGGCGATAGCCAGTAAACTCATGTGGCATTGAACCCATGTCACAGGAACCCTGTACATTGTTCTGTCCACGCAATGGATTAACACCTACACCCTCACGACCAATATTGCCAGTGGCCATGGCCAGATTGGCAATACCCATGACCATAGTGGAACCCTGACTATGCTCTGTTACACCCAAGCCATAATAGATAGCCGCATTACCACCTGTAGCATAAAGCCGAGCAGCAGCGCGCAAGGTTTCAGCGGGGATGCCAAGATCAGATGACAGAGTTTCTGGCGAATTTTCCTGTTTCGAAACAAAATCACGCCAAAGTTCATAAGAATCCCATTCGCAGCGCTCGCGCACGAAATCCTCATTCACCAAACCCTCAGTCACAATGACATGTGACAAGGCAGAGATCAGGGCAACATTGGTACCTGGACGCAGTTTGAGATGGTAATCAGCTTTCACATGCGGTGAAGAGACCAGATCAATCTCACGTGGATCAGCAATGATCAGCTTGGCACCTTCACGCAATCTACGCTTCATCTGGGAAGCAAAGACCGGGTGACCATCGGTCGGGTTGGCACCTATAATCATGATCACATCGGTATGCATCACGGAATCAAAGGTCTGTGTGCCAGCAGATTCTCCCAATGTCTGCTTGAGACCATAGCCGGTAGGTGAATGACATACGCGGGCGCAAGTATCCACATTATTGCTGCCGAACACGGCACGCACAAGCTTCTGAACGACATACACCTCTTCGTTGGTGCAGCGGGATGAAGTAATGGCACCAACAGACTCTTTACCATACTTGGCCTGAATACGCTTGATTTCGCTGGCCGCGTAATCTATGGCCTCCTGCCAGGAAACCTTTTGCCATGGATCTTTGATGCTCTTGCGGATCATGGGAGTCGTGATGCGATCCTTGTGCGTGGCATAACCCCAGGCAAAGCGACCCTTGACACAGGAATGACCATGATTGGCCCCTCCATTCTTGTTGGGGACCATACGAATGACTTCCTCCCCCTTCATTTCCGCATTAAATGAACAGCCTACACCACAGTAGGCACAAGTCGTCGGTACGCTATGTTCGGGAACCCCATGCTGAATCACTGATTTTTCCATCAGCGTTGCAGTTGGGCATGCCTGTACGCAAGCTCCACAGGATACACACTCAGAATCGATAAAGTTTTCGATACCAGAGGCCACCTTGGAATCAAAGCCACGAGATTGAATGGTCAGTGCAAACGTACCCTGAGTTTCCTCACAGGCACGTACGCAGCGCGAACAGACAATACATTTGGAAGGATCAAAGGTGAAATAAGGATTGGAAGTATCTTTCTCAGCCTTGAGATGATTGGCGCCATCGTAACCATAGCGCACTTCACGTAGACCTACCGCACCCGCCATGTCCTGCAGCTCACAATCACCATTTGCGGCACAGGTGAGGCAGTCCAGCGGGTGGTCGGAGATATATAGCTCCATGGTGCCACGGCGAATATCAGCGAGCTTTTCCGTTTGCGTCCTGACTCGCATGCCTTCGACTACCGGCGTGGTACACGAGGCCGGATATCCTCTGCGCCCCTCAATTTCCACCAGACACAGACGGCAGGAACCAAATGGCTCCAGACTATCTGTAGCACAAAGTTTTGGCACCGTAATGCCGGCCATCATAGCAGCACGCATGATTGAAGTGTCTTCTGGTACCGTGATATGGTGACCGTCGATATTCAGGGTGACCTGCTTCCCATCATGTTTGGCCGGGGTTCCGTAGTCAATGTCTTTGTTCATGATGATGCTCTCCTGATGATGCTTATGCTGCAGCGGACTGATCCGCAGCCACACCAAAATCTTCCGGGAAATGGTTCAACGCGCTCAATACCGGGTAAGGTGTCATTCCTCCCAGTGCACAAAGCGAACCATTCAGCAAAGTATCGCTAAGGTCGCGAATCAAGGTGATATGTTTGTTGACCTGACGACCTTCTATAATGTGATCCATGACTTCCATGCCACGAGTTGAGCCAATTCGACATGGCGTGCATTTGCCACAAGACTCGATTGCACAAAACTCGAAGGCATAACGCGCCATTTTTGACATATCGACGGTGTCGTCGAACACCACAATACCGCCATGACCAAGTACTGCCCATAGCTCGCTGAATTTTTCATAATCCAGCGGGGTATCGAATTGTGATTCAGGCAGATAGGCGCCTAATGGACCACCCACTTGTACCGCTTTGATAGGGCGTCCACTGGCAGAGCCTCCACCATAGTCATAGAGCAACTCGCGCAAGGTGATGCCAAAGGCTTTTTCTACCAACCCCCCATGCTTGATATTGCCCGCCAGTTGAATCGGCAGGGTTCCTCTGGAGCGGCCCATACCATAGTTTTTGTAAAAGTCAGCACCTTTGTCGAGAATAATCGGCACACTGGCCAGACTGATCACGTTGTTGACTACGGTTGGCTTGCCAAACAAACCCTGAATCGCTGGTAGAGGTGGTTTAAATCGAACCAGACCACGCTTGCCTTCCAAGCTTTCCAACAGCGAAGTTTCCTCACCACAGACATAAGCCCCGGCCGCACGCCTGACTTCAAGTTCAAATGCGCGATCGCTACCAAGGATATTCTGACCCAGATATCCTGCCTTATTGGCATGCGCAATCGCCTCATTCAGCACATTAAGCGCATCCGGGTATTCAGATCGCAGGTAGATATAGCCTCGCGTCGCACCAACAGCAAGGGCAGCAATCGTCATTCCTTCAATCAATACGTAGGGATCACCCTCCATGATCATACGGTCGGAGAATGTACCCGAGTCACCTTCGTCGGCATTACAGACAATATATTTCTGGTCAGCTTCACAGCCCAAAACCGTATTCCACTTGATGCCCGTTGGGAACGCTGCACCGCCTCGTCCACGCAGGCCCGAGTCAGTCACTTCTTTCACGATGTCTGCAGCCGCCAAGTCAAGCGCACGTTTCAAACCACGGTAGCCATCATGCGCAAGATAATCTTCCAGCGAGACTGGATCAGTGATACCGACCCGTGCAAAGGTCAGACGCTCTTGCTGCTTCAACCATGGGAGTTCCTCTGTCAAACCAAGTCGCAAATGATGCTGACCAGCATAGAGAAAATTGCATTCAAATAACTCTCCCACATCCTGAGTAGAAACAGGCCCATAAGCCACTCTCCCGTCGGCGGTTTCCACTTCAACCATCGGCTCCAGCCAATGCATGCCTCTAGAGCCGTTTCTGACCAGCTCAATCGCAGCTCCCCTTCGAGCTGCCTCAACCATTATTTGCATGGCTACCTGATCAGCACCCAAAGAGAGTGCCGCGGAGTCTCGAGGGACAAATATTTTGATTGCCATCATGCGCCCTTTGCAGCCTTGATCAGACTATCCAGCTTTTTTTGATCAACGCGCCCATAGACTTTTTCATCCATCATCACCGAAGGCGAGAGAGAGCAGTTTCCCAAACAGTAAATAGGCTCCAGTGTCACCGACTGATCCTTTGAGGTCTCGTGGTAATCAACATCCAACACTGTCTTTGCATGGGCTTCGAGCTTTTCCGAACCCATTGCCTGACAGGATTCCGCGCGACAAATATGCAAGACGTGCCTTCCAGGAGGACTGGTTCGAAAATGATGGTAGAAACTCACCACGCCATGCACTTCAGCCACAGAGAGATTCAGTGACTTGCCAATCATCCGGTAGGCATCTTCTGGAATAAAGCCAATTTCATCCTGTATCGCATGGAGGATGGGCAAGAGCGCTCCCTCCCGGTGCTTATGAATGGTTATACAAGAGTGAACCAATGAATGCGTATCCATAATTTAAACCGCGCTCGCAAGGTCAAGTTAATAATATTCGGTATATATTACCAAATATTACGGTCGTTATATTTAATAAATGACAACGTTTTTACATATTAATTCAACAGATACCTTGCAGTGGAAGGGCAAATGGAAAAGCACAAGCTGAAAATCAGAATCACTGTAAACGATGCAGTCGCTATGGGGCCAGGAAAATTTGAATTGCTGCAGCTCATTCAGCATACTGGTTCAATCACCGAAGCTGCAAAGCGAATGAATATGTCTTACAAGCGTGCGTGGGATTTAGTAAAAGAAATGAATAGGCTATTCAAAGAGCCTTTGGTCGCTACAACCGCAGGGGGTTGGCGTGGTGGCGGATCTTGCGTTAGCGCCCACGGAATGATGGTAATCAAATGTTATCTAAAGCTGATTCAAAACGTCGAGCATGATGATCAGTTCAAGAAGCTTAAAACATTATTGCATTGATAGATGGATCTAATAGTTAGCTAATAAAACCAACAAAACTATCGATTGAGCAACTGTAACAATTCGCGCAATTCACGTTTCAATGAAGGCAGATTAATATCAGGCATCGTCGCTGATGGCGTAACACTATTATTGGTTCTGCCGCCCGCATCGCTAACTGTACCTTGGTCTTCCAGCCGGTTCCGCGCTCCGCTGATGGTAAACCCTTGTTCATAGAGCAATTCACGGATACGGCGGATCAACAACACCTCATGGTGCTGGTAGTAGCGGCGATTGCCCCGGCGCTTGACCGGCTTGAGCTGTGTAAACTCCTGTTCCCAGTATCGCAGCACATGCGGCTTCACCCCGCACAACTCACTGACTTCACCAATGGTGAAATAGCGTTTGGCAGGGATAGGTGGGAGTTGAACCTTAAGCGTTTGCTCCGGCATACGCCTCTTCTACCTTAGTCTTGAGCTTTTGGCTGGCATGAAAAGTCACCACACGGCGCGCTGTGATCGGTATTTCTTCACCGGTTTTTGGGTTACGGCCTGGACGTTCTGATTTTTGACGCAGCTCAAAATTGCCAAACCCTGAGAGTTTGACGCTGTCGCCACGCTCAAGTGCAGTGCGAATTTCTTCAAAAAAAGCTTCTACCATGTCCTTGGCTTCACGCTTGTTCAAACCTACCTGTTCAAACAGCAAATCAGCCAAATCGGCTTTCGTCAGCGTCATACAAACCTCTCAACTACGTATTATCTATTGTCTTGGTATAGGATATTGTGTGCTTGTTATCGTAATTCAGCATTGTGCGCTCGCACGACCGAATCGAGCAGTTTTGCCATCACTTCGTCGGCTTCTGCATCGGTCAAAGTCTTTTGAGTATCCTGCATAAGCACAAGAAATGCAAGGCTTTTTTTACCTTCAGCAATGCCTTTTCCGCAATATATATCAAACAATTCTATCTTGCTGACCAGTGGTAATCTGGTTGCACGCATCGTATTCAGGAGTGCTTGAACAGACACATGCGCATCCACCACCACAGCCATGTCTCTTCTCACTGGCGGGAACTTGGCCACCTCTGCATAGCGCACAAGTTTGCGTGTAAGAAGCGCAGCTAAATCTAATTCAAACAGAATGGCGCTACGTGGCAATTGGTAATGCTGTTGCCATTTTGGATGCAGCTTGCCCAGCCAGCCAATCGCGGCGCCATCCAGTACCACTTGCGCCGATTGACAGGGATGCAAGGCAGGATGCGCTGCTACCTGATAAGTAGCTTGCCCTTGTGTCAGCAAGTCCACGTCAGCTTTGATGTCAAAAAAATCAACCTCGCGGCATTCAGATGCCCATTGCTCCGGCACAACATCGCCATATGCCAGACCCGCAATGCGCTGAATTTCATGATAGCCGCCGTCTGCCTGTGCATGATAGGTCGCACCAATTTCAAACAAGCGCACGCGCTCCTGCTTGCGATTCAAATTATAAACCAACGCATCCAGCAGACCGCCCCATAGCCCGGTCCGCATCACATCCATGTTGCTGGCAATCGGGTTCAACAAACGAATGGGATGCTCGTTACCTTGCAGGTTGCGTTCCCATGCCTGATCAACAAAACTGTAGCCGACCAACTCCTGATAGCCACTGGCTGCAATCAATTGTCTTAATGCGGCTCTCGACAGCAAGGTTTCTGGCTGATCCAGCATGCGCAAGGTGGCAGTCGGTGGCGTCGCCGGAATATGGTCATAGCCATGTAAGCGGGCCACCTCTTCAATCAAGTCTTCTTCAATCTCGATATCAAAGCGATAACTGGGGGGCGTCACATTAAACACCCCGTCATCATAGGTATACGTAAATCCCAGCTGGGTGAAGAGCTTCGCGACCACAGCCTGCTCAAGCTCAATCCCTAAAACGCCACAAACGCGCTGCATGCGCAACTTGACGGAATTACGCGCTGGCAAATCGCCAAGGACTTCAGTCGCCGGACCAGCTTCACCACCGCAAATATCCAATACCAATGCTGTAGCCCGCTCTAATGCATGCAGGGTGCTGCCAAAATCAACCCCACGCTCAAAACGGTATGAGGAATCTGTGGAAAGTCCAAGTCCACGGGCTTTTCCAGCCATCACGGCAGGCGTGAAAAATGCACTTTCAAGGAAAATGTCCGTTGTTGAATCAGATACGGCGGTAGCAGCCCCCCCCATGATGCCAGCCAGCGCAATCGCACCGCTTTCATCCGCAATCACCAGCATGTCTGACGCCAGTTCAACCGTCTGCTGATTCAATAATTCCAGTTTTTCTGATGGCTGGGCGTGACGAACACGAATGCCGCCAGTCAGCTTGGCTGCATCAAAGGCATGCATGGGCTGCCCCAGTTCCAGCAGCACATAATTGGTGATATCCACGATAGCACTGATACTGCGAATGCCAGAACGCTCAAGCCGCTGTTGCATCCAGTCTGGCGTTGCCGCATTTGCGTTGACATTGGTCACCAAACGCCCTGCATAGCGCGGGCAGGCTGTTGAAGCCTCTACCGTGACGGTCAGTGTCTGATCATGTGCAATTGCCGGATTGCGGATCTCAGGCAATTGCAATTTTGCGCCGGTCAATGCCGCAACATCGCGAGCAATCCCGGTCATGCTGAGGCAATCACTCCGGTTAGGTGTTAACTTCAGCGTATATAACTGGTCATCGAGATCAAGAAAAGCACGAATATCCTGCCCAACCGGTGCATCTCCCGGCAACTCCAGCAGGCCACTACTTTCTTCAGAAAGACCCAACTCCTTGGCCGAACACATCATGCCAAAGGATTCAACGCCACGTACTTTTGCCTGCTTGATCGCAAAGCCGGGTAGATTCGCCCCTACCAGCGCACAAGGTGCTTTCAATCCAGCGCGTGCATTCGGCGCGCCACACACAATCTGCAGCGGCTCACCCTGGCCTACATCTACCTTGCATACCTGCAAGCGATCTGCATCCGGGTGTTTTTCCGCACTCAGAATTTGCGCCACCACAACGTGCGAGAACGCTGCTGCGACTGGCGTAAGTGTCTCAACCTCCAGCCCCGCCATGGTCAGCACATGGCCAAGTGCCTCACTGTTGAGTTCAGGGTTCACATATTGGCGTAGCCAGTTTTCAGAAAATTGCATAGCGGCTATCCAAACTGCTTGAGAAATCTAAGATCATTTTCAAAAAACAGGCGCAAATCATTGACGCCATAACGAAGCATGGTCAGGCGCTCCACCCCTAGGCCAAAGGCAAAACCACGATATTGCTCACTGTCTATGCCAACATGACGGAACACTTCCGGATGTACCATGCCGCATCCACCAATTTCCAGCCAGCCTCCATTCCAGCTCATGTCCATCTCTGCTGAAGGTTCGGTAAACGGAAAGAAAGAGGGTCTGAAACGTACCTCAAGATCATCACGCTCAAAGAATCGTTGCAGAAAATCCTGCACAACGCCCTTGAGGTTGGCAAAACTGATATTCTCATCTACCCATAGCCCCTCAACCTGGTGGAACATTGGCGAGTGTGTAGCATCCGAATCCACACGGTAAACGCGACCCGGCGCGATGATTTTCAGCGGTGGACCACTTTTATTTTTCAAAGCATCCTGCATGTAGTGCACTTGCACGGGTGAGGTATGCGTACGCAACACATGCTTCTCATCAATATAGAATGTGTCGTGCATGGCACGCGCCGGATGATCTTCCGGAATATTCAAGGCCGTGAAATTGTAGAAATCAGATTCAATTTCCGGCCCTTCTGCCACATCAAAGCCGATGGAGTGAAATATGTTTTCCAGTCGCTCAAGCGTGAGCGTCACAGGGTGCAATCCCCCCTGCCCTCTGGTACGGGCCGGCAAGGTAACATCAATCGCCTCACTCGCCAGCTGACGTGCCTGTTCAGCATTCAGCAGCGCCTCACGCCGTTGCCGCAAGGCCTCTTCTACCTGCTGCTTGGCCACATTGATGGCTGCACCTGCTGCCGGACGTGCTTCAGCAGACAATTTCCCCAAGCCTTTGAGCGCCTCCGTTAAAACACCACTTTTTCCGAGATATCGAGCCTTTGCCTGCTCCAGATCATTCACGGTCTGGCAAGCGGCGAATTCCTTAGCGGCGTTTGCGCTGATTTCTTCCAGATTTTGCATCGCTTCTTAATAACCCCTTGATGGGCTTGAATTATGCCGTAAAAAAAGGAGGCTCACGGCCTCCTTTTTCATTTGCGCCAAATTAAGCAGCTGCGAGACCGGACTTAGCCAATTCAACAAACTTGGCAAAAGCTGGCTTATCGAATACTGCAAGATCAGCAAGCACCTTGCGATCCACTTCAATGGCAGACTTCTTCAGACCGTTCATGAAACGGCTGTATGTCAAACCAAACTCACGGGAGCCTGCATTGATACGGGCAATCCACAAAGCACGGAATTGACGCTTCTTTTGACGGCGATCACGGTAGGCATATTGGCCTGCCTTCATCACCGCCTGCTTGGCGATACGGTATACGTTTTTGCGACGACCGCGATAACCCTTGGCAGCGTTCAGAACTTTCTTGTGACGTGCGCGGGCGATAACACCACGTTTGACTCTAGGCATCGTTTATCTCCTTATTGCGTTGGCATCATGGCGCGTACGCGCTTGACGTCGGTGGAAGAAATGATGGCCGTACCGCGCAGCTTACGCTTTTGCTTGGTGGTCTTCTTGGTCAGGATATGGCGCAGGTGCGAATGGGTACGCTTGACCTTGCCATTACCCAGGAACTTAAAGCGCTTTTTAGCGCCGCTCTTGGTCTTCATCTTTGGCATTTTGTTCTCCTTTGAGAGTTGTTTAAGAGTGCCTAGGCATGCCATTTAGCCGTATCACTCAGAATTCTTTGTGTCCAATTACAAAAATTAAAATGTTTAAGTAAGACGAGGCGCGAATTAAATTTAAGAGTGCCGCATATAGATAATATGCAAGCGATTAAATTTGATGAAGCAACAACGTATTACGACAACATTTTATTTTTTACTGTTTCTGCTTTTTGTGAGGCGCTAACACCATCACCATTCCATTTTGGGAAACTGCTCCACCACAGCGTGTTCCTGCAGGTCTGCTTCTACCCGCTTCAATAGTGCCAAACCCAGCTCCTGGTGGGTAATTTCACGCCCACGGAAACGCAAAGTGATCTTGGCTTTATCACCATCCTGTAGAAAACGAATCAAATTCCGCAGTTTGACGTTGTAATCGCCATCATCCGTACCAGGACGGAATTTAACTTCTTTAACCTGAACCTGCTTTTGCTTCAGACGGGCTTCGTGCTGCTTTTTACTTTCGGCATATTTGAACTTGCCGTAATCCATCAGCCTGCAAACGGGCGGCGCTGCCTGTGGCGCGATCTCAACCAGATCGATGTCGGCTTCTTCCGCTTTTGCGAATGCCTCTGCCAAAGATACGATGCCGAGCGGCTCGCCCTCTATTCCTACCAGTCGAACCTGTGGCGCAGTAATGTCGCCGTTGATTCGCACTTCCTTGTCTTGAGCTATAGCAAATTCTCCAAAAATTAAATAATTAGGCCGCGCTACCTTTAGCTTCAACCTCGCCACGCAGGCGCTCAATCAGCGCTTGTATAGGCATGGAACCTAGGTCTTCACCTTTGCGGGTACGCACGGCCACCTGCTTACTTTGCATTTCACGCTCACCTGCCACCAGCAGATAAGGCAGCTTTTGTAAGCTATGCTCCCGTATTTTATAGGTTATTTTCTCATTTCTCAAGTCACAATCGGCCCTGAAGCCATTTTTCTTGAGTTCAGCCACCACTTCCTGAACGTAATCTGCCTGCGCATCGGTAATATTCAAGACCATGGCCTGCACCGGTGCCAACCACAGCGGCATGGCGCCCGCATAATGCTCAATTAAAATACCAATGAAACGCTCCATGGAGCCGACAATGGCGCGATGTAGCATCACGGGGGGCTTGCGGCTATTATCTTCAGCCACATACTCAGCGCCTAGTCTGACTGGTAGATTGAAGTCGAGCTGAATTGTGCCCACCTGCCACAAACGTCCAAGGCTGTCTTTCAGGGTAAACTCAATTTTGGGGCCATAAAACGCCCCTTCGCCCGGCTGCAAATCATACTGCAACTGATTTTTGTCCAGCGCGGCAGCCAAAGCCGCTTCAGCCTGATCCCAGGTCTCATCTGATCCCACGCGCTTTTCAGGACGGGTAGACAACTTGACCAGCACATCGGTAAAGCCGAAATCGTTGTAGGCGGAATACAGCATGCTGATGAAATCAGCCACTTCTGCTTCAATCTGCTCTTCGGTACAGAAGATATGGGCGTCATCCTGCGTAAATCCGCGCACCCGCATCAGGCCATGCAGCGCTCCGGATGGCTCATTACGATGACAAGAGCCGAACTCTGCGAGGCGCAATGGCAGGTCACGATAGCTGTGCAATCCACTGTTGAAGATTTGCACATGGCCCGGACAATTCATGGGCTTCACCGCGTAATCGCGATTCTCGGAGGCCGTGGTGAACATGTTTTCGCGGTAGTTCTCCCAATGACCAGACTTCTCCCACAAGCTACGATCCATGATGGTCGGCGTACGCACTTCCTGATACCCGTATTCCACAAAACGGGCGCGCATGTATTGCTCTATTTCCTGCCAGAGTGACCAGCCGCGTGGATGCCAGAACACCATCCCCGGCGCTTCATCCTGCATGTGAAAGTAATCCAACTGCTTGCCAAGCTTGCGATGGTCACGCTTCTCGGCTTCTTCCAGCATATGCAGATACTGATCCAGGTCTTCCTTTTTGGCCCATGCCGTGCCGTACACGCGCTGTAGCATCTCGTTGTTGGAGTCTCCACGCCAGTAGGCGCCAGCCAGCTTCATCAGCTTGAACACCTTGAGCTTACCGGTTGATGGCACGTGGGGGCCCCGGCACAGATCCGTGAAATTACCCTCGGTGTATAACGAAACCTCTTCATTGGCTGGAATTGAAGCAATGATTTCAGCCTTGTAGTGCTCCCCGATCGACTTGAAGTAAGCCACCGCCTCATCACGCGGCAATACCTTGCGCGTCACTGGCTCGTCTTTTTTGGCAAGTTCTGCCATCTTCTTTTCGATAGCTTGCAGGTCATCCGGGGTAAAGGGCCTATGATAAGAAAAATCATAGTAAAAGCCATTCTCGATCACAGGACCGATGGTAACCTGCGCTTCTGGAAACAGTTCTTTGACCGCATATGCCAGTAAGTGCGCCGTGGAGTGGCGAATGATATCCAGACCTTCAGGACTTTTGTCGGTGATGATGGCAAGATCGACATCTGATTCGATCAGGTAACTAGTATCGACAATCTTGGCTTCCTGACCATTCACTGCCACCTTGCCTGCCAATGCGGCTTTGGCAAGCCCAGCACCAATACTCATTGCTACATCAGCAACTGTGATCGGGGCTTCGAAACTGCGCTCAGAGCCATCTGGCAAACGGATAACCGGCATGATGTCCTATCTCATCGTTAAGACCCATAAACGACAAAAGCCGATAAACGGCTTTTGAAGATTTGGGTATGAATTTGGTAGGCGCGATTGGACTCGAACCAACGACCCCCACCATGTCAAGGTGGTGCTCTAACCAGCTGAGCTACGCGCCT
>VFQQ010003324.1_pt1 | contig 15898 bp, 12 predicted proteins | sample 3512341 | NCBI WGS metagenome assembly VFQQ01 (sample SAMN10412373, study PRJNA504923) | tailings metagenome | isolation source: Relicate 2 Philex TSF1 revegetated site | place: Philippines: Tuba, Benguet | collected 2017-08-29 | reverse complement strand
TGGTGCTGCGCGCCAAGATCGACATGGCCTCGCCCAACATCAACCTGCGCGACCCCACGCTGTACCGCATCAAGCGCGCCGCGCACCACAACACCGGCAACCGCTGGTGCATCTACCCGATGTACACCTACGCGCACCCGATCGAGGACGCGCTGGAGAGCATCACCCACAGCATCTGCACGCTGGAGTTCGAGGACCAGCGGCCCTTCTACGACTGGCTGCTCGAGAACCTGGCCAAGCTCGGCCTGCTGGCGCACCCACTGCCGAAGCAGTACGAGTTCGGGCGCCTGAACCTGAGCTACGTGGTCACCAGCAAGCGCAAGCTGCGGGCGCTGGTGGAAGAAGGCATCGTCAGCGGCTGGGACGACCCGCGCATGCCCACGCTGTTCGGCATGCGCCGGCGCGGCTACACACCGGCGAGCGTGCGCGCCATGGCCGACGGCACCGGTGCGAGCAAGACCAACATCTGGCTCGACTACGCCGTGCTCGACCAATGCCTGCGCGCCGACCTGGAAGGCCAGGCGCCGCGCGCCATGGCGGTGCTGGACCCGGTGCCGCTGGTGCTGACGAACTGGGCCGAGGTGTATGGCAGCGATGGGCACGTCGAGCCCTGCCACGCACCCGCGCACCCGCAGCGGCCTGATCTGGGCGAGCGCCGCTTCGGCCTGTCGCACGAGGTGTGGATCGAGCGCGACGACTTCGCCGAGGCGCCGCCCAAGGGCTTCTTCCGCCTCTTCCCCGGCAACAAGGTGCGCCTGAAGTACGGCCTCGTCGTCGAGTGCACCGGCTGCGAGAAGGACGCCGGCGGCGCCGTCACGAAGGTGCTCGCCAAGGTGGTGCCGGACACACGCAGCGGCACCCCTGGCGCCGATGCCGTCAAGGTCAAGGGCACCATCACCTGGGTCAGCCGCCACGACGCCGTGCCCGCCACCGTGGTGCTGTACGACCGCCTCTTCTCCGAGCCGCAGCCCGACGCCGGCGGGCGCGATTTCCGCGAGGTGCTGAACCCGAAGAGCAAGGTGCCGGTGCAGGCCTGGCTGGAGCCGTCGCTGGCCGGCGTGGCCGCCGAGCACCGCTTCCAGTTCGAGCGCCACGGCTACTTCATCACCGACCGCAAGGACCACCGCGCCGAAGCGCCGGTGTTCAACCGCATCACCACGCTCAAGGACAGCTGGCAACCGGGCTGAAGCGGCGGGTGAAGACCCTGTTCGCGGCGTAAAGATCGGAAAACGGCGGTGCAGGCGCGGGCACAGCGGGTGCACCATGGCGGCTTCGGAACCCTTTGAAGGAGCCCGCCATGCACACCCGTTGGATCATCGCCGCCGCGCTGGTGCTGCCGGCGCTGGGCGCGGCGCAGGCCGCCGGCAAGGTGGAGCTGAACTGGGTCGAACCCGAGAAGTTCAGCGACGCCGGTTTCGGCAACGCCGAGCGCCAGGCCGCGCTGCAGGCGCTCGGCGAACACATCACGCGCCTGGGGCGCCAGCTGCCCAATGGGCAGACGCTGAAGATCGAGGTCACGGACCTGAACCTCGCCGGCGAACAGAAGTTCACGCCTTCGAGCGACGTGCGCGTGCTGCGGGGCCGCGCCGACTGGCCGACGATGCAGCTGCGCTACACGCTGCAGGCCGAGGGCCGCGACCTCAAGTCGGGCCAGGCCCGCCTCGCCGACATGAACTACCTGTTCACCACCCGCAACGACGACTACGGCTACGAAAAACGCATGATCGACAATTGGTTCCGCGCGGAGTTCGCGCCCAGACCCTGATCCAGCCCGAGACCCTGCCGATGCCCAAGCCCGCCCTGCTGCCCACCGCCCTCTCACTGGCACTGTCCCTGGCCGCCGGCGCGGCTTTCGCGCAAGCCGATCCACTGGCAGCAGCCGCCGCCGAACCCGGCGCGGTGGTCACCGAATCGGGCCTCGTGTACCGCAGCATCAAGCCCGGCAAGGGCGCATCGCCCAAGGGCATCGACAGCGTGCGCGTGCACTACCGCGGCACCTTCACCGATGGGCGCGAATTCGACAGCAGCTACAAGCGCGGCGAGCCGGCCACCTTCCCGCTCAACCGCGTCATCAAGTGCTGGACCGAAGGCGTGGCCCGCATGAAGGTGGGCGAGACGGCGCGCCTGACCTGCCCCGCCGCCATCGCCTATGGCGACAAGGGCGCTGGCAACGGGCTCATCCCACCCGGCAGCGTGTTGCGCTTCGAGGTCGAGTTGCTGGGGATCGTGACGCCGTAGTCAGCCGGCCACGGGCGCGGCGCTGCCGCGCAGGCGCCTGAACAGCGTCACCGCGGCCAGCACCAGCGCACCGGCCACGATGCCGACGAGTGCGTCGGCCAGGGTGCCGGCCAGCAGCTGCCAGCCGCCGGCCATGCCCACGGTGAGGTCCACCACCACGAGGTGCAGCACCGGCAGCCCGTGCACGAGGATGCCGCCGCCCACCAGGAACATGGCCGCGGTACCCGCCACCGACAGCGCCTTCATCAGCCACGGCGCCGCGGCCAGGATGGCGCGGCCCACGGCCTGCGCCGCGCCACTGGCGGACCGGCTCAGCGCCAGACCGGCGTCGTCGAGCTTCACGATGCCGGCCACCAGGCCATAGACGCCGATCGTCATCGCCACTGCGATCGCCACCAGCACGGCGGCCTGGGTGCCGAAGGCCTTGTCGGCCACGGTGCCGAGCGTGATCGCGATGATCTCGGCCGAGAGGATGAAGTCGGTGCGCACGGCACCCTTGATCTTGTCGCGCTCCAGGGCCACCAGGTCCACCGCCGGGTCGGCGACGGCCTTGATCAGCTCTGCGTGGTATGCGTCGTCTTCGCTCCTGGCGTGCAGGAACTTGTGTGCCAGCTTTTCGAAGCCTTCGAAGCACAGGAAGGCGCCACCGATCATCAGCAGCGGCGTCACCAACCAGGGCGCGAAGGCGCTGATGGCCAGCGCGGCCGGCACGAGGATGGCCTTGTTGAGCATCGAGCCCTTGGCCACCGCCCACACCACCGGCAGCTCGCGGTCGGCCTGCACACCGGCCACCTGCTGCGCGTTGAGCGCGAGATCGTCGCCCAGCACGCCGGCGGTCTTCTTCGCCGCCACCTTGGAGAGCACCGCCACATCGTCGAGGATGGTGGCGATGTCGTCGAGAAGCGCGAGGAGACTGCTGGCCATGCGGGGATTCTGCATGAGCCCCCAAGCGCCGGGGCTGGCTCCAGCTCAGGACAGCACGACGGCCGGCGTGGCGAACTCGCGCCCCACCACCGCACGCGCGTACAGGTAGTTGCGCAGGGCGGCCTCGCTGAGTGAGTCCATCTCCACGCGGCCACCGGCGTCACAGGGGAACGCCAGGCCGCGGCCCGGGTTGAACAGCGATTCGAAGCGCAGCTCGTAGTGCACGTGCATCGCACTCGTGAGGCTGTGGGTGGCCGTGTTCATGGTGGCACTCCGGTTCTCTGGGATCGTGGGCTGAAGCATCGCCGCGCCCGGCTTGCGCTGCATTCAGCGCCCGCCGCGACGGCACGTCATCCATCCGGCAAAGGGGATGTCGGCCGTTGCCTGACAAAGCACGCTTTCGGGGGACACCGGAGTGAGAACATCGGCACAAAACCCACGAGCTCACATGCGCGATCTGTTCCTGCTCGACCCCGACCTGATCTTCCTCAACCACGGCTCATTCGGTGCCTGCCCGAAGCCGGTGTTCGAGCGCTACCAGCAGTGGCAGCGGGAACTGGAGCGCAACCCGGTGGCATTTCTCGGCCGCCGGTCCGCGGCGCTGCTGGCCGAGGCGCGCGCAGCGCTCGGCGCCTACCTGGGCGCCAGCGGCAGCGATCTCGTCTTCCTGCCCAACGCCACCACGGGCGTGAACCTGGTCGCGCGTTCGATCGGCCTGCAGCCGGGTGACGAGGTGCTGGCCACCGACCAGGAGTACGGCGCCTGCGACGCGGCGTGGCGCTTCGTCTGCGAGCGGGCCGGCGCCCACTACCGCCGCGTGCCGGTGCCGCTGCCGTTCGAGCCCGGCACCTTCGCCACGCGGCTGCTGCAGGCGGCCACGCCGCGAACGAAGCTGATCTTCAGCAGCCACCTCACCTCGACGACCGCGCTGGTGTTCCCGGTGGCCGAGTTGTGCGCCCGGGCCCGCGAAGCGGGCATCACGACGCTGATCGACGGCGCGCACGCGCCGGGGCAGATCACGCTCGACCTGGCGGCCGTGGGCGCGGACTTCTACACCGGCAACTGCCACAAGTGGCTGTGCGCGCCGAAGGGCTCGGCCTTCCTGCACGTGCGGCCCGAACACCACGAGGCGCTGCACGCGGGCGTGGTGAGCTGGGGCTACCTGGCGGCGCAAGCCAGCGCGGCGACGCTGGGCGGCCACACCGGCTTTGACGCCTACGTGGGCACGACGACGCTGGAGCGCCGCCTGCAATGGCAGGGCACCCGCGACATCGCGGCCTTCCTCACCGTGCCGGCGGCCATCAACTTCCAGACTGAGCACGACTGGCCGCGGCAGCGTGAGCGCTGCCATGAACTGGCGCTGGCCACGCAGGCCGCGGTGCTGGCGCGCAACGGCCTCGCGCCGATCGCCGCCGGTGACTCACTGGCGCAGATGGCGCCGATCCCCGTGCGGGCATCAGACGCCGATGCCCTGCGCCGCCACCTCTTCGAGCAACACCGCATCGAGATCCCGGTCACGCAACACGACGGCCGCACGTTCGTGCGTCTGTCGGTGCAGGCCTACAACACGCAGGCCGAACTGGACACGCTCGTCAGCGCGCTGCAGCGCGCCGGCGTGTAGCGGCGGCCACGGCCGCCAGGCCCAGCAGCATCATCGCGTAGGTCTCGGGCTCGGGCACCAGCGCCGCGGCCGCGTTGCCGAGGATCAGGTGCGCCGCCGCCGAGGGATGCAGCGCGTCGGAGAACAGCGACACGCTGCACGAGATGCCGATCGAACCCTGGAACGTGCCGCAAGGCGTGAGCGCGTTGCTGAGGCCGTAGACCGCGCCGCCGTTGAAGAGGGCGTCGTTGCGGATGGCGGTGGACAGGCCCGCCATGTCGAGGAAGTTCATCGTCAGCCCCAGGCCCTGCCCGAAGCTGAGCACGCTGGAGAACTGCGCGTTGAACTGCGCCGACACATCGCTGGAGGGTGCGACCAGGCCGAGCGCAAAGGCCTCGGGCGTGCCACCCAGGTCGGGCAGGTTCGCCACCAGGACATGGCGCGCGCCGTCGGCGGCCAGCAACTGCAACGCTGTGCGGATGTTGCCGGCCGCCGCCTGCGCCGCGGCCAGCCGGCCGGCGGCACCGGCGGCATCCATCGTGGGGAAGGCCGAGCGTGCGTCGCGCATGTCGTTGCCACCGGCCACCACGACGTAGAGCGCGCTGGGATCGAGCGAGCCGGCGGGGCTGGTGACGGAGCCCACCTGCGTCAGCAGGCTCGGGATGCTGCCGCCACTGGTGCGTGCGCCGCCGAACGCGAAGTTGGTGCCGCCTTGCAGGCTCGCGGTGTCGCTGTTGGGCAGGCCGATGCGGCTGGCCAGTGTCTCGACCCACACCGGCCCGTCGGAGAAGCGGCCGTTGAAGTACGGCGCCGTGGGCGTGGCACCGCCCGTGAGCGTGAAGATGTTGCCGGTGTCGGACAGGCTGTCGCCGAAGAAGTAGGCGTTGGTGTAGGCCTGGGCGCTGCCGGCGGCCGCGAGGCCTGCCAGGGCCAGGGTGAGGGCGGGCAGGAAGTGCCGCATCGTCGTCTCCTTGTCGAATGGGACAAGGTACCACGCAGGCGCCCCGCGGCGGGAGCGGGCGGGCCCGCAGCAGGGCGCATGCACCCCTTGGCTGCGGGGGAAGGGCTCAGCGGGTCTTGCGTGGCGGCAGGCCCGTGTGCTGCGTGAGCAGCCGGCCCTTGCTGGGCGCCGAAGGCGTGCTGTTCTTGCGCCGCGCGCTGGCGTAGCTGCCGTCGGTGGCGGGCTGGTAGGCAGGGATCAGGTGGTGCTTGCCGTTGCCGATGAGGTCAGCGCGGCCCATGGCCTTGAGCGCATCGCGCAGCAGCGGCCAGTTGTTGGCGTCGTGCCAGCGCAGGAAGGCCTTGTGCAGGCGGCGGCGGCGCTCGCCGCGCACGATGTCCACGCGCTCGGCGCGTTTCTCATCCCGGCTGATGCCCTTCAGCGGGTTGAGCCCGGAGTGGTACATCGCCGTGGCCGTGGCCATCGGGCTCGGGTAGAAGGTCTGCACCTGGTCGGCCTTGAAGCCGTTGCGCTTGAGCCAGAGTGCGAGGTTCATCATGTCCTCGTCGCTGGTGCCGGGGTGCGCGGCGATGAAGTACGGGATCAGGTACTGCTTCTTGCCGGCGGCGGCGCTCGCGGCCTCGAACATCTGCTTGAAGCGGTCATACGTGCCGATGCCCGGCTTCATCATCTTCGACAACGGCCCGCCCTCGGTGTGCTCGGGCGCGATCTTCAGGTAGCCGCCCACGTGGTGCGTGACGAGTTCGTTCACGTACTCGGGGCTCTGCACCGCCAGGTCATAACGCAGGCCGGAACCGATGAGGATCTTCTTCACCCCGCGCAGCGCCCGCGCGCGGCGGTACAGCTTCACCAGCGGGCCGTGGTCGGTGTTGAGGTTGCCGCAGATGCCGGGGTAGACGCAGCTCGGCTTGCGGCACGCGGCTTCGATCTCGCGGCTCTTGCAGCCGATGCGCCACATGTTGGCCGTGGGCCCGCCGAGGTCGCTGATGACGCCGGTGAAGCCCTTCACCTTGTCGCGGATGGCCTCGATCTCCCGGATGACCGAGTCCTCGCTGCGGCTCTGGATGATGCGGCCTTCGTGCTCGGTGATGCTGCAGAAGGTGCAGCCGCCGAAGCAGCCCCGCATGATGTTGACGCTGAAGCGGATCATCTCCCAGGCCGGGATCTTGGTGGCGCCGTCGTGCGAGCCGTTCTCGTCGGCGTAGCTCGGGTGCGGGCTGCGCGCGTACTCGAGGTCGAACACGTGGTCCATCTCGGCCGTGGTCAGCGGGATCGGCGGCGGGTTGATCCAGAGGTCACGCTCGCCATGCGCCTGCACCAGCGCGCGCGCGTTGCCAGGGTTGGTTTCGAGGTGCAGCACACGGTTGGCGTGGGCGTAGAGCACGGCGTCGCTCTTCACCTGCTCGTACGAGGGCAGGCGGATCACGGTGTGGTCGCGCGGCGGCATCACCACGGCGCGGCGGCTGGCGGGCATGGCGACGACGGCGGTGCCGGGCGCTTCTTCCTTGGCGTCCTTGGGGCAGATCTCCTCGGTGGTCTGGTACGGGTTGATGTGCGCATCGATGCGCCCCGGCCGGTCGACCTCGGTGCTGTCGATGGCCATGAAACCCTGCGGCTCGTGCCCGTCACGCACCATGAAGGCGGTGCCGCGCACGTCGGTGATGGCGTGGATGGGCTCGCGCCGCGCCAGGCGGTGCGCCACCTCCACGATGGCGCGCTCGGCGTTGCCGTACAGCAGCAGGTCGGCCTTGCTGTCCACCAGGATCGAGCGGCGCACCTTGTCCTGCCAGTAGTCGTAGTGCGCGATGCGCCGCAGGCTGGCCTCGATGCCGCCGATGACCACCGGCACCTCGCTCCAGGCCTCCTTGCAGCGCTGCGTGTAGACGAGCGTGGCGCGGTCGGGCCGCTTGCCGCCGACGCCGCCAGGTGTGTAGGCGTCGTCGCTGCGGATCTTGCGGTCGGCGGTGTAGCGGTTGATCATCGAATCCATGTTCCCGGCGGCCACGCCGAAGAACAGGTTCGGTTTGCCCAGGGCCTTGAAGGGCTCGGCGCTGTGCCAGTCGGGCTGCGCGATGATGCCGACGCGGAAGCCCTGCTGCTCCAGCACCCGGCCGATCACGGCCATGCCGAAGCTGGGGTGGTCGACGTAGGCGTCGCCGGTGACGATGACGATGTCGCAGCTGTCCCAGCCGAGCGCGTCCATCTCGGCGCGGCTCATCGGCAGGAACGGCGCGCGGCCGAAGCGCTTGGCCCAGAACGGACGCCAGCTGGTCAGCGGCTTGGCCTGGGGCGGGGCGATCGGGGCAGAGACGGGCGGCGAGATCGCCTGCGTGGACACGGCGTGAATTCCTGCTGGCGCAAAAGTCTCGATTGTCGGGCCGTGCGGCTCAAGCGTGCCGGCCGCTCGCCGATAGTCCCCGGATGCACGGCTTTTTCATCACCCTCGGATGGGGCCTGGCGGCCCTGGTGTTCGTGTCGGTGCTCGTGGCGCTGGTGGAGTACCTGCGCGAGGTGAGCCGCCCGCCGCAGCCGCTGCCCCCGCCGGGCCCGGCACGCGCGGTGCACGTGGACGTCGACCTGGCCGCGCTGCCCGCACCCGGCGATCAGGACGAACGCCAGGCGGCGCTCGATGCCACCATGGCCAAGGCCGCCCGGCCCGCGCCCGACGCGCCCTGGATCGAGACCAGCCCGATGGTGCTGGCCCCGCGCCAGGAGACCACCGCAGGCTGAACGCCAGCGTTCAGCTCGCCGCCACGGGCGCTGGCTTGGCGCGCACGGCGGGTGCCGGCTCGTCGTCGGTCTCTTCGCCCAGGAAGCCGCCGCTCTGGTGCGCCCACAGCTTGGCGTAGATGCCACCGGCCGCGAGCAGGCTCTTGTGGTCGCCCATCTCCAGGATGCGGCCCTTGTCCATGACGATCAGCCGGTCCATGGCCGCGATGGTGGACAGCCGGTGCGCGATCGCCACCACGGTCTTGCCTTCCATCAGCTTGTAGAGGCTGGCCTGGATGGCCGTCTCCACCTCGCTGTCGAGGGCGCTGGTGGCTTCGTCGAGCAGCAGGATCGGCGCGTCCTTCAGCATCACCCGCGCAATGGCGATGCGCTGGCGCTGGCCGCCGCTGAGCTTCACACCGCGCTCACCCACATGCGCGTCATAACCCTTGCGGCCTTTGGGGTCGGTGAGGCCGACGATGAACTCGGCCGCCTCGGCGCGTTCGGCGGCGCGGCGCATCTCGTCGTCGCCGGCGTCGGGGCGGCCGTAGACGATGTTCTCGCGCACCGAGCGGTGCAGCAGCGAGGTGTCCTGCGTGACCATGCCCACCTGGCGGCGCAGGCTCTCCTGCGTGACACCGGCGATGTCCTGGCCGTCGATGAGGATGCGCCCGCCTTCCACGTCATACAGGCGCAGCAGCAGGTTCACGACCGTGCTCTTGCCGGCGCCGGAGCGGCCCACGAGGCCGATCTTCTCGCCCGGCTTGATCGTGAACGACAGGCCTTCGACGACCTTGCGCTCGCCGCCGTAGCCGAAGGCCACGTTCTCGAACCGCACCTCGCCGCGTGTGACCTGCAGCGGCACGGCATCGGCCCGGTCCACCACCGCGCGGCGCTTGCTGAGCGTGGCGATGCCGTCCTGCACGGTGCCGATGTGCTCGAACAGCGAGGCCATCTCCCACATCACCCAGTGGCTGATGCCGTTGAGCCGGAAGGCCATGGCCGTGGCCGCCGCAACGGCGCCGGCGCCCACGAGCGAGCCCGACCACAGCACCAGTGCTGTCACGGTGATGCTGGCGATCAGCACCACGCTCAGGGCCTGGTTGACGGTCTCGAAGGCGGTGACCAGGCGCATCTGCGCGTTCACGGTGCCCAGGAACTCCTGCATCGCGCCACGTGCGAACCCGGCCTCACGCTGCGCGTGCGAGAACAGCTTGACGGTGGCGATGTTGGTGTAGGCATCGGTGATGCGCCCCGTCATCAGCGAGCGCGCGTCGGCCTGGGTCTGCGCCACCTTGCCCAGGCGCGGCACGAAGTAGGCGAGCGTCAGCACGTACAGCAACAGCCAGCCGAGGAAGGGCGCCATCAGCCAGGCGTCGAAGGCACCCACCACCGCCACCATGGTGGCGAAGTAGATGACCACGTAGACCAGGATGTCGGCGAAGATCAGCCAGGTGTCGCGCACCGCGAGCGCGGTCTGCATCACCTTGGTGGAGATGCGGCCGGCGAACTCGTCCTGGTAGAAGGCCATGCTCTGCTCGAGCATGAGGCGGTGGAAGTTCCAGCGCAGCCGCATCGGGAAGTTGCCGAAGATGCCCTGGTACTTGAACAGGGCCTGCACGGCGGCGATGACGATGCTCGAAGCGAGCACCAGCCCCAGTACCGCGAGCGTGCTGCCATGTTCGGCCCACAGGCGCGCGGGCTCGACCTTGGCGAGCGCATCCACCACGTGCGCCATCATGCTGAACAGCAGCGCTTCGAAGGCGCCGATGGCGGCGGTGAACACCGTCACCGCCAGCAGCCAGGGGCGCGCGCCGCGGGTGCAGGCCCACAGGAAGGCGAAGAAGGTGGTGGGCGGCGCCGGGGGCAGTGCATCCGGGTAGGGGTGCACCAGGCGCTCGAAACGCTGGAACAGCAAGGCTTGGCTCCCTGAAGAGCCACCGATTATCGAACCGCACCCGCGGCGGCCCTGCTGCCAGCAGGGTGCCGTGCGGGCTATGCCTTCCGCTCAGGTCGATGCCAGCCGGAAGGTCGCCACCAGCGCGGCCAGTCGTGCAGCCTGGTCCTTCAGGCTTTCGGCGGCGGCGGCGCTCTGCTCCACCAGCGCGGCGTTCTGCTGCGTCATGCGGTCGAGTTCGGCCACGCTCTGGTTGACCTGGCCCAGGCCCGCGCTCTGCTCGCCGGTGGCCTCGGTGATCTCACCCATGACCTGCGTCACGCGCTGCACGCTCGAGACGATCTCGTGCATCGTGCTGCCGGCGTCCTGCACCAGCTTCGCGCCGTTCTCGACACGTTCGACGCTGGCGCCGATCAGCGCCTTGATCTCGCGCGCCGCGCTGGCGCTGCGCTGCGCCAGCGCGCGCACTTCGCTGGCCACCACGGCGAAGCCGCGGCCTTGTTCGCCGGCGCGCGCGGCTTCCACGGCCGCGTTCAGCGCCAGGATGTTGGTCTGGAAGGCGATGCCGTCGATGGTGCCGATGATCTCGGCGATCTTGCGGCTGCTGCCGTGGATCTCGTCCATCGTCGACACCACCTGCGCCACGACGCTGCCGCCGCGCTCGGCCACGGAACTGGCGCTGCTGGCCAGCTGGTTGGCCTGGCGCGCCGATTCGGCGCTGTGCGTGACGGCGGTGTGCAGTTGCTCCACCGAGGAGGCCGTGGCCTGCAGGCTGCCGGCGGTCTGTTCGGTGCGCTGGCTCAGGTCCTGGTTGCCCACGGCCACCTCGCTGCTGGCCACGCGGATCGAGTCCGAAGCGTCGCGCACCTGGCCCACCAGCGTGCGCAGCGATTCCTGCATCGCCTGCAGCGAGCGCATCAGCCGCGCGGTTTCGTCCTCGCCCTCGGTGGCGATCTGTTCGCCCAGGTCACCCTGTGCGATGCGCCCGGCCACGGCCACGGCGCGTTCCAGCGGCGTGCACACCGATTGCAGTGTCAGCCACAGCAGCGGCAGCACCACGGCCAGCGTCACCGCCACCAGGATCAGGCGCAGGTTGGAGACGAAGGCCGACGAGGCCGCCATGCTTTCGCGGATGGCGGCCTGGCGCGCCTGCGTGGCCTTGAGGATGGCGTCGGCACCCTGCATCAGCGCGGTGACGGTCTCTTCGGCCCGTTCTGCGTAGGCCAGCGCCACGGCGCCGTCGATGCGCGCCTGCTGCAGCTGTTCGGCGATCGGCGTGATCGCGGCCACGTAGGCCTTGAGGTGTTCCTGCTGCGCCTTCAGCAGCGCGGCGAGCTCGGTGTTCTCGGGGTCGCCCTTGGCCAGCTCGCCCGTCAGCGTTCCCGCAGCCTGTGTCTCGGCCTTCCACAGGCCGATGAGGCGCTCGACCTCGTTGGTGTTGTTGGAGCCGACGGCGATGATGTTGGCCTGCAGCTGGCGCAGCTTGAACAGCGATTCGCGCAGCTTCGAGACACCTTCGGCCGCGGACTGCGCCGCGTCGAACAGCGCCGAAACACGCGTGGTGCCGACCTGGTTGGCAATGACGCCCCAGGCACCGAGCGCGCCCAGCGCCAGCGTGACGATGGCCATGATGAGGAGGAAGCGGGTCCGGAGGGTGAAGCGGCGCAGCAGCATGGATCGAAACCAGGAGAACGAGTCACCGCGTTTTCGGCCGCGCCAGTGCTGCGCTGAAGACCGGACAAATCGATGTCCAGCCCAGGCAAGCCCCCAAAAGCGAAACCCCTCCGAACCGTTGCCGGCTGGAGGGGGCGGGCAGCCTGGGCTGCCAGTGGAACTCCGGAGGAATGAGGTCCGGGGTTCCTGACGCGCAGAGACTGCGCCGTCTGTGTGTACCTCAGTGAAGAGGCGGGTTCAATGTAGTCCTGCGGCGCGCGCACCGCAAGATGTTTATTTATCCATCGCGGGTTTCAGAAGCGTCTCCACGAGACCTTGCACACGCTGTTCGACGGCAGCATCCATCACGATCGTGCGACCCCACTCACGAGTGCTTTCGCCGGGCCATTTGTTCGTGGCGTCGAGCCCCATCTTGCCGCCCAGGCCGCTCACCGGTGAGGCGAAGTCGAGGTAGTCGATGGGCGTGTGCTCCACCAGCGTGGTGTCGCGCACCGGGTCCATGCGGGTGGTGATGGCCCACACCACTTCCTTCCAGTAGCGCACGTCGAGGTCGTCGTCGGTGACGACGATGAACTTCGTGTACATGAACTGGCGCAGGAAGCTCCACAGTCCGAACATCACGCGCTTGGCGTGGCCAGGGTAGGCCTTCTTGATGCTGATGACCGCCATGCGGTAGCTGCAGCCTTCGGGCGGCAGGTAGAAGTCGGTGATCTCGGGAAACTGCTTCTGCAGGATCGGCACGAAGACCTCGTTCAGCGCCACGCCCAGCACGGCAGGTTCGTCGGGCGGCTTGCCGGTGTAGGTGGAGTGGTAGATCGGCTCGCGCCGGTGCGTGAGGCGGCTGAGGCAGAACACCGGGAACCAGTCCTGTTCGTTGTAGTAGCCGGTGTGGTCGCCGAAGGGGCCTTCCAGCGCGTGCAGGTAGCCGCCCTTTTCCTTCAGCGGAACGCCACGCTCTGATCGGCCTTCGAAACCCGGCTCGGCGGGCGGGATGTGGCCTTCGAGCACGATCTCCGCGCTGGCCGGCACCTGCAGCTTGAGTTCTCCCTCGCCCACGCCGCTGGACACCACCTCGGTGCGGCTGCCTCGCAGCAGGCCGGCGAACTGGTACTCGGAGAGTGTGTCCGGCACCGGCGTCACCGCACCCAGGATCGTTGCCGGGTCGGCGCCCAGGGCCACCGCGATCGGGAACGGCTGTCCCGGGTTGGCACGCGCGAAGTCGCGGAAGTCGAGCGCGCCGCCGCGGTGGGCGAGCCAACGCATGATGAGCTCGCGGCGGCCGATGACCTGCTGGCGGTAGATGCCCAGGTTCTGCCGCAGCCGCGGTTGCGCCACGCGCTGCGGGCCGCGTGTGATGACCAGGCCCCAGGTGATGAGCGGGCCGGCGTCGCCCGGCCAGCAGGTCTGGACGGGCAGCGTGCCGAGGTCGATGTCGTCGCCCTCGATCACGACGTCCTGGCATGGCGCCTTGCCACGCGCGGCGGGCTTCATGTCCCACAGCGCCTTGCCCATCTGAATCAGCCGGCCGGCGTCCTTGAGGCCCTTCGGCGGCTCGGGCTCCTTCAGGCTGGCCAACAGCCGCCCCACCTCGCGCAGCTCCGATGTGTTGCTGGCGCCCATCCCCAGCGCCACCCGATTCGGGGTGCCAAACAGGTTGATCAGGCAGGGCACTTTGTAACCCTGGGGATTTGTACAGAGCAGAGCCGGGCCGCCGGATCGCAAGAGCTTGTCGCCGATCGCCGTGAGTTCCAGGTGCGGAGAGACGGGATCTGCGAGTTTTCGAAGTTCGCCCAGCGCTTCGAGCTGGCCGATGAAGTCCCGGAGGTCGCTGTACTTCATACTCTTTGGTTATTAGACAGAGACCCTAGAAGCTTGACCAGGGCATTTAGCGGTTCCTAGAATCCGCCCAGTCCTGAAACTTCAGGGTTTACCCGTGCCGGCGCTGGCTCTGCTGTCGAGTGCCCCGGGTACACCGCCGGCAGGTGTTCCAGCCGCCCGTTCGAGGCGCACCCCTGCAGACGATTATCCCTGCCGCCTTCTGCTTCTTTCGGCGCGGCAGCACACAGGAGATACAGATGCGAGCCAGCGAATTGCTGCGCAGAGCCGGGCGTGCCACCGGCCGATCGCTGTCGGTGTTCACGCGCGACGTGGGCCGCGGCCTGCTCGAGGTGTGCCACAACACCCTGGCCCTGGTGGGCCTGGTGGCGCTGGCGCTGGGCCTCTTTGCCGGCAGCCGGCCCGACGTGCGCCACCAGGTGGAGCGCGTGGCCTTCGAATGGCTGCAAGACCGCCACGAGGCGCGCGAACTGGCCACCGGCAACCTGCTGGCCACCGTGGCCGAGCCCGACGCCGTGGCCCGCGCCACCGCCGCCGACATGAGCGCGCTGCCGCGCGAGCAGGCCAACCTGGCGCGCTGGATCTCGCGCCGCTACAAGGTGGCACCCGAGCCGGTGAGCGCGCTGGTGCGCGAGGCCTGGGCCATCGGCCAGCGCGCCGGGCTCGACCCGACGCTGATCCTGGCCATCATGGCCGTCGAATCCAGCTTCAACCCCTTTGCGCAGAGCCCGGTGGGCGCGCAGGGCCTGATGCAGGTGATGACGCGCGTGCACGACGACAAGTACGAGGCCTTCGGCGGCACGCATGCGGCCTTCGACCCCATCAGCAACCTGCGCGTGGGTGTGCAGGTGCTGAAGGAATGCATCCAGCGCGCCGGCAGCGTGCAGGAGGGCCTGCGGCACTACGTGGGCGCCGCACTGCTCGACGGCGACGGCGGCTACGCGGCGCGTGTGATGGCCGAGCAGCAGCACATGCGCAACGTGGCGGATGGCAAGGCCGTGCCGCTGAACGCCAGCAACCAGCCGCCGGCCCCACCCCAGCGTGCTGCCGACACCGCTTCTCCGGCGGCGCCGGCCTCGGCGGCCACCGGCCAACAGGTGGCCCTGCTGCGCTGACCCGGCACGAACGCGCCGGCTACACTTCGGGCCTGCGCGACTGGCGATAGGGGCTGCCACAGCCCCGAGGTGGAAGACCACCGGGGAGCGCGGGCCACGGTCAGTTTGCAGGGCCGCGGCTTCAGCCGTTCGCCTGGGCAGCCCTCGACCGCGCCTGCGCCATCGCCGATGGCGGTGCCGGCTCTCGAAGGCCCTTCATCCGGACACTCCGAAGGGGACTGCCATGTTCGACCGCTCCACCTCCACCATCGCCCAGATCGACCCCGAGGTCTGGGCCGCCATCCAGGCCGAGAACCGCCGCCAGGAAGAGCACATCGAGCTCATCGCCAGCGAGAACTACACCTCGCCGGCGGTGATGGCCGCGCAGGGCTCGCAGCTCACCAACAAGTACGCCGAGGGCTACCCGGGCAAGCGCTATTACGGCGGCTGCGAGAACGTCGACGTCGTCGAGACACTGGCCATCGAGCGCCTGAAGCGGCTCTTTGGCGCCAGCCACGCCAACGTGCAGGCCAACAGCGGCAGCCAGGCCAACCAGGCGGTGTTCTTCGGCCTGCTGCAGCCCGGCGACACCATCATGGGCATGAGCCTGGCCGAAGGCGGCCACCTCACGCACGGCATGCCACTGAACATGAGCGGCAAGTGGTTCAACGTCGTCTCCTACGGCCTGAACGCGAAGGAAGAGATCGACTACGACGCGATGGAGCGCAAGGCGCACGAGACCAAACCCAAGCTGATCATCGCGGGCGCCTCGGCCTACAGCCTGCGCATAGACTTCGCGCGCTTCGCCCAGGTCGCCAAGGACGTCGGCGCCATCTTCATGGTCGACATGGCGCACTACGCCGGCCTGATCGCCGCGGGCGTCTACCCCAACCCGGTGCCGCACGCCGACGTGGTGACCTCCACCACCCACAAGAGCCTGCGCGGCCCGCGCGGCGGCTTCATCC
>VFQQ010003323.1_pt1 | contig 15903 bp, 15 predicted proteins | sample 3512341 | NCBI WGS metagenome assembly VFQQ01 (sample SAMN10412373, study PRJNA504923) | tailings metagenome | isolation source: Relicate 2 Philex TSF1 revegetated site | place: Philippines: Tuba, Benguet | collected 2017-08-29 | reverse complement strand
TTTCGGGTTTTCTTTCTTCCTTTTTCGTCGAGATAAGTTTCTTCTACTTCGACAGGTACGATTTCGTCTTTGAATTTGCCCGCAGCAATCGCTGCCAGGGCTTTTTCATGCGATCTTACCGAAAAAGTATCCGCTTGCTCCCGGGAGATGTCATATTCTTTGGCGAGTTCCTCTGCTGTCAACCCCATGCTGAGGTAGTAAGAAGGCGTCTGCGAGGCGATTTTCCAGTTGAGGGCAGTTTTGTAGCCCATCATCGGCACCAAAGACATGGATTCTGTACCTCCTGCGATGATGCAATCGGCCATTCCGGCTTTGATTTTCCCTACGGCCAACGCGATAGCTTCCAATCCTGACCCGCAGTAACGGTTCATCACAAATCCGGGAGTATCAATTCCCAAGGCCAAGAGCGAAATCATTCTTCCCATCTGCATGCCTTGTTCGGCTTCGGGAACAGCATTTCCCACGATTAGGTCATCGACCATTTTGGGTTCGAGACCTGGTGTATTTGCCACCAAATGCTTAATCACATCAGCGGCCAAGTCATCTGGACGGTAAAATCTAAAACCTCCTTTTTTGGCTTTTCCTACCGCCGATCTATATCCGTTTATTATGTATGCTTCCATTTTTGATTAGTTGTTGGTAATTGGGTTATTGGTTTAGACTATCAAGTAGCTAGAATCAAGTATCAAGATTTGGACTCAATAGAGTTTTTTAAACCCATGATCATTCGCTGAACTTCTGTAAGGTCTGCTTCCATTTCTTTGGCGAGTTCTGGATCAAGAATTCCTACTCGTTCTGAAATGATCATTTGAGTTTCAAGCTCAAAACTTTCACCAAGACTGACCTCCAAAGAATTCACAAATGACTTTGAGGAAGTTTTTGCACAACCCTCAGCAATGTTTGAAGGAACAGACACACCAGCTCTCCTCATTTGAGAAACGAGACCGAATTTTTCCTCCACAGGAAACGATTTGGTGACGGTGTAAATCTTAACAGCTAAATCAACAGCTTTCTGCCATACTTTTAATTCTTTGAAGTTGTGCATAATTAGTGTGTTTAATGTCTTGATACTTATGTCTTGATACTAGATACTTTACTTAGTTTCTAAGCGGCTTGCCCTTAAACAAGATGCTGTGAATTCTTTCCAGCGTCTTTTGCTCGCCAGTTAAACTCAAGAAAGCTTCACGCTCCAAGTCAAGCAAGTATTGCTCTGACACCTCAGTCGGTGAGGACAAATCGCCTCCGGACATTACCCAAGCCAGTTTTCTGGCGATTTTGGCATCATGCTCAGAGATGTAGTTGCCATATATCATCCCGGTGATTCCTGCCTCGAAAAGTGCCAAGGAAGTCTTACCCAAGACCTTGATATTGGTCTGTTGTGCCGGTTGTGTATATCCCAAATCTGACAGCGAAAGCACTTTGGCTTTTGCATCTGCCAATTGTCTTTTTCTATTGAGGGAGATACCGTCTTGGGTTCTCAAGTATCCCAATCCTCTGGCCTCTTCAGCTGAAGTGGAAACTTTAGCCGTGGCGATATTCATGAAATACTCCTGAAGCTGATTGAGCTCCACGTCTCCTGCAATGACTCCATTGGCAAATCGTCGGGTCATTTCCTTCGTTCCGCCACCTGCGGGAATCAATCCCACACCGACTTCGACCAAGCCCATGTACAATTCGGCATGCGCCTGAATGTGGTCTGCATGAAGGGAAAGTTCACATCCCCCACCCAAAGCCATATTGTGCGGAGCCACCACCACCGGCACGGATGAGTATCGCGCCCGCATCATGGTGTTTTGGAATTGGGCGATCATCAGATTGATTTCGTCATACTCCTGATCTCCTGCAAACATGAAGAGCATGGCCAAATTGGCTCCTGCGGAGAAGTTTCCGCCTTCGTTGCCGATGACCAATCCTTTGTATGATTTTTCGGCCATTCCGATCGCGGTATTAATGCCTTCGATGACTTCGGCACCCATGGAGTTCATTTTGGTGTGGAACTCCAAGCCGATCACCTCATCGCCCATGTCGTAAATGGTCGATCCGGCATTTCCCCAAACTTTCTTGCCTGCTGATTTGAGCGTATCGAGGATGATAAAATCTTCGATGCCCGGGATTTCCACATAAGATTTGGAAGGAATGTCGTAGTATTTTCGCTTACCGTTTTCCACTTTGTAGAAGGAATCGTATCCAGCGGCTAGCATTTCGTGAACCCAAGAGGCTGCTTTTTCGCCGGCAGCTTCCATTTTTTCCACCGTTTCTTTCACACCTAGGACATCCCAAGTTTCAAATGGACCAAGTTCCCAACCGAATCCGGCACAAACTGCCTGATCGATCCGGTAGAGCTCATCGGAAATCTCAGGAATACGGTGTGAGCAGTATTTGAACAAATCGTAGAAAGAAGCCCGATAAAACTCACCGGCTCGATCATCAAAATTGACCAAGAACTTGATTCGCTTTTTGAGGTCATCGATTTCCTTGGAAGCTTCCAAGGCTTTGAATTTGGGTTTTTCGACGTCTTTGTATTCAAAGGTCTTCAGGTCAAGCTCTTTCAGTTCCTTGCTGCCGTCTTTGTGACGGATCATTTTAAAATAGCCCTGACCGGTTTTGTCTCCAAACCATTTGTTGTTATAGAGGACCTCGACGATTTTGGGAAGCTTGAATTTGTCGCGCGATTCGTCGTGAGGAAGTGCCTTGTGGAGGTTGTTCGCTACATTGACTGTGGTGTCCAAACCGACCACGTCCATCGTGCGGAAAGTGGCGGACTTTGCCCGTCCGATCACCGGACCGGTTAATTTATCTACTTCGGATACACCAAAACCAGCCTTTTCAATGGCATGCATGCCCGAGATGATCGCGTAAACCCCGATTCGGTTGGCGATAAATGCCGGAGTATCCTTACACAGCACCGTTTCTTTACCCAGGTATCGATCTCCATAATCCATCAAAAAGTCGATGATCTCCGGTTTCGTCTTTGGACCGGGAATGATTTCCAATAGTCTCAAGTAGCGTGGCGGATTGAAAAAGTGAGTTCCGGCAAAGTGAGTCTGGAAGTCTTCAGATCTGCCTTCGCACATCAGTTGCATGGGAATGCCTGAAGTATTGGAAGTAATGAGAGTTCCTGGTTTTCGGTATTTCTCTACTTTTTCATAAAGCTGCTGCTTGATGTCGAGTCGCTCCACGACCACTTCGATGACCCAATCGTAATCCTTGATTTTGGGAAGGTCATCGTCGAAGTTACCCGTAGAGATCAGCGATGCAAACGCTTTGTCATAAATAGCAGATGGATTGGACTTCAGCGTATTCTGCAAGGCTGTCGTCACAATCCGATTTCTCACTGCGGGATGGTCCTTGGTGAGTCCTTTTTTCTGTTCTTCTTCGGTGAGTTCAAAGGGAACAATATCCAATAAAAGTACTTGGACACCGATGTTGGCGAAATGACACGCTATTCGCGAGCCCATCACTCCGGAACCTAAAACGGCAACTTTTTTAATGGTTCTGTTCATTTTTTTGGGTTTTTTGGTAGTTAAAATCCTGTACTGGGATTGGGTTTATATTTCAAATATGGGCTTGTTGATCTCATTGATCTGAACCTGGTCGATCACCGATTGGATTTTGGAAAAGACTCCAAAAAAGACTTCCAATTCGGCTTCACTTACCACTTCCCGCACTCTTAGATTAAACGTCATGATGGTCTGGATCGAGATTTCTTTTTTCCGCTTGCCTTCGGCTGTGAGAAAAATCCTCACGGATCGTTTGTCCACCGGATCGGCTTTTTTGAAAATCAAGCCCTTTTCCTCCATGGTCTTCAGCATTCTGGTGAGACTTCGGGTCTCCAATCCTATCAAGGGAGCAATTTTAGTTGCGGGGGTTCCTTCTTTCGAATTGATATTGATCAAGACAAATCCTATTGCCGTGGTAAATCCCTCCTCGGCAGCTTGCTGATTGTACATGCGGGAAATTGCATGCCAGGCACTTTTGATATGATAATCGACTGTTTCTTCTCTTTTCATGAACCTCTACTCGAAAAATGGCGAGTTCTAAGTTAGAGAAATTTTGTATGCATGCATACTATTTTTTAAAAAAGTTATGCATGCATCACAAATTAAAAATGGCAATAGGACCAATAGATAAAATATAAATTTGATAAAAGACTATTTCATACTTCCAATCGGAATAAAAATTGAAGAACTTACAGAAATCCAGAAATAAATTTTGGTTAGATTTTTTTATGATTTTAAAGTAATCACAAAAAAACCAGGCAATTAAGCCTGGTATATTTCATCGATCTGCCGCTGATATTTTTGAGTGATGATTTTTCGCTTCAATTTCATGGTAGGAGTAAGCTCACCTGTATCAATTCCCCAAGGTTTATCCAAGAGGGTGAATCGCTTGATCTGCTCCCATTTTCCAAAATACTTGTTGTATGAATCGACCTCGGCTTGATACTTTTCTTTGATCTCAGGCTTATTGACCATTTCTGCATCAGAAGTATAAGGAATATCCTTTCGCTTGCAATATTCCCTCAATCCATCAAAACTGGGAACGATCAATGCAGCCGGAAAATTACGCCCGTCACCCACTACAATCAGTTGTTCGATAAGCAGCGACTCCTTGAATTTATTTTCCATTACCTGTGGAGCAATGTATTTCCCTCCGGAGGTTTTAAACATCTCTTTTTTGCGATCCGTGATTTTGAGATACTCTCCATCCAGCTCCCCGATATCTCCTGTGTGAAACCAGCCGTTTTTAAGTACCTCTGCGGTCATCTCAGGCTCTCGGTAGTACCCTTGCATCACATTGGGCCCTTTGACCAGAATTTCGCCGTCTTCCGCGATTTTTACCTGAACATCTTTTACGATCTTTCCTACGTACCCAATTCGGATTTCTTCCTTTGTCCCAATAGAGGCCGTCACGACTGGTGAAGTTTCTGTCAGTCCATATCCTTCACAAACTTTGATACCTGCAGCCCAAAATACTCTGGCAAGGCGTGGCTGCAGGGCTGAAGCTCCCGAATTGATCTGCATTACATTGCCGCCTAAGGCTTCTCTCCATTTTGAGAAAATGAGCTTATTGGCCAGTTTCAACTGAAAATTATACCAACCACCCATATCAGCTCCCGGATCGTACTTCAAACCCAAATTAAGCGCCCAGAAAAAGAGCATTTTCTTAATTCCGGTGAGTTCATATCCTTTAGCCACAATTTTGTCATAGACCTTCTCCAAAAGTCGCGGAACCGTATTGAAAACATGGGGCTGAACTTCTTTTAGATTTTCTCCGATTTTTTCCATGTTTTCGGCATAGTAGACCGAGAAACCCAAATAGATAAAGCAGAAGGAGGCCGTTCGTTCATAAATATGACAAAGAGGCAAAAAACTCAAGACTTTTGAACTTCCCGGAGGAGGCGACATGATATGGGATACGGAGATCAGGTTAGAAAGGACATTAGAGTGAGTCAGCATGACTCCTTTCGGTTTTCCTGTGGTCCCTGAAGTATAGATGATCGTAAAAAGATCTTCAGGACGTACTTTAGCTTTGGATGCTTCTAAAGCTGCCAAATCTCCTGATTCGCCCTTCTCTTCCAAAGCGGACCAGTGTTCCACTCCATCCAAACGGTCAAAAGAATAGATTTTGCGGTTTTCAGCCACTTGAGCAGCTTTGTCATAAATCACCTGATCGCCGACAAAAATCATCTTGACCTCTGCATGATCAAAGATGTAAGCATAATCCTCCGAGGTAATGGTAGGATACATCGGCACAGAGATGGCTCCGATTTGTTGCAAAGCCAAATCGATGAAATTCCATTCCGGTCTGTTTTCAGAAATAATGGCAACTTTATCGCCTTCTGTTACTCCTTGATTTAAAAATGCCAAACTGAGATTATCGACAATTTTTTTTAGATTCTGGGAGGAATAAGTTTTCCAAATCCCGTTTTCCTTCCTTGCAAAAGCTACCTCCTTGTTGTACTTGGCGATTTGGTAAGGAATGAGATCAAAGAGCCTTGTAAGTTCCATGGTTGATTTTTTTGGGTTTAAGCTTTCTAATATTACCAAAAGCTAAACGGAATCACAACCCATGTTTTCCACAGAATCCACGACTCTATATTTCTATTAGTTTATTTAATTAAAAAAATCTATTAAGGTTATTAAGGGTGTGGATTTGTGGACAAAGTGATTTGATTTTTTTAGTCACAGTTGTTCTGGTATTATCAATAGGGGTTCCACAGGTTATGCACTAGTTTTCCACTTTCAAGTTACTGGATCTGTTGAAGTTACTTTCGATTCAAATTTTCTGTGGATGAATGCTTGAATAGTATATGGGGGTAAATTCGCTGTTGAAAACTTTGTTGGGCATGGTGGATAATTATGGGGTTATCCCCGATAATTTTCTTTTCGGCAATAAGTGGGCTTGGTTCAGTGGATAAGCTGTCAAATTGAAACATTTATTCCTCAGTTTTACACAGCTATTTATGGGTTTTCCACAGTTCTTTTTATTCCTGTTGGTGGTGTTGCTTTGATATTTTGGTCTTCCAATGTCCATCCACCTCTGACGATAATTTCCTTTTTGTTTTCCTCTCCTACAAAATAAAAGACTCGTTCAGCTTGTCTTTTCTGGGTAAAATTGGATGGATCCCATCGTTTATTGCCGTTAGTATCTTCAATTACCCGGAGTTTGAACGTTCCCGGTTCTATCAGTTTAAAGGAAAACTGATTACCCCTTTCAATGAAAAGTTCATTCACTACTTCACCTTTGCTGTCAATCAGTTGTACAATATAAGGTGGTTTTGAACCTTCTATATTTCCTTTAATTTCGTCTGCGAGCCCTTCTCTCTTTAATTTTCTGTAGTTGGCTGAAACAGGCTTTTCATTGAGCTGTCCTTCGATATCTGTGAAAGTAGAATCAGAGGCTTTTACTGTGAATATTTCTTTTTGTAACGAATCAGGAATGGCCACTCTGATATTTAGCAGGTCTCTCCTGCTTGAATCCGTGAAGAACATCATCTCGCTCCTTACAGGAATAAATGCTGCTGAATCGTATTGGATATACAGCGAATCCAATTTGATTGAGGTAACGGGCTTATTGAATTTCAATTCAATGTCCAGGTTTTGAAAGAAGTTTTTACCAGAGTTGGGTGTGATTTCGAGTTTTTCGGGTCTTCTTTCGGAGGCTTGAAACTTCGCCCAAATAGTGGTGTCTTTCGTAAATCCAACCGAGTCTAAAAGACTTAATTGAAATGGAATGCTGTCTGTTTTTGGGGATTTGGGATAGATTCTGATTCGTTTATCTGAATTCACATAAAAGTATTCTTGTCCAAGTTCCTCATTTTTAACTGTGGTTTGGATGGGATTTCTGTTCAAAATAAGGTCAAAATTTTGTCCGAATCCTGAAGAACGAAGGATTCTGATGGGTGTCAAATCGGCTTTTGAAAGGTTGAATTGCACGTTTTCCACATTTGAATTGATATCTATAGTATCTAGAATAAAGTCGTGATCCTCTGACTTAAATTCTGCTTTCAAACTTCCATTGGCATCTCTCCAGGCATATCCTCTATATGATCCGTTTTTTATATTGGTAATTTTGAAATTGCCAGCTGTATCTACTTGACTCAGGTAATAGGGAGGAGCGGTGAAAACATCCGTAGTATCATTGACAGGATACAATCCAACCAATACATTTTTATAGTCTTCTTTATTCTCCGGGTAGTAGAAATTGATTTTTCCTGAGAAATTTAAGCTGTCTATTGAATTACCTGTAGAGAATACGATTTTAAGATTTTCTGCAGGATTCTTCTCTGAGAGATCCACCACTGCTTTTTGAAAGTCAAATACATAGGTTGTGCTGTCTTCCAATTCCTGATTAAGCTTGACTATTATGCTGTTTTTGATGGAAGAAAATTCGACTTGGTCCTTATTGATTCTTGGCGTAATCACGACTCCTTTAGAAGCGTTTTCTAAAGCGACATATTCGTCAAATGTCAGTTTGATTTGCTCAGGTTTAGTGTTGAGCGATTGATCTTTAGGATCTGACTCTAAAAGTGTGGGAGGAGTCTCATCTCTTGGACCTCCTGTCGGAGAACTCTGTTTAGCACAGGATCCAAGCAGAATTAAAATTGTTAATGCAAAAATTATTTTCCGTAATGAAATCACTTTTTTTGAAATATAAATATGTTGCTTGAATAGGTTCCTGGTTTTTCGGCATTTGCGTTTGATTTCCAACCGTTTTTAAAGGCTCTTAGGTAGGTTGGTAGTAGTCCTGCTTTTTGATTTTTATATTTTTCGGACAGGAGACTAACGTAATATGCATCAAAATACATGGGTTTGATTTCTATCAGATTCAGATCGAATTCTTCTGTAAATCTCTCCATCGTGTTCATATCAAAGTGGTAGAGATGTCTGGGTACGTCCCAACCAGCCCAATGTTTTCCGTAGTATTTTCCGTCCCAGGATTGATGATTTGGTACTGCTATGATAATGTAACCATTTGATTTTAAATGATTTAATAGTTTTTTGGTGGTTTTTCTTAAATCATGAATGTGCTCCAAAACATGGAAAAGGGTAATGACATCATAGGTGCTTTCTTTCTTTAGCTCATCAATTGAAGCCAGTACTCTGTCTCCAAGTTTTTGGTTTGCTTTGGATCTGGCTTTGTCATTGGGCTCTATACCGCTGACTTTCCAGAGATTGATCTTTGCTTCCATCAAAAACTCACCTGTTCCGCAGCCATAATCCAATAGTTTTCCTTCTTCTATAAATTTCCCAATCAGATCTACTTTTTTGGAGATGCTGTAGTTTCTGACTAGTTGGTATATCCACTGGGTAAGGTTTTGGGATTTATCCTGATGGGAATAGTATTCGGCAAAATCATAGTAGGGAGCTATTTCCTCCATTGTTGGTCTTGGATTGGTAAACAGTAGTTGGCAATCCTTACATTTTGAAAGGAGAAATGATTCTTGACTCACTGCGTAATCCGTAAGTTCTATGTGGTTAAGAAAATGCCCACTTTTACAGAGTGGGCATTTGGTTAATCTTTCGGGCATTTTATCTTCCTAAATAGACAGTCAATATGGATAAATCGGCCGGTGAAACACCACTTATTCTCGAAGCTTGTCCCATAGTTTCAGGGCGGATCTTATTGAGTTTCTGTCTTGCTTCATTGGATAGTGCTGTAATCGCTAAATAATCAAACTTAGGAGGTATTCTGAAATTCTCCATGTTTGACAGTTTTTCTACCATTTGTTTTTCCTTGTCTAGGTAGCTATCATATTTGATTTGTACTTCCGCTTGTTCAAGTACTTCTTTGGAATATTTTTCAAGATATGCCTTTAAGTCTGCATGAATTGTTTTCAATTGCTCCATTCCCACTTGAGGACGCTTGAGAAGTTTCTCTGCACTTATCTTTTCAGTGATTGTAGCTGTTTCAATTTCTGTCAATCCTTGATTGATTTCCTCTGGTGCAAATCGTTTTTGCTTTAGGTCATTGATCAGTTTGGCTGTTTCAGATTTTTTATTCAACATCTTTTGATGCCTTTCTTCGTCTGCCAAACCGATTTTGCGGCCTATATCTGTTAATCTCAAATCCGCATTGTCCTGTCTAAGCAAAAGCCTGAATTCTGCTCTCGAGGTAAACATCCGGTAGGGTTCTTCGGTCCCTTTATTGATCAGATCGTCGATTAATACACCAATGTATGCTTGAGATCTCTGTAAAACCAATGGATCTTTGTCCTGAACCTTGAGACTTGCATTGATTCCGGCCATCAATCCCTGACACGCTGCTTCTTCATAACCGGTGGTACCATTGATCTGACCGGCAAAGTATAGGTTTTCTATTTGATGGGTCTCAAGGGTTAGTTTGAGTTGCGTGGGCGGAAAGAAATCATATTCGATGGCATATCCAGGGCGAAACATTTTTGCATTCTTGAACCCTGGAATTTGTCTCAATGCTTTGTATTGTACGTCTTCAGGAAGCGAAGTGGAAAACCCATTTACGTAAATTTCAACTGTATTCCAGCCCTCGGGTTCTACGAAGATTTGATGCCTTTCCCTCTCTGCAAACCGATTGATTTTATCCTCAATACTTGGACAATATCTAGGTCCGAGTCCTTGAATTCGACCATTAAACATCGGAGACCTATCAAATCCTGTTTCTAACGTTTGATGAACTTCTTTATTGGTATAGGTTATCCAGCAACTTTTTTGAGTTTGGAGTGGCTGTGTTTGGTCTAAATAGGAAAACTTTTCAGGATTTTCATCTCCAAGTTGTTCTTCCATTTTTGAGTAATCCAGACTTCTTCCATCCACTCTTGGAGGAGTTCCGGTTTTCATTCGGCCTGCTTCAAAGCCAAGCTGAACCAGTTGCTCGGTGATTCCTTTCGCTGCTGACTCTCCTGTCCTTCCACCCCCAAACTGTTTTTCTCCAATATGAATGATTCCATTTAGGAATGTTCCATTGGTCAATACTACAGATTCAGATTCGATTTCTATTCCTATTCCAGTTTTTACTCCTCTTACTCTTCCGTCCTTCACCAAGAGTCCACTGATCATTTCCTGCCAAAAGTCTACATTGGGTGTTTGTTCAAGTGCAAGCCTCCATTCCTCGGCGAATCTCATCCGATCGTTTTGTGTTCTTGGAGACCACATGGCTGGACCTTTGGATCGATTTAGCATCCGAAACTGAATCATGGATTTGTCAGAAATAATTCCGGACATACCTCCTAATGCATCAATTTCACGCACTATTTGTCCTTTAGCCACTCCACCCATAGCTGGATTGCAAGACATTTGTGCAATGGTATTCATGTTCATGGTACACAATAGTACCTTTGAACCCATTTTTGCTGCTGCATGTGCAGCTTCACAGCCCGCATGTCCGGCTCCAACTACGATCACATCATATTTTGGAAACATGATTTTTATGTTTTGATGTTTCACGTGAAACATGTGTAAACCAAATCCTGGTTTTTCACTGTTTCACGTGAAACGTTTATAAGGTTTCGAATAATTCTATTGCAAAGGATTCTTTGCTCCGCATCATTTCCGCTTCCGACTTAGTCTTGTCTTTGTAACCCATCAAATGGAACAGACCGTGAGAAATTACTCTGCTTAATTCAGAAGATTCTTCTTGCTTAAGTTTTTGTGCATTTTCTTTTACCCGATCGATGCTAATGAATATATCTCCTTCGATTACTGAGTCTTCTTCTGAATTATCGAAAGTAATGATGTCTGTGTATGTGTGATGGTTGAGGTAGTCCACGTTGATCTGATAGAGGTATTCGTCGGAACAAAAGATGTAATTCAGTTCGCCTACTTTGTATTTCTCGGATAGAGCAAGTTGTTTCAACCAGTTTTTTCTTTTTTGCTTTTGCTGCAAATCAAATTTGATGTCTTCGGTAAAGAAATTAATCGCCATGTCTTAGTCCATGTAAAAAGAGAGAATGGTTTTTTTTCCTCCTTCTTCAAACTTTACCTCATCACTCAGGTGTCGGATTAGGAAAATCCCTCTACCTCCAGGCTTTTCTATATTTTCAGGTTCGGTTGGATCCGGTAAAAGCGCAAGATCAAACCCCTCTCCTTCGTCTTCTATGATAAATTTCAGCTGATCATCTTCCATCCGGAGTTCCAAATGAACCAGCTTAGTTCTATCATTTTGATTTCCGTGAATGATTGCATTACTGATGCATTCCGTCACCGAAATCATAATATTCCCATAGATATCATCATTGATCTCGAAGTTTTCTTTAGCATTGTCAATGAAACTTTCGATAATCTTAATGTTCTCTATCAGAGAAGGAATTGAAATTTTTATAGACTTCATCAGAGAAATAATCTATGAGGTGTAATTAATTGTCTTTTTCTTACTCAATCTCCAAAACAATCGGACAGTGATCCGAGTGTTTGATGTTCGGCAAAATTACTGCACTTTTCAGTTTGTTTTGCAATTCCTTGGTTGCCATGTGGTAATCTATTCGCCAACCCAGATTTTTTGCCCTTGAATTTGCCCTGAAACTCCACCAGGTATATTGATGAGGTTCTGGGTTGAAATGTCTGAATGTGTCAATAAATCCTGATTCGGTAAACTTGTCCATCCAGGCCCGTTCTTCGGGTAGGAAACCGGAAGAGTTTTTATTGGAGACAGGATTGTGGATGTCTATTGGCTTGTGGCAAATATTGTAATCCCCACTCAGTATTAGTGTGGGGTTTTCTTTTCTCAGGTCTTGCATGTATCCATAGATGTCATCCAGAAATTCATATTTGAAATCCTGACGCACATCTCCTGTGGTCCCAGAGGGAAAATAAGATGAGATAAACGAGAAACCTTCAAAATCGGCCTGTATCATTCGTCCTTCATCATCGTATTTGTTGAGCCCAATGCCATATTTCACGGCTTTGGGTTTGATCTTGGTGAAAATAGCTACACCACTGTAACCTTTCTTCACGGCTGGAAACCAATACAATTCATATCCCAAATCTTGGAAAATGCTCGCATCAATATCCTTTTCTTGAGCTTTAATTTCCTGTAATCCAATGATATCTGGATTTTCTTCCTTTAGCCAATCCACAAAACCCTTGTTCATGGCTGAGCGGATTCCATTGACATTATATGAGATTAACTTCATGTGGTTATAATCGATTTTTATTGGTCAGATGGAATCTCGCATGGATCATTTTTCTGTGTTCCTTCAGCATATGTAGAATGCTCGATTTCATTTAGATTTCAATTTGGTACTCTTTTTCGAAGTATTCTAAGACTTGGAGTTTGAGCAATTTTTCTTGTTCCAACAAGTCAAAATGTGGTAATTCTTTCACAAGTCTCCAATGTGGCCAGCCTTCTTGATCCACGTGGTCTAACTCGTAAAATCCGGCATAGCTCAGGACCTTACAAACGGCAATGTGCATCAAGTCCTGTTTTTGCTCTTTGGAAAAGGTGCGCGTTCCCTGACCTAATTCTTGGACACCTATCAAGAAGAGTACGCCATTTAGATCATTGGGTTTTTTACCAATGGTATCCTTGAGCCCGTCCAGTAGTTTTGACCAACGTTTTTCAAGATCCAAATCCCGCTTAAACATAGTCTTTATCCTTGATTTTCAAGTTCTTCCCAATATTCTACGGCTCTTCTTAAATGTGGGATGACAATAGATCCTCCAATAATCATCGCAATGGAAAAGACCTCGAAAACTTCTTTTCTCCCAACTCCAGCCTCAAATGATTTTCCCAAGTGGTACTTGATACAATCATCACACCTTAGCACCATGGAGCAGGCCAATCCGATCATTTCTTTGGTTTTCACGTCCAACTCCCCTTCTGCATAGGTATTGGTGTCCAAATTGAAAAAGCGTTTGATCACTTTGTTGTCCTCAGACAGGATGCGCTCGTTCATTTTGGCGCGGTACTCGTTGAATTCCTCTATCAGATTCATTAACTTAAGAATTAAATTCAGTCCAAAGGGTAAATATAAGGCTTATTCTACCCTAAGGAGGTACAACAACACTTTTTACCCATGCGTTTATTTTTCTGGAAAGATTTTTTGGACCTGATCTTCCCCCGCAATTGTCCTCTTTGCGGTAAAAGCCTCTTTGATTTCGAACCATGCCTCTGTACAATTTGTCAAGGTACACTTCCGAGGGCCAATTTTCACCTTCGTGCTTTTGACAATGAGTTGACCGCCAAACTTCAAGGATTGATGCCGGTAAATCGGGCCATGGCTTTTATCCGGTTTACTAAAAAAGGAAAGAGCCAAAAACTCCTTCATTTGCTGAAATATCGGAATAAGCCAGAGATCGGAGAGGAAATGGGAAGGCTATATGGAATCACGCTAGCTCAAAATGGATACGAAGGAGAATGGGATATCATCATTCCCGTACCGTTACATCCTTTGAAGCAAAAGAGAAGAGGATACAATCAAAGTGAAAGGTTTGCCTATGGCCTTTCTCAATCTTTGAAAATTCCCGCCAAAGAACTGCTGGAGCGGAAAAAATTCACTGAGACCCAGACCAAAAAATCGAGACTTCAGCGATTGGAAAATGTGGATGAGGTATTTGATTTAAAAGAATCGGAGAATGTCAGCGGACTGCGTATTCTCGTGGTGGATGATGTGATTACCACTGGCGCCACACTTTGTGCCTGTGCAAATGTCCTTTTGGCCTATGGGGCAAAACATGTAGATTTGGCTACCATCGCTGCAGGTGGACAATAATCCAAGACCATGAGCATAGACATCGAATTTCTCAAATATCCTGTCGGAAAATTTAATCTCCCTGAAACCATCGATTCCGTATCGATTGGAAATGCCATTCAGACGCTAAGGAGTTTTCCTAGTCTGATTTTTACTGCGGTTAGTTCGTTTTCTCCGGAGCAGCTCGATACCCCTTATCGCCCGGGAGGCTGGACCGTACGACAATTGATCCATCATTGTGCAGACAGTCATATGAATGCATTTATTCGCTTCAAACTTGCCTTGACGGAAGATAACCCAACTATTAAACCTTACGAAGAAGCCGAATGGGCAAAGCTTCCGGATTCTAAATTGCCAATTGAACCTTCTTTGGTTATAATCAAGGCAATCCATCTCAAGTGGGTAACTATTTTGGAGGCAATGAAACCGGGAGATTTTCAGAAGACTTTTTTTCATCCAGAAAAACAGCGCTCCCAATCTTTAGATGAGGTTACGTTGATGTACGCCTGGCATTCTACCCATCACCTTGCCCATGTACAGCATCTGGCATTGAGAAATTTTGACCGATGAGTTTTGATAAACCATGAATATTTCCCTGAAAAATCAACGAATTCTCGTCACTGGAGCATCACGTGGAATCGGCAGAGCCATCGCAAGACAGCTTTCGGATTCAGGTGCCGAGGTCATCATCCATTACAATTCCAATAAATCTGAGGCAGAAACTCTTCTAAGCCAACTCAATAATCCAGCACATATCGAGGCTTGTGACCTTTCCCAATCTGCTGAAGTGGTTGGTTTCATTCCCCGCTTGGTGGGAAAATACGGGCCATTGACTGCTTTGGTCAATAATGCCGGCATCTCCCCCATGGCACCGGATACCTTGCCCACCGGAGAATGGCTCCAAATCTGGGAAAAAGTCATGGCGGTCAATGCTACCGCTGTCGGGATTCTCAGCAAGGAATTTATCGATCAGGCAAAGCCCCAGGAAAATGGCCGAATTGTGATGATTTCTTCCAGAGCGGCTTTTCGGGGAGACACTCCGGATTATTTGGCATACGCCGCTTCCAAAGGCGCATTAGTGAGCTTAACCCGCTCGATAGCAAGGCATTATGGGAAAATCGGAATCAAAGCTTTCCTGATTGCTCCTGGGTTTACGCGAACAGACATGGCCAACGATATTTTGGCTGAATATGGGGAAGACTTTGCACTCAAAGACATTGCGCTGAAAGAACTGACCCTGCCTGAGGACATCGCTCCGATGGTCACGTTACTCTGCTCGGGCTTGGCGGATCATGCTACGGGAACCTCTATTGATATGAACGCAGGATCTTATGTGAGGTAAGCTTCCAAAAACCTCTCTCTTTCTTCCCGGTTATACAGCTAAATCCATTGCCATGCCTGCGAGAGATCCGGTACTCACTCCTGAGCTGATCAAAATTTTGAAAATCTTCATTTTCTCCTCTTTGGGATTAGTGTTGGTTTTTTCCTTTTTCAACTCCTATCGAGCTGATAACACGGGACAAAATCGAACCTTTCGGGTAGCTGACGCAGATCGTTTGTATTTTTTGAATGTTCGAGGCTTATCGTACGATCGAGAGCTGAGGAAAGATGCAGGTATGACGCTTTTTCGTCATGGAAAAAGAAAAGTGGAGGAGGAAAACCCGACATTCTTTCCTCTCATTATCCACAACCCGATCAAAGACGAGGCATATGTCTATTTTGAATTGTTGAATTCG
>VFQQ010003322.1_pt1 | contig 15905 bp, 13 predicted proteins | sample 3512341 | NCBI WGS metagenome assembly VFQQ01 (sample SAMN10412373, study PRJNA504923) | tailings metagenome | isolation source: Relicate 2 Philex TSF1 revegetated site | place: Philippines: Tuba, Benguet | collected 2017-08-29 | reverse complement strand
TCTGACCCCCAGATTCGTAGTCTGGTGCTCTATCCAGCTGAGCTACGGGCGCGTTTTGCCGATTTTACGTGCCGGATCAAGGACCGGCAGGAACCTTCGGGCGGCGCGGGGCCACCTTTCGGTCCGGCAAGGGGGCAACTCCTAATATGAGTGCCCGGCAAGCGCAAGGGGCTTCAGTGACATAGGTTGTGAGGCAGTAGGCAGTAGGCAGTAGGCAGTAGGCAGTAGGCAGTAGGGGCGGGCTGCTCGTTAGCGGACGGCGCGGTCGGGCAGTTCGATCAGGAAGGTGGCGCCGATGCCTGTGTCCAGCAGCTCGAGCTTGCCGCCATGGACGCCGATCAGCTCGGATGCGATGGCGAGGCCGAGGCCCGAGCCGTCCTTGCGCGTCGAGGCCTGGAAGGCGCGGAACAGGTTCTCGCGCACATGCGGCGGAACGCCCGGGCCGTTGTCCGACATCTCGATGAAGACCTTGCGGCCGTCCCGCCAAGCCTTGACGCGGATCTCGCCGTCGGTGCGGTCGCCGTGGCTCTCGATAGCTTGCACCGCATTGCGGGTGAGGTTGCTCAGGACGCGGAACAGATGCTCGTGGTCGGCGTCGACGAGAAGCTGGTCGTCCAGGTCCGTGTGCCAAGCGATGCGGCCTTCGCGCGGAAGGCCGAAGCCCTCCGCGACCTCCTCGAGCAGCGGCTTCAAGCGCATCAATTCGCGGCGCGGCTCGGCCTCCTCGGCGCGGCCAAAGCGCAGCGACGAGTTGCAGAAGTTGATGGCGCGGTCGAGCGAGGCGATGAGCTTGGGTGCGAACTGCTGCACGGTCGGGTCGGGGATGGCGGTCAGGCGATCCGAGATGAGCTGCGCGTTGGCCAGCATGTTGCGCAAGTCGTGGCTGATCTTGCTGACGGCGAGGCCGAGCTGGGCCAGGCGGTTCTTCTGAATGAGGGCCTGGGCAAGCTGGCGCTGCATGTGGGCCAGCTCGCGCTCCGCGGTGCCGATCTCGTCGGCGCGGCCGGAGGGCGTGATGATGCGGCTCGCATCCTCGGGGTTCTCGCCGAAGCGCAGCATGTTGCGCGAGATGCGCATCATCGGGCGCACAAGCAGGGCGCTGATCGCGAAATAGACCAGCGCCGCAGTGATCAGCGAGATCATGATCGAGAGATAGACGATATTCATGCCGTAGCTGACCATGGCCCGCTTGAGCGGCTCCTCGGGCAGGACGACCTCGATCACGTCGTCGTAGCGCGGGCCGAGGAAGCCGACGATGCGGATCACGCGATCGTCGGGCGCGAAGAAGAGTGCGATGGCGTCCCGGATCTGCGAGATGCGCAACGCGAGATCTTCGCCGAGGGTCAGGTTCGGCGGCTGGCGCAGGTCGAAATGCTCGTCGATCGAGATTTCGGTCACGGGCGGCAGGACGAGGCGGCGAGCGCCGCCGCGGCGAATGGCGATGGCGCGGACGAGCGCGGTGCGCGTCAGCTCGTTGCGGAGCGCAGGCGGCACGTTGCGGCCGGGGACCGCTTCCGCCGCGAGCGCGGCCACGTTGGCCGCCGTCAGCCGGTCGTTGAGCCAGCTGATGCGATAGTTGGAGATCGATGGCAGGAAGATGAGGATTTCCGCCAGCATCACGAAGATGGCGGTGAGCACGAGGAGCTTGGCGGGAAGGCCAATGCGCAGCCAGCCGGTCTTAACCGCGGAAGCGCGCTCGCGCAGCCACGGCCAGACGGCCAACGCATGTTTCTCCGTCGATTCGATCACACGCTCGTTCATATCGAGGGGCATGCTCACTCACAGTGCCGGCCCCCGGTCCCACGTCGGCCCTGCTTCATGCCTTCGCGGGCGAAGGCTTGATGCCGATTCTGGCACTTCGCGACCCGCATGTCACCCACGGGGCGCGGGAAAGCACATCCGATTGCCGGACATGGTCAAGGACGCGGGGACCCACGATATATGGGGCGATCAGGCGGGCTAACCAAGCCTCGCAAGGAAATCGATGAGCTTACGGACCTTCGGCTTCGACGGCAGAGACGTGAATTGGCGAACGGCGGCGCGCCTTCCGACCTCCCCGAGCGTGGGGTAGGGCGCCACGTAGCTGGTCATGGCTTTGATCGGGAGGCGCTGGGAGACGGCGAGCGACCAGATGTTGATCAGCTCGCTGGCACTCGCGCCGAGGATCGTTGCGCCGAGGATGCGGCCGCTCTTGCTGGTCACGACCTTGATGTGCCCACGCGTCTCGTGCTCGGCCTGGGCGCGGTCGTTTTCGGTAAACGGCCAGCGTAGGACGTTGACTCTGTACTTCGCAGCGCGGGCCTCGTCCTCCGTCAGGCCGACGTGCGCCAGCTCCGGGTCGGTGAAGGTGACGCGCGGAATGAGAGTTGGATCGAACTTGGACGGCAGCCAGAACAAGGCCCGGCGCAGGACGACCTCGGCCTGGTAGCTCGACGCGTGGCTGTACTGGGGGCCGCCGATGACATCGCCGATGGCGTAGATGCGGCGGTTGGACGTTCGGAGGCCACGATTGACGGCAATTCCCTCGCGCCCGAACTTGATGCCGGCAGCGGCGAGATTGAGGTCCGACACGTTGGGGTTGCGGCCGGTCGCGAACAGGAGGTGCGAGCCGTCGACGGTTTCGGCGCCCTGTTCGGTCGAGACGTGGACCCGTACGAACCCGGCCATGCTCTCGATACGTTCGACACGCGCGCCTTCGCGAATATCGATTCCGCCGCCGCGCAGCGCATTCATCAGGAGCGCCACACCTTCGGGGTCCTCATTGCCGAGCGCACGCCCGGCTTCGAGAACGGTGACGCGGCTGCCGAGCCGGAGATGGGCCTGCGCGAGCTCGAGACCGATCGGCCCGCCGCCGACGATGATGAGATGCGGGATCTTGCGGTCGACGTCGAAGATGGTTTCGTTGGTGTAGTAGGGGCAGGTGTCGAGGCCTGGGATTTCCGGAATGGCTGGTGATGATCCCGTCGCAATGACGAAACGGCGTGCGGTGATCCTGTAGTCGCCCGCGAGCAGCGTGCGTTTGTCGAGGAAGCGGGCGGCGCCGAGGATTACGCGAATGCCGAGCCCGGTGAAGCGCTCGACCGAGTCGTTCGGGGCGACGGCCGAAATCACGCCTCTGACGTTGGCCTGCACGGCGCGATGGTCGATCTGCGGCTCGACGGATGCGATGCCGAATTCAGATGCGGTGCGCATCGCTTGCGCACGCTTGGCGGAGGCGAGCAGGGCCTTCGAGGGGATGGATCCGACGTTCAGGCTCGCTCCGCCCATCTTGTGCTTTTCGACCAGCACGACCTTGCGTCCGAATGCGGCGGCCAGAGTTGCGACCGTCAGGCCGCCGGAACCGGCTCCGATGACGCAGATATCGGCCTTCAACGGCTCGCCGGCGAGCATGGCGGAGCTGTTGGCCGCTCCGGCGCCCGATGCGGCACTCTCTGCGGGCGCAGGTGCGGGTCTCGGTTGGGTCATCGGGGGGCTCCAGGACCAGCCACGTTAACGATGTTGGGCCAGGAGCATTCCTCGGTATTCGTCGCGTTTGCAAGGTATTCGCGTCAGCAAGGGGGCGTGGACCCCAGATCTGATTGGCGCTTGCAGCGGCAACGCGCTAAGACTGCGCGATCTTTCGGGATTTGATCCGGGCGGCGCCATGTCAATTGACTTCGCATGCCGTGCAACTTATAAGCCCACCATCCCATCAAGATCAGCCCTGGATGGCGGGTTTCGCCGTGGCCGGGCTTGTTCGTGTTACGAATTTCGACTGGAGTTATTGCCGTGAAACGGACCTATCAACCGAGCAAGCTCGTCCGCAAGCGCCGCCACGGGTTCCGCGCACGCATGCAGACCGCGGGTGGCGTGAAGGTCATCGCGCGTCGCCGTGCGAAGGGCCGCAAGCGCCTTTCGGCCTAGCAACACCTTTGGTGCGCGACGCGGCGGTTGCCCGCACAGCGGGAGGCCTCGTCGTGCCGACGGTTGCTACGCTAAAAAAAAGAGCTGAATTTCTGAGGCTTAGAGGGGGCGCGCGGTTTGCGACGCCCTCTTTCGTTCTGGAAACGCGTCCGCGCCCGAATGGCGGTTTGCAGTCGGCTGCGGGTCCCCGTTTCGGTTTCACAGTCACGAAGAAGCTCGGCAAAGCCGTGGTGCGCAATCGCATCCGACGCCGGCTGAAGGCGGCGGTCGCGCTCGTGGCGCCCGGCCGGGCGCATCCTGAGCACGACTATGTCCTCGTTGCCCGGCCGGCAGCGTTCGACAGGGCCTTTCCGGACGTCAAGAAAGACCTTGAACGGGCTCTGCAACGCGTGCATCACCCTGCGGCGGCGCCAGAAAAGGGCCGGGCCATCTGATGCGTTTCGTCGAGCCGCGCTCAAATCGCCCATATCCCTGCACGCCACCCAGGATGTAAGAGAGCCAGTCTGAATTTTTGCGGGCCGACCGTTGGCGTACACGGCGTGCCGCATCCTCCGAGGATTTCATGAGCCAGCGCCCCAACGACCAAAAGAACCTGCTCATCGCCGTCGCCCTTTCCATGGCGGTGATGCTCGGCTGGCAGTTCTTCTACGCCGGGCCGCAGATGAAGGCTCAACACGAAAAGGCGCAGCGCGAACGCGTCGCGCAGCAGGAGGCCGAGAAGGCTGCCGGAGGCGGAACGACCGCAACGCCTGCCGCGCCCGGCGCGACGCTGCCCAACGTACGGCCGAAGGACACGCTTTCGGGTGCACCTTCGGGAACGCGGCCGGAGGTTCTTGCGCGGTCTCAGCGCGTTCCCATCGAGACTCCGTCGCTTCAGGGATCGATCTCGCTCAAGGGCGGTATCATCGACGACCTCGTGCTGTCGAAGTACCGCGAGACCGTCGATCCCAAGAGCCCGAACGTCGTTCTCTTCTCGCCGCTCGGTGCGCCGAACGCCTATTTCGCCGAGTTCGGCTGGCACGGCGCTGCGCGGGGACAGACTGCGGTTCCTGATAGCGAGACGATCTGGACGGCCGAGCAGGGCGCCAAGCTCACGCCGACGACGCCTGTGACGCTGACCTGGGACAACGGACAGGGCCTAAAGTTCCGCCGTACGCTGGCGATCGACGAGAACTACATGATCACGGTCGGCGAGGAGGTGGAAAACACCACGGCGGGCGATGTCGTGCTCACGCCCTATGGCCGCCTCTATCGTTTCGGAACGCCGCACACATCGGGTTACGCCGTTCTGCACGAAGGCCTGATCGGTGTTCCCGGCGACGCAGGGCTCCAGGAGATTTCCTACAAGTCCGTGCTCGAGGACGGTGGCGGGAAGACGTTCGAAGGCAAGACCGGCGGCTGGCTCGGCATCACGGACAAGTATTGGGCGGCCACGCTCATTCCGGATCAGAAGGCAACGTATGCCGGCAGCTTCCGCGGCCAGCACGCGGGTCCCAACTCTCCGGAGGTCTTCTGGACCGATTACCAGATCGGCGGCGTTGTCGTGCCTGCCGGCGGCAAGCAGACGACCGAGGGCCGGCTCTTTGCCGGCGCGAAGCAGGTCAAGCTCATCGAGGCCTACGAGGCTTCGCTCGGAATCACGAAATTCGAACTCCTCATCGATTGGGGCTGGTTCTACTTCATCACCAAGCCGCTCTATTACCTGATCGACTGGCTCTACGGCATTCTCGGCAACTTCGGCCTCGCGATCCTCGCCGTGACGGTGATCGTGAAGGGGCTGTTCTTCCCGCTCGCCAACAAGAGCTACGAGAGCATGGCGAAGATGAAGAAGCTGCAGCCGCAGATGGAGCAGCTTCGCGAGCGCTACAAGGACGACAAGGCCAAGCAGCAGCAGGAGCTGATGGCCCTCTATCAGAAAGAGAAGATCAATCCGCTGGCCGGCTGCTTGCCGATCCTCGTGCAGATCCCGGTCTTCTTCGCGCTCTACAAGGTGCTGTTCGTCTCGATCGACATGCGGCACGCGCCGTTCTTCGGCTGGATCCGCGATCTCTCGGCGGCTGACCCGACCTCGATCTTCAACCTGTTCGGGCTGTTGCCGTACGCCGTGCCGGAGTTCCTGCACATCGGCGTGTGGCCCATCATCATGGGTCTCACGATGTGGTTCCAGATGCAGCTCAACCCGCCGCAGCCGGACCCGATCCAGCAGCAGATCTTCTCGTTCATGCCGCTGCTGTTCACGTTCCTCTTGGCGGCGTTCCCGGCCGGTCTCGTGATCTACTGGGCCTGGAACAACGTGCTGTCGATCGCTCAGCAGTGGTACATTTCCCACAAGCAGGGCGCGGATGTTCACCTCGTGGACAATCTCAAGCGCACGTTCGCGTCCATTGGGCGACTGTTCGGACGAAGAACCGAGTCCAAGGGATAGCGGGATGGCCGACGCGGCGCTCTTCACGCCCGAGGATCTTGAGGCGGGTGAGCGTCTGGTTCTCCGGCCCTGGCAGTTCGTGAAGGGCGTCGTCGCCCTCGACGGACTGCCGGACGACGGCTGGACGGAAGTGGCTTTCGCCGGCCGCTCCAACGTCGGCAAGTCGAGCCTCATCAACGCGATGGTGCGCCACGGCGGACTCGCACGCACTTCGAATACGCCGGGGCGCACGCAGGAGCTCAACTTCTTCAAGCCGTACGACGATCCGCTTTATCTCGTGGATATGCCCGGCTACGGATTTGCGAAGGCTCCACAGGATAAGGTTGAGACTTGGACCGCGCTGATCCGCGCGTACCTCGCCGGGCGCCCCACGTTGCGGCGCGTGTTCGTGCTGGTCGACAGCCGCCACGGGATCAAGCCGCCCGACCGGGACATCATGAAGATGCTCGACGCGACGGCTGTGCCCTACCAGATCGTTCTGACAAAAGCCGACAAGATCACAGTGCCGGAACTTGCAGCCGTCAAGGCGAAGACGGAAGCGGAGCTTTCGTCCCATCCGGCGGCCTTCCCGATCGTCCTCACGACGTCGTCCGAGAAGGGCTCGGGGATGGAAGATCTACGCGCGACGATCGCTGCATTGCTCAAGAATTGACGGTCTTCGTCTTTCTCAGAACCGCTAGCCAGCTTGGCCCCGGCGCAGCAACACACATGGTTGCAACGTGTCTGGATCCCGGCCTCCGCCGGGATGACGTTGGGTGTACGGAATGCCTGTACCCTAAACATTCCGTCGCTCCGGCGAAGGCCGGAGCCCAGATACGTCGCCGCATTGCGCAGCCGGCGGTTCAGTCGAGCGTCAGCGCTGCGCGCCAGAGCGCGTATTTCTGATCGAAGCTTCGTGCCGCATGCGCCGAGCTCGTCGACGGAAGCTGCGTGATCCGCACGTCGTTGGGACAATGCCGGGCCGCGTGCTTTCGGAAGCACGCCGCTGCCTTGCCTCCGTTGAGGCCGATCACGGCGATGCCCGAATGGGCACCGAAAAAACTTTCGAAGTCGTTCGGGTGCTCGTCGGTGATGTCGCTGTCAAGGCTGCCGGGGCGGATGCACGACGCAAGGACATCCCACACGGCGATGCGGTGCTTCTGAAGGACCCGCACGCGGAGATCGTAGGATTTGTCCGGGCCGGCGCCCACCAGCTCGCCCATGATGCGCCAGAAGGCGTTGTGTGGATGCGCGTAGTATTGACCAGCGTCGAGCGAGGCAATGCCCGGCATACTGCCGAGTATTAGTATTCGTGCGTCGGGTGTTGCAATTGGCGGGAAACTACAAACGGTGCCGTCTGCCGTGCCCGCAGGTTTCGACCGCCGCCGGCGTGACGTGCCGGGGTCAGCTCCCAAGGTACTTTGCCGCCAAAAGCTGCAGGATGACGTAGCCGGTCTCGCCGAACTTGGCGAGCAGGCCGCCGACAACGGCCGCCGCGATCCATCCGGCCCAACGCCCAAGCGTGCGCGCGTAGTTGATCGAGACCTTCACGTCGATGGTCTGATCGGGGAGTGCCGTTTCGGCGGTTACGCCGTCAGCGCCCACCGTGCGTGCGGAAACAATGAGCTGAAGCTGCCGGCGGCCCCGCCCGCGCGGCGTCACCGTCCATCGCCAGCTTGCGAAATCGTCACTGCCAAATCCAAGGACGTTCTCGATCCACTGCGTCTCGGGAGACCGGTTCTCGATCGAAAATCCACCGTCGGGCGCGCGCAGCCTGACCGACATGGCCTTCGTCACGACCACCTCATGGCGGAACGCTGCGCCGCCGCCTTGCAGGCCTTCGGCGAGTGCCTTGACGTCGGCGCGTGCAATGCGCGCCTCGACCACGAGGGGCACGCCTACCCGCATTTTGCGGGGGATGTTCTCGACGAGCTGACCGGCTTCGATCAGCGGCCAGGAGCCGACGAACGGGCCGGCAGCTGCGCGCCGACGGTCGGCGTTCGGCGGCGGTGCTGAGCGCGCTGCGGCGGGCGCCGGCGCATCCTGGCGCGGCGCTCCGGGCGGCGGAAAAGACGGCGGCGGCGCAGCGTACGGCGACGGCTGAACCGGCGCTTCGGGCGACTGCATGGGCTGGGGCGGCCGCGACCAGCGCGTCGGCTCCTCCGCTGCGCCTGGGCGCTCGTCGCCGAACGATGCGTAGGTATCGGAAGGCTCCGGGACGTGCTGGGCTGGTCGTCCACCCGAAGGCGGATGCTCGCGTTCAAACGCGGGTTCTGGCGACGGCGCCGGCATCCGTTGTGACGGAGGACCGCCAAGATCGGGATAGTTGGCACGAGGAAGCGGCGCAGGTTGCGGGGCCGGCGGAGGCGGGGTCCCAACCTCGGCGTTCTCCGAGCGGTTTTGCAAGCGCTCCCGTGCCGAGGCGAGGATTTCCTCGGTGGTGGCCGGGCGCGAAAAATCTGCGGGTTGCGGTTCGCGCGCCGACGGCGCGGGTTGTGCCGGCGGCGGGCTTTGCGGCAGCGGCGGCTGGGCCTGAGCGGGCACAGGCTCGTACTGCGGCGGCGGGGGTTGATAGTGCGGCTGGTGCTGTTGTGGGGCGGGTGGCGCAGGTGCCGGGGAGGGGGGAGGAGCGGAGGCGCGCTGGAGCGCGCGGATCGCCTCCTCAAAGGTCAGACCCTGCACACGCAGCAGGTTTGCGGCCGTGCTCTTGCCGTCACCTACAATAGCGGCAAGGACGATCGCGCCGTTGATCTCGCGGCGGCGCCCCTGGCGCGCAGCGACCGCGGCGGCCTCGAGAATGCGCCGCAGGTCGTTGGAAATGGCGATCGTCTGATTGGTTGCGGGGTCGACCCGATCATCCGAGCGGCCCAGGAAATCCGAGACTTCGGCCGTCAGGCGCGCGAGATCGATGTGGCTGGCCTTGAGCACCACGGTCGCCTCGGGATCCTCGGCCAGGGCGAGCAATAGGTGCTCGAGCGTCACCTCGCGGTGCGACTGGGCCGTCGCGTAATCCGCCGCGCGGGTCAGGGTCGCCGTCAGGTACGGCGACATGGGAATTCTACCGAGCTCGTCGACGATCATGGTCGTCATTCAGGCTTCCTCTCGGGGGTGTCCCCCGGCCGATCATACGTCGCAGGCGTCAAGCTTCCGACTTTGTTGCCCGGAACCCTCGACGGATCGAATCTGTCATGCGGGATATGACGTTATGATGAGGGCCCGAACAAGGTTGGACCTCAATCCCCAATAACTCAACGCGTAATCTTGGCGCGCGATTGTGTGGGAATTCCGTTGAGGCCAGCCCTCCACAGGTTATATGTGCTCGCCGAGAGGGCAGGGTTCCCAAAATCCCGTCATCTCAAGGTCAATCCAGCGCGCCAGGATGCCCGGGACGGTGTTCGGCGGCTGACGAGCGGCGGCGCAAGGGCAGCAGGGATCGAAAAGGCAAGATGACGAAGGTGACCGATATTCCGGAGGCGATCCAGGGCATTTCGGCCCATGTGCAGGCGCGGATCCTGGCGGAAGCCCTGCCCAACATGCTGCGCTACGACGAGCAGACCGTCGTCATCAAATTCGGCGGGCACGCGATGGGCGACCAGGCGCTGTCGGATGCCTTCGCCAAGGATATCGTCTATCTCAAGCTCTCGGGCGTGAACCCGATCGTCGTGCACGGCGGCGGGCCGCAGATCGCGACCATGCTGAACAAGCTCGAGATCAAGTCCGAGTTCGTGAACGGCCTGCGCGTGACCGACAAGCCGACTGTCGAAGTCGTCGAGATGGTGCTGGCCGGACGCATCAACAAGGACATCGTGTCGGCCATCAACCGGCAGGGCGGCAAGGCCGTCGGCATCTGCGGCAAAGACGCCAACCTGATGATTGCGCGCAAGATCACCAAGATGGCCGATCCGACGAGCAGCGAGATCAAGGACGTCGACATCGGCTATGTGGGCGATCCGCTGCAGGTCAATCCGCACATCGTGGATGTGATCTCGAAGTCGGATCTCATTCCCGTCATCGCGCCGATCGGGATCTCGCCCGAGGGCGAGACGTTGAACATCAACGCAGATACGTTCGCGTCGGCCCTTGCGGCGCGGCTCAAGGCCAAGCGCCTCTTGTTGCTGACGGACGTGGAAGGCGTGCTCGGAAAAGACGGTGAGCTGATCGCAGAGCTTGCCGTCGAGGAGGCGCAGGAGCTGATCCGCAACGGCACGATTACGGGCGGCATGATCCCCAAGATCGAGGGCTGCATCGAGGTGGTGGAAGCGGGCGTCGAGGCCGTCGTCATCATCAACGGCAAAGTCCCGCACAGCGTGCTGCTCGAGCTTCTGACCGATCACGGCGCAGGTACGCTTGTCGGACGCCGCAAGCCGAAAACGAAGAAGGGCTGATGAGCGCAGAGCGCAAGATTTCGGGTTCCGAGCACCGCGAGCTTCCCGTCGTTCTCAAACCGCGTGCCGGTGCCGAGCGCCGCTGGTTCGACGGGACGACTGTCTGGATCTTCGATCTCGACAACACGCTCTACCCGGCGGAGTGCAATCTCTTCGCGCAGGTCGATCACCGGATGGGCGAGTTCATCGCCCATTACCTGGGTGTGCCTTACGCGCACGCGCGGCATCTACAGAAGAGCTATTACCGTCAGTTCGGGACGACGCTGGCCGGGCTCATGGCCGTGCACAAGCTCGATCCGGCGGAGTTCCTCGCCTACGTGCACGACATCGATCTCTCGGTGGTGCCGGACGCGCCGGAGCTGCGCGCGGAGATCGAGAAGCTTCCGGGACGGCGCTTGATCTTCACGAACGGCTCGCGCCGCCATGCCGAACGCGTGGCCGAGAAGCTCGGCGTGCTCGATCTCTTCGAGGACATTTGCGACATCGCCGCGTGCGAGTTCGTGCCCAAGCCTGAAGCGGAAGCGTTTCAGCGCATGATCAAGCGCCACGACGTGAAAGCCCAAGAGGCGGCCATGTTCGAGGACATGCCGATGAATCTCGCCGCGCCGCATGTGCTCGGCATGACAACGGTGCTCGTGCATTCGAGCTACGTCGATCATCCGGTCCAGGAAAAGATGAAGGCGTGGACCGAGCTGCCGGATCACATCCACCACATGACTCTGGATCTGACCGGGTTTCTGTCGACCGGCCGGCACGCGGACGACCGAGGGGATCAAGCCGGGTGACCTTCCGGTCTTGCCGGCCTATTCTTTCGGCGGACGTTATCCCTGTGACCGGAGCGAAGCTATGCAAGTCGTAGATCGGAGCACCCTCGAGGCAGACACTCTTTCGCGCCGTTCGTTGCTGGCGGCAGGGAGCGCGCTGTTGGCCGGAACCGGCATTCTGGCATCGGCACGGAGCGCGCGGGCGCAGGATGATCCTCACGCCGGGCACATGGATCATTCCGCGCATGAGGGGCATGACCAGTCGGCTTCCCAGCATCAGGCCTTGGTGGAGGCTGCTCTCGATTGCGTCACGAAGGGCGAGGCGTGCGTTCCCCATTGCGTGGGACTCATGGAAAAGGGCGATACATCGCTTGCCGAATGTCTCAAGAGCGTCCTCGCGATGATGCCGCTGTGCACGGCCGTGGCGCGGCTCGCGTCCCTCGATGTGCCACGCCTCAAGGATCTGGCGAAGCTCTGCGGCGAGGTATGCGCGGAGTGCGAGAAGGTGTGCCGCAAGCATGCCGAGCATCACGCGGTGTGCAAGGCGTGTGCGGAGTCCTGCGCGGTGTTCGTCAAGGAGAGCAAGAAGCTGACGGGGTGAGCTAGCCCTGCTTTTCCCAGCGGCCGCTTTCGGATTGGCGCCAGTAGGTGACCGGACAGCCCGCTGCTTTGGCGGACTGCCATTGGCTGCGTGCCTTGTCCTTGGCTTCCTGGTCGTTGCCATCGAAGAGGCAGACGATCCGCACGAAACCGCTGAACGTGTTCATATCGGCGCCGTCGATGAGGAAGCGGACGCCGGCGTCGTTCGGTGTTTCGTCACCCGTCGTCAGGTAGATCGGCTGGCGCGAGGGATCGCCGTCGCGAGCGGTGCCATGCGGAAGGAAACTCGCGTCGTTGTACGTCCACAGCGCGAGGTCGAGTGATTCGAGACGCTCGGCGCTAACCGATTGCACGACCGCACGCCAGCCGCGCTCAAGGGTCCGCTCGAGAAGCGACGGCAGTACGCGCTCGAGCGGTTGTCGCTCGAGGTGATAGAAAAGGACCTCAGCTTTGTTCTCGCCGGTCACGTGTCGTCTCGCTCGATAAAGTTGTCGAGAGGGTCTTGATGTCGGGGCCTTGCTCCCCTATTTGTCGGGGTCCGGTGCGGCGCCATCAAGGGTGACGCCCGTGCGGGCGGTGAGCTAGGCAGCATCTTCGGGTTCGCTGCCAGGTTCCCGCCCGCTGCGATTCAAGGGTACTTCTTCTTCAAGTACTTCCTCGGGACCATGCCTGCATCGACGAGCGCATCGAAGCAGCCCTTGCTCAGGTTGCCGCGCTTGCCGGCCAGCTCGATACAATTATGAAGCGCGGCGGATCCGACTTTATATCCCGGACAGTGCGTGTCGTAGTCGCCTCTGCAGGCGTTCTCGACCTTCTTGCTGTACGCCGCGGCTTCGACAGTCAGCATGCTCGTCACAGCAATGGCGACGGTGAGGATCTTGAGAGTCTTGGCACAGAGAACGTCGGACATGCGAAATTCCTTCGTCTTTTTCAGCCGGTTTACCGGAGGCATGATCCGTTGCCGAGGCTAGCCTGCCGCTCGGGGCGGTGCCAGCTGAATTCTTTGTGCGATGCATCGGAATGCAGTCAGTTCCGCCGCTTGGGCGCGAACGGATTGTCACCGCCGCGAAGGTTCAGACGGATGGGGACGCCGGGCAGGTCGAAGGCCTGCCGAAGGCTGTTGAGCAGATACTTCTGATAGGTTTTGGGAACCGCATCGGGCCGCGAGCAGAAGGCCACGAAGGTCGGCGGGCGCGTCGACGGCTGCGTCATGTAGCGGATCTTGAGGCGCCGGCCGGACGGTGCGGGCGGCGCGTGGCGCGCGAGTGCTTCTTCGAGCCAGCGGTTGAGCTGCGGCGTGGGCACGCGTCGGTTCCAGGTCTCCGCGGCTTTGACAATCGCGCGCATCAGCTTGTCGAGGCCCTTTTCGCTCGCGGCCGAGATCGGCACAACAGCGACGCCCGGCACCTGAGCGAGCCCAATCTCGATTTTGGCGAAGAGGTCCTTCAGGACTTTCTGCTTCTCCTCGACGAGATCCCACTTGTTGATCGCGATGACGATGGCGCGGCCTTCCTCGGTCGTGAGCTCGCCGATGCTGAGATCCTGGTGCTCAAGCCCACGTTCGGGATCGATGAGGAGCACGACGACTTCCGCAAAGCGGATCGCGCGGACGGAGTCGCTGGTCGAGAGCTTTTCAGCCAGCTCCGTGACCTTGGCCTTCTTGCGCAGGCCCGCGGTGTCGAACAGGCGGATCGGCTGCCCGTTCCATGTGATGTCGCTCGCAACAGAATCGCGCGTGAGGCCCGGCTCGGGGCCGGTGATCATGCGGTCCTCGCCGAGGAGCGCATTGACGAGCGTTGATTTTCCGGCGTTCGGCCGGCCGACGATGGCCACCCGCAACGGACGGTGGCGTTCCTCCGGTTCTTCTTCCGCAGTTTCATCGCCCTTGCGTGGCCGCTGTTTCGGCTTCATGCCGAGGGCGGCGAGCGCGTCGCGTTCGAGATCGCCGAGGCCCATGCCGTGCTCGGCGGATATTGCGACCGGCTCGCCGAGGCCAAGCTTGAAGGCTTCGTAAAAGCCTTCGTCGGATGAGCGGCCTTCGCACTTGTTGGCAATGAGCACGACCGGGCGGCCGGAGGCGCGCACAGTGCGCGCGAAGGTTTCGTCGGTCGCGGTGACGCCCGACTTGGCATCGATGACGAAGAGTACGAGATCGGCCAGCTCGATCGCGGCTTCCGTCTGCTGGCGCATGCGATCGGCAATCGACCCTTTGGCCGCCACTTCAAGGCCGGCGGTGTCGATGATCTTGATTGCGTGACCACCCAGCTCGGCTTCGCCTTCCTTGCGGTCGCGCGTTAGCCCCGGCAGATCCGAGACGAGGGCGTCTCGGGTTCTGGTCAAGCGGTTGAACAGGGTCGACTTGCCGACGTTGGGGCGGCCGACGATGGCGATTTTTGGGATCATTGCTTTGCTCGCGTCAGGGGCCGCTTATGGCCCGAAACCGTGGCAAAAGCAAAAGGGCTGAAGGGCGCAGGATGGCTTGTGCCGCCGCCCAAAAGGTAAACGCGGCAAATACTGAGCGCGTCAGTTAAAGGCGATCAGCTTGGCGTTGTCGGTCAAGACGAACATCTTCCCCTGGGCGACGACCGGGGGAATGTAAACGGGATCACCGATGCTCATCTGGCCGGTGACGCGGCCGGTGGCGGCCTCAACTCCCGTGAGCTGGCCCTCCTTCGAGGCAAGCCACAGGATGCCGTTCGCGAGCACGGGGCCGGTCCAGGTGTTGGAGCCTGGAAGCTTGGTCGTCCATTGCACCTTGCCGTCGCGGCGATGGAGAGCCATCAGCTGGCCCGAGGTATCGACAACGAAGACGCTTTCGCCGGCGACGCAGGGCGGCTGCGTGCCCGGGATGCTCAAAGACCAAAGACGTTCGCCCGTGGTGGCGACGGTGGCGACCATACGGCCGCCGTGGCCGATCGCGAACACGGTGCCGTTGTCGACCGCAGGCCTTGCCGCGTCGCTCATGGAGGCGAGCTGCGAGGTGGTGCGGGAGCGCGAGAGACTTTCCGACCAGAGACCACTGCCATCTGCCAAGCGGAGCGCCACGAGGTCTCCCGTGGCGTAGGGCACGACGACAACATCGCCATCGATGGCGGGGCTTGCGTTGAGGCCGAGGCTGGCCGCTTGCGGAAGGCCGCGCACGACCCAGAGCTCGGTGCCGTCGACGGCGGAGAGGCAATAGAGCTTGCCCTCGATGGTGAGCACGAAAACGCGCTCGCGCACGACCGTCGGAGCGGCCCGAATGGGAACACCGAGCGATTTCTCCCAAACCCGGTTGCCGTTAGCTGGATCCAGCGCAATGACGGTGCCGTATCCGCTGGCCGCAAAGATGCGTCCGTTCTCGGCGGCGATGCCGCCACCGTAGCCGCCGCCGTCCTCGGCGGTGAGGTTCATGATGTTTTCGGTGATGGCCGCGAAACCGGGGCCCTGCTTGTCCGTCGTGGGTGCGAGCGATGCGCGCCAAAGAGACGATCCACCCGACATCGCGAACGCGCTCACGATGCCTTCGGAATCGAGTGCAAAGACGCGGCCGTCATAGACGATGGGACTTGCGGAAACACGGCCGACCTTGCTGGTGCCGCGGCCTGCGCTTGCGCTCCAGGCTTGGGTCATGTTGTTGCCGGACAGGGCAAGGTTGCCGGGCGCGTTGTTGGGTTCGCCGCCGGGCTGCGACCAGGAGTCGTTGAGACGCGGGGGCGGAACGACGATGGGGCCGCTCGCTTCGGCAAGCTCGCCGATGCTTTTCTCCTGGGCCGGGATCACGGGAATGCGCTTGCCGGGGAGCGGCGGCACCGTTTCCTTGAACGGATTGAGCTCGCTTACCTTCGGAAGGCTCGGCAAGCTGTCCGA
>VFQQ010003321.1_pt1 | contig 15906 bp, 17 predicted proteins | sample 3512341 | NCBI WGS metagenome assembly VFQQ01 (sample SAMN10412373, study PRJNA504923) | tailings metagenome | isolation source: Relicate 2 Philex TSF1 revegetated site | place: Philippines: Tuba, Benguet | collected 2017-08-29 | reverse complement strand
GGTAAGGTAATTTAAAATCATTTAAACACTATTGCAACATTTACCTTTAAAAATCTGGCCGGTAATGCACGTAAAAGCCAATAAAATACAAACACTAATACCAAAAATCTTAACAATTACAAGCTGCAAGGTTTAATGGCTATTAATTAATTAAATGTTTTAGAATATTATTGCAGCATGTTGCAAAAGTATTTGGTTTGTATAGTTGGTCCTACCGGAGTTGGTAAAACAAAGTTGGCCATACAATTGGCTAACCATTATAATACAGAAATAATATCGGCAGATTCGAGGCAGTTTTATAAAGAGTTAAATATAGGAGTGGCCAAACCGGATAACGATGAATTAAACACTGCAAAACATCATTTTATTGGCCATAAATCTATAACATCATATTATTCTGCCGGCGACTTTGAACGCGATGCAGACCTTTTACTAAACCAACTTTTTAAGCACAATAACTTAGTGATTGCAGTTGGTGGAAGTGGCCTTTATATTAAAGCACTTACCGAAGGTTTAGACGATATGCCTCCGGTTGATTTAGATATAAGAAATGAATTAACCCTTACATATAACAACTTTGGCATAGCTGCATTACAAAACATACTTAAAAACGAAGACCCTATAAAATTCCAATCAATAGATATACAAAATCCTCAACGTGTAATGCGCGCAATCGAACATGTCAGGCAACAGATTTTAGTGGGTTCAACAAAAAAACAAAAACCTTACACTACCCTACCCATTGTAATTAATTTGCCTAGAGAAAAACTATATAACCAAATAAATTGTCGTGTTGATGAGATGTTAAGAAACGGCTTGGTAGAAGAAGCCAATCAACTTGTTTCACACAAAGCACAAAATGCCTTAAAAACCGTGGGTTATACCGAGCTTTTTGAATATTTTGAGGGCAAACACAATTTATACACTGCAACAGAATTAATTAAACAGCACACGCGCAATTATGCAAAAAAGCAAATTACATGGTTTAAGAAGCAATTTCAACAAAACTGGTTTGAACCAACTGATTTTGTGAAAATTACAGAATTAATCGATAAAAATATTACACCCGTAAAAAACGCATAATATTTTATAATTTTGCAGTCCAATAAAGCCTTATGTTCGATATATTTCTTTCAACCGATAGTTTGCTAAGTTTAATTACCCTAACACTTATGGAGATTGTTTTGGGTATAGATAACGTAGTTTTTATTTCTATTGTTACAGGTAAATTACCCAAAGAGCAGCAGCTAAGTGCACGCAGGTTAGGCATTTTCCTAGCCTTATTTATTAGAATAGTGCTGCTGGGTTTTATTAGCTACATCGTTAAAGAAATGGTAGACGAACTATTTGTGGTATTTAACCATAGTATTAGCTGGCGAGATATTATTCTGCTATCCGGAGGCCTTTTTCTTATTTATAAAAGTACAGTAGAAATTTACGAAAAACTCGAGCACGATGCAGAAGAAACCAGCTCTCAAGTTGCAAAAAAATTCTGGAATGTTGTGGGCATGGTAATTGTTATTGATATTGTATTTTCTTTCGACTCGATTATTACTGCGGTTGGACTTGCAAAAGAATTAAGCATTATGGTTATAGCTGTTGTAATTTCAATGATAATTATGCTTATTTTCTCTCATAAAATTGGCAATTTTATTAACGATCACCCAAGTATGAAAATCCTGGCATTATCCTTTTTACTTATGATAGGTTCGTTATTGGTTGCAGAAGCGTTCGATTATCACGTTCCAAAAGGTTATATTTACTTCGCCATGTTTTTCTCGGTTATGGTAGAATTGCTAAATATGCGTTTTAGAAAAAAACGAAATAAGCCCGTACAACTTAACGATATTTACAAATAACAACTATTTTGGCTGAACCTACTGTAGAATTTCTAAACTGGGGATTAATTGATTACAAAGAAGCTTGGGATAGGCAAGAAGCTATGCTGCAAAACATGGTAAATACCAAGCTTAACGAGCGCGATTTACCCGAACTACAAAAAACAATACTGCTAAATCATTTAATATTTTGCCAGCATCCGCATGTATATACATTGGGTAAAAGTGGCGATGTTAAACATTTATTACTAGATGATACAAGCTTAAAAAATGTAAACGCCACCTATTATAAAATAAACCGTGGTGGTGATATAACATATCATGGGCCGGGGCAAATTGTAGGTTACCCCATTTTTGATTTAGAACAATTTTTTACCGATATACACAAATACCTGCGTTATTTAGAAGAAGCCATTATTAAAACCTGCGCACATTATGGTGTAACAACCGAAAGATATGAAGGTTATACGGGTGTATGGATAGATGCAAATAAACCAACAGCAAGAAAAATTTGTGCAATGGGTGTACGTTGCAGCAGATGGGTTACCATGCATGGTTTTGCCTTTAATGTTAATACAAACCTCGATTATTTTAAACATATTGTTCCATGCGGTATAGACGACAAAGATGTTACCAGTTTACAACGAGAGCTTGGCAAACCAGTTGATTTTAAAGAGGTTGAAGAGGTTTTAAAGGCCAATATCAGCCAGATTTTTAATTTTAAGTGGCAATAAAGAAAGTAAATTGTTTAAAATTTATAGCCACCACAAAATCAAACAATTATATTAATTTTCTTGTAACTTACCCGTAAAGAACGCGCAATTTCTGTAGGTTCAAAACAAAATGTAGTGTAATCTTTTTATTATTGCAGGCCAAATTTATAAAACTACGTGGAAATACTCATATTTAAAGCCATCCTAGTGCTGGTAATTTTTTTAATTAGTTTGGGGATTGCTGCATATGCTACCTACGGTGAACGCAAAGTTGCCGCATTTTTACAAGACAGGATTGGGCCGGACAGAGCCGGACCATTTGGTTTACTGCAACCTGTTGCCGATGGTGTAAAAATGTTTTTAAAAGAAGAGATAATACCCAATGTTTCTGATAAGGTATTGTTTGTTTTGGGTCCATCGTTTTTTATGGTTACCGCATTAATGACAAGTGCTGTTATTCCTTGGGGGCTGCCGCTAGAATTTGGACAAACTGTTTTTACGTTACAAGTTGCCGATATAAACATTGGCGTTTTATATGTTATGGGCGTTGTTTCTTTAGGCGTTTATGGCGTTATGATTGGCGGATGGGCATCAAACAATAAATATGCTTTGTTAGGCGCCATTAGAGCTTCTAGTCAAATGATTAGCTACGAATTGGCAATGGGTATGAGCATAATTGCCATACTTTTAATGAGCGGATCGCTTAGCTTAAATACAATAGTAGAACAACAACGAGGCATAAATTGGAATGTATTTTATCAACCTGTAGGATTTATTATTTTCTTAATATGTGCTTTTGCAGAAGCAAACAGAACACCTTTTGATTTGCCGGAATCTGAATCAGAATTAATTGGTGGGTTTCATACAGAATACTCATCGATGAAATTGGGTTTGTTTTTATTTGCTGAATACATTCACATGTTTATTTCATCGGCAATGATATCGGTATTATACTTTGGAGGCTATAACTTTCCGGGTATGGATTATTTGCTTACCGTATTGCCGGTTAACCTGGTAAGCTTAATTAGTGTTGGTGTATTTTTTATTAAAATTTTCTTTTTCATATTTGTATTTATGTGGGTACGCTGGACAATCCCACGTTTTAGATACGACCAACTTATGCGTCTTGGATGGCAAATATTATTGCCATTGGCCATAATAAATATGCTAGTTACCGGAGGTATTATAACATTGTTTAACCTATAAAAACTACACCCATGCAACTTACAAATAGAAGTCAGGTAGTTGTAAATAAAAAAATGACCTTTATGGAAAGTCTTTATTTACCATCGGTAATTAAAGGCATGCTAATTACCATTAGGCATTTATTTAAACGTAAGGCTACCGTTAAATATCCTGAACAAAAACGTGAATTTGCTCCGGTTTACAGAGGTATGCACGTGCTAAAACGCGACCAAGAAGGTAGAGAAAACTGCACAGCCTGCGGCTTATGCGCCCTTGCTTGTCCGGCCGAAGCCATTAGCATGGATGCAGCCGAGCGAAAAAACGGAGAAGAACACTTGTACAGAGAAGAAAAATATGCTGCACGCTATGAAATAAATATGTTGCGTTGCATTTACTGCGGCCTTTGCGAAGAAGCTTGTCCGAAAGACGCTATATACTTAACCGACAGAATTGTACCTAGTGAATTTACAAGAGGAAATTTTGTATTTGGTAAAGATATGTTGGTTGAAGGTGTTGAGCCGGAAAAACGTGTAGACATTAGCCAGCGTAAAAAGAATTATCAAATTGTATAGCCATTTTAAAGTATTAAACTAATATTGCTTGTTTAAACCAGCATAAATAATGAACGCACAAATCATTTTTTTCATACTATCGGCAATCTCAATTTTAAGTGCATTGCTTGTGGTATTTAACCGAAATCCAATTTACAGTGTACTTTGGTTAGTAGTTTGTTTTTTTTCAATTGCAGGACATTTTGTTATGCTAAGTGCGCAATTCCTTGCCATTGTACATATTATAGTTTATAGTGGTGCCATTATGGTTCTAATGCTTTTTACAGTAATGCTCTTAAACCTTAACAAAGAATCAGAGCCACATAAAAGCAATTTATTAAAATTTGGTGCAGTTATAAGCGGTGGATTATTACTTTTGGTATTATTGGCAACCTTAAAAACAAGCCAACTTCCAGCTTATCAAATGCCCGGAAACCCGGAAATGGGCTACGTTGAAAATATTGGTAAAATACTTTATACAAAATATGTACTTCCTTTCGAAGTAGCATCTATATTATTTATTACTGCAATGATTGGTGCAGTTGTTTTAGCTAAAAAAGAAAACTAAATGAACGAAAGCATACAACAAGCAACTCCACAAGATTGGTATTTATACCTAAGCACTATACTATTTTGTATTGGTGTTACAGGTGTTTTGGTTCGCAGAAATGCCATTATTATTTTAATGTGCATAGAACTAATGCTTAACTCTGTTAACCTATTGTTAGTTAGCTTTAGCAGCTACAACAATAGTGTAGACGGACAAGTATTTGTATTCTTTATAATGGTTGTAGCAGCAGCAGAAGTTGCTGTTGGGCTTGCCCTATTGGTAAGTATTTACCGCAACGTAACCAGCACAGATATTAATGTATTAAGTAAACTTAAATGGTAAATTAATGGCATCACAACTTATAGCAGAAACAAATTTAGTTTTACCGGCAATGCTTATACCATTATTTCCATTGCTAGGCTTTTTTATTACCGCGTTATTAGGCAAACAACTTAAACATGTTGCCGGTTGGGTAGCAACCCTTGCCATAGCTGCTTCATTTGTATGTAGCTTACAGCTGTTCTTTGGTTTGAACCAACATCCAATCGAATTCGATTTATTTAATTGGATTAGTGTTGGTTCAACTAAAATAAGCATGGGCTTTTTAATTGACCAATTAACCATTGTTATGCTTTTAGTTATAACCGGTATTGGCAGCTTAATTCATTTATACAGCATTGGCTACATGCACCACGACGAAGGTTTTACCAGATTTTTTAGCTATTTAAATCTGTTTGTGTTTTTTATGCTAATGCTGGTTATGGGCAACAATTATTTGGTTATGTTTATTGGTTGGGAAGGTGTTGGCCTGTGCTCTTATTTGCTTATTGGCTTTTGGTATAAAAACCAAAACTATAACGATGCTGCAAAAAAGGCATTTGTAATGAACCGAATTGGTGATTTAGGCTTTCTTTTAGCAATATTTTTTATGCTGTTTTATTTAGGTAGCTTAAACTTTTCGGAAGTAATGCATGCTGCCACAAGTTTACCTGCTGGTGGAACTTTAATTACAGCCATTACTTTATTATTATTTGTTGGAGCAACCGGAAAAAGTGCACAATTACCGCTTTACACCTGGCTTCCAGATGCAATGGCCGGACCAACACCAGTTTCAGCCTTAATACATGCTGCAACAATGGTAACAGCCGGAATTTATATGGTATGCCGAAGTGGTTTATTATTTGCTATGGCACCATTAACCCTTGATGTTATTTTAATAGTAGGCGTTGCTACATCTATTTTTGCAGCTTTAATAGGTATTAAACAAAACGATATTAAAAAAGTATTGGCCTACTCTACTGTTTCTCAATTGGGTTTAATGTTTACTGCATTAGGTGTAGGCGCTTTTAGCAGCGGCATGTTTCATGTTGTTACCCATGCCTTTTTTAAAGCATTGCTATTTTTAGGAGCAGGAAGCGTAATTCATGCCATGGGTGGAGAACAAGATATGCGTAGCATGGGTGGATTAAAAGGAACCATTAAAATCACATTTATAACCATGCTTATTGGCACCATTGCTATTAGTGGTATCCCGCCTTTTTCAGGCTTTTTCTCGAAAGACGAAATACTTGCAAACTTGTTTGAACACAACCTAACTGCATGGCTATTAATAAGCTTAAGCGCAATGATTACCGTATTTTATATGTTTAGGCTTTTGTATTTAACATTTTACAACGAGTTTAGAGGTACTGCCGATCAAAAGGCGCATTTACACGAATCGCCATGGACAATGACACTACCATTAATAATTCTGGCAATACTATCAGCTGCAGGTGGTTTTATGGGATTGCCTCCAGTCTTATCACACAATCATTTATTTTCTAACTACCTAAAACCTGTTTTCGAACCTGCAATTGCAGCACTTGGAAAATCAGAGCATCACCTTTCGCACAGCACAGAATGGATTTTAATTGCCATTGCAGTTACAGCAGCTGTTGTAAGTTTGCTTTATGCAAGAAGTTTATATATTGGTAAAAAGCAATTACCGGAAGCAGATGTAGCTACAACAGGTATTGCAAAATGGACAGCCAATAAGTTTTACGTAGATGAACTGTATGAAAACATTATTGTTAAACCCATTACCATTTTAAGTGATATTTTATTAGTGCTGGTTGATAAACTAATTATCGACTTGGCTGTAAACGCTATTGCTGCCATTACTAAAACAGTTGGTGGCGCACTTAGGTACATACAAACCGGTAATACCGGCGTATATGTGTTTGTTATGGTTATTAGTATGATTGTTTTATTGGCTATTCAATTGGTAATATAATGTTAAGCATATATTTAGTTTTATTTCCGCTATTGGCATCATTACCGGTGCTATTTATAAAAAACAATGTAAGTAAAGTTGTTGCATTGCTTTTTAGTTTGGTTCAACTTGCAATTACAGCATATGCCTACATTACTTTTACGCATTCGGGAGCCGATGCTTTTGCCTTTAACATGCAATTAAGTGTAACACCTAACTTAAATTTAACATTAGGTGCAGATGGCGTAAGTTTGTTAATGGTAATACTTACCAACTTATTAATGCCTCTAATTATTTTAAGTGGGTTTAACAGAGAACAAGCCAATCCGAATAGACTATACAGCTTAATGCTAATCATGCAATTTGCATTAAATGGTGTTTTTTTAGCACAAGATGGTTTTATTTACTACATTTTTTGGGAGTTAGCATTAATTCCAATTTATTTTATAGCCTTTGTTTGGGGCGATGCAAACAGAACTCAGGTTACACTAAAGTTTTTTATATACACTTTAGCAGGTAGTTTATTAATGTTATTTGGCTTTGTGTATTTATATAATGGTAGTCCTAATAACTCGCTAAACTGGCTTACATTGGTTGAAAACCCAAGTTGCAGTTGTAACCAAAGCTGGTTATTTTGGATGTTCTTTTTAGCTTTTGCAATTAAAATACCCATTATACCTTTTCACACTTGGCAACCCGATACCTATAGCAGTGCACCTACGCAAGGCACTATGTTATTAAGTGGTATCATGCTAAAAATGGGCACTTATAGCTTAATTAAATGGTTAATTCCTATAGTACCGGCAGGGTTTGCAGAATGGCAACCATTAGCCATTACCTTATGTGTAATTGGTATTGTTTATGCAAGCATTATTGCTATTATGCAAAAAGACATTAAAAGATTATTTGCTTACAGCAGCATTGCACACGTAGGTTTAATAAGCGCAGGTATTTTTACATTAACGCTTCATGGTTTGCAAGGAAGCATGGCCCAGATGTTGGCACACGGTATTAACGTGGTTGGTCTTTTCTTTTGTGCCGATATAATTTTAAACCGTACAGGAAGTTTAGAAGTTGAAGGAATTGGTGGTTTAAGGGCATTAGCTCCATCTTTTGCAACATGGTTTTTAATTATTGTGCTGGCATCTGTTGCATTGCCACTAACCAATGGTTTTATTGGTGAGTTTTTATTGCTGTATGGCGTTTATGAGTACAATACATGGCTAAGCGTATTTGCCGGATTAACAATTATTTTAGGAGCGGTTTACATGCTTAGAATGTACCAAAAAGTTATGCTTGGAAGCGCTGTAATGGAAGGTTTAACCTTTGCCGATTTGCATTGGAACGAAAGAATTGTTTTAGTTACCATAGGCTTACTAATTTTTATTTTTGGCATTTTCCCAGGCCCAATATTAGAATTAACTGAACCCACCTTAAAATTACTAGTAAAACCGTGAATACATTAATATATACTGCCATTTTAGGTTTGTTTTCGATGTTTGCAGAAATTGTAAACCTAAGAAAATTAATTTTACCTGTAATTGTTTTAGGCTTAGCCATTATTTTTGGTTTGAACCTAAACGATTGGAACACGGGCACAGCCCATTTTAACAACATGCTTAAAGTTGATAACTTTAGTGTAGCATTTAGTGGCTTAAGCCTGTTTATTACGCTAATGGTTATTATTTTAGCCAATGATTACTATGATTCAGACGAAAAAAACATAAGCGACTATATGGCCATTATGGTTTTTGTGTTATGTGGCGCTCAACTAATGTTTTCGTTTAACAATATTACTTTGCTTTTTATTGGCATAGAAACATTAAGCATTGGATTATATGTTTTGGCCGGCAGCAAACGATTTGATTTAAAAAGCAACGAAGCCGGTTTTAAATACTTTTTAATGGGTGCGTTTATGTCGGGTATATTGTTATTTGGTTTAGCATTAATATTTGGAGCAACCGGTACATTCTACATCGACGAAATTGGCGCATATACATCTATGAATGCAGGGGTTTCAAATCCAAAATTAACCATAGGATTAAGTCTTGTAACATTTGCTTTGTTATTTAAAATATCTGCAGCTCCGTTTCATTTTTGGGCACCGGATGTTTACGAAGGTGCACCTCCTATTATTACAGCTTATATGAGCACCCTTGTTAAGGTTGCTGCCTTCGGTGCTTTTTTTAAATTGTTTAGCACATCATTTTTGTTTGTATTTGGTAGCGTAGAATACATCATTTTATTTGCTGCAATTGCAACATTGGTAATTGGTAATTTAACAGCTTTGGTTCAAACCAATTTTAAAAGGCTTTTGGCATTTTCCGGCATTTCACATGCGGGATATATGCTATTAATAATACTTAGTATTCATACAAAACCCGAAGGCGCTTTGTTATATTATGGCTTAGGATATAGTTTAAGTACACTTGCAGCTTTTGGTGTTGCATTAGCTGTTTTTAAACAAATGGACTCAGAAGAAATTAGTGCATTTAACGGATTAGGCAAGAAAAATCCGGTTTTAGCTGCGGCATTAACAATGGCAATGTTAGGCCTTGCCGGAATTCCGCCTTTTGCCGGATTTATTGGTAAATATTATATTTTTACCAAATACTTGCAAACCGGAAATGTAATGCCGGTAGTTATAGCCGTTATAGCTTCAATTATAGGCGTTTATTATTATTTTAAGGTGATTATTGCCATGTATGGTAAGCCTGCAAATGATGTAGAAGTAAAAGGTAACTTTGGCTATAACCTTGTACTATGGGTTTGTTTGGCAATTAGCTTATTTTTAGGCATTTTCCCATCAACAATAACCCACTTATTATAAGCAAATTAAACCCTAAACCTTAAAATAGTTAATTATTTATTAACACAATGCAACTTGACTATTGTAAATAATTGACTTTTTTTGCAATATCGTAAACAAAAACAAATCATAATAGAATAAAAACATGAACAAAACAGCAACAGCTCCTAAAGAGAGTAAATTAAAAAGCAATTTTGCTGCGCTTGCAATTCCAATTTTAGTAGGTATTGGTATTTGCATTTACTTATTTGTATTAGGCAACCCTAGTAACTTTGAAGGTGGCGATCCAAACAACCACCCTGTTCCGGATGGTATTAAACACGCAATGGGATTAGTTTACAAAGGTGGTTATATTGTACCTATTTTAATTTCTTTGGTATTAATGAGTATTACCTTCTCTATCGAGCGTTTTTTAACCATTAGTAAAGCACAAGGCAAAGGAAGTGCTGAAGCTTTTGTTCGTAAAGTACAAAACCATTTATCTAGCGGTAACGTAGATGCGGCTATTGCAGAATGCGATAAACAACAAGGTTCTGTAGCCAATGTTGTTAAATCTACTTTAGGTAAATACAAAGAAATGGAAAGTTTATCGCATATGGATAAAGATCAAAAAGTACTTGCCATTCAGAAAGAATTAGAAGAATCTACAACATTAGAATTACCAATGTTAGAGAAAAACTTAGTGGTAATTGCAACCATGGCATCGGTATCTACGCTTGTTGCGTTATTGGGTACTGTATTAGGTATGATTAAAGCGTTTTCGGCTTTAGGTAATGCCGGTGCACCAGATTCTGTTGCTTTGGCTAATGGTATTTCTGAAGCACTTATCAATACAGCTTTGGGTATTGCCAATTCGGCTGTTGCAATTATTATGTACAACGTATTTACTACGAAAATCGATAAAATAACTTACACAATCGATGAAGCCGGTTTTAGCATTGTACAAACTTTTGCAGAAAAACATAAATAAATTTTAAACATAAAGCATAAAAAATGCCAAAGGTAAAAGTACCGCGTAAAAGCACCTATGTAGATATGACAGCAATGACAGACGTTGCGTTTCTGTTGCTGACATTCTTTATGCTTGCTACGCAGTTTAAACCAGACGAACCTGTAACGGTAAATCCTCCATCTTCGGTAGCGGAAGTTGTACTTCCGGACACTGATATAATGACAATTACCATAAGTAATGATGGAAGGGTTTTCTTTACCATGGATGGTCAGCAATATAAAGAGCAACTTATCCAAAAAATGGGTGAGAAATATCAAATTCAATTTACTCCGGAAGAAGTTAAATCGTTTTCGATAATGAGTAGTTTTGGTGTTCCAATTGCACAACTTAAGCAGTTGTTGGCATTAAAACCCGACGAAAGATCGAAAATACAACAAAATGGTATTCCTTGCGACTCATTAAACAATGAGTTAGCAGATTGGGTATGGCAATCTAGATTAGCCAATAACCAAGTAAGGGTTGCCATTAAAGGCGATCAGGATGCTAATTTCCCGGTAGTAAAACGAGTGATTGCAACTTTACAAGACAAAAAAGTTAACAGATTTAACTTTATAACAAATTTATCAACCGAACCCATAGAATAATAAAAGCATGGCAGATATAGATAGCGGTGGTGGCGGTGGTCACAAAAAAGGGGGGAAACCAAAAGGTAAAAAGCTAAGCACCAGGGTAGATTTTACCCCAATGGTAGACTTAGGTTTTCTTTTGATTACCTTCTTTATGTTAACCACTACCATGAGTAAACCCAAAACCATGGAAATTAACATGCCTGTTAAGGATGTTGAAGAAGAAGAAAAACAAAAGGTTAAAGCGTCTCAAGCGGTTACCATATTACTAACAGAAAACGATAAAATAGTTTATTATTTTATTAATGCCGAAACCGGAGATCCTGAAACACCTGTAATTACAGACTTTGGCAGAAATGGCATTCGTTCTGTTTTGATAGAAGAGAATAAAAAACGTAACCCGTTACTAGATTCTATTCCGATATACAGAGAAATGTTTAAAACCAGAAAAATAGATGAGGCTACAATGAAGGCAAATATTTCGGCAATTAAAGCATATAAAGATGCGTTGATTGTTGTAATTAAAGCCGATGACAAAGCCAAGTATAAAAATTTGGTCGACATTCTGGATGAGATGCTAATCAATAATATTGGCCGTTACGCCATTGTTGATATAACCGATGTAGAAAATGAACTTATTAAAACAGCATTTGGCTCTTAAAAACTAAAACATGGCTGGAAAATTAAATATATTTGATAGTAACTGGGTAGAGCTTGTATTTGAAGGACGAAACAAGACCTATGGAGCTTACGTATTGCGTAAAAATGGCGATAAAAATACCATAAGAGGTATTTTAGCCGCTGTGTTGTTATTTGTGCTAAGTGTAAGCATACCTGCAATTGTTAACTTAATAAAAGAAAGCTTACCAGAAGATAATGAGGTTAGAGTTACTGAGGTTACTACTTTAGAAGAACCGCCTCCGATTGATAAAAACGAACCACCTCCCCCACCAACAGAACCGCCTCCGCCACTAAAGAGTACGGTAAAGTTTACACCACCTGAAATTAAACCCGATGAAAAAGTGCCGGACGACGAACCACCACCAATTCAAGACGATTTAAAAGACAAAGACGCCGGAAAAGCTACTGTTGAAGGTAGCGCTGATGGTGTAGATGCCAGTTTACTTGAAAATAGCGGAGATGGCGAAGGAAGCGGACCTGAAATTATGACTTTTGCTGAGCAAATGCCGGAATTTGCCGGAGGTCTTGAAGAAATGTACAAATTCCTACAAAAGAATATTCAATACCCTCCATTGGCAAGAGAAAATGGCATACAAGGTAAAGTAATACTTAGCTTTGTTGTTGGTACCGATGGAAAAATATCATCTATAGAACAACAAGGTAAAAAACTTGGTTGGGGATTAGATGAAGAAGCTATAAGGGTTGTAAAAACAATGCCGCCCTGGACACCGGGTAAACAAAATGGTAAGCCTGTATACGTTAAATACACGCTACCAATTAAGTTCCAACTAAATTAATTCATTAATCTATTGAGCCAAATATTCCAATTTGGCTCAATCAGTTTAATAGGAATGGATATATGAGCAACGAAAACGATATCAGAGAAAAACATCAAACCAAAGTTGGCGGCTATTTAAAATATGTAAATATGGTGATGGCTGTATTTTATGTATTTGCAGGTTTACTAATTTACTTCTATCCACCGGATATTTTAAAAGATGCTCCACAAAAATCTTTGGTAATTGCCATCGCATTAATTATTTATGGCGCCATAAGGGGATTTAGAGGCTACAAATCGTTTAAATCGCAATAAACAATGAAGAGAATCTACAATTTACTTGCATTATTAATTATAATAGTTGCTTGTGATAATGCTACAAAAGATGGTAAACCGCTAGACACCATTGACAGTGGTGAAATTACAGTTGCTTGCGATGAAAGCTTATATCCGGTAATCGATGCCCAACACAAAGTTTTTGAAAGTCAATTTCCACGTGCAAAACTAAATTTAATTTACACAAGCGAAAGTGAAGCCATAAACCTAATGCTGTCGGATAGCGCTAGAATTGCCATTGTTACGCGCTCGTTATTCGATAATGAATTGGCCATATTAAACCAACAAAAAATTAGTAAAGCCAGACACACATCTATTGCTTTTGATGCAATTGCTTTTATCCTTAACAACAGCAATACCGATACCAGTTTTACACTTGAACAAATAAAAGGCTTATTAAGCGGTGAAATCAGCAACTGGAAGCAAATAAATACAAAATCTAAATTAGGAGATATTCAGGTTGTGTTTGATAATCCGGCTTCTGGTGCAATAAGATTGTTAAAAGATTCGGTATTAAAAGGCATTGAATTGGGAAAAAACAATTATGCCGTAAAATCGAACCCGGCAGTTATTGATTACGTTAAAAACAATCCTAATGCCATAGGAATTATTGGCACATCGTGGATTAGCGACCATGAAGATACCCAGGTAAAAGAATTTTTAAATACCATAAAAGTTGCCGAAATTAAACCATTGGTAATTAAGGTTAATAGCATAAGCAATAAGCCTATGCAAGGCAATGTTGCCGTAAAACAATACCCTCTTTGGCGAGAAGTAAAAGTTATAAGCAGAGAAGCACGCGTTGGTTTAGGCACGGGTTTTGCTAGCTTTATGGCAGGAGATAGTGGCCAAAGAATTATTTTAAAAGCAGGATTAGTGCCAAAAAACGCTCCGATAAGAATTATAGAACTAAAACAGTAACGATTGACAAACATGAAAAGACACATTTGCATTTTATTTATTTTAGCCTTCACCTCCCCTATTTTGTTTGCCCAAAGCACATTAAAAGATGGCTTAAGGGCCCTTGATTTTGAAAAGTATGAATTGGCAAAAAATATTTTTACCGAATTAACTAATACTGAACCTACCAATCCGGAAAACTTCTATTACTTAGGTCAGGCTTATTATGGTTTATTAGATAACAACTCGGCCAAAACCAGCTACGAAAAAGGGATAAGTGCCAAAGCCGATTATGGTCAAAACTACGCAGGATTGGGTGAATTGTTGTTAGAAAGCGGCAAAAAAGATGAAGCAAAAGCTTTGTTTAACAAAGCTTTATCGTTTAGTAAAAAAAAGCAAGACTATTTTACAGACATGAAGCTAGTTGCAGTTGTTGCTTCGAGCATGGTAAATACAGAAACCAAACTGCTTGATGAAGCTGAACAATTGGTAAAAAAGCAGTACGAATTTGACAAGAAGAATTATGACTTTTTAGTGGCTGCAGGAGATGTTTACCTTGAACGCAACGACGGTGGCATGGCTGCTACTTTTTATGAACGTGCCATTGCAATTGATCCTAACAGACCTAAAGCATACAGCAAAGTTGCAGTTATTTGGTTAAGAGTAAAAAATTTAGAAGCTGCGCAAAACGACTTAAACAAAGCTTTTGAGAAAGATGCTGTTTATGCACCTGCCTTAAAATACCAGGCCGAATTATATGTTGCACAACGAAATTTTGTTAAAGCCAAAGAATTTTATCAAAAGTATTTAGATAACTCTGAACCAAGTATTGCCAATAAAATTAGATATGCAAGGATTTTATTCTTTGCACAAGAATATGGCGAGGCCTTAACGCAAATTAATGATATTTTACAAAAAGACAAATCAAACTTGCAACTGTTTCGCTTAAAAGGCCGCGCTATTGCAGAGTTAAACGAAAGCAAGGTTAATGCAGACCAAGTAAAAGACGGTTTAGAAGCTTTAGACTATTTCTTTTCTAAAATTGAACCGGAAAAACTAAATGCTTTTGATTATATAGCATTGGGTAAATTGCAGTTTAAAAATGGAAACGATTCTTTAGCCATAAACACATTAACCAAAGCCGTTGAATTAAATCCTAACCAATACCAAGTGTATTTAGAATTGGCAAAAATTTACACCAACAAGAAAAACTTTGAACAATCGGTTGCCAGCTATGAACAATATTTTGAAAAAGCCACTAAACCTACCATTGTAGATTACTTTTTATATGGAAAAGCGGCCTATTTTGGTAAAATGTATGCCAAAGGCGATACTGCCTTTCAAAAAGTGGCCGAATTAAACAAATCATATGCCGATGCACATTACTGGAGAGGTAATTGTTTAAGCGGATTAGACCCTGATTTTAAAACAGAGGACGCCAAATTATCTTATGAAAAATACATAGAAATGGTTGGTTCAGACCCGGCAAAAATTGAAAAAGCAAAAGGCCAATTGGTTACAGCCTACAGCTATTTAGGCTACTACCACTTAAACAAAGATATAAATACCAAAGCCAAAGAATTCTATAAAAAAGTGCTAGAGCTTGACCCAACTAATAAAAACGCTACCGAGGTGTTAAAACAAATTAAATAGTTAGCCCTTAAAAGCCTCTAAAACATTTAATTTTGTTAATCATGTTTCAGGTACAATCAAAATTCCGGTAATATTTTCTTTTT
>VFQQ010003320.1_pt1 | contig 15909 bp, 23 predicted proteins | sample 3512341 | NCBI WGS metagenome assembly VFQQ01 (sample SAMN10412373, study PRJNA504923) | tailings metagenome | isolation source: Relicate 2 Philex TSF1 revegetated site | place: Philippines: Tuba, Benguet | collected 2017-08-29 | reverse complement strand
CCAACACATTGCCAGGCACGCATCGCCCGGTTGCATCTGAAGCTCGCGGCCAGGCAGGCAAGGGCACACTAACCAATGCATACTACCTGCCCACACTACCCTGTCTCAAGCCCACCTGCGGCCGAAAGCTGCACTCCTTGATCGCCGCTTCATCCTGCTCCCGCCGAATGGCCGCCATGCGCTCCTGCGGCAAGGCAGCGGTGGCATGCAGTGTGTGCTTGCCACCGCACTCAATGGATTGCAGCCTGGTGAGCCCAAATGCAAGCGAGGCGCAGGCAACCTGCGCCCTCTGGCCACATGCAGCATGCAGACAAATGAGCAGCATGCAGCAGCTGCGCGATTCGAAGATGTTGCCTTGCAAGCCAGACCGTGGGTACTGCGGGCCCTCAGTCCACGCTTCCGCCCTTCCCACCCAGGGCACCCCTCGTCCCAGCGCAGCCGCTCACCGCCGTGGTCGCGCTGCGCCCCGCAGCGCCGCCTACCTGTCGCTTGACCGTGCAGTCGCCGGCGCGCTGGTACAACCGCTGATAGGGCGCCCCCGGGCCGCCCAGCACCGCCTCGCTGGCCTTGATCTGCCGGGCCAGCTTGGAGATGGTGGGGCGGAAGCTGTACGCCTCCAGCTCAGCACGCTCCTCCTCCTCCTTTTGCCGTGCGGCCTGCCCTCAGGGTGGGCAGGTTGGCGGTCAGACGGAGGTTGGTGGTGCAGCTCGGGGCAGCAGGAGGTGAGATCAAAGACAGCATTGCGTCACTCCATGTGCTGCAATCGCACAGCGACACATGTGCGAGTCTCAGACCCGGAGCGTGTTCCCATGCCTGGTTGGAGCCACCTTGTCCCCCCCCTCACCATCTGCTCCTTGCGCATGGCGTCCAGCCGCCCCTCCACATACAGCCGCTCGCCGTAGTTGCGGTAGGCGCCTGCTGGGCGCGAGGCAGCACGGCCTGTTGGAACTGGCGCCACCCACGGTGGGCAAGCAGGCCACAGCACCTCATCCGTTGCTGTCGCTAGGATGAACAAAAGCCCTTTGCAGTTGCAGCGGCGCCCCGCTCCCACTTGCCTGCGGTGCGGTGGCTGGCCAGCTTGCACGAGGCGGGCGCAATGTGCACCTGCTCCGTCTTCAGCTGGATCTCCAGGTCGCTGCAGGCATGGGCACCAGGCAGGCACAGGTGGGCAGAGTGCGAGGCAAGCCAATGCACCGGGTGTGCACCAACCAGCTTGCACAATTAGTTGCACCACTGCGACGTGCTTGACCACCACCCACTAGCCATGCCTCGGCCTAGCCGCTGAACGAGTGCCACTCACCGCAGCCGGCGCTCCTCCTCCAGACGCTGCTGCTTGCGGAAGTGGTCGGCGTACAGCCGGTTGTGCGCCGGCAGGCCGCCGCCGCCGCCGCTCATGGCAGCTGAGCGGTAGTCTAGGCCAGAGGGGAAGGGGCTGCCGGTGTCATTGAAGAATTGTGCGCCCCGGGCGCTGTTGATGGCTGCGGGGCGGTGCGTCAGGGGAGGCTCGGAGTCTGCCGGCGCCTGCGGCGCTGCACAAGCAGCCGGCGCGCCGTGCTGAGCTGCCGCCTGCCCGCTGCTGCCCGCTGCCGACGCTCCGCTGCTGGGCCGGCGCGGCCGGCCAGCTGCCGAGGGCTCCAGCTGCACACGGGCGCCAGCACCAGCGCCTGCCTCGCCTGCCGCGGTGTGGCTGGCCGGCGGTGGCGGCGAGGGCGTGTAGCGTGCCGACGCGGGCTGTGTCTCGTAGTCCTGCGGCAGAGCAGCGGAATTAAGTTATCCTGTACAGCAGGGATACAGCTGCACGACAATGCACCTCTCGCCATCCACCAGGCATGGCTACCTGCCAGGCTCCCCAGCCCCGCCCCGCCCAACCGCCGCCCAACCGAACAGCGGCGCCGGAGCCACCCACCTCCTCTGGCTCTTCTTCAGAGTAGTCGCCGCCAGCACCCGCGATGCTCTCCGCCAGGTTGTCCTCCAGGTGCTGCGCCAGCGGCAGCACGATGGCTTCTGGCAGGCCATGGCGGGCGCAAAAGGCACGGGCCACGTCGATGGGGTTGTCGCCAGCCCGCACCTCCACCCGCCCCTGCCGCCCCTCGCCAATGTCCACCGTGGTGACCAGCAGGGTGGGGCGGCTGTCGGTGTTGGGAGCATCTGCACTGTACGCCGGGCTGTAGAGCGGGGGCCCTGGGGCGGCTCCGCGTGGGGCCAGGGCGGCCGCCATGCCTGCAGCTGTTGCCGCCTGGCCGGCCGGCAGCGGCAGAAGGTGGGCGAGGCGGCTGGGGCCTCGGGCGGCCGGCGCTGGATCCCTAGACGTTAGGCACACGCGACAGGGCGGCTGGGGGGCTCAGCCAGCCATTTGGCGCGCGAGAGCTCCGATTTGTGGGCTGCGCAGCTGTCGCGTCGCCCAGACCTCCAAACAGCACACAAAGTGATACCGAGGTCGTGTGATGTGCAGGGCGCTCAGCTGCACTGTGCCTGTGCAAATGCAAGCGGCGGCAGCCCTGCTGGCGGCGGCATGGGGTTGTTCAGGCTGGCTGGACGCTTGTGCAGGCCGATCTCTGACCGGCACCCGGTCATCCCAGGTTCATTCCCGGGCATTGCCTCCAACGCCCGCGCGGCCCTGGCACCTCGAACCTCCCCAGCTATGCGAGCCCAGTGCAGGGCACGCCTACAAACATGGGCGTGCAAGATGCAGCATGCAGGGGTGAGCACAGCGCCGCAGAGCCGGGTTTGGGCCTGGCGGCGGCAGCGGCGGCGGGTGGCGGCGCGGATGCCCAGGAAGGCCCCCCGACATTGCCGCACCCCCTGCCCCTCCTGTGTGCAGGCCATGCGGCCACCGCCAGCCACCTGGCCTGCAACAGCAGCTGTGCCCCCACACCTGCAGCAAGGCTTCCCAGCCGCCGCTGCAGCCGCATGCCGAGCGCTGCGCCATGCAGCCCGCGCCGCCAGCAGCGCCAGCAGTTCCGGCGGCTATGGCCCCAACAGCACCGACAGCGACAGCGGCTACCTGGATGTCTGCGTGTCTAGCAGCCAGGGGTGGCTGCTGGAAAGCGCGTCAGACATGTGGGATACCTCGCTCACAAGCGACATCACCAGCGGCCACGCCAGCGGCGCCTATGATGCCATTATGATGCTGGGAGGCGGCCTGCTGCCCGGCGGCGGCCTGCCAGAATGGGTGGTGCGCCGCCTGGAGGGCTGCCTGCACCTGTACAGGGAGCAGGCGGCGGCCACAGCTCGGGGCCTCCAGGACGACGCGGCCAGCGTGCTGGCCGGAGCAGCGGTCGCAGGCGCAGCGGCAGAGCAGGAGATCGAACAAGAGCAGCTGCGGCGGCAGGCACAGCCGTGGGCGCCGGAGCGGCCCTCAGGCGCCTGCCCCATTGTGCTGCTGGGTGCTGGCACGCCGCACAAGCCGCCAGTGATAGATGAGGTGGGTGCAGGGCTGCAGGCTGGGTGTGCAGAGGTGTGCAGGCTGGGTGTGCAGAGGTGTGCAGGCTGGGTGTGCACAGTGGCTCGGCACGGCGGGCGAGAGGGCAAGCATTGGTGCATCCATGTGCTTGCTTTGAGCCTGTGCTTTTGAGTCCGCCATCCTGTGCACTTTGGACACCAGCAAGCATGCTTTCACTGCGGCACACTCCCTCGCCCTCCTCAGGCCGGGTTTGTGCTGCACGAGAGCACAGCGTACGCAGCGTACCTCATGCGCCGTGGCGTGCCCGCTGGGGACCTGTTGAAGGAGTGCCAGGTCAGCAGTGCTTGCAGTTCAGCTTGGATGATGCTGCTGGGAGCACCACAGCTTGCAACATGCACCGCCTCAACGGCTGGCATGGGGGAGGCAGTCACCGCTCCAGCAGCTGCTGCCTGCCGCTCCTGTGCACAGCCTCCCTTCCCCGCCTGTCCCCGCAGTCGTGCAACACACTGGGAACACAGCTCGCAGCAGCAGCAGCCCCAACGGCTGCCAGGATCCACTCGGCAACACTGCCTCCCTTCCCTGCCTGTCCCCGCACTCGTATGACACTGCACCACTTGCAACAGCCGCAGCTCCAACAGCTTGCACTTGCGACCCAAGTGCCAAGTTTCCAACTCGTCTCCCCGCCTGTCCCCGCAGTCGTACGACACCGTGGGCAACACAGCTTGCAAAGGAAGCAGCGCAGCAGTTCCAACAGCTGCTGCATGCCACTCAAGCACACTTTCTCTTCTGCCATTGCAGTCGTACGACACCGTGGGCAACGGCTTCTTCTCGCTCTTCCTGCACGCCCTGCCCGCCAACTGGAGGTGCGCACGTGTGGAGCCTGGGTTGCTTGTTTCCTTGCAGCGCTCTCTGGCTGCTTGTTTGCCTTGGCAGATCGTGAAGCCCTGCCGGCCAACTGGAGGTGCGCTTCTGGCAGTTCGCGCTCCCTTGCTTCCATGCCTGTGCGTGCCTGGCAGGCCAGTGCCTTGCTGGCCCGGCTATCTCAAATGTAGGTGCAGCCTACGCTGCCTGCCGATGTGTGCACTGCGCCTGTCGCCCATCCTGCCCCCCTCCCCTAGGCGCATTGCCGTGGTGACAAGTGACTTCCACATGCCGCGGACACAAGCCACCTTTGACTTCATGTGAGGGCTGCTGGCATGAGAGTCTGCTTTGCAAGCGCAGTTCTCGGCATGTGTACATGCAGCCCCAGCCCCACATGCCTCATAGCTGAGCTGCATCCCCATGTCGTGCCCCTGCTGCGCCACACTGCACCCCTGCTGCGCCACGCTGTGCTCCTGCTGTTAACACGGTCTGCCCTGCTGTGACACGCTGCGCTCATGCCGCGCCCCGCTGCGCAGATACGGTCTGGCAGGGCAGCAGCTGCACGGCGACCCCCGCTGGTTCCGGCTTGACTACCGGCCAGGCAAGCTGCATTTCATTACATATTGGCAACTGTGGTCGCACGACTGGACCGGGATCGTACAGTTGCATGGACTGGAGGGCTGCACAGTAGGCTGGAGGGCTGCACAGTAGGCTGGAGGGCTGCTCATCTGGCTAGGCAGCGCTGCCTTTGCTGCTGGTCCCGGCTATAATGCACCATCCACAGCGGCATCTCAGCGCCTGCCCACCCACCCACCCGCTGCAGTGAGCGATGCCGGCATTTTTGACTCGGATGTGCTGGAAGCTCGCAAGGTCAAGGAGGCGGCAGCGGTGGCAGCCTGGCAGCGCAACACGGCCAACATTCGCACGTGAGGGCGTGGGGTAGGGGTGTGAACAAGGGCTGCATGCGCGCCCTGTGGCTGCATATGTGCCTTGTGCCTGCATGTGCGCCCTGTGCCCAGCCGCCTCGACTGCACCATCATGCATTGAGTGCACCTGATGCATCCTCATTGCGTGCTCCGTGTATTGCCGTTCATCGGCTGCTGCTGCTGATTCCTCTTTGCGCACTCACCTGCCCTGCAGGCTGGCCGATCTGCACTCCTGGCTGTATGCCACACACCTCTGCTACTCAGTCAGCCGGTGAGGGTTATTTAGACAAAGCCGGTGTGGCTTGCAAGCCAGCTGCAGGCGCTGCTCGCGGCTGGGCTGTGCATGGCACTGCTGGTTTGGCCAGCGCCCCTCAGCATCACGCCTATGTGCAGCTGCAGCTCACACTGCCATTGCTGCATCGTCGTGCCACGGCTTGCAGGCAGCACGAGTTTGGGCGGGAGCGTGATTTGGACCCGAAGCTAGCAGCCACGTATTAGACAGCTGTACCGCGCCCCCTAGGCTGGCGTGCTGTGCTGCAGATGCCGCTGCGCTGCTCCCGCGCTGCTTGTCAGCCTGAAACGGCTGTCCTCGATGCTGCCAAACCCCTGTACCTGTTTGTTTTGCTTCGCAGCCCCCCTTTTGTAATTGATACTGCAGTACTGCTGCGCACTTGTCGTTCCTTCGTAGCGCCCGTTCAGGCTTCAGCTGCCCCTGTTCTGCTTTGCAAGTCCTGGCAATGCACCGCATGTTCAAAGCATACCGTTTCTGCCACAGCTTTTGAAATGCAAGCAGCGTGTATTAAGTCCTGGTCGACGAACAGTAAATGGGCAACTTGATTGATTGCCTGAGACTCAGGCTGAGGGTGGATTTGCACTGCCGCTGCCGCCGCACACACGGAGCTCAGTCGCACCTTGCACTGCCTGTGTTGTGCGCTGCGCGGTTCAGACTGTATGTTACCCAGCTGCAATGAACTGTGCAGCTGCTAGGCTGCAAGCAGAACGGAGGTTGCAAGGCTGGGCGGCATCTGGGCATTTGCAACTGAGGGTGTCGGGAAAGGGGTAGGAGCATGGGCAGAATGGGAGAATGATAGGTGCAAGGCAGGGTAGGCAACGGTACAACAAGGGCACAACAAGGGCATGCAATTGAGCAGGCAGGGTAGCAAGCAGAGCGGCACGCGCAGCAAAGAGCGAAATGAAAATCCGCGCATGTGCTGGGGTACATACAGCAAGCAGGGAGAAGGCCTGGGCAGGGGGGCGCAGCGGTGCTGTATGCTGCAGGAATCACCCCAGGGCAGGAGGCCCACCAGACGTGGCAGCCTGCCGCACCAGGCTGCTGCCACAGGCGCTACAGCGGCACGGCTGGGGCGGCGGCCACCAGGCTCAACCCCTGGCCAGAGGGCAGCACCACGCTCACGCCGGCTGTGCTAGCCTTCTCCACAAGCTCTTGCACTGCCATCCCCTCCCGCACGCCCTGCCCCGCAAGAAATAGCTTGGCGTGAGTCACGCCTGGCAGGGCCGCCGCCAGGTCGGGCGATGCGCCGCTGGACAGCGCAAACCTGCACAGCGCAGCAGTGCCCGCGGGGCGGGGGCATGTTTCAGAGGGGCGGCCAAAGCAGGGCGATGCACCACACAGCAGCAGCAGCAAATTCAGCAGCCGACGGTAGTCGCATGCTCCGCGCACGTGGCTGCACGGCTGCGTGCCTCTGCTGGCCTGCTGCCCACGCCGCCTTACCTTATTTTTCCAGCCTTTCTTAAAATGTTGGCAGCGCTGGCTTCACTCAGCATGCGCTTCGCCTCGCAGAGGTAGAGTGTGCCATCCGCCACAACCGCCGCATGCAACTGCACATAATCCTGCACGACGGGGTGGCCACCAGGGGCAAGAGTCTGGCCTGCTGCTGGCTTACCGCGCCACAGCGGCAGCCGCCAAGTGCAGCAGCAAGCGTTGGGGATCGGTGCGTGCACGCTCCATAACAGGGTGTGGCAGCCTCTTCACAAACCACCACATCACCCGATCCCTCTTCACACGTTCTCGTGCTGGCAGCTGACCCTAGGGCAGCTGTCACCTTGCAACATAGCAACCACCCCCGTAGTGTTCAGGACCCATTGTTCCTTGCCCTGCCTGCCCACCCACCTCGCCGCCGTCTCCCTGGAAAGGCGCCGTCGGCAGTGCGGTGATGGCGCAGCCTGGGTTCTCACTACTGGCCAGGTTCTGCAAGAAAGCACCCAGCTCAAGCTCACGCGCGAGCTGGATGCTCTCGAGCTCCTGCACCTGCGCGCGTGCCTGCACCGTAAAAGCCGGGGGGCAGGCGTGTTAACAAACGTGTTCAAACGTTTTGAAGCGAGGAGGGGCAGGTGTGTGGAGGCAGGGCGCAGGGAGGCATTTCCAGATGCGGCGGACACGCAGCCCACGCCTGCTGACAGGAGCCCAGGCTCCTTTTCTGCTCCCAGCTGGAAGGCACACACACGATCATCTTCTTTGCCGGCGGGCTGGAGCACCCGGGGCGCACCTGCTTGGCCCGTGGATGGTCGGATGGCAACAGGCTGGATGGCAGCACCAGCTTGGCGGTGCCGCCCTCAGGAAGGTCCTCCACTGACAGGCTAACGCCGCCACCAGCCGTCTCAAAGCCCAAAGCCCCGGCGTGGCTCAGAATGGAGTACAAACAGCGCTGCGTGACGTTCACAAACAGCGCAGGCTCCGGCCACCCAGGCACCAACAAGGTGACCCGCTCGCAACGCCGCCGCCGCCCACCCGCTGCGCCGCCAGCCTCCGCCGCTCCGCCGGCTGCCTGTGCTGGATGCCTGCTTCCCGCTGCCACCCCCAGCTCCCTCGCCTGCGTGGTGCTGTCGAATGCCGGCTGCATGGGTTGCAGGTTGCGCACCTGCACCGCATGAGCAGGCATCCTGAGATATGGAGGGGGGCGGCTGGAGGGAGGGCACAGCAACGTGCCACGTACGTGTGGCGACACCTGCTGACTGGCGAGCAGGCTGGCAAGCAGTTCAGGCACACACCTGTGTGGCCAGTGGGGGCTCATCGGGCAGCACCAGCTGCACGGTACCGCCCTCAGGCAGGTCCTCCACTGAAAGGCTGACGGCGCCATCGCCAACCGCAAAGCCCACCGCCCCCATTTGCTGCAAAATGTTGTCCAGATGGAACTGAGTGACGTGGATGGCCACCCAGGGACAGTATTCCCCTGACGTCAGAAAGGTGACCCGCTCGCAACGCCGCCGCCGCCCACCCGCTGCGCCGCCGGCCTCAGCCGCTCCCTCGCCGCCAGCCTCCGCCGCCCCGCCGGCTGCCTGCGCTGGATGCCTGCTGCTCGCCGCTGCGCGCCCAAAGCGGGCAGCCGACAGCCGCACGTGGCGGCTTCGCACCGCCTGGCCTGCCAAGCAGGCTGCGGACGCGCTCATGGCTGCGAGGTGGAGCAGGAACACGCCCAGCCATGGCCGCGATGGCATTGGTGCAGCACCATCAGCGGCGCCGGCGAGTCGTGCTGCTGCGCCCCGCTGGCCGGAGGGCGGGTGCCTGCACTTAAGCCACAGCTCATTTGAACAGCCAGCATTGACGGTCAGGGACACAACTGCATGCAGATGCGATGCATGCAGAGAACTCTTGCAATGCCCGGATTACAACTGTTCCGCATTGCCACTGCATCACCGCTCCAGCTGCCGACATCACGGCGCCCGTTCCTTGCTTCAGCTGCGTCGCTCTGCTTTGCAATTCCTGGCAAAGCACCCCTGCATGTCAAATGCACGCTAGCTCAACATGAAGCTGTAACGCAAGCAGTGTCTATAATTCCTGATTGAGGCGATGGAGTTAGTCATGGTCCTGTTCCACCGCCTGCTGCATGGCCGCCACTGCCGCCTGCTGCACCGTCCTGCCGCTCCTCAGCTGCTCAGCCAAGGGCTCGCAGCTGGAGCCGGCAACCACGGCCCAATTTGAGTTGGCGCGGCCTGGGCGCTGCCTCACAGGCCGGTGCCAGCTTCCCCAAGCTCCTGCACTTGCACATCCTCCCCCGCTGCTCCCTTGGTGGGCGCAACCGGCCGCCTGCAATGCACGAGGGCACAAGGCTGGCACTTACTGTCATACATGCGCCTTTGGCGGGTGGTGCTTGCACCGCTGCTGGGCTGGGGATGCATGCTGCGTTCAGCGTGTGCCAGCATTGGCTGGCTGCTCAGCATATTGCGGTCGCTGCAGTGTTGCAGAGGTAGCACTGCCCAGCTCACTTGCCGCCGCCATACACAGCCGAGCAGGTTTTGGCTGAGGTGCGGGAGCCCTCCAGGCTGCAGCGGCAATGTAATGGAAGGACGCAGCGGCCAGGCTATCAACAAATGATGTGCGGGATCCCTCCTGGCTGCAAATTTCATGGAATAGAGCAGACGGGTGTGTTATGAGGAACCGTCAGCAGAGCTGGATGACCTTGCAAGCTTGCAGCTGCTTGCCATATGGCATGAGCAGCGAGGCTCAACCGATGTTGCGCGTGACCGGCACAGGCATGCAGGAGTTGCATCTGCATGGACTTTGGCACGCAGGCAGCACCAGCAGTAGCCTCCGCACGCATGCAGGCGGCAAGCCCACACAGATGCACTAGAGCACATGGCATGCAGGCACGTGGCATGCAAGCACATGGCAGGCTACCACACAGCATGCAAGCAACATGGCATGCAGGCGAGGCGACAAGAGCACCTGCAGATGAAGCGCTGGCCCTCGTCCTCATCCAGCCCCAGCTCCTCGTACATCAGCTCTGCAGTGTGTAACAAAAAGCCAACAACTGAGGGATGCATTAGACATGTGAAAGACGTGTAAACCAGTCTGCCCCAGCTCTTCGCGCATCAGCTCTGCGGCGGAGCAAAGAATGCAGGTTTTGAGGATACACAAGAATCGTCAGCCAGCCGACCTGGGGCCTAACCTGGGGCCCAACCTGCCTGAGTTGACCTTGGCGCCTGTCACTGCTCCCTGAGACGCGGCAGTCATGACCAGCTTGAGTGGGGCGGCGGCCATGTTGCCTGCAGTTTGTCGGCGGCCGCAGCGCTACAACTTGGCGATACAAATTGGCTCCCATGGGAGCGACAATTGCTGGCTTGGCAATCCTGCAATACAACCTCAGCCAGCCTTTGCATGCACCCCAGCCTGTGCCACACATGGCGGGCAGTGCGCAGGCCCACCTGCCACATACAAGCCATCCACCGCCTGCACGTTGCCCTTGATCTCACACTTGATGTCGCCCCGCTGCATGGGAAGGTGCAGAAAGAGAGGGCACAATTTGTTGCAGGCAGCTGGGCTGCCTGCGCTGGCAGCCTCACACCGCTGATGTCGCCCCGCTGCATGGGAAGGTGCAGAGAGAAAGTGCAAGAGATGTGCACAGGCTGGGTTTACCACCCCGTGCACGGTTCATGCTGCCCCACTGCACATCAGCAGTGGAACCAAAGTGAGGTGGACATACACAGGCAGCGGCAGTTCTCCCCCCCTTTCCTTAATACTTTTCCACATTCAAACCGCTGTGTGCCGCCGGCATGCACCACCCCCAGGGCGGCGTCTCAGTCACAAATGCAGCCAGGCTGGCTTACGTCATCGCACTGCAGCCCCATCTTGTCCGGCAGCCGGCTGCTCTGCACACGCCCGGTGTTGAAGAAGAGCGCCCTGCGAACCAAATAAGGGACAGTCACACGGTTGCGATGCACGCCATGCACTCGCAGCCTCCGCAGCAGGAGAGAGTTACGGGACGACCAGTGGCAGCAGGCGCATTTCACACCGCCATGCCGCCTGTCCTACCAGCGGCAGCGGCAGCGCGGGCAGCAGCTGTGTTTGAGGCTCACATACTCACTTGAGCGGCACGAAGCAGCCATCCTGCAGCAGCAGCCCAGCCAGCTCGCCATCGCCGTCGCCCACGGCCCTGCGGAACACAAAGGCAGCAGCAGCTGAGGAGGTGTGCATCGTAGAGCGGTTGTGTTCGGCCCGGCGTATCTGCAGATCTGGTTGTGTAGCAGAAAATGAGCAGCACCCCATCACCCGCTTTCCTCACCTGGCAATTGGCGTCTCGATCACCCGAATCCCGTGCCGATCCAGTAGCTGCCGCTCCTGCAGGGCGGGAGATGCGCAGCAGACAAAGGGTTGGGCCAGCTGGGAGGCCTGCATGGCCATCAGATCTGGGCCAACATAGTCTATTCGACAGACTATAGCAATGATTTCCAGCGCTCGCAGCACGGCAGTATCTGGCATGACACGTCCCGGGGCCACATGTGCATGACATGCTGATGCACTGCTTATGTCAAAGTCAGATGGGGTCCGCCGCACCAGCTCAGTGGCCGCCAGTGGCTCTCCGTCTGTGAACAGCGTGACGTCTGAGCTCCACAGCAGCATCTGCAAGGGATTCAGAGGAGGGTCGATTACACTGTCCGGTGAGCGCTGCAAGAGACAAATGTAGTCCTGAACAGCGTGACGTCCGAGCTTTACAGCAGCATCTGGAGCGGAGGGAGGGCACGGGGCACATTCAGACGTGAGTGCGGTTGTGTTGATGTGGCCACACCGGTGAGTACAGCAAGCTCCAGTGGCTGGGGCGGCTCAGCAGCCTGCCCTGCCGCGACACGCACGCTGCGCACGCTGCGACCACCTCAGCTCCCTCGCGTGGCCGCGCCTGCCCCCACGACATAGATTGCGGTGTGCCGCTGCGTTGCCATGCCCTTCCTCTCCTCACAAATTGCCTGCCCCCTAGCCACCCACCTCGAAAGCAATGTGCACTCCGCGCTCGCCGTTGCCGTATGCGCCCATGGCCTGCCCGCTGTACTCGAATGCATCGCAGTACAGGCAGACCTGCGCTGGTGACACAGAGCGATGTTTTAGGAGGAGGCGCCAGTCGGCGTGGCACATATGGTCGTAAGAATGCGCTCGAGCACAATGCCTGCAATGCTCGAGCATCTTGCAACCCACAGCTGCAGGTGCATGCCTGTGAGGGCCACCCAGCTGGCTGTCACACACGGTGCCCAGCACACGCTGTTGGCACGCTTGTGCCGGCCACACGCAAAGCTCAGCACGTATTGATTGCAGGGCGCACCCAGATGCCGCGGCCCCAGTACTCCTCAAAGCCCTCGATTTCAGGGAGCAGGTCGCGCACGCCTGCGGGAGTGCAGGCATGGCACAGCAGAGGTGAGGGCGATGCACTGCTTGCTTCAGCAGGCTGATGCATAAGCAGTAGATCTACCACCCAGCCCTGCAGCACCTGTGGCCAGAATGACTTTCTTCGCCTTCCACTGCAGGGAGAGGAGCGCGGCAGTATCCTAGGCGGGGGCAGACGGTGGCATCACAAGTCGACAGCAGGAGAAGTGGCGGCGGCGGGGGCAGGACACATCACGGCAGCAGCTGTTGTGCAACTGGAGAGGGCGCACTGCTGCGGCATGCACACATGCTGCTGTGCGACGCGGCTGATCCGCAGCCAGCAGCCATTTAAGATATCTCAATGCACGCTTGCCTTGCTGCCGTCCTCTGTGTGCACAACGAAGCGGTCGGTATCGACGATTTGCCGCCCATCCACCAGCGCTGCACTCATTCGAGCAAACAGGCCAAGACGTGGGGCGAAGCAAGGGCGACGGCACAGCACAGTGTATGCAGCATGCCCGGCGCAGCAAGGCTGGGCATGCGCAGCCTGTGGTGAATCAGCGGTGCAGGCGCGAGCCAAGGCATGCGCTCATAGCTCAGCAGTGTTCTCACATGCGAGAGCGATCCAGTTCTCGGCGGCAGCCAGGGGTTCACGCGGCACAGCAGCAGCGCTGGAACCATTCCACGAACCAACTCACTGCAGTCAGCGGTGTCGTCCTTGTGCTTCACCTCCCGAGCCTTGATCTCCACATCGCAGACAGCCAGGCAGCGGAACTCGACAGTTGGATACGCCAGCACCTGGAGCGTGCAGAAAGATATTTTCGGGTGAAAAGCTACAAAGTGGCACAGACCCTAGGGTTGTCAGGCAATGCTGTAGCCAGCCAGGCAGCTCAAGTTGATCATCTTGCGCAGTCAGCATCGGCGCCCACGTGCCTGCACCTGCCACCTGCCACGCCTTCTGTGCCCAGCGCTTCCTAAGCTTAAGGTTGCAAAGCAAAAGGGCGTGTGCATCGCCCACCTGCTGCCGCGCCTGCTCCAGGAACTGCGAGCGGTTGAAGCCGTCTGCTCCAAGAATGGCGTGCTGGATCATGCTGGCCTGTCACAGTGGCACGTAGTTGAAGCAGTCCAGTCGTTTTGGTGCGAAATGGCACAGTGTTAGGCATGCTGGATCATGCTGGCCTGCTCGGATGCATTGCATTGGAGCCAGCCAATACTGAAGTCTGGTGCTGGGTTTGATCCAGCCGATCTCGGGTTTAAACACGGTTTGCAACGGCCGCCGCCGCTGCAGCCGCCGCCGCCGCAGCAGAGCAGCAGGCACGGCTACACCATCTGGCCCTCAAATGCCACAAAATCAGCCAGCTATATGATAGGAAAAGTTGGCATACACAGGGTGCAGCTCACCTCGTTGCGCTTCTCCCCGCTGTCAAAGACCAGCACTCGCCGGCGGGCGCGGCCCAGCACGAGAGCGGCGCTGAGCCCCGCCGGGCCCCCTCCTGTACAGAGGCGGAGAAACGTTAAGGGTTGGTCTGAAGGCAGGCGGTGCAGGAGGGCAAACAGCAGGCAGAGACAGGCCACAACAGCGGCGGCGGCAGCGGGCTGAAGCAGCGCTGAAACTGGTGGCGGCGGGCGGCAGGGCAGAGCTGCTCGGCCTGAGCACACGGTTCAGTTGCAACGCCCAAGACAAGTGGAACCGAGGCGCACCCACAACGATGCAGTCCAGCACTTCGTCGGCTTTTCGGCCATTGCCCGGCTGCTGCTGCTGCCCATCGGCCTGCTGCAGCTCTCCATCAGCCAGGGGAGCAGGGTGGTGGCCATTGGACGCCATCCGGGTGCGCTTCCGCTGAAGCTGCTGCTGCACAAAGGGTTGGTGGCCTTGGAAAGCACAACGCACCGGCTGGGGAGCTGATAAACAACTAGAGAGCAGAAGCAGCTGACAAACGGCGGCGGCAGCGGCTGTTCGGCAGCGCTCGCCGGTGCGCTGTGGCGGCGGGCCGGAGCGAACCGCACCGGCGAGGCGACAGCATTGCACAGCAAATAACTCTGTTACAGCTAGAGATCCAGTTACTGCAAGTGATAGGGTGTAGGCCGGGTAGAAGGGGAGGCTGTGAGAGCAGTACAGGAGGCTTGGGAGTGGGCGGGCAGACAGCCTGCTCAAGGCGAGCGGCGAGCCCGCGTCTTGTGAAAGACAGCGGATGGAACACATGGGGAGGAAGGTCAGAACAGAGCAAAGCAATGAACGTGTATCCGGTAGCAGGGGCAGAGGCACAGGAGAGAGAGCAGAGGCAGAGAGGCAGAGAGACAGAGCTGGCTGTTTGCTTATGGGCAGGAGGCCGGGCACAAGCAGCCACCTCTGCAGGTTATGGCTGGCTGTTGAAGCGGAGAGAAAAGCACAGACGCAAACAAGATACCTGAAAGCGCCACTGAGGATAGTGGCCTTTTGGGAAACTGGTTACATGGAGGACTGCCGTGGGGAAAGACCAGAACTGGCCGCCGACTGGCTAACTGGGAGGGAGGCTTATTTGGCTGCTTGCTGCAGGCTGGAAGAAGGAGCCCCTCCTTCATCAGAAGGGCACATCATTTTGGTCCATCGGGTGCCGCCGGGGCGCTGCGGCCCTGCCGCCGCCAGCCGCAGCGGCTGGCCCGGCAGCAGCCACCACCACCACTGGCCGTCGGGCCAGGTGCGGCGCCGGTACCGCTGGGCATCACCGCCCGCCTCTGCCACCTTTTGAAGCATGGCATCCAGGGCATCCCACCTGGCAGGAGGGGGAGGGCACAGGTCAATTGAGGTTAGGCGAGGCACAGCAGAACAAATTTGCAGGCAGCAGTTAGCGCAGCAGCTGGGCGCAGGGCGGCAGTGAACAGCCATGGGCGGCTCATGGGCGGCCGCCAGCGCCGCTGCCACCGCATGTCGTCGCAACACATCATACGTCATTGGAGGCACCCAGGGCTTGCAATCAAGCCGGGCACGCCAACCGCACCAGCTCACCGCAGCACAATGTTGCGCTCCTTGGCATAGCCGGCAGGGTTACCCTTGCCCGCTGCCTCGTCTTTTCCGGGAGTGGATGCGGCAGGGTCGCACACAGACAGCACCCACCACAGCACGCCCGTGGATCTGTCCTGCAGCAGTGGCAGAAGCAGGGCGGCAGTAGTATGCGCTCAGTGTTCGACACTTGTGCCGCTGCCAAGGCCGACAGCAACGAAGTGCAGTGCGGAGCTGCCATGGCATCATTCGTGCCTGAGAAGAGCATGACTGCTCAATACGCACTCAAAGGTAGCAACATCCTTGCAAGCCCAGCTTGCTGCGCACTCACCCGCATGTTGAACAGCGGGTACTGCAAATGGGCAGACCCCGCGTCAAATCCGTACGGCTGCACTTCAATCATGCTGCTGCCCGGGCGCATGAGCCAGGCGTTGGCCATGTTGGCGCCTGCGAGCAAGAAGCCAAGAGGATGCAGGAATCTAGATCAGCAAACACCAGAGCATAGCAGCACGGCAGCAAGCACAAGTTCGGGTGTGCAAGCCCACACACGCATCCCCCTGCAGCACGCCTGGCACAAGCAGCCACCAAGCATGTCAAAACACAGCAGAGCGTGGGCTCACCATGCACTCCAACAAAGACGTCTGCCTCC
>VFQQ010003319.1_pt1 | contig 15910 bp, 20 predicted proteins | sample 3512341 | NCBI WGS metagenome assembly VFQQ01 (sample SAMN10412373, study PRJNA504923) | tailings metagenome | isolation source: Relicate 2 Philex TSF1 revegetated site | place: Philippines: Tuba, Benguet | collected 2017-08-29 | reverse complement strand
ACCAGAAGAAGATGACCAGCAGCGGCGGGATGTTGCGGAACACCTCGACATAGACGGTAGATATCTTGCGGATCAGCCAGTTTCGCGACAAGCGGCCGATACCGACCAGAAAACCGAGTATGGAAGCCGTGATGATGCCGGCGACAGCGACGACGATGGTGTTCAGCAAACCGACGATGATCGCCCGTCCGTAAGTGGAATCGGACGAGTAAGCGATCAGGCTGTCGCTGATGTCGAAACCGGCGCGGCCACGCAGAAAGGCGAAGCCCGATGCGATGTTGGCACGACGCAGATTTTCGATGGTGTTGCCGACGATCCAGTAGATAAACGCCGCAAGGATGGCGACCACGACGATCTGGAAGAAAATGCCGCGGATTCTGGGATCGTTGATAAGCGAGACGCGGCTGCCTGCGTCCCGGCCAAGTATTTCCTGGGATGCCATTTAACCGTCCCCTGAAGTGAGAAACCGGAAGGCGGAGAATCCGCCCTCCGGATAGTTCTCGATCAGCGGATCGGCGGAGCGTATTGCAGGCCGCCCTTGGTCCACAGCGCGTTGATGCCGCGCGCGATCTTCAGCGGGCTGCCTGCGCCGACGTTCTTCTCGAACATCTCGCCGTAGTTGCCGACGGCCTTCACGACGTTGACGACCCAGTCGTTCGACACACCGAGATCGGTACCGATCTTGGTGTCTGCCTCGGTGCCGAGCACGCGCTTGATCTCGGGGCTGCCCGAGTTCTTCATTTCGTCGACATTGGCCTGGGTGATGCCAAGCTCTTCAGCCGATAGCAGCGCGAAATAGGTCCACTTGACGATGTGGTACCACTGGTCGTCGCCCTGGCGAACGGCGGGTCCGAGCGGCTCCTTCGAGATGATCTCTGGCAGAACGACGTGATCGTCCGGCGCAGCGAGCGTCAGGCGGATGCCATAGAGGCCCGACTGGTCGGTCGTGTAGGCGTCGCAACGGCCGGCGTCATAAGCGGCATTGACCTCTTCGAGCTTCTCGAAGACGACCGGGTTGTACTCCATCTTGTTCGCCTTGAAGTAGTCGGCGAGATTGAGTTCGGTGGTCGTGCCCGATTGCACGCAGACGGCAGCGCCCGAGAGCTGGAGCGCGGAATTGACGCCCGGAAGCTTCTTGGCGTTGATCATGAAGCCCTGGCCGTCATAATAGGTGACGCCGGCGAAGTTCAGGCCGAGCGCGGTGTCGCGGTTGATCGTCCAGGTCGTGTTGCGCGACAGGACGTCGATTTCGCCGGACTGGAGCGCGGTGAAGCGTTCCTTGGCGCTGAGCGGCGTGAACTTGACCTTGGTGCCGTCACCGAAGACCGCAGCCGCCACAGCGCGGCAGAAATCGGCATCGATGCCGGTCCAGTCGCCCTTGTCGTTCGGTGCGGAGAAGCCGGCCAGTCCGGTGCTGACACCGCACTGCACGAAGCCCTTCTTCTTGACATCATCGAGCGTTGCCGCAGATGCGGCCGAAGCCAGCAGCCCCAATGCGGCAGCGCCCAGAATGACTTTTACGGAGTTTTTCATAACCCACAGACCCTTTTCTGTTGTTGTTCGGGAACTTGCCCCGTTTTTTTCCCGTGCGGAAGCAGCGTTTGCATTCCGGCCCATTTCCGAAACGCGGCATCGCAGCGGATGCACTCGCAGCACTCACAATCACGAACTGCATCGAAAGCGATTATGTCCGTGAGGTCAAGCACAATGACCGCAAGACGGGCAATTTGAAAACCATGCACAGGAAACGGGCCGTCGGGGGCTTGTTTTTCGGCGAAACGCAGCGCCTGGAGCACCCTTTCCCACAGGGATTGCAGGTATTGGCGCAACAAACTTCCGCACTGGCCCGGCATGGCCGCTGTTGCGCCGGCCAATCCACAGCTTTATGGCTGTCGGCTTCCCGAGACCGAACAGGTAAGACATGGCCAAGCGAGACTTCACCGAGATGGGTATCAACACGCGCCTGGCGCATGCGGGCAACGATCCGCGCGACTATTTCGGCTTCGTGAACCCGCCGGTCGTGCATGCTTCCACGGTCCTGTTCCCGGATGCCGCCACTATGGCTGCCCGCGCGCAAAAATACACCTATGGAACGCGCGGCACCCCGACCACGGATGCGCTCGCTAACGCCATCGATGATCTGGAAGGCTCGGCCGGCACCATCCTCGTGCCTTCGGGGCTTGCCGCCGTCACGGTGCCGCTGCTTTCCTTCCTGTCAGCCGGCGATCACGTGCTGATCGTCGATTCGGTCTACCATCCGACCCGCAATTTCGCCGACACCATGCTGAAGCGGCTCGGCGTGGAGGTTGAATATTACGATCCGCATGTCGGCGCGGGCATTGCGGCACTGATGAAGCCGAACACGAAAGTCGTGTTCACCGAATCGCCTGCCTCCAACACCTTCGAGATGCAGGACATCCCGGCAATCGCCAAGGCGGCGCATGCCGGCGGTGCGGTGGTGATGATGGACAACACCTGGGCGACGCCGCTCTATTTCAAGGCACTCGACTTCGGTGTCGACATTTCGATCCACGCCGCGACCAAATACCCGGCCGGCCATTCCGACGTTCTTCTCGGCACTGTTTCGGCCAACGCCGCATCGTGGGAAAAGCTTCACCAGGGGTTCCTGACGCTCGGCTGCTGTGCGGCACCCGATGATGTCTACCAGGTGCTGCGCGGCCTGCGCACCATGGGCGTGCGGCTGGAGCGCCATCAGGAAAGCGCATTGGAAATCGCGCGCTGGCTGGAAAAACAGCCCGGCGTCGCGCGCGTTCTGCACCCCGCCCTCGAAAGCCACCCCGGCCACGCCATCTGGAAGCGCGATTTTTCGGGCGCCAGCGGCATATTTTCGGTCGTGCTCAACGGCGGCGGCCAGAAACAGGCGCACGCCTTCCTCGACGCACTCGAAATCTTCGGCCTCGGCTATTCCTGGGGCGGCTATGAAAGCCTTGCCGTCCACGTCTTCCTCGGCGACCGCGTCGTCGCCAAGGGGCCGTATGAGGGGCCGATCATCCGGCTGCAGATCGGGCTGGAGAACGTCGAGGACCTGAAAGGCGATATCGCCAAGGGGCTGGCAGCGGCGGCTGCGGTGACGGATTAAGGCTACAGCGCGTTCCGTTACTTCACCTTCGCTGCGCGCAGCCTGTTGGGCAATCCGTCGTGGTCGCCCAGCGGACGCCTGGGGTGTTCGTCCCACCAATCGTCGCGCATCGCCTTGCGTTCCAGGTTGACCGGATAGACGATGCGGTTCTCCGCCTTGGCCGTCTCGCCTACGACCAGCAGCCGGACTTCCGTCTCGGTGTTGTTCAGGAAACTGTGGGCGAGCCCCGTGCCTGCCGGAAAGCCGACGCCGTCGCCCGGCTTGAGCCGATGTAGCCGGCCATCCAGCCAGACGTCGGGTTCGCCTTCCAGCACGTAGACGAACTCCTCCTCCGCGCTTTCGGCATGCGGGAAGGATGTGCGCCGGCCCGGCAGCAACCGCTCATGATGAATGCCGAGCCGTTCAAGCCCGAAATGCGCGCCGAAGGCAGCATTGATGCTGCGCGGCTCGTCCGTACCCTTGAACGTCTCGCCGTCAGGATTTTCGATATCGGTCCAGTGGGCGATGGGAAGGTCGGAATCCGTCGAGGTCATGAGCGTTTCCTGCCTGTGTCTGTGCGGCTTTCGGCTGCGAAGGTTCCGCGATGAATGCGGAATAGGACAGCAAGCTACACGCATACTGCGCACAGAGAAATCTTGGAAACGATTGGCGATCCCGACAGGATTCGAACCTGTGACCATCGGCTTAGAAGGCCGGTGCTCTATCCAGCTGAGCTACGGGACCGCGACCCTCTCAGCACACAAACCGGCGCGTTGGCGGTTCAGTGCGTCCAGGGGATCTTGCGGTCGAAGCGGAAATTCTCCGCATAGGAAATCTGGCGCCGCTTGGCTTCCTTCGGCTCCTGAACGCGAAAATCGAGGCCGTGCTTCTCGGCATAGGCGATTGCTTCTTCCTTCGAGTTGAAGGCGAGGCGAATCTGGCTCTTCATGTCGCCGGAGGTCGTGTAGCCCATCAGCGGATCGATCTTGCGTGGCATGGCCGGGTCGAACTCGAGAACCCAGTGACCAGTCTTGGCCTTACCCGACTGCATCGCGGTCTTGGCGGGGCTGAAGATGCGCGCGGACATGTTTCCCTCATCGTTCTGGTCGGAGTGGCAGGATTCGAACCTGCGACCCCCTGATCCCAAATCAGGTGCGCTACCAGGCTGCGCTACACTCCGAACGATGCAGTCCATAGGGTTTGCCGGTTTGGAAGGCAAGCCCGGAAAACACGAAATCCCGAATTGGCCGCTCAAGAACGATCCAGAATGGAACCCGCGCCGCGTCAGGGCGTTAGCCGGTGCATAGTTTATGCCTGGTTCAGACGACGGCCCTGCCGTCAAATCATGGAGAAGGGGTTATGGCTTCATCGGTTCTCATCGGCATCCTGATTACGTTTCTCGTCATCATACTGGTGCTTTATCTCGTGCAGCGTCTTCCGATCGACGGGCGCATGCGCCAGATCGTCCAGCTCATCGTCATCGTCATCGGCATCATCTCGCTGCTGAAGTATCTGGCCGTTTTCTAGGCCTGTGCCGGCGATCCTCTCTGAAACACACGGTTTCAAATGCAGGTTCGGGAACGATCTCGTTTGACGGCCGTTCCTGAAACTCTCCAAATTCAAGGGAAATACAAAATGGCCGATACACCCAGCTCCGAAGAAATTCAGAAGGCGCTCGAAAAGCAGATCGCCGAGCTTCGCAAGGAAATCACGAAGATCAACAAGACCGTCTCGGCACGCAGTGCCGAACTGGTGGACGACGCCCGCGAACAGGCGTCCAGCCTCTACGAAACAGCTTCGGATCGCGCTTCGAAGGCAACCCGGCAGCTGCGTACGCAGGCCAGCGCCGTATCGGAGGTCGCCCGCGAAAATCCGGGCACGACGACGGCCGTGCTCGGCTTCGTCGGCATTGTCGGCTTCCTGCTTGGTCTGGCCGTTGGGCAGGCGAGCAGCGAACCCCGGCGTCGATGGTACTGATCGTCTCGATCAACACGCAAAAGGCCGGCGTTTACCGGCCTTTTTCCTATTTTGTAGAACCCAGAAGCAGGCGACATTCATGAAGCAAAACAGGCTTTATCTCATTATCGGCGCACTCGCAGTCGCGGTCATTGCACTTGGCATCTACGTCTATCGCGAAGAATCGAAACCTTCCGGCGTCGAACTGCGAATCGATAATTCCGGGATATCGGTTCAGGAGAAGTGACGTAGGTTTCCTCTCGACAGGCTTGCCGTAACCTGCACAATCGCCATTGTGCAGGGGAGGACGCATGCCAATCATCGATATCTATCTCGCTCAGTTGACCGACATTTTCAGGATCGGCCTGCTGATTGCGCTCTTGCTGACCGCGGCCAATACCGCTCAGGCGCTGAACCGCTGGATACCAATCGCGCTCGGGCTGGTCTTCGTGGCGGTGCTCATCCCGGCGAGCTTCGGCGCGAAGGAAGGTCAGGATACGGCAACCGCGATTGCCGTCGGCCTGTTTTCGAACGCCACGATTCTCGCTGTGTTTCTGGCGGCGCAGCAGGTCTATCGCCGCCTCGCCCGCTGATCCGATCAGATCTCGAACTCGGCCTGTCCCTGGTCGAGCGCATTCACCGCTTCTGCGGCGAGCGCACGGGTGATGCGCGTCTTCTGCTCGAGGGCCGCGCGGTCGAGCCTGTCGACGACGCGGATCGCTGTGGACAGCGAGCGCTCTATGCGCCTGACCAGAAACTGCACCACGTTCTGATCGACCTCGATCTGGCGGTCGGCGAAGAGCTTAGTGATGACGCCGGCCAGAAGCAGGTCGTCGGGTTCGTCGATCTCTATGGTGGCCGCTGCCTTCAGCCGCGATGCCAGGTCGGGCAAGGTCACACCCCATGCGGCTGGAAAGCGCCGCGACGTCAGGAGCAGATGCGTGCCCGTGGCGCGCACCTGATTGATCAGATGAAACAGGCCGTTCTGGTCGAGAAGCCGGTCGTCGGCGTCATCGATCACAACCGGTTGCGACCCGTCGATATCCGCGACATGAGTCTCGATATCGGCAGCCTTTAGCAGCAATGCATGCGAGGTATCGCGCCAGATCGCCGCGAGATGCGATTTTCCCGATCCCGCCGGCCCCGCCAGCACGACCACGGGCGAAGGCCAGTCCGGCCAGCGGTCAACCAGCGAAACGGCCTGTGCATTGGCCTGCGACACCACGAGATCGTCACGCGAATAACCCGGCGTATGGCCGAGATCGAGCGGCAGCTGGCGCGGTCTTTCCGGCTCACGCATGGCAGATCACGCTCTAGCCATCGGCGCGCGGCGCTCTGGCTGTACGGGCAGGTTTTGTCTCCGCGACCTCGGCATGGCCCTTGTAGAGCGGTGACTCGAGATATTGCGAGATCCCGAAGCGAACCAGAACGCCGATCGCCGCCGCTGCCGGCACTGCGATCAGTAGCCCGACGAAGCCGAACAGCGCGCCGAAGGCGAACAGCGCAAACATCAGCCAGACCGGGTGCAGTCCGACACTTTTGCCGACGAGGCGCGGCTGGAGGATGTTGCCCTCGATGAACTGGCCGGCGAAGAACACGCAGGCCACGGCCACCACCATGATCCAGTCCGGCCAGAACTGCACGAAGGCAAGGCCAACCGACAGCACCAGCCCGACCAGCGAGCCGACATAGGGAATGAAGCTGATAAGGCCCGCGAACAGGCCGATCAGCGCGCCGAATTTCAGGCCGGTCAGCGTCAAGCCGGCGGCGTACATCAGCCCGAGCACGAGGCACAGCGTGCCCTGCCCGCGCACGAAGCCGGCAGTCGCCGAATTGATGTCTGTTGCGATCTGGCGAACGGTCTTGACGTGGTCGCGCGGCACCCAGCTATCGACGGTCGCGACCATCCGGTCCCAGTCGAGCAGCATGTAGAAGGCAACGACGGGCGTCACCACGAACAGGCTGGCGATGGAGAACAGCGCCATGCCGGAGCTCCAGATCGACTTGAACACCGTCGTCAGGAAGCCGAAGCCGGTTGTCGCCAGCGAATTCAGGCCCTCGCGCAGGTCGTTGGCGTTGACGCCAAAACGCTGCTCGATCCATTGCGGGTCGAAACTGGTGATGAGGCCCTGCAACTGCGTCAGATATTCCGGCAGCTTGGCAATGAAATCGGAGAGTTGCGAGGCCAGTATCGGTATCAGGATGACGAGCCCAAGCACCACGATGATGAGAAACGTGATCAGGATCAGGATCGTCGCCATCAGGCGTGACAGTCCGAGCTTCTGCAGGCGGTCGGCCACGGGATCGAGGAAATAGGCAAGCACCATGCCGGCCACGAAAGGCAGAAGAACGTCGCTGAACAGATAGATCAGCAGCGCAAGCACGATCGCGGTAATGATCCAGAAGCGTATCTGCCGGCGGAACGCCGCGGCCGATTGATCCTCCTGAGTCACCTCAACCGTTTGGATTTTCGCTTTCGCCATAACCATTCATGTGCCTCAGCCAGTCCACGAGATAGGCCGCCGCCGAAGCGACGGTCAAGAGCCCGGACAGGAATATCAGACTGAACCGAATGAGGTCGTAATTCGTTCCAAAGGCAAGTTCGCCAAGCACGAAGGCAGCAAGAACGATCTGCACGGCCGTGTTGGCCTTCGAAACCATCAGCGGCTTCATCGCCACCGGATTGGCCATGACCGTGGAGAGAACAACGGCACAAATGATCAGCGCATCGCGCGAAACCGCGGCGACGACCAGCCACAACGGCAATTCGCCCATGAAACCGAGCATGACGAAGACGCTGACCAGAAGCAGCTTGTCGGCCATCGGATCGAGATAGGCCCCAAGTTCGGTGCGCTGGTTGAAATGACGCGCGACGAAGCCGTCGACGCCGTCCGACACCCCGGCGATGACGAAACCGGCCAAAGCCCAGTCCGTGCGGTTGCTCAAAAGGGCGTAAATCACTCCCGGCACCAGCAGGAACCGCAGAATCGTGATCATATTCGCAACGGTCACGACGTCATTACCTCCCTGTCACTCCCGAAAACATTGTCCTCGATACATGGTCGAGCACGATTCTTCCTGCAAGATACCAGACATAGTCGGCTGTCTGTCCACGGCTTTTGCCGCGTAAAATCACGACGCCCCTGCCGCTCTCCTTGCGAGGCGGGGCCGTTCATGCGAAGAGCCGGGCTTAAAAATGATAGACAGCCGATACTCGAAGGAACAGCCATGAGCGGCCAGAAGAACGGGCTCACCTATGCGCAGGCAGGTGTCGACATCGATGCCGGCAACCTGATGGTCGAGAAGATCAAGCCGCTGGTGCGCTCGACGCGCCGGCCCGGCGCGGATGGCGAGATCGGCGGCTTCGGTGGCCTGTTCGACCTGAAGGCCGCAGGCTTTACCGATCCGGTGCTGGTCGCCGCCAATGACGGCGTCGGCACCAAGCTGAAGATCGCCATCGAGGCCGGCAAGCACGACACGATCGGGGTCGATCTCGTCGCCATGTGCGTCAACGACATCGTCGTGCAGGGTGCCGAGCCGTTGTTCTTCCTCGACTATTTCGCCACCGGCAAGCTCGACCCGGAACAGGGTGCCTCGATCGTCGGCGGCATCGCCGAAGGCTGCCGGCAGGCCGGCTGCGCGCTGATCGGCGGCGAGACGGCAGAAATGCCGGGCATGTATCAGGAGAAAGACTACGACCTCGCCGGCTTTGCCGTCGGTGCGGCCGAGCGTGGCCAGTTGCTGCCGACCGACGACATCGTCGAAGGCGACGTGCTGCTCGGGCTCGCCTCCTCGGGCGTCCATTCCAACGGCTTTTCGCTGGTTCGCCGCATCGTCGCGACAAGCGGCCTCGACTGGAACGATCCTGCTCCCTTCGCCGACGACCGCACGCTTGCCGATGCGCTGCTGGAGCCGACCCGCATCTATGTGAAGTCGGTGCTGAAGGCGATCCGCGGCACCCATGGCATCAAGGCGCTGGCGCACATCACCGGCGGCGGCTTTCCCGAAAACATCCCGCGCGTGCTGCCGCAGGATTTTTCCGCCGAACTCGACCTCGACGCCATCGAGGTTCCGCCGGTGTTTTCGTGGCTCGCCAAGACGGGCGGCGTGGCTGCCAATGAAATGATGCGCACCTTCAACTGCGGCGTCGGCATGATCATGGTCGTCGCATCGGGACAGGCGGCACAAGTTGCCGCCGTGCTACAGGAAGCCGGCGAAACCGTTTCGCCGATCGGCCGCATCGTGCCGCGCCGTGACACCGGCGTCATTTATCGAGGTGCCATCGCCCTATGACCCGCAAACGCATCGTCATCATGATTTCCGGGCGCGGCTCCAACATGGCCGCCCTGATCGAAGCTGCCGACGACCGCGCCTTCCCGGCCGAGATCGTCGGCGTGATCTCCGACAAGGCGGACGCGCGCGGGCTGCAACTGGCGACCTCGAAGGGCATCCCGACACGCGTCGTTGCACGCGGCGATTTCGCCAGCAAGGACACGCATGACGCGGCGATCGACAAGGAACTCGAAGCCTTCGGCGCGGAGATCGTCTGCCTCGCCGGCTATATGCGGCTGCTGACGCCCGGTTTCGTGTCGAAGTGGCAGGGGAAGATGATCAACATCCACCCTGCCCTGCTGCCGTCCTTCAAGGGCCTCGACACGCATCAGCGCGCATTGGAGGCCGGCATGCGCATCCATGGCTGCACGGTCCATTTCGTGACGACGGAAATGGACGACGGCCCCATCATCGCGCAGTCGGCGGTTCCTGTGCTGATCGGCGACGACGAAAAGGCGCTGTCCGCCCGCGTGCTGAAGGCCGAGCATCACCTTTTCCCACTGGCGCTGCGCATGGTCTGCGAGGGCAAGGCCAGCATGCAGGACGGCAAGACGGTGTTTTCGGACCTCGACCATGTCGAGCAGACCGCGACGGCCTTCGTGTCTTCGCCAAGCGCGGTTCGCGAAGCGGTCGATCTCGAAGCGCTGGCGCGCTTCACGCCCTGAGCCTTGAACGCCATTTCCGGAGCCGTCCGATATGAAAGAGCTGCTCCTCTTGCGTCACGCCAAATCGAGTTGGGACGATCCCGACCTCGACGATTTCGATCGGCGGCTGGCACGGCGCGGCCTGGATGCTGCTCCGGTTATCGGCCAAGCGATTGCCTCGCGCGGCTGGTTCCCGCAGATGGCGCTGGTTTCGCCATCGCAGCGCACGCGAGAAACCTGGCAGTTCGTTCCCGCGCAATCGCCGCGCTTCGTAGAGCCGACCTTCCGCGACACGCTTTACGAAGCCTCGGCAGGGCAGTTGCTCGCCGAGGTGCGCCATGCGCCGGAGGAGATCACTTCCCTGCTTTTGCTCGGGCACAATCCCGGGATTCAGGATTTTGCCACGCTGATTGCCGGCGAAGGCTCCGACGAAGCCGCCTTGCAGCAACTTCGCAAGAAGTTTCCGACCGCCGGACTGGCACGGCTGGAATTCGATGGGCGATGGGACGAACTGCGCTCCGGGGCGGCCCGCCTCAGCCATTTCCTGCGGCCGAAAGACCTGACCCGTAGCCGGGCATCACAGCCCGGTCAATGAATGCGCTCTACCGGCGCGCAGCTTACCCGTTCCATCTGCAATGTCGTGTGATGCAGGTCGAAATCCGCCTGAAGCCGCGCCTCGATCGCAAGCCGCACGGTTTCGGCATCAGCGCCATCGGCCAGCACCGCATGCGCCGTCAGCGACGGCTTGCTCTGGGTGATCGCCCATAGATGCAGGTCGTGCACGGAGGCCACGCCCGGCACGGCGGCAATTGCGCTCTCGACCTCGTCGATCTTCATGCCGGGCGGCACGCCTTCGAGCAGGATATTGATACATTCCTTGAGCAGCACCCAGGTGCGTGGAAACACCATGAAGCCGATGCCGACGGCAATCACCGAATCGACCCACTGCCAGCCGGTCAGCCATATGATCGCCGCCCCGGCCATGACGCCGAGCGACCCGAGCATGTCGGCCCAGACCTCGAGATAGGCGCCCTTCACATTGAGGCTGTTGTCCTTGTGGCCGCTCAGGAGCCGCATCGACAGGAAGTTGACAGCCAGCCCGACGACCGCAATTCCCAACATGCCAAGCGAGGCGATGTCCTGCGGCTCGGACAGCCGCTTCCAGGCCTCGTAGAGAATGTAGAAGGCAACGCCGAGCAGCAGCAACGCGTTGAAGGCGGCCGCCAGTATCTCGAAACGGGCATAGCCGTAGGTGCGCAGCAGATCGGCCTGCCTGCGCCCGACATGAATCGCCAGCAGCGCGATCGCCAGCGCCATCGTGTCGGTCAGCATGTGCATGGCATCGGAAATCAGCGCCAGGCTGCCGGTGACGAAGCCGCCAATCACTTCCGCCACCATGAAAGCGCCGGTCAGGCCCAACGCCATCCACAGCCGCGACACCGGCGTGTTCTGCATGTCGCCGTGATTATGATCGCCGCTCATGGCTGAGTTCCCCGATTGTCCGTCGCGGTTGCATAATGCGGGAATGACGGAAAATGGGAAGTAGCCCGGAAAAATGTTCCCGCGATGGGAAACTCTGATTGTTCCCGCGATGGGAATATGTTACTAATGGCCATGCAGATCATCGCGCGGCGTACGCTCAAGCAGTTCTGGGAGCGTCACCCGAAAGCGGAGATGCCGCTTCGCAGCTGGTATGCGCTGGTCGACAAGGCGGACTGGTCGACGCCAGCCGACGTGAAGGCGATGTTTGGAACGACTGTGGATTTCGTGCGCGACAACCGGCTGATATTCGACATCGGCGGCAACAATTACCGGCTGATCGTGTATGTCGCCTACCCTTACAGGCGCGTTCTGATCAAATTCGTCGGCACCCATGCCGAGTATGACCGTATAGATTCGGAGACAATCTGATGGACATTCGCCCCATCCGCACAGAACAGGACTATGACTGGGCGCTGGCCGAGGTTGCGCAGTATTTTTCCGACGTCCCTGCAGAAGGCACGCCGGAGGCAGATCGCTTCGACGTGCTGTCGGAATTGATCGACGCATATGAAAACAGGAACTGGCCTATCGAACCGGCCGACCCCGTCGAAACGATCCGCCATCGCATGGAGACGCTCGGGCTCGCGCAGAGCGACCTTGCCGAAGTGATCGGCTCACGCTCGCGCGCCTCAGAAATCCTGCATCGGAAGCGCCCGCTGACGCTGGCGATGATCCAGCGTCTTCACGACGCGTGGGGAATTCCGGCTGATGCGCTGATCGCGCCCTATCATCTGGACATGGCCAGTTAACTTCCTCCCGACCTTCGCCCACCACGGTACGCCCCTCTTCTTGTTCCGAGTAGCAATTCTTGCTACCATTCCATCAAAGGAGTTCCTCTCATGCCTTCGGTGGAAAAAGTAAGCGTCGCGCTTTCGTCGGACCTGCTCGAAATGGTCAAAAAGGCCGTCTCGACCGGAGAATATGCCTCCGCGAGCGAGGTGATACGCGAGGCGTTGCGAGACTGGAAGCTGCGCCAGCCTCTGCGACAGGCTGAAGTCGAGCGGTTGCGAAAGGCCTGGTCGGACGGCATCACCAGCGGCGAAGCCCAGCCTTTCGACATTGACGAGATCAAGCGGCGGGCGAGAGAGCGTTTCGAGAGGAATCCGAGCACAGCCAGCAATGGCTGAGTTGAGAATCGTCCGAAGTCCTGCGGCTGAAGACGATCTCATCGATATCTGGTGCGGGATTGCGCTGGACAGCCCGGTTGCGGCCGACCGCTTTCTGGACAGCATCGCCGTCGAGATCAGGCAGCTTGCGACATTCCCGGATTCCGGCTCGCTCAGGCCGGACATCGCGCCTGACGCGCGAGCGCTGACCGTCGGAAACTATCTGGTGCTCTACCGGCATACCGCAACACATATCGAGATCGTTCGCGTCGCGCACGGTGCCCGCGACCTGACGGCCTTGCTATAGAGCATGATCCCGAAAAGTTGCAGACTTTTCGGACAAGATCATGCTTCAAAAACAAAAGCTTAGAGCGAGATAGCGATTCAAGTGAAATTCATCTCGCTCTAGGCGCACTCTACACCGCCACCCTCACCCACACCTTGTTGTCGTGCACGGCGGCGCCGCCATAGGGCGCGGGGGCGTCGGCGCCGGTCAGGACGTTGATGCCCTCGCCGCGCTCATGAGCGGAATTCGGCCAGATGCCTTCGGCGATGACGACGCCGCGCTTGATATTCTCGAACAGCCGCGCATGCAGCACCACCTCGCCGCGCATGTTGCCTATCTCGACGCGGTCGCCGGTGGCGACGCCGAGGGCGGCAGCGTCCTGCGGGTGGATCAGCAGTTCCGGCCGCCCTTCCTTCTCGCGCGATACCGGCGTCTCGGCGAAGGTCGAGTTGAGAAAATTGCGCGCCGGTGAGGTCGCCAGCCGGAACGGATGCTCGGCGTCCGCGACCTCGATCAGATCGACATGGTCGGGAAATTCGGGAAGCTGTTCGACCGGGCCGAAAATGCCCATGCTTTTCGGCGGCTTGTTGGGTGCTGCGCCGCCGTTCCATTGCGGCTTGAAGCGGAACTTGCCGTCGGGGTGGCCAAAACCATTGAGGAAATGCGCGTCCTCGAATTCGGGCTGCATGTCGACCCAGCGGCTGGCCTCCAGGCTGTCGAAATCGCCCAGGCCGCGCCGGGACAGTATGTGGTCGATATGCTGGCGCTCGGTCAGCCCGAAGCCCGGCAGGTGCGAGACGCCCAGCCGCTTGGCCAGTTCCTCGATGACATAATGATTGGTGCGCGGCCCGACCGGCGGCTCGATCAGCTTCGGTCCGAGCGTGATGTGCTGGTTGCCGCCGCCCTTGTAAATGTCGTCATGCTCCAGGAACATCGTTGCCGGCAGCACGACGTCGGCGAGCTTTGCCGTATCGGTCATGAACTGCTCGTGCACGCAGGTGAACAGGTCGTCGCGCAGGAAGCCCTGCTTCACCAGCCGCTGCTCGGGCGCGACATTGACCGGGTTGGTATTCTGGATCAGCAGCGCCGTCACCGGCGGACCGCCGTAAAGCGCGTCCTCGGCATTGGTCAGCACTGGCCCGATCCGGGAATGATCGAGATAGCGGACTTTCGGGTCGCGCAGCTTGGTACCTTCCAGCAGTTCGCCATTGAGCTTGAAGATGCCGGAATTGGAGTGGAACGCACCGCCGCCTTCATACTGCCATGCCCCCGTCACCGCCGGGATCGAGAGCACTGCGTGCATGTTGACCGAGCCGTTGCGTTGGCGTGCGAAGCCATAGCCGATCCGGAAGAAGGTCTTCTTCGTCGTGCCGACCAGCCGCGCTAAGGTCTCGATCTCCTCGACAGAAAGCCCGGTGATCGCGGCTGCCCATTCCGGCGTGCGCGTGACCAGATGGGCCTCCAACCCCTTCGGATCGTCGGTGTATTTTTCGAGATAATCGCGATCGGCAAACCCTTCGCGAAACAGCACATGCATGACCGCACAGGCCAGTGCGCCGTCTGTTCCCGGCTTCAGCACCAGCCCCATGTCTGCCTGCTTCATCGTTGCCGTCTCGTAGATGTCGACGACGACGATCTTCGTGCCGCGCTCCTTGCGGGCCTTCACCGCATGGGTCATCACATTGACCTGCGTGACCACCGCATTGGTGCCCCAGATCACCACGCAGTCGGATTTGCCGATCTCGCGCGGGTCCGAGCCGCGCAGCGCGCCCGTGCCCATCACATAGCCGGTCCAGGCGAGGTTGGTACAGATCGAAGCGAAGAAGCCGGAATATTTTTTCGCGTGGCGCAGGCGATCTATGCCGTCGCGCTGCACCAGCCCCATGGTGCCGGCATAGTAGTAAGGCCAGACCGTCTCGCTGCCGAGTCTCTCCTCGGCGCGGATGAACTTTTCCGCCACGAGTTCAAGGGCCGCCTCCCAGCTTGCTTCCTTCCAGTTGCCGTCGCCCTTGCCGCCGGCGCGCACCAGCGGCTTCATCAGGCGGTCGGGATGGTGGATGCGGTCGGCATAGCGCGCGACCTTTGCGCAGATCACGCCCGCGGTGTAGCTGTTGTCCTTCGCACCATGGATGCGCCCGATGCGGTTGGTGTCGAGGATTTCGACATTCAACGCACAGGTCGACGGGCAATCATGCGGACAGGCCGAATGGCCAATTCTGATGCTGGCATGCTGGTTCATGCGGCGAAACTACAAGGTTTTGCAGACAAGGTGTAGGGCCAGGAAACCCTTCTTCTCCCTGTTTACGGGGAGAAGATGCCGGCAGGCAGATGAGGGGCAGTGCTAACTTTGCCGACTCTGGTGCTGCCCCTCATCCGGCCCTTCGGGCCACCTTCTCCCCGTATAGGGACGGGGAGAAGGAAGAGGGCTGAGCCTACTCCGCCGTGCCTTCCTCATACTCCGCCGAAAGCTTCAGCCACTTTTCCTCGTGGCCGTTCAGCGTCGCCGTCAGTTGGGAGCGCTCCTTGGCGAGCTGCGTCGCGGTCGACGGGTCCTTTTCGTAGACAGCCGGATTGGCGAGTTCGTCCTCGATACCGTCGATGCGCTTGCGGATGCGGTCCATCAGCGCTTCCGTCGCGCGGATTTCCTTGGCGATAGGTTCCATCGCGGCGCGGCGCGCGGCAGCCTCGCGGCGGCGGTCGGCCTTGGAGACCTTGTCCGCCTCGCGCTTCTCGCGGCTGTTGGCCGAGACGCCGGTGACCTGCTGGCGGTAGTCGTCGAGGTCGCCGTCATACGGGTTCACATGGCCGTCCTTGACCAGCCAGAGGCGGTCAGCGGTGGCTTCCAGCAGGTGACGGTCGTGCGAGATCAGGATCACCGCGCCTGGAAACTCGTTCAGCGCATGGATCAGGGCCTCGCGGCTGTCGATGTCGAGATGGTTGGTCGGTTCGTCGAGGATGAACAGGT
>VFQQ010003318.1_pt1 | contig 15917 bp, 17 predicted proteins | sample 3512341 | NCBI WGS metagenome assembly VFQQ01 (sample SAMN10412373, study PRJNA504923) | tailings metagenome | isolation source: Relicate 2 Philex TSF1 revegetated site | place: Philippines: Tuba, Benguet | collected 2017-08-29 | reverse complement strand
TCGCGCTGCTGTTCCTCACCGCCCTGACGGGCCTGCTGCTCTGGTGGGGGCGCGGCACGCCCGCGATGACCGTGCTGCTGTGCGCGCACCTGGGCGCGGTGATGGCGCTGTTCGCCACGCTGCCGTATGGCAAGTTCGCGCACGGCGTGTTCCGCACGGCGGCGCTGCTGCGGTTTGCGGTGGAGAAGCGCTTGCCGAATCCGGTGGGGCTGGGGGCGGACTGAGGGCCGGGCCGCTGCCTGCGGGCGCGGGCGCGGCTGGCGCCCGTATGGCGCGGCGCCTCACGGTCGGCTGTCGACGAGCCAGGCCACGGCGCGGCGCGCGAGCGGCGCCATGACCAGCACCACGGGAAACGCCACCACCCAGGCGGTCAGCCAGGCGCTGGTCCACAGGCCAGCGAAGCCCTGAACGAAGCCGACGGCCCGGTAGGTGGAGATGCCGGACACCAGCAGGGACATGAGGCCCGACAGGATGAAGCCGAAGAGAACCGGGGCGTATTTCGCGGGAAGCATCGAGGGGTCTCCATGGGGGACAGCGCTCAGGCCGGCACCGCCACGCGGTTCAGGCTCTGGGCGAAGTGTCGGCCAAACAGTCGCGCGGTCTTGATGTCGCCCGGCACGAAGGCGTCTGCCGGGGCCGAGTGGCCGGCCTGGGCCATCAGCCCCGACCAGGAGCCCAGCCGGTTGGCGGCCTCGTCGTAGGGCACGCCGCTGTGCTGCTCGGGCAGGATCGGGTTGCCCATCCACAGCATGCCGTGCTGCATGCTGAAGACGAACATCGACAGCAGGGTCGACTGCTTGTCCCCCGACGGCAGCGAGGACACGGTGAAGCCCGCGGCGAGCTTGCCCCTGAGTTGCTGCGTGCGCCAGAGGCGGCCGGTCGAATCCATGAAACCCTTGAACGGGGCGGATACGCCGCCCAGGTAGGTCGGCGAACCGAAGATGAAACCGTCGTAGCCGATCAGATCGTCGGGCGTGCGCGCGATGTCGTCGGCCTTGACGAGGCGGGCGTCGACGCCGCCGACCTCCTGCGCGCCGATGCGCACCAGGCGGGCGATGTGTTCGGTGTGGCCGTGGGCGCTGTGGTAAATGATGGCGAGTGTGCTCATGGGTGAGGCTCCAGGACGTGGAGGGACTTCGGGTGGTGGAGGGCCTTCGTCGAGAAATCCCGATCGATGAAGGCGCGGATCAGTGAGACGCGGCCAGGGCCGCGGCCGCCAGGTACAGGCCGGCACCGAACACGGCGTGGTTGGCCAGGTTGCGCAGGCAGTTCTTCAGTGGCGTGGGCGTCTTCAGGGCCAGGAAGCCGGCGCCCATGGCGGGCTGCATCACGAGCCAGGGAGCGGCCACGGTGGCGAGCCCGAACACCAGGGCCGGCAGGACCGTTGGCTGCGCCAGCCAGTCCAGGCCCAGCGCGGCGATGAGAAGCGCGGCGTAGGCGATGCCGACAAGGTAGTGGGTGAGCCAACCCAGGCCGCGCTCAAAGGGCAGGGGCGGGGCCTTGGCGATGGCCGCGTGGGCGAACCGCCCCCGGGCGATGTGCCCCACCCAGCGACCGACCATGGCGAAGCCCGCGGTGGGCACGCCCAGGCGCGCCAGGACCAGCAGCCAGACGTCCATCACGGCCGTGGCGCCAATGCCGATGAGAACGGTGTGTGCAATGAGGGGCAGGGAAGGCATGGGGATCTCCAGGAATCGATTGACTTTTTGATGCGATGGAGAAAGCATAGAAGTTGAAGTCAACTTCAAGTCAAGCGGTTTTTATGGACATCTCGGAAGTCGCAAAGCAATCCGGCGTGGCCGCCTCGGCGCTGCGCTACTACGAGCGCAAGGGGCTCATCCGTTCCCTGGCGTCCGCCGGGGCGCGGCGCCGCTTCTCGCCGGCGGTGCTGGACCAGCTGGCGCTCATCGCCCTGGGTCAGGCGGCGGGGTTCTCGCTGGACGAGATCCGGGAGATGTTCACGCCCGGTGGCGCGCCCCGCATCGACCGGGCCATGCTGTCGTCCAAGGCCGACGAACTCGAGCGCATGGTCAAGCGCCTGAAGGCCATGGCCGAGGGCCTGCGGCACGCCGCGGCCTGCCCCGCGCCGAGCCACGCGCAGTGCCCTTCGTTCCAGCGTCTGCTCAAGGCCGCGTCGGCCGGCGCGCTGGAGAACCGTCAGCGGTACCGGCCGCTGCGCCACGGCGAATGAGCCGCATCAGCCGACGGGGACGGCGGCGCGTGCGCAAGCTTGATGCGCATCAACATCGGCGGGTGGCACCGGACTAGATTGCGTTTCCTGGGTCAAGGCAGTCGCCCACGGTCGAGGCGGTCCACGGGCCCTGGAAAGGGGTGCGTATGCGGAACATGTTGCGCGAACCAGTGGCGATTGCCGGCGTCGGGTGTTCGCGATTCGGTGACCTGCTCAGCACGCCCGGTCTCAAGGGACTGAGCCTGCAGGAGCTGACCGCCACGGCGGTGAAGGAGGCCCTCGACGACGCCGGGCTGAGCGGCCAGGACGTCGATGCGGTGTTCGCCGGCAATGCCATGGTGCACAGCTCGCAGGTGCCGGGCACCTATACCCAGCTCGCGAAATGGACCGGAACGCAGTTCAAGGCCGGCGTGCATTTCGAGGCGCAGTGCTCGACCACCAGCGTTGGCGCGGCGATGGCGGCGATGGCGGTGGCGGCCGGGGTCTATGACGTCTGCCTGGTCTATGGCCTCGAGACCACGCGCACCAAGGTGAAGGGCTACAGCCCCTACGAGCGCGAGCCGATCAGCCACCAGCAGACCTGGCTCTGGACCGACATGGCGGTGAATCAGGCCTATGGCGTGCCGCAGGGCTACGACATCTTCTCCACCTACAACGGCCTGGTCGCGCTCGGCTACTGCCGCAAGTACGGCATCTCGATCGAGGACTACGACCGCGGCATGTTCGAGCTCTGCCGCACGCGGCGGCTGCACGGTTCGATGAACCCGAAGGCGAACGTGCAGGAGACCCTGGAAGCGAAGGCCGCGTCCGAAGGCTTCTCCGATCCCTACGATCTCTGGCGGTCCGACCAGCACAACCCCTTCGTCGCCTGGCCGTCGCGGCTGATGAGTCTGGTCACGACCGCCGACGGCGCGTCGGCGCTGGTGATCGCGCGGCCCGGGGCCTTGCGCGGTGCCAAGGCGGCGCCGATCGGCTTCAAGGGCTTCGGCATCTGCTACAGCGACCTGCCCTGGTATGGCGAGGACCCCACGCAGTGGGAGTTCGATCGGCGCGCCTGCCAGGCGGCGATGGACATGGCGGGCATCAAGGCCGGCGACCTCGGCTACCTGCACACGCACGACTGCTCGCACATCTCCGGGCTTTGCACGGCGGAGATGATCGGCTACCTGAAGGCCGGCGAAGGCTTGACGGCGGCGCGCGAGGGTCGCCTCCGGTTCGACGGCGATCGGCCGATGTCCACGCACGGGGGGCGGCACGCCTTCGGGCACGCCTGGGGCGCGAGTGCGGGCTCCGACATCTACGAGGCCGCGCTGCAGATGCGCGGCCAGGCGGGCCGGCGCCAGATGCCGAAGCGGCCCGAGGTCGCCATGATCCACACGCATGGCTACGCGATGATCAGCACCGCGGTTGTTCTGGGAGCCATTTGACATGAGCAACGAAGAGACCCGCCCCAGCGCGATCCGCTGGTACTACGAGGGGCTGAAGGAAGGTGTGTTTCGCGCCATGCGGTGCAGCACCTGCGGCCAGTTGACGTTCCCGCCCACGGGATGCTGCGAGCACTGCGGCAGTTGGTCGGTCGAGGGCGCCGAGATCAGCGGCGAGGGCACGCTGCTCTTCGCGACGCACAACATCGCGCCGGCCTGCCACCCGCGCTTCGAGGCGATCGCTCCGTATGTCTACGGCCATATCCGGCTGAAGGAAGGCAACATCGTCCAGGCGATCGTGCTGGGCGTGGAGGCGGTGCCGGACCAGTTGCACGCGCTGTTCAAGCGTGGCCCGGTGCCGGTGAAGGCCGAGACGCTGACGATGCAGGACCTGCCGGTGCTGGCGTTTCGGCTCGCCGGCTGACGCGGGCACGGCTGCGCCGGGCGCTCAGTCCCGGCAGTAGCCCTCGCCGGTCCGGACCTTCAGGCAGTCCTTCTTGCCGGCCAGCCACTTCATGCCCGTCTGCTCGCCGTTGCTGGCGCGCAGGACTTCCTGCTTTCCATCGCGTTCGAACTCGATCGCGTCACCCACCGCCATGCCGACGAAGGTTCGCGGCCCATCCAGGTTCTGCACGGTGACGTCGTAGTGGCCATTGCCGCCCGTGATGCGGACGAAGGTCCCTTCCGGACCGTTCCACTGACCGATCCACTGGTCGGTGCTGGGGGCGGGGGGCGGGGCCGGCGTCGGGCTTGGCGCCGGTGATGCGGGGGCCGTCGGAGCGGCGGTGTCGCGGTCCCCGCAGGCCGCGAGCGACAGGGCCAGCGCAAGGGCCGCTGTCAGATGCCATGGCGTTGACGTGTTCATGGGAACAGTGTGCCGTGGTGTCCGCCGGATGAGAAGCCAAAGCCGCTCGCGTTGCTGGTTCATCCGTTGACCACGCGGTTCAGAGTCCTTGCTCCCACAACATCTAGATTGCCGCGCTTCGCGGGGTGTGCCTTGTGCATGCTCAATGTAGTGCTATTGTTTTCATAGGGAGCGATTCAGTGAACCGACATCAGGGAACGGTAGGGAACGCGGCACTGGTCTTGGCCGGTTTGGCCACCAGTGGCCTGTCGCAGGCGGCCAGCTTCACGGCGTCCAACGAAGCGGAACTGATCGCGGCGATCCATGCGGCCAACGCGAGCGCCGACCCGAGTTCCACGATCGGCCTGATCGGCTCCTTCACTGTCACGGCGACGCTGCCACCGATCCGAGGGAACGTGGCCCTCTCGCCCAGCGGCGGCACCTTGACGGTGGAGTCTGCTGCCGGGGCCGGGCTGACGTTCGAAGCCGGTGCGAGCTATGGCACCCTCGGCGGATTGCAGGTGGGGCAAACGGCGGGCACCGCGGGCGCATTGACCGTTCAGGGCGCGGGCACCTCGGTGACGTCGACCGTGCTGCAGGGAGTGTCCGGGCAGGCCCGCATCCGTGTGCTGGACGGGGGCGTCCTCGCCTCGACCGGACCCTCCGGCATGCGCTTTGGGGGCACCTCGGCCACGGTGTCCAGCGGCGGCATCGCCGATGTGCTCGTCAGCGGTGCCGGCTCGAGACTGCGCTCCTCGGTCCTGTATATCCATCAGCGCGGCACGCTGGAGGTGTCCGACGGGGGCGTGTTGGAGGGGGCGGTGCTGCATCTGGGCTCCATGCCCGGCGGTTTCACAGGTCTGGTCACGGGGACTGGCTCCAGGCTCGTGTCGACCACCGCCACCATCAACTTGGGCGCGTCGGGCTCGGCCACGCTGACCGTGGCCGACGGTGCGGTGGTCGCCGCCAACAACGGGGCCTCCGCCATCAACCTGGCCGCCAACGCCGCCGGCTCCGCCGTTCTGAACATTGGCGGCGCCGTGGGCCAGGCCGCGGTCGCGCCAGGCGCGGTGATCGCCTCCGCCGTGAACGGCGGCGCCGGCACGGCGGTGCTGAACTTCAACCACAACGCCGCCGCGTACAGCTTCGCGCCGGCCATCACTGGCAGCATCAGCCTCAACCACGTGGGCAATGGCACGACCACGCTCACCCGCGCCAGCACCTACAGCGGGGCCACCCACATCACCGGCGGCACGCTGCGCGCGGGCGTGGCCAACGCCTTCAGCGCCGCTTCGGCGCACACGGTCGGTGCTTCGGGTGCGCTCGACGCCGGCGATTTCGACCAGACCCTCAGCACACTGAACAACGCCGGCACGGTCTCGCTGCCCGGCGGCACGCTCACCATGACGGGCGCCTACGTGGGCCAGGGCGGCACCTTGCGCGTGGGCACGGCCCCGGGCGCGGGCGGCCTGGCCAGTGGCCGGCTGGTGCTCAATGGCGCGGGGGCCAGCGCCACCGGCACCACGCTGCTGGGCATCGCCCACTTCGGCGGCCTGGGCGCGCCTACCACGGGCGATGGCATCGAGGTCATCACCGCCACCGGCGGCGCCACCACCACCGCGCAGACCACCAAGGACGCGTTCCGCCTGGCCAACGGCGTCGTGGGCGGTGGCGCCTACCAGTACCGCCTGTACGCGGCCGACGCCAACGGCGTCGGCGAGAACTGGTACCTGCGCTCCGACGGCCTTCGCAGCGAAGTGGCGCTGTACGCGGTGGTGCCCGAGCAGTTCCGCGCGCTCGACATCGCCATGCTCGGCAACCGCCAGCAGCGCATGGGCGAATCGCGCGCAAGCACCGACAACAGCGGGCGCGAGCGCCAGGCCTGGGGCCGCGTGTTCAGCGTGGACCGCGACATCGCGCAGCAGGGCACGGTCAGCCCCATGAGCAACGGCCGCCTGAACGGCTTCCAGACCGGCACCGATCTGTGGAACGAAGGGGATTGGCGCGCGGGCCTCTACCTGGGCCAGCTCGAGGGCGACCTGGATGTGCGTGGTCAGGCCAGCGGCGCCGCGAACTACCTGTCCGGCCGCAACGACCTGCGCAGCCAGTACCTGGGCGGCTACGCCACCTGGCAGCGCGACAGCCTGAGCCTGGACGCCGTGCTGCAGCTCGGCCACCACCGCTACAGCGCCACGCCGGCGCAGGGCGAATCGAGCGCCGGCAAGGGCGACAGCCTGATGGCTTCGTTGGAAGCCGGCCAGGGTTTCGCGCTCTCGCCGCGCTGGCTGATCGAGCCCTCGGTGCAACTGGCCTACCAGCGCCTGAGCCTGGACGAGACCGGCCTGAGCGGTGCCTCCGTGCAGCAGGACACCGATGGCAGCTGGATCGCTCGCATGGGGGTGCGCGTGAAAGGGCTTTTCAACGCAGGCCCCGGCGCGCTGCGTCCCTACGCCAGCCTGAACCTCTACAAGCGCAGCAACAGCACGGACATCACGCGCTTCGTCGGCGGCGCCGGTGGCACCGACATCAGCAGTCGCACCGGCGGCAGCAGCAGTGAGCTGAGCGCGGGCCTGGACTGGCGACTCGGCCCCACCGTCAGCCTGTACGGCGAGGTGAGCCGGCTGTGGGACCTGGGCGGCGACGCGCGCACCGGCAGCGGCCTGAGCGGTGGCGTGGGCGTGCGGGTGCTGTGGTGATCCGGGTCGGGGGCGGAGCGGCGCACGGCGCCTAGTCGCGCGCCCGGCCAGGCCCCGCGGCCTGCACTTCTTCCACGATCACCTTCTTCCACGCCGCGATGCGCGACTCCGTGACCATGGTGGCGTGCGCGGCGATGCTGATGGCCAGGTGCGGCGTGCCCTCGCTCGCGGGCAGGGCGCGGCCCATGCCGAAGCCGTCGTCCACCACCGTGCCCTGGCTGATGGCGAAGCCGCTGCGGCGCACCAGGGCCACGGCGGCGCGCAGGCTGTCGGCGTTCAGGCGCGGGTAGCGGTCCAGCCCCGGCGCCACGGCGCGGATCATGTCGTCGGCGCGCGCGGGCTCGAGCGCGGCCAGCAGGGCGGTGGCGCCCGCGCCCACGCCGAGCAGGCGGCGTTGGCCCACGTCCACCGGAACGAAACGCACCACCGCGTTGCCGTCCACCTTGAGCAGGCACACGGCCTCGGTGCCGCTGCGCCGCATCAGGTAGGCGGTGACGCCCGTGCGCGCCGCCACCGCCTCCACCGCGTGGCGCCAGCGCCTCACGTCCTGCGAGCCCGCGGCGGGCGTGAGACCGAACTCGTGGATCAACGGGCCCATGCGGTAGCGGCGGCCATCGGCGCGCTCGACCAGGCGCTCGTCGAGCAGGCAGCCCAGGATGCGGTGCACCGTGGAGCGCGGCAGCGCCAGGCGCTGCGCGATGCCGGCGAGCGAATCGCCTTCGGCGCCGGCCTGGGCGATGGCGCGCAGGATGCTGGCCGCGCGGTGCACGGCCTGCGTGCCGTCGGAACTGGGGGGTGGCGGCGCGGCGGTGCGGGGCATGGTCTTGGTGGTCCGAGTTTTCGATCCAAGCATTCTGTCCACATCGTGGAACGTTGGGAATGTGTTTTCCCCTAAAGCGGAGGCCGCCAGGTTCCAGAGAGAGAAGGCCGTTCCTAGAATCGCGCCCCACTGGCCGCTTCCAGGCATGCAGGTCAGATGTTCCATCAATTGAAACAGGAGACAGACCCATGCCCCGCACGCCGATCCACCGCCCTTCTTCGCCGCGCCGCCGCTGGCTCGCGCGCGCCGCCGCCACCGCGCTGGCGCTGGCCGCCGCTGCCGGCGGCGCCTGGGCGCAGGCCGATTTCCCGAACCGGCCGGTGAAGCTGGTCGTGCCCTTTGCGGCCGGCGGCTCCGACACCATGGCGCGCGCCTTCGCCGAGAAGCTGGGCGCCGTGCTCCGGCAGCCGGTGGTGGTGGAGAACAAGCCCGGTGGCGCGGCCATCATCGGCTCGCAGCATGTGGCGCAGTCGCCGGCCGACGGCTACACCATGCTGTGGCTGGGCGGCGGCAGCCTCACGCCCGTGCTCATCAAGGACCTGAAGTTCGACATCCTCAAGTCGCTGCGGTCGGTGGTGAGCATCGCGCGCGGTGGCATGACGCTGATGGTTCCCGGCGCGATGCCGGTGAACAACTTCAGCGAGTTCCTGGCCTACGCCAAGGCGAACCCGGGCAAGCTGAACTACTCGCACACGGCCGGCAGCATCCTGCTGGCCACCGAGATGCTGAAGTCCAAGGCCGGCTTCGAGGCGGTGGCCATTCCGTACAAGGGCTCCACGCAGGTGGCCACGGCGCTGATGACGAACGAAATCCAGATGGGGATCGACGTGCCGGTGTTCTACCTGGGCATGATCAAGGAGGGGCGCATCAAGGCGATCGCGCACGGGGCGCAGGAGCGCTCCCCCTCGCTGCCCGACGTGCCCACGCTGGCCGAGGTGGGCGTGCGCGATCTGCAGTTCGCCTTCTCCTATGGCATCTGGGTGCCGGCTGGCACGCCCGACGCGGTGGTCGAGAAACTCAACGCGGCCTTCAACGAGGTCCTGAAAGACCCATCCATCCGCGAGCGCCTGGCGCAGGCCGGCGTGGTGCCCGTGGGCGGAGGCACCGAGGTGCACGCGCAGAACACGAAGGCCGAGCAGGACATGTGGGCGGCGGCGGCCAAGCAGATCGGGTACCACCCGCAATGAGCGTGCCGGGTTTGTTCTCTCTGGTGGGCAAGACGGTCGTCGTCACCGGCGGCGGCAAGGGCATCGGGCGCGGCATCTCGGACGCGATGGCGCGGTGCGGCGCGAACGTGGTGGTGTCGGGGCGCGGCGCCCTGGCGCTGGACGAGACGGTGCGCGGCGTGCAGGCCCTGGGCGCGCAAGCCCTCGCGGTGGTGGGCGACATCACGCGCCGCGACGACCGCGACCGCCTGATCGCCGCCACGCTCGAGCGCTTCGGCGCCATCGACGGCTGGGTCAACAACGCCGGCAGCGCCAGCCCCGCCGACGTCGGGCCGCTCGACACCATCGGCGAGGCGCAGTGGGACCGCGTGGTCGACCTCAACCTCAAGGCCGCGTTCTTCGCCGCGCAGGCCGCCGCGCGCGCCATGGTGCGCGGGGGATCGATCGTCAACATCAGCTCGCGCAGCGCCTCGTATCCCAACCCGGGCACGGGGCACTACGGCGCGGCCAAGGCGGCGCTGGAGAACCTCACGCGCACCATGGCCGCCGAATGGGGCCACCGCGGCATCCGCGTGAACGCGGTGGCGCCCGGCGTGGTGATGACGGATGAGCTGGCGAAGACCTTCGACACGCCCGAACGCATCCGCCGCCAGGTGCAGACCGTGCCGCTGCAGCGCCTGGGCCGCCCCGAGGACGTGGGGCCGCTGTGTGCCTACCTGGTGAGCGACGCGTCCGCGTGGACCAGTGGAACGGTGATCGGCGTCAACGGCGGCAGCTTCGTGCCCATGGGCTACCTGAGTTACCTGCACCAGGTCAACCGCGACGCCGCACCCGCCTGAAAGAACGACAGGGACTCACATGGATTTCTCGTGGACCGAGGAGCAGACGGCCTTGCGCGAACGCGTGCGCGACCTGCTCGCGCGCGAACTGCCGCCCGATTGGGCGCGCCTGAGCCGCCACGGCCCGGGCAGCCCGGAGCAGACGGCCTTCTCGCTGAATTTCTGCCCGAAGCTGGCCGAGGCCGGCCTGCTGGTGCCGCACTGGCCGGTGGAGCACGGTGGCCGCGGCGCGCCGCCCTGGCACCACTTCATCATCGGTGAAGAGCTCTGGGCCGCTGGCGAACCGCGCGGCGCGCAGTACATGAACGTCAACTTCATCGGCCAGACCATCATGCGTTTCGGCTCGGTGCCGCAGCAGCGGCGCTACCTGCCGCCGATGGCCGCGGGTCAGGCGATCTGGTGCCAGGGCTTCTCCGAGCCGTCGGCGGGCTCGGACCTTGCGGCCTTGCGCACGCGCGCCGAGCGGCGGGGCCAGGACTATGTGATCAACGGCTCCAAGATCTGGACCTCGTACGCCGGCCTGGCGCAGACCTGCTTCCTGCTCGCGCGCACCGGTGGCGCGGGTCGCCAGGGCATCTGCATCTTCCTCGTGCCCATGGACACGCCGGGCATCACCGTGCGCGGCATTCCTTCGCTGATCGGCGAGGGCGACATCCACGAGGTCTTCTTCGACGACGTGGTGGTACCGGCCGATGCGCTGCTCGGCGAGGAGGGTCAGGCCTGGCCCATCATCGGCTGGGCGCTGTCGCACGAGCGCGTGGGCATCGCGCGCTACGCCTTCTCGCGCCGCGTGCTCGACGGCATGGTGCGCCAACTGCAGTCGCAAGGCCGCTTCGACGATCCGCTGATCCGGGCGCGCGCGGGCCAGGCGCTGGCCGCCATCGAGGCCGCGCGCCTGCTGGTCTACCGCGTGATTCACCAGCGCGCGCGCGGCCTGCCGCCCACGGCCGACGCCAACGTGGCCCGCACGGCCGTGATCGCGGCCGACCACCAGGTGTCCGATTTCGGCATGCAGTTCCTGCCCGACAGCTACTGCGGCGACGCCTTCCCGCTGCACCTCTCGCACCACGAACGCGCCATCGCCGCCGGCATCGCGGCGGGCGCGGCCGAGGTCCAGCTCAACCTGGTGGCGCAGGACTTCCTGAAGCTGCCGCGCGAGGCCCGCGCATGAACTTTGAACTCAACGACGACCAGCGCGCCCTGCTCGACGCGGTGGAGCAGGTGGTGCAGCACCACCTCGCGCGAACGCCCGCGCCGGCGCGCGTGGAGTGCCTGCCCGAACTGGACCGCGACCTGGAGCAGGGCGGCTACTTCGAGGCCATGACCACCGAAGGCCTGGGCCCGGTGGCCGCCGCCGCGATGGTGATCGCCCTGGCGCGCCTGCCGTTCTGCACCGAGCTCGGCGCGTCGGCGCTGCTGGCGCCGCGGCTGGGCCTGCCGCGCGTGTGCGCGGTGCTGGGCGAGGACCGGCACGCGCCGGCGCGCTTTCTCGCGCAGGCGGCCTGCGCGGTGGCCATCGAGGCCGATGGGGTGTTCGCCGCGGCGCTGGCGCCGGGCGAGGCGCGCGAGGTCGAGAGCCTGTGGGCCTACCCCATGGGCGAACTGGTGGCGCCCGAGGCCCTGTCCTGGCGGCGGCTGGACACCGACCCCAAGGCCTGCCTGGACCTCTGGCGCGTGGCCCTCGCCGCCGAGATCGCCGGCTGCCTGTCGGCCGCGCTGGCCAGCGTGGTGCAGCACGTGAGCGACCGGCGCCAGTTCGGCCGCCCGCTGGGCAGCCTGCAGGCCGTGCAGCACCGGCTGGCGCACAGCGCCGTGGCCGTGGAGGGGGTGCGCTGGCTGGCGCTGGCGGCGGCGGCGGGCAGTGTGCCGGCCGCGCTGGCCTTGGGCCAGGCGCAGCAGGCCGTGCGCCCGGTGGCCTACGACCTGCACCAGTTCATGGGCGCCATGGGCCTCACGCTGGAACACCCGCTGCACCGCTGGACCTACCGCGCGCGGCGCCTGCAATCGGAACTCGGCGCGGCGGATCGCCAGTTCCAGCTCGCGGCCGGTCAGGCCTGGCCCGCATGACATGAGTTCAGGAAAGACCCGCACATGAAACGCCTGCCCCTCACCGGCATCCGGGTCCTGGACCTCAGCCGCATCCTCGCCGCGCCGCTGGCCGCGCAGTCCCTGGGCGACCTCGGCGCCGAGGTCATCAAGATCGAGCGCCCGGGGCGCGGCGACGAGGCGCGCCGCTGGGGACCACCCTTCCTGAAAGACCGCGACGGCCGCGACACGCGCGAGTCGCCCATGTACCTCTCGGCCAACCGCAACAAGCGCTCCATCACCATCGACCTCGCCCGCCCCGAGGGCCAGGACCTGGTGCGCCGACTCGTCGAACGCAGCGACGTGCTGATCGAGAACTACAAGGTCGGCGACCTTCAGCGCTACGGCCTGGACTACGACTCGCTCCAGCGCGTGAACCCGCGCCTGGTCTATTGCTCCGTCACCGGCTTCGGCCAGACCGGCCCCTACGCCGCGCAGCCCGGCTACGACACGGTGTTCCAGGCCATGAGCGGCCTCATGTCGGTGACCGGCCTGCCCGACGGCGTGCCCGGCGGCGGCCCCATGAAGACCGGGCCCAGCCTGGCCGACTTCATGGCCGGCCAGTTCGCGACCGCCGGTGTCCTGGCCGCGCTGTACGAGCGCGACACCCACTCGGGCGAGGGCGCGCACATCGACATCGCCTTGCTCGACAGCACCATCGTGGCGCAAACGCATTCGGTGGCGTCCTACCTGGCCACCGGCCAGGTGCCGCCGCGCCGCGGCACCGAGGGCAACGGCGGCTTGCCTTCGCAGGCCTTTGCCTGCGCCGACCGCAGCGTCATCGTCATCTGCGGCAGCGAGGAGCAATACCGCCAGTTCTGCGAGGTTCTGGGCCATCCCGAGTTGGCGAGCGACCCCCGCTTCGCCACCAACAGCGATCGCCTGCGCCACCGCGCGGAACTGGCTTCGACCTTCGGCGCCATCACCGCGCGCTGGACCTCGGCCGAGCTGCTCGCCGCGCTCAAGAACGCCGGCATTCCCAGCGGCCCGGTCAACAGCTACCCCGAGGTGTTCGCCGACCCGCAGGTGCAGCACCGTGGCGTGGCGCTCGTGGCCGAGCACGCGCAGGCCGGCCCCACGCGCTTCTGTGGCAGCCCGATCCGCTTCACCGGCGTGGCCGACCGCGCGCCCATGGCGCCGCCGGTGCTGGGCCAGCACACCGACGAGCTGCTGCGCGAGGTGCTGGGGCTCGATGAGGCCGCCATCGCGGCCTTGCGCGGGAAGGCCGTGCTCTGAGCCCGGGGGCCGCGATGGACGCGTACGACACCCTGTTGCTCGGCGTCGACGGCGGCGTGGCCCGCCTGACGCTCAACCGCCCCGAGGCGCGCAACGCCATCAGCCGCCGCATGGCCGATGAGCTGACCGAGGCGCTGCGCGCGCTGCGCGCGCGCGAGGACGTGCGCGTCCTGGTGCTGCACGGCGCGGGCGAGCACTTCTGCGCCGGCGGCGACGTCAAGGGCATGGGCGAGGCCGGTCCGCGCGGCGCGCCCGAAGCCCGGGCCGGCATGGCGCGCTACCGCCACATGACCGAGGCCCTGCACGGTTTCGACAGGCCGGTCATCGCCGCCGTGGACGGCGTGGCCTATGGCGCCGGCTTCAGCCTGCTGCTGCTGGCCGACCTGGTGCTGCTGAGCGAGCGCGCGCGCCTGTGCATGGTGTTCGGGCGCGTGGGCCTGGTGCCCGATTGCGGCGCGCTGCACACGCTGCCGCGCGTGGTGGGCCTGCAGCGCGCCAAGGAGCTGGTGTTCTCCGCGCGCGAGGTCCGCGCGCCCGAGGCGCTGGCGCTGGGGCTGGCGATGGAGGTGCTGCCCGCGCAGACCCTGCTCGACCGCGCCCTGGCGCTGGCGGCGGCGCTGCGCGAGGCCTCGCCGCTGGCCTTGTCGCTCGCCAAGCGCGCCTTGAACCGGTCCTTCGACCAGGACCTCGCCGGCCTGCTCGACGCGGAGGCCGATGCGCAGGCACTGGCCTTGTGCAGCGAAGCGCACGCCGAGGCGGTTCGGCGCTTCGTGCACAAGGCACCCGCGCGCTTCGCCTGGCCGGACTGATCGGGCGCGCTCAGAGGCGGCGCCGCAGCGCCTCGAAGAACAACTCGGACTGCAGGCGTTCGCCCAGGGTCTGTTCGGCCACGCGCGCGGCCATCTCGGGCGTGCTGGGCGCCAGCGGCAGGCCACTGGAGGCGGCGAGCACCTGCGCCATGCAGGCGCGCTCCAGGTAGTAGAGGTCGTCGAAGGCGTGGTCGATGCGCGCGCCGCAGACGATGACGCCGTGGTTGGCGAGGAAGGCCACGTCGGCGCCGCCCATGGCGCGCGCGATGCGCTCACCCTCGGCGTGGTCGAGCGCGAGGCCGTTGTAGACCGGGTCGCTGGCCACGCGGCCATGGAAGCGCATGGCGTTCTGCGACAGCGTGCTGTCCAGCGCGCGCTCGCGCGTGAGCGTGAGCGCGGTGGCGTAGGGCATGTGGGTGTGCAGCACCACGGCCTGGCGCGCCACGCGGTGCACGCCGGCGTGGATGTGCATGGCCGTGCTCTCCACCGGGTGGCGGCCCGCCAGCACCTCGCCCTGCACGTCCACCATCACGATGTCGTCGGCCTGCACCTCCTGCCACATCAGGCCGCGCGGGTTGAGCAGGAAGCGGCCCGAGCCGTCGGGCAGCTCCACGCTGAAGTGGTTGCACACGCCTTCGGACAGGCCGAAGTGCGCGGCGGCGCGCAGCGCGAGCGCGAGGTCGGCGCGCAGGCGGCGCACGGGTTCGGTGTGGAAGTCTTGTTCGTGGTTCATGCGTTGATGTCGGTGAGATCGGCCGCCACCAGCCGGGCGGCCGCGAGGTCCCAGCCCGCCCAGCCGCAGTTCTTGAAGAACACCGGGCCCGCCGGGCGCGGGCGCGCCAGCCAGTCGGCCAGCGTGGGCACGGCGGGCACGTCGAGGCCGGCCTGCAGCAGGTCGCCGGCCTCGTGGTCGGCGTCGCGCGTGTCCACCGCCAGCGCGCCGCGCGCGGCGACGTGGCGGCAGACCTCGGGCGCCCATTCGAGCATGGTGGGCGTGAAGGCGCCCACGGCGGCGATGAAGGCGTCGTCGCGCGGCAGGGCGCGCAGCGACGCGGCCTGCGCCGGGGTGGCGCTCACCACCAGCGGGCAGTCGGCGAGCGCGGCGTTGGCGTCGTCCACGCGCCGGGCGTCCAGGCCGAGGTCGCGCGCGTGCGCGACCAGGGCATCGGCGCTGGCCGCACCGCGCGAGGCCACGCGCACCTGCCGAACGCCCAGGCCACTGGCGAAGGCCTCCAGGTGGGCGCGTCCCTGCACGCCGGCGCCCACGATGAGCAGCGGGCCGTCGGTGCGCGGCGCGAGCGCGCGCGCGGCCAGCAGCGAGACGGCGGCGGTGCGGCGCGCCGTCACCGTGGGACCGTCGAGCAGGGCCAGGCGGCGGCCGTCGCGCGCGTCGAACACCATCACGTCGCCCTGGATCGCGGGCAGGCCGCGCGTGGCGTTGTCGGCGACGAAGCTGATCAGCTTGGTGATGGCCACGCGCGCGTCGGTGGCGGGCATGGCGAAGAAGGTGCCGCCCGCGGGCAGGGGCAGCACGGTGCGCGCCGGCACCTTCACCGTGGGGTCGCGCAGCAGCGCGGCGATGGCGTCGGCAAGCGCGGGGTAGGGCAGGGCGGCGGCGGTGGCCTCGGCGGCGTACAGGCGGGGTGGGCTCATGGACCGATGATGCGGCATGGCCCCGGCCCCGCGGACAAAAAAAAGCCCGCCGGGCGGCGGGCTTCGTCTCGGGGCCGGACCGTTCAGATCTTGGCCGAGGTGATGTAGCTGTCGTAGCGCCACTCGGAGAAGCGGCTCCACAGGATCTGGTCGC
>VFQQ010003317.1_pt1 | contig 15918 bp, 31 predicted proteins | sample 3512341 | NCBI WGS metagenome assembly VFQQ01 (sample SAMN10412373, study PRJNA504923) | tailings metagenome | isolation source: Relicate 2 Philex TSF1 revegetated site | place: Philippines: Tuba, Benguet | collected 2017-08-29 | reverse complement strand
AGAAAAGTGATGAAGTTAGCACTGCCATACTGCCACACTCTCTTCTGCCAGGAACCTCGCAAGCATGCACAAGAACGGCTTGAGTGCAGGATGGCAGCATGCTTGCTCACCTTCTTGCCAGCGTACTCGCCAACAATCAGCACGCCATCGGTGAAGCCCTTGAGGTACACCAGCTGCTTCGCCTCTGCCAGCTTCTTGGTGTCGTTCTGTGCGGGGGAAGTTACAAAACGAACTGCTGAGAACAGGCACCGATTTCCTTGGGTTGCCCCTTGCAATAATGTACTATAGTGCTGCTTGCTACTGTGTTGGTGCGGTTGGCATTGTGTGACCACGATACAGGCAGCCATTGCAATCAACTACTGCTGTCGCCCGCCCTCCCCATGCCCCTTTGCACGCACCTGCGACTGGATCTTCATGTCCAGGCACACCTTCTCAGCGGCAGCGGTGCCAAAGCCGGGGATGTCAATGATGGGGATCACCTGCCTCAGGACAGGGAGCATGTAATCAAATAAATACCGATTCAGGATCAGGCACAGTATGCATACACGCAGGGTGCCATGCTGCATAGTCAGGATCACTGCATCGCCAAGCCTGCCACTCCAAAACGGTAGTGAGCGCACCGCACCTTGTAGGGCAGCACCCAGTCATCCAGGATTCCGTACTTCTCGCGCAGCTTGGGCTTGTTGACTGGATCGAGGTCATACGTCAGCAGTGGGTGTGTTTTGTCAAGTGTGATTCTGTACCTTCCCAGCATGCTGCTAAACGTGTTCACAATGCAAATGTCCTGCTACAATGAAGGGCGGACGCGCATCTTCACTGTTTCACAACTGAATGCTGCCTTACCAAGGTCCATAAGGGCCGCATAGTCATCCGGCGCATCTGACGGCACGCTGGTGACAATGCCAGTACCCTGCAAGAAGGGCAAAGAACTTAACATCAAGCGAGGTCTCAGGGCTGAGCTCATGTGCAGCACCGCACATGCACATCCCTTGCAGTGCATGCATGCAGGACTTCTACCTGAAGTCAGCTTTTTGCAGCACCGGTGTGGAATTGTGTCAGAAGCGTTTGATGGCTGTCAACACACTTGCCTTGTTGGTCAGGATGGTCAGCAGTGGCAGCACGTAGATGCGCTCGTGCGGCGTGCGCGGCGACTGCAGCAGAGAAGGGTGGCCCCAGGAGGCTTACACCAGCACGGTGGGCAGGCTGCACATCATGGTGCAATGCTCAGAGATGGCAAAATGTGCATAACTGCCAATGACGCCTGGTGCCTGAGGAGCCTCTCACAGGAGGCATGTGTCGACGTAGTCTTTGCTCATTAATCCAGGTTGCGAGTCTGCACCGCTGAGCGACAGCTCACCTTGACAGGGAGGCCCAGCAGGTCAGTGCCCTTCAGCTCCATCAGCTTCTCAGGCTTGCCGGTCAAAGGCATGCGGTCCTGCACCCGGACAGCAGGAAATGGAGCAGGGTTTATGAGGGTGAGGCCAGCAATGTGCATGAAAACTACCCAGTCAGACACCACACTTCAATCTGTTCCCCTTTCCAAACCAGAGGCACGTTAACAACGCACTAGCCTCGCCTGGTAGGACAGGTTGAGTGCAGAGCGGTCGGTCATGATGTACACCTCGCCGTTGAGGCCACGGAAGGCGGCATAGTCGCCGTCCGGCAGCGCCCAGCAGTTGGTCTGGCCGTACATGGTCTCAGGCCTGCGCAGCACGGCAGTCGTGGAGGGTCCAGCGGGCGGCGTCAAAAGATAGATCACTTGCGGTTGTTACAGGCTCGGCGGCATGCATCCCGGGTGGCAAGCGCACCTCAGAGTGGCGGCCATGAGGAACACAGGGCCCTGGCCCTCCAGTCCAGCCAGCTTTCCCTTCAGCTCCAGCACGCGCATCTTGATCAGGGTGTACTCCTGCACGGCAAGTGCATCAACCCAAGCAGATGTTCTAAGGATGCTGTTCAGCTGATCATATCGAGGATCAATCGCACAGAAACAACAAATGGGCTGGCTCACCGCAGCCAGTGTGTTCTGTGAGTGGAAGAGAGGCTCCCCCGTCCCTTGCTCACCTGGGGACCCACACCCTCGCCGGTTGCGCGGTCATGGTCGGCGCATGGCTGCAGCGCAATGGCAAGAGAGCGCAAACATGGAGCGTCGGTGTCCTTCCAGAACATGACAGCGTTTGCCATAGGTAGGAAGGCAGTAGCAGCGTGCAGGAAATCTGTAACGTGGTGCAGCTTTCTAAACTGCATGCCGATGCAGGCGCGATACCCAGGGCTGCGGTTGTGCAGTCACCCCACACAGCTCTGCCACCAGCCGGAGAATCGCACCTGGCCATCCAGCGGCGAGTACACCGCATAGCGCTTGTCCTTCACAATCTTGCCCTGCTTGTGCAGCACCTCGAATTGCCAGCGCACGAACGAGTCGTAGTAAGGGTTGACGTCCGTGGTGATGAAGCTGCAATGAGGTAACGTCCAACGGGGGCAGGCTGTATGGGTTTGAGCAGCATAGCAAGTAAAGCACATACCGCTGCCCCGGCAACTAGCCACGTGACAGGGAGGCCTTGCCCGTTACAGCTCATCCGCGGCTGGCCCATAAGCTTCCGCAGCTACTGTGCACCGTCAGCTACTGTGAACTGCCTTGCCTGCGGCGCCAGTCAATGCCGCAGCCCATGGCCTTGAGGTCACGCACCGCCAGCGGCGGAAAGTATCGGAGCCAGTGGCCGGAATCGGCAAACTGCAGGGTGCAGCCGCAACAGGTGTGCCTGGGTGCTTTGTGCACCGTCTGCCCCTGGCATGCCAGTGCTGTGCAGCCAACCGCGGCAGTAGCAGCAGCCCACTGTGCACTTCCCTCGTTTCCTGGGGTCCCCTGGGAATACATCACATGCACTGCCAGCTGGGCCCTCGCACCTGCGCAATCTCGCTCTCCGGGATGCCACTCATCTTCAGGATGTCCCACTGCATGACAAATGCAGTGCAAACCAGGGTTGCGTGACTGCTGACACAGCAGTTGATGGCAGCCTAGTTTAGAAGTGCACACGCAGCGAAAGCAAGGGCAGCAGCTGTGCAGCTGCTGACTGCGTCTGCACCAGCAGCCCTCCGTGGCAGGCAGCATATGACCCCACCCCTGCACCTGAGTGTTGCCCACGCCCTTCTTGGCTGCTGCCTTGCTCTTCTTGGCCACAAACTTGGTGGGGTCCACCGGCCCATTGTTGGCCTCCTCTGCCGCCTGCTAGCAACAGCCGTGGGCAGAAGGAAAACATCAGGCGTGCAGCTTGCGCATCAGCGCAACTGCCTGCTACTTTGCACTGCAATCAGGCTGGCCCGGCATGCTGCGGCAGAGGCGGCAAAGTCCAGCCCGGTAGTGAAGCAGCACGCAGCAGAGAACATTGATGCCGCAGCAGGGCAGCCACCTGCGGCGCCTCCTCCGCAGCCTCCTCCTCCGTAGGGAACTTGGGTGGGTTGCCATAGGTCGCAATCTCGCGCGTCAGCTTGTCGGCACAGGCCTGCGGCATGTGTGGCAGCTTGGCGGCAAGCTGACGACATCGGCATGCCCAACCGCCTGGTGTTCCGCAACTTGCAACTGATTGGCTGGTGCTGGCGAGCTGAACTGATATCAGTGTCCCATGCTGCAGCTGCTACTATTGTTGCAACGCACACCGGGCTGTCTCAAGCAATACACCAGCCCAGAGGCTTCCCTCCTTCCCACCCTCCTCCCTGTTGTGCACCTTGATGGGCATGCCGGTGCAGTGGAAGCCCTGCGCGAAGAGCACATTCTTGCCACACAGTCGGTGGTACGCCGATGCAAACTCCAGCTTGGACAGGGAGAAGGCGTGGCCCAGGTGCAGCACGCCATTCATATACGGGTAAGGGAAGGTGCCAAAGAACTTTTCGGCGGGGCTGCCGCTGCCCTGCGCCGGCGCATCGATGTCAAACGCCTTGGCGGCCTCCCACTTGGACTGAGCTGCAGTTTGCAGCGACAGCAGCAGGTCGCGGCGGGCCGTGGAGCCCTGCAGGGGTGGGTGGGAATGGGCGGGAGAGCGGGACAGTCGAGCGCGGCTAGCGTGGCAGCGGCGGCGGCGGCGACGGCGGCAGCGGCGGCGGCGGCGGCAGCGGCAGGCACATCGGCCGCGCCAGCATTGCCATCCGCCTGCAAAAGCGCGGCCGAATACAAGGCGCAGCCACCCAGGGCAAGGCGTGGCGCCCACTTGACTGGCGGCGACCTGGCAGCGTGAAGCAGGATGGCAATGCCGCCGTGGCCAAGGCCCCGTGTACATAAACCAGCCATGCGCAACCAGCAATAAGCAAGATCAGCCCCGGGCTACTTGCCTCTGCCATCCTGCTGACCCTGCGTGCGTGGGGTGTGCTGGGGGTTCGGGTGGGGAAGGAGCAATGGGTGGGGTGGGGGGCCCGGGTCCACACGACCCCATCAAGCTCCGCGCCCCCCATGCACGCCGGCACCGCTGCCGCCCATGCTCGCCGTGTTGCCACCACCACCAATGTTCGGCGTGGATCAACCACGACAGGCGAAGCAGCAGCAAGCAACATTCAGCAGCACTGCAAAGCATGCAGCAACAGAGCAATCAAAACCGGGAACAGTCAGCACCGTTCGGCCCAGAGGACCAGCTGCGCAACCATGCACCCATGCACGCCGCAAGCGGATGCACGGCAGTTGTGCTGCCAAGCATGCTCCTCACACACGCCCGAGTGGGTTTGTTGTTTGCACACCACCGATGGTTTGAGGGGAGTGGAGAAGAAGTAGGGTGAAGCTCGTGATGTGCAACATAAAAGACAGCACGCAGCACTCGTCAATGGAGCGGCTGCATGAGGCGCCGCCTCTCTCTGAACTCTCTGAACCTGCTGCCACCCGTCAGCGGCTGCTTACTGGTCGCCCTTGACGACAGAGGGAGCCGCGCGCGCAAGGTCAGAGGTGCCTCGCAAGGTCGGAGCTCCCGGCGGCTGCCCGCCCCGTGTTGACGTGCGAAGTTGTGGCGGCGGTGCGGAACGGGAGGCAGCTCACCGGCACCCGCCCCCGGCCGCCGCCGCCGCCGCCGCCATGGAGGGCTTGCCGGCCAGCAACCGCTTCGACCTGGTGGGCGCCGGCAAGGCGGTGACAGCGGTGGAGGCAGATGCGAATGGGGCACGCCTGGTTTGTGGCTCCCATGACTACAAGTGCTACCTGTACGACTTTGGTGGCCTGAAGGCCGACGGCAAGAGCTTCCGCTCATGGGAGGTGCGCCTGGGTGGTGCTCCAGAAGGTGTTTTGCACCCTTGTACATCTAGCTCCATCTCCGAGCTTTTGTGCGCAAGCCAGTGTGCCTTCCTGTTGACTGTGCCCTGCGCCTCCCTGGCTGCAGGTGACGGAAGGCTACCCGGTGGTGGCAGTCAGCTGGTCGCCCACGGGCGATGCCTTCCTGGTGGTCACTTCGTACAGCCAGGTATGCGGCAGCCGGGTGGGTGGGTAGGCTTTGCTGCTTGTCGCGACTGGCCTCAGCTGTTGCGAGGCAGTACTAGGACGAAACTTCCTTGACCCTCTGGCTTGCTTGCCGGCTTGTCCCTGCTGAGGTGCCGCCGCCTCCATTGCCTGGCGAACATGGTATGCAGCCCAAGGTGTACAACCGCGATGGCAAGGAGCTCGGGGAGCTGCCCAAGGGCGACATGTACATTCGCGACATGAAGAACACAAAGGGTGCGCTTGCACGGCAGCAGAACGTGGCTGCCCTGTGTTGGGCCTGAGGTTGTTTTGCGGTAAGCTTGTGCCCGCATTGGAGCTTGCGTCCTGGCGGACATTTGCTGCCTGGCTTGCCCAAAGGGGTGGTCTTCGCACCCGCAACTGAACTGCATGCAGTCTGTTTGTTGCATGCTAGCCACGCGTGCAAGCATGCACACTGCCTTGCTGCAGGCCATGTGACCAACTGCACCGGCGGTGCGTGGCATCCTGTGGAGAAGACCACAGCGCTGACGAGCAGCGAGGATGGGACACTGCGCGTGTGGGATGTGATGGAGCTGCAGCAGAAGACTGTGATCAAGCCACAGGTGCGCCTTGCTGTGCTGTGCTGCCGCCGCACGCTCGGTGCAGCGTCGTGCTGCTCGTGCTCGGATTCCTAGCTGGCCAGCAAAACCTGCGTGCGTACGCAGCTTCCTGCGCCATTCTTTTGCGGCTCTTTATTGCTCGTCTGACTCCCATTTGCAGCTGGCCAAGCCTGGGCGGGTATCGGTGACCAGCTGTAGCTACTCCACAGACGGGCGCCTGATAGCAGCAGGGCTGGCTGATGGGGCCATCCAGCTCTGGGATGTCAAAGGTGAGGAGCGCACCTGTGCCGCACCTGCGCAGCTCTCTGGCATCTGCCTGCCACCTGCGCATCCAATCGGTCCTGACTGTGCTGCTGCTTGCTCCGTTCCAGGCAAGTTTGGCCATTCTGCGGCAGTCGGCCTGGTGCCCGTGCCCAAGCCGCAGCAGGCGCTGTTCGCAAAGCAGACGTGGTCGTACGCATCAACACCAGGTTGGGGTGATCGCATGCGGCTTTTTCCCAGATGCACGTAATTTGGCAGCTTTCCGCACCATCGCCAGCTGCACATGTCATCTGTACGTGCCAAGCTCGCCGGCAACCTCAGTGCTGCGTGCCACGCAGGGCAAGTGGTGCGAAACGCGCACGCGGCAGGCAGTGACATCACGTGCGTGCGCTTCTCGCTCAATGGTCAGCACTTGCTGTCGCGCAGCGAAGGTGCGGACTGAGCAGCACGTACAGAAACGGCAGCTTGGCTGCTGTGATGGTGCGGGTGTGGTCAGATGGGCAGTGCCGTTCTCTAGCTACATGCTTTGCGGGCGGCTTTCTGTGCAAGAACTATGGAGATGTGCTGCTTCTGCTGCTGCAGATGGCAGCCTGAAGCTGTGGGACCTGCGCAAGTTCAAAGCCCCGCTATGCACAGCAGACGGCCTGCCTTGCAACTACAGCATGACGCAGGTGGGAAGACAGCACATTGCATGCGACAGCGGTCTTCGGAGAGCGCGAACGACTGCTTTCAAGCAGCCTTATTTTTCTTCGTTTCTGCATGCCTCCACCTTCCACTTACTATTGTCATGCGCATCTTGCCCATATTGCAGGCCTGCTACAGCCCTGACGAGAAGTTTGTGCTGACTGGCACCTCAGCAGAGGGCAAGGACAGCAGTGGCTCACTGGTTGTGCTGGATGCACAGACGCTGGAGAAGCAAGGGGAGATTGCGGTCGACGGCAGCGCAGTAGCGGTACAGGTATGCAGGCAGCTGCACTGTGCATGCTTGACAGCAGCAGGCTCTGCTGGCTTGGCTGGCTTCATCAGACTCCCAGTTTCAGCACTGCTTTGCCCACATGCCATGTCCTGCTATGATGCAGTGGCACCCACGCATCAACCAAATTTTTGTTGGCTGTGGCGGGCGGAGTGGCGGATGCGTGCGCACCTTCTATGACACCAAGCTTTCCAGCAAGGGCGCACTGGCGGCTGCATCACGTGCACCCCGTGTGGAGGCTACTGAGTTCATGTCGGTGAGCAGTGGTCGCAGTTCCTTGTCTAGCGTGCTTTCAAGTTGCATAATGTATGATGTGACGATCTTTTTGGCAGTCGAGACAGACTGTCGTCATGCAGGCAGGCAAGCAGTTGTGCTCCCCCTAGCTTGCTGCACCACCTCATCTGTTGTTTCTCACCCACAATCTGCAGCTTGGGGCACCCAAGATTTATGTACCCAATGCTCTGCCAATGTACCGAGAAGACCTCCCGGGCCGGCCACTGTCCAAGAAGCGGCGGGCAGAGAAGGAGGCAGAGCAGCGCAAATACCAGCCCATGGCCGGCAGCATGGCTAAGGGCGAGTCGAGTCGGCCAGGCTTTAGCATTGGCTTGCATGCAAGTTTGTTGGACTACACGTTCTGCCGTCTGTTCATCTGCCGTCTTGTTCCCGTGTGCTGGGTTCGCAGGTGTGGGTGCCGGCGGCCAGCTGGGCGCCACTGGTGGCACACTGCTCACGCAGCACGTGCTGAAGCAGCAGGGCGGCCTGGCGAATGCAGAAGTGGATGCGCGTGCAGCATTCCTGCGCCACGCCAGCAAGGCAGACGACGAAATCAGCCGCTTCACCGCCGCGTACAAGTGCGCACAGTATCGAGTGCTGGTGGAGTCCATTGATGCAGACTGGCAAACCAGATTGGTCACTCTCCAGCATTGACCTGCACAAGTTGCGTCTTGCTCAAGACCTGCTTGCCCCTTCCTTGCTGTGCAGGGCCACACAGCCAGCCCCCATATTTGCGGAAGAGGAGGATGAAGAGGAGGAGCAGGCCGAGCAAAAGTAGAGTGGCGGCAGGCAAACAGCAGGCAAACAGCAAACAGCTAGTCCACCGAGGAGGGTGGATCCATCAAATGCACAGACGGCTTGTGCTGACTCTGCGCTCTTTGACAGTTTGATAATGCCCACATGTCGTGAAAGTGCTGTTGTTAACAGTGTGCTACACTCTGTGTTAGAAGCCATCTACACAGATGATTGCCTCATTCACTTCCATCGCTGCTCTCCTCCTCAGCGTCCTCCAGCCATGCCAACAGGTCGGCACACATGTTGACAAACCGGCGGTCCTCGCTGCCAGCGTGCTCCTTCTCGTGCGCCCAATCAAGGATGGCTTCTTCGGACAGCAGGTCCTGGTCGTAGCACAACTTGATGACCTGCAACACAATCACAGCAGGGATGATGGTCATGGGCAGGCACAGCACTTGCGTGTTCCATAGCAGTGCTGTTGAACATTCTGCCTACCTTTGCGCAAGGGAATCAAGGCAAACAGTGGATGCCCCAGGCCAGTTTACAACTGCTTCACGGCCTCACCTGAGGAAACAAAGCTGCAAACACTCCACCCTGCTCATTGTTGAAGTCGCCCTCCTCTGCGCAATATTCTTCAAGGGTAAGAAGCAGCTCCACCTGCACATGCCACAGCAGTGGGTTTGTGGGGCTGATGGTGTTGGTGCACAGGAGTTGAGGAGCACATGTGCTTGTGGAGCTGTGTGCCCCAGTGAGTTGCGTGCCTTTCTTGTGATAGGTTTGTCGGCACCGCATCCCTTTACCGCGCTGCCCACCTGGTCATCATTTGACTTCAGGAAGCGATGCAGCAGGTCTTTCCATGTTTTCAGCTGCAGATTGATCTTCCGCAGCAGCTCCAGGCGGCCCTCCTTGCTGGCAGTGTCAGGTTGCGCCTCTGAATAGAGCTGGTGGTACTCTGGTTTGGTGGAAGAGCTTGGCGTAAGGCAGAGCCCCAGCATCGTTGTGAACATGTACCTGCAAACCAGGTGACCACTGTGAGGATGGTGCATGTTGCAGTTACGGAGCAGGTCATGCCCAACTTGGTTGGTTTTGCAGTCACCTGGCGCAGTCGGCAAAAGTGCGGTCCTCTGCAATTTTCAAGCCGTTCAGCTCGATGACGGCGTTGTCATGGCTGATGCGCTCCTTGATGCAGCGCAGGAACGTTTCTGCCACCTCACGCTTGAACTGGTCAACAGGGGGGCCCTGGTCATCGTGCTCGGCGTCATCCGCATTCAGCGCATCCTGCAGACGCAGCAGGTGGTCGCATGCAAGTTCAGCATCCCTGAAACAGCGTTTACCAAGTAACAGCTGCTGCAGGCAAACAGGTGTACCTGCATGAAGTCTCCAGCTTCGCTGTCGCCGTCGTGTGCCGCTTGGTGCAGGACAGACTGCTCGTCAGTTGGGCCATGCCAGGCAAAGCCGGCTCCAAAGGAGCCAACCACCTCCTCATCAAAGGCAATTGACACTTCTGGGATGCCACCCGCCGCCAAGGCAGTGGCTGCCGCTTCGACGGCTGCAGAAGCCCCACCATCTGCAGCAGGTCAAGCATGTGGCATGGTGGCCTCAAGAGTTTGATAACTGCTGGGCATGCATAGCCCGGCCCACCCTCAAAGATAGTGCAAGCCAATGCCCTGCGTGCCAGCTGGCAAATCCAGCCCAGCTATACGCTAAGATTCGATGACTTGTCAGGAATAAGGTGGTTGCAGGCGGCAGTGACGCGGCCCATTCACCCACTGACACACCCACAACGCGTGCTATAAAACACTTATTGAATAAACACCAGCCGCCTGCGAAGAACAATGCACGCCACCTGCATGCGCACCTGCACCTGGCCACTCCTCTTCTTCTTCGCTGCCTGTGCTGCCGCCGCGGGAGTGCTGAACAAGTGACACTACTGTGCCTGCTGGGACTGTGTGGGCAGTGTCGACCACAACACGCTTGGCCAGCACAACACCGGCCTGCAAGAGCAAGATGCAAGGGAGTTGCGAATGCACAGCGCCGAGGACAGCAATCTGGGTCGACTGATGCCGCATCAGGAAAATGCACCTCCCTCAATAATAAGCTCACCTCAAGTTTGGCGTGGCTGCGCACAACCACGTGGTCCGCCAGCAGTGCTGAGGCCACCTGGCACCCGTCATCCACCCGCACATGTGCATGCAGGCAGGAGTTCTGCAGCACAGCGCCCCGCCCAATGTGACAATCGCTGCCAACAGCACAGCGGTCCAGCCGTGCGCCCGTCTCAATGGTGCTGCCACGCCCCACCATAGAGCCCTTGGAAAGGGTGCTGCCCGGTGCCACAGATGCGGAGGCGTCCCTGCATTGGGATTGGAGTGGCTGCCAGTCTTGAGATGGAACCCAATGCATGGTTGCCTGCAAATCATGGAGCAGCCGCCTGTGGGGGAGGGTGCATCACTTACACATATGCTCCGCGATTGAACCTGCAGGAGTCCTGTTCATCACCGCTGTTGTCGGGCACCCATGGGTACGCCCAGCGGCCCAGCACATCTGTGCTGACTCCTGCATACTCGGCAATGGTCCTTGCCTGCTCCATGTACCCCTGCATGCCACCAGAGCAATCATTGAATACTCAGTACAAAGGTTCAAAATCCGCTGGCGATCCTGTTGGATGCAACACGCAGCTCCAAACAGCAGAGCCAGAAGCTGACCACCTCCACGCACCCTGGCCAGCTCATGAATGTGCAGCGTGCTGCCCAGCTCCTGCTCCGACAGGATGCCGGGCACAAGGTCGGACGCCACGGACTGGTAATCAAAGTTGTCGCTCAGCAGCACCAGGATGTCTGGGGCGCACACGTAGACACCGCAGAGGCGCAGGTCGTTACGCACCTGCAGCCAGCCCGGGCAGAGTTTGCGGTGTTTCCCCATCAAAGGCGGGCGATGCTGCAGCGACCATCCTGTACGCTTGCATTGTGTGCACTCCAGGTCCTGGCCACAAACTGCCCCCTATCCAAGCACAGGCGCACCGCGATGCAGTTGCGCTCGCCCAGCAGGTGGGTGCCCAGCGCTAAGTGGCCCACGTGCATGCGCTGCTCCATGCGCAGCAGCTGCTGGTTGCTGGGGTCCACCACCGCCAAGCAGTCATCCTTTGCGGGACCAGCTGCAGCAGCTGCGCTGTGTGCGGCACGGCTGTGCAACACGACTGTCATGATGGCCTGCCGGTTGGCGGCGCGGCGTGCCATGTGAGCATGGATGGCCGGCCGCACGTCGACGTTGGTCGCCATGGCTCCACTGACCAGCAGGAAGTCGCCCTTGATCACGTCCTGCTCCTCAACAAAACGAAGTGCCTCTCCCTCCGTCTGGCAACTGTGGGCTGCCAGGACATGCACGGCCATGCCGCCGCGGCCGCCGGCCCAACCGGCTTGCTTCAGGTGTGCGGTCAGGTGATCGGCGTGTGAAGCTGTAACGAGATACACCTGCTGGGCCACGACAGAGGAGGTCAAACCAGTGCGCAGAAGCAGTCAGTGCAGGTCGCTTTGTGTGTGCGCTCACCTCGCACAGCCCCGACCGCTCGAGCCATCCCAGCGTCACGTCCACAAGCCTCTGTGGGCCGAGGGGCAGCAGCGCGCCGCCCCCTACCGGCAGCAGGGCGGGAGTGCTGTCCAACAACAGTACTACCGCCTGCATCGTGCCCACTGTGTGGGGTAGGTTCCTGCAACTTGATTTGGGGTAGGTCGAATTGAGAGTCTGCTTGGCATTGAGTGGCAAGCAGGTACCAGCCGAAGGTGTGCGCACCTCCGCAAATGGGACCGCCTCTCAAGTGCCGAGCCTCTTTCTGAGGTGCTGTCTGACGGCGTGCTATGGCCACAGAGCTTGCCCAGCTGAACGGGGGGAGGACGATGCGGCAGGCCTGGTTGTGGAAGGGCGGCGGTGGGGAAAGGCGGCGGCAGCAGCGGTGCACTGTGTCCCCCGGGCTCTCCCTCCTCCTACAGCACCCTCCCTCCATACCCTACAGCAAGTCGCGTTGCTGCGCGGCGGTCAGGCGGGTGTGCGGGGCTGGCTTTGGGCACCAACGCGCGCGAAGGAGCTGGGGCCGGCTTTTAGCAAGTCAATCCTCGGAAGACTGACGTGCAATGCACGATGAGATAGAGGGGGAGCAGGACGGCGCGGCGTGGCTGCGCCGCCATTCTGCATGCTGCGCCGCGTCCTCATTCAGCCGCTGCGCTGGGGGAAGGACACCAGTGCTTCTTTAAGCTGGCTCCGGAGCCAGATCTGGCTCTGAAATGGCCTTGTGCGAAATTCCAGAGCCAGCTGGGGCAAGGTTTGGAGCCAGGAACAGGCTCAAAATGGGACTAGGCAGCCGCTACGGGAGCCAGGTCTGTCTACATGGCAGCAGTTTTTTACGCAACATGTACCACTAGCGACTGGTTTTGTTCAAATCGGGCGGGAGCCTCAACTGGCCATCCTGCGTCGGTCTGCCTGGACATTTTAGCAGTCAGCCCGACCACAGTTTGACCAGAAAGGACGGCGGGCAGCTGCAACCAAGCGCCGGCGGTGCCGCGGTGCCTCTGTGCCGACGCCGCTGTGGTTGCCCTGCCTGCTCCTGCAGCCTTTTGTTTTGTGGCTGCTGCCCATTGTATTTTGGAGCCAGATTTGGTTAAGTGGGAGCCAGGCCTGGCTCCAAAACAGGTTGCTGGCGAAATTTGGGAGCCAGTCTGCTCCGGCCCCAAACCACTAAAAGAAGCATTGAAGGACACCCTCAGGCAAAATCCACCTGCCAGCTTCCCCCCCTGCTGCAGGTGCTGCTGTTCGCTCGCCCCCTGCTGCAATGCTGGGGCTATAGGGTCCATCAACTATGTAAATTGATATTACATGCAATTGGCCTGCCTCAGGGAGAGACCACACAGCGGCGCAGACCAGCATGCGGCAGCCAACAGCAGCCGCGGGCAGGCGAGCTCATCTTTCCTCCAGTTCTTCCCCCTCCAGAGGCCTGCGTGATTGGGCGGGAGTTCTGGGTGGTGGGCGCGCGTCACGACCGTCTTTGATTGCTGCCATGGCGGCCTGCCAATGCCCAGAACCATTGCACCCAAACGCAAATGCCAATGCCCAGAACCATTGCACCCAAAACGCGATGCAGTCCCAACCTGCGCTGGGCTGACATACCGGATCGGCACCAGATCTGAGTTCTCCCAGCGGTACATGAAGAAGGCAAACAGGAACAGCGGCAGGAGGACCACAGCTTGGGCGATGTTGATGACAGTGAAGCCGCTGTGAAGGCCCAGGTTTGTCAGCGGGTACTGCACACCGAGGCAGCAAACAACAGCTTGGCAAGCATGGTTCGAGGGAGCTCAGTCCCCAGGCACCGGTGAAACATAGCCAGCGGCGCACCTGCAGCAGCCCAAATAAACTGTTGAAGATGTTGTCTGCCGCGACCAGCTTGCCAAAGTTCTTGAAACCAAAGAGGTTGCCGAAGATTGCAAAGTAGCTGCGGCATATCAACAGCATGAGAATGTCAACCGCGGCGTGCTGCTCAGTCAGCCAACTGCACCATGCTGCTGTGGTGACTGCCTCAGCCACTTCATCAAGCGCACCTGGAGTACATGAAGAAACGACTGACCATCCAGGTGATCAGCGTAAGCACCTGGACTTGAAGGTTTGGAATGGCCTGGAGGATGCTGCTGACCAGGTTCAGCCCGTTGATGGTCCCCAGGGTGATGCCATAACCCTGCAATGCACAGCCAGCGGTACAAGCGCTGGGTTAGTGGCGCCCCCAGGGTTGAGAGAGATGCCAGGCACGTGGGCCACCGCCCACTTGTGCGCACCTTCTTGTCCAGCAGCCAGCCTATCACTGGCACTCCAAGGAAGGCAAAGGCCACAATGATGTTTGCAAAGTCGGTCATTTGGCCGGTGTCACCCTTGTTCTTCAGCTGCAGGCGTGTTGTGCCTGCACAGCACAGCAGAGAATTGCAGCCGGCGTGGTGACCACGTCCAGGCGCGACGCCTTCACCCCGCAGCAGGCACTGTGCACGCAGAGTGCGCACCCAGGTAAAACTGCATGATGAACACATTGAGCGTGTAGAAGATGCCCATGCCCAGCGCCTCCGTGGACCAAAATTGCTCTGCGCAGCAGCGCCGCGACAGTGAGGTTGAGTGGCGGCCACAACAGTGGCTCATGCAAAGCTTCGCAACAGCACCAGCCAGCCACACCTGAGAATGTCTTTTTGCGCAGCTCCACAAACCGGCGCGCTTCAAAGACAAGCGGGCCCCAAGAGATGTCCTGCGGCAGCTGTCCAGCAATTGCATCCTGCTCCTGATCACCCTCTGAGGCACACTGCGCTGCGACCACGTTGGGCGGCCTGCGCAAAGGGGTTGGGCCAGCGGTGTTGGGGCCGGTGCGCCCCTGCGGCTGCACTCGACAGGGCACCAACTGCCTTGCCCAGACGCACCCGTCTGACAGGCCAGCAGCCTGGCCTTGTCCAGCGCCCTGCTGCGCCAAGTCTGATCTGCCCTGCCCCTGGCCAGGCCGGGTGCCGTGTGAACTGCAGCAGCAGCCAAGAACGCGGCGACATCAGCGGTGCACAAGGCAGGCATGCAGGCCTTGGCCACTGCAGCTGGCCGACCCACCTCGCGCCGCCGGCCAGGTGCAGGGACGACGCAGCAACAAAGTCTTGGAGGGACGTCGCTCGACGATACTGCCGCGCAAACTCTGCAAGTGAAACGGCATCGGAGCCCTGTCAACTGCCAAGCTGTGGGCTTGCGCAGCCTGTGGGGTCATGCTGCTGCGGGCAAAAAGCAGGAGCTCACCCGTCCTGAGGCGGACCTCAAACGTCCAGTCTGAGCGTCGCAGGTACATCATGCCAACACGGAACGAGTGGCTGGGCATCATCCACGCCAGCAGTGGAATCCACAGCGAGCACACCGCAGCGTAACACAGCATGATAGTGCGGTAGGCCTTCCTGCATTTCGAAGCAGTGGCAAAGTCCGGGGTGGCCACGTACTGGCCAAGACCCGCCGTGCGCTTGCAAAGGAGTGGGACCACAAGCATGCTGCTGCAGCGCCGGCCTCCGCATGCGGCTGGCGCTTGTAAATGTGGCAGGCAGCTGCCGGCCAGCCACTCACTGTGAGCTCCCGGCGCTGTCGAAGATCAGCATCAGCAGGTACATGACAATGCCGCAGCCTGTATAGCCGGCCACAAAGACGGAAGCCACAAGGCCCCGGCTTCTGGGGAAGAGCGCCGAGATGTGGAACTGGGCGAGGTGGAACGTGATGTTGCCCAGGCCCAGCAGGATGGCTGCCGGGATGAAGGCATTGAAGCCCCCGGACGACGACACGCCAAACAGCACCAGGGCCACCATGTTGAGGAAGACGCCTGCAGGGCAGGCACCCGCCACATCAGCACGACGGGATGGGGGCAGCAACCCTCGCATGCAATGTGCGGCAGCTGAGGTGACCCCCACCCAGGATGCCCGTCAGCTTTGGCCCGATGAAGTCCAGCACCAGGCCCATCACGACCGGCCCGCAGTTGAGCGTGAATATCCCCAGTGTCCACAGCAGCGCCAGGCTGCTCTCTTGGGATTTGCATTGCTCGCCTGCCAGTGGGGGAGCGAGCATGGCACGAAGGGGTGAGCGACCGTTGTGGCAGCAGCAAGTCGCGGCCAGCA
>VFQQ010003316.1_pt1 | contig 15940 bp, 35 predicted proteins | sample 3512341 | NCBI WGS metagenome assembly VFQQ01 (sample SAMN10412373, study PRJNA504923) | tailings metagenome | isolation source: Relicate 2 Philex TSF1 revegetated site | place: Philippines: Tuba, Benguet | collected 2017-08-29 | reverse complement strand
CCAGCACAGCCTCAGCAGACGAGGAGGACGATACCGCCGACACCGAGGAGGTGTTGGGTGGGGGGGGGGGGCTGCAACAATGTTGTTTGTTGGGGGTGCAGGGTCTTAGCAGACAGGGAGGACGGCACCGCAGACACCGTGGAGGTGCGTGGGCTGCACAGTGCCAGATCCTGCCAGCTTGGGGCGCCCATGCTGACACAGCAGGTGTCATTTTGGCAACGCAAATTGCGAGCGCCTGCTGACCGGCCCCAATCCACTCCCCGTGCCACTCTACCACCCCCACCATCACCGCAGGCACGCTCCCTGGCGGCGGAGGTGGCGCAGCTGTTCCGCTCCGTGGTGCAGCTCAGCGTGAAGCTGCGGGAGACGAGCGTGCCCTCAGTGAGCTGCCCAAGCTGCCCATAAGACGCCTTCGCCTGCCGTTGGTTGGCTGCACCCATGGTTGCCGGCTGCCTGCCAGCTTGCATGCGCCCTGACAATTCCGTGCCAAGCGCATCACTCTGGCCGATGTCACTGCTCCGGCCACCTTCCCACGCAGGACATCACCAACCCGAAGCAGGTGGATGAGCTGTCTCCTTGTCTGTCTCTAAGCCTATGTTGCTGTACCAACCACCCCCCTGCGCAGGACATCACCAATCCGAAGCAGCTGGATGAGCTGTCTCCGCGCGAGCTGTCCTTCTGGGTCGGCTCGCTGTTTGCGGGCAGCCCGTACCAGCAGCAGGTGGGAGGCGGTGGGCCGGCTGGCTGCCGCTTGGTGGGCCGGTTCGCTACCGCTTGCGCCTCTGTAGCCTGGCCCCGCTGCCTGCCCTGGTTGACTGTTCCACTGCCTGCCCTGGTTGACTGCTGGCTGAGCAAGCCGTTTTGCAAGCAGACCCTGCTGGGCTGGCATGCTGATGGCTTGGCAGCGAAACCTTGATCACATGGAGTGGTGTGCAATGTCACATTTGGCTTGATTGCGATGCCCTGCATCACACACCCTGTGGCAGGCGCTGCTTGAGGAGGAGACGACCATCGGGCGCCTCAAGGCAGAGAAGGTGTGCTCGCTGTTCAGCAGCACCCCGGGAGTGCCATCATTCCAGCAGCCTGCAAGCGAGGCCGATTCTGCCGCTGGCCCTGCCGCTGACGCCTGCAGCGCATGCCGGCGCGCACACACTGCAGCGCGCTTCGCAACCCAACAGCCACTACCTCGCACAACTGCTTCCCACGAACGTGCGCTGACTGGTTGCTCCCCACCCTGCGCTTGCCCCCCTCTTCTCTGCAGGAGCTGATGAGCGGCACAGCCAAGTATCTGTCGGCCCAAGCGGCGCTGCAGAGCGCGTTCAAGACCACCGGCGGCAGCAGCGGCAGCGACCCCATGCCGCCGCCCGGCGGCCCTGACTAAAAGGATTCCGAGGAACCTGCTCCCCTTGGAAGCTGCCTTTGGAAGCTCCTCTTGAAAGAAAGTTCCCCTTGGACGCTGCTCACCCTCCCATTCCGATGCCTGGTGCCCCTCTCGTTCCGTGCCGCGTTGCGAGTGCATCGGAGCTCCTTGCTGTGTGCCAAAACCTGTGCTGGCTGCCGCCCAAACCCACCTCGCCTGCCAGCCAAGTGCTGCGCGTCTGTGCCACCCCTGATCCATTCAATTGCCTATGACCGCAAGCAGGGTGGCCAAAGTGTAAATCCTGCCTCAATTTTCTTTCCTTTCATCCGTCCCCACCTATCAGACTGCCAGACTACTGTTCAGAAGTGTAAATCGAATTTGCAAGACTGCACGCTAGGCTTGGCACAGCAGTCAGCAGGCAAGGGAGCATGGGCAGGAGAGCAACGGAAGGAGGAGCGGAAGCAACCAAAATTGTGCGGCGCAGGGCCAAAGGCAAAAAGCAAAGGGCAGCTGCAACTGGCGCTCAACGGTGGCGGGAGCCATGAAATGCGGGGGCCTGCAGCCCGCCTGGGCAGGCAGGCTGCGGGCGGGGTCCGGCCGGCGGCGGCTGGGGCCCGGCCGAAAGAATGTCACCTGCCTAATCCTACATGTGTGCAATTGCTCTAACCCAGACTGGTCGGCCAGTTGGTTGCCCAGCTGTGCGCAGCACCGCCACCGGTGTGTAGTTGGCTATGGGAGGCAACACAGCGGGGCAGCCCAAGAGGGGGCTCTTGCTCAAAGGGCAGCAGCTGAGCTAGCCCATCATGGGGCTTGTCTGAGACGTGCCGCCGCCCTGGCTGGCCCGTGGGCTGGCCGCTGCGCCGTGCATGCTGACATCCGAGGCAGCGGGGTGGGCTGCTGCATGGTGCGGCTGCTGCACTGAGCCCTGCTGCGGCAGCTTCTTGGGTTTGTACCTGCGGGGAGAGGTGAGCATGCGTTTCATGGGTCGCATGGCAGAAGGAGGGCAAGCAGAGAGTGCAGTAGGTTCAGCCTGCCTGCCGGCACGCGTGTGCAATCCATGCGCAGTTAGCTGTGGAGGCACGCAAGCCCTGTTGGCCAGCCTCACATGACGGTCGTCACGTATTTGGAGCGGTACCGGTGCGTGGTGCCCACCACCATGGCATGCGTGCTGGTGGTCATGCGCTGCAGGACAGGGGAGCAGAGAGGGGTGTGTGAGGCGGAAAGTGCATGCACGCCCAGTATGGGACCAAGCATCAGTGGGAAGTCGAGGTGGAAGCATGTCCACAGTACCCCACACCCCTGCCCGCAGGTAGAGCTCCCCTACCCCACCCCTTGCCTGCAGGTAGATGTGGTTCAGGATGACGTGCTGCGGGCGCGGCAGCGCGGCAATCGCGTCCATCGCAGGCGGCACGTTGAGCAGCGACAGCTGCAGCTGCGGCGGCATCAGCGGCGGCTCCTTCAAGAAGTCCTCTGTGACGGGTGGCGGGCTTGCGTAGCTGCGGGGCGTGGGAGAGGGCAGGGATGGCAGGAGGGGAAAGGTTGGTGGGCGGCGGTGTGTGTAGGCGCCTGGGTGTGCAACTGCAGGCTACATGCAGACAGACTTGACCAGCTGTCGAGGGAAGGCGCGGAAGGCGCTTTTCTGCAGAAAAATGCACAGACCTGCTGGGCGGGGAGGGCGGCGGATCGAAGCCCACCAAGCTCTCCAGGTTTTCAGGCACGTACTCCTGCAGGGCAGAGGCAAGGCTGGGAGGTCAGGGCGCGTAACCGTTGTGCCAAGCGGGTCATCTGGGGGCATACAGCACAGCAAGCAGGTAGGAGGGCGGGCACAGAAAGTTACATTGCAGAAGGGCTGGGCAGGACTGCAAAACACTGCAGAGCTGACACTTGACAGGGCAGCACAGTCGAGCTGAAAACACAGTCGGAACACAGCGCACCTGCACCTCCATCACGTTGTTGATGTTGCCCATGTCGTCGTACATGGAAGGCAGGTTGGGGTCGTGCCGCCACTGCCCGTCCACAATGAACTTGTACTGCAAGCAGCGACCAAGCCATGGATGTGTTGTGTAAACAACTGGTTCTGTACAAAGCTTGCACGATCCACTTAATACCGCGAGGAGCGGGTGCAGTCAGGCAGAGCCGAGCCAAGCAGAGCAACCGGCAGCAGGAGCAGCAGCGGCACGGCAACCAGGTGCACCCAACACCACGGCTGCAGCCAACACGGTGCATCCCCGTTGCTGCAAACATGCAATGCCCCTCATCGTACGCAACAGCTGCACATATTCATCTGCAGGGCCCACCTGGTACACCCCCGGCGGCAGCAGCTTGACCAGCGTGGAGTCCTTGCCGCTGCGCTGCATCGTGTGCCGCTGCGAACAGTCGAGGAGGGGCGAGGGACGGGACCAGCGGGTCAGTGCTCCGCTTGTAATTTTCTCGGCAAGGGATGGTTCAACCGCCTAGCAGGCGTACACGAGTGGCAGGGAGCAGCGCCGGTCACACACGTGCCACAAAACAACAGCCCGCACCTGCGTCCAGTTGTCGAAGCTGCCCTCCAGCTCCACGTGGTTGCCGCCGTGCGCCCACACAATGACTGTCGGCACCAGCTTGGGCTGCGCCGCCCAGCTGCGGCAGGCAGACAAGAAGGCAGGGCGGAGCAGCTGCCTTGGACGCAGCAAGAAAGCGTGCAGTCGGGCAGCAGCTTGCAGGGCAGCACTGCACACGCGCTCGGCTGCTTGCTGCACATGTCGACCAAACACATGGCAGCCAGGCCCGCAGCGCTACTGGTCGAAATGGAAATGCGAGTGTGGAGCTCACCCCGCAAACTCGCTCTGCCCATAGACGCTGCCGCCGCGGCCGTGCTCATCGCCGCGCGGTATGGGCTCCATCGGCACCTGCGGGCTGTAGGTCAGCGGCGAACCCGGCACCGGGGGCGAGCCGCGGTCGTAGCTGCTGGCGGCACCCCCGCCCTCGTAGTCGGCGGCAGGGTGGCCGCCGCCGCCGCGCGGCCGCGCCTTGCCCTGCGTCTGGCCCTGCGGCGTGAGCGGCATGGATTAGCGGTTGATGAGTGAAGGCTGGGAGGGCAGCTGCAGCGCAGGAGCGTTTGGGCGGTGTCGTGGGGCGGGCGGGAGGGCACCATCCGGCTTACCATCGCCGCCCGGGGCCTTCCGATACGATGCTACAATGCCAGGGAGTGCGAAGGCGTGATGTCGTGCCAAGAAAACGCAGCTGCGTCTGCTCGCTACGCGTGTGGCCGCTGTTTGCGGCACGGAGGCTTGTCGATAGTATGAACGTATTGCGATCGAGCAAGTGTGCTAGCTGGGCCGCCCTACAAGCCGCCTTCAGCAGCGGCGCTGCCCATGCAGTCGCAAGAGCGCCTGATGAAGGGTGCCGGTGTCCTTTCCTGGCCCGTTGTTCACCGCCGCTTGCCTTACACGACCCGCCACCGCCTCAAACCGGCAGCAGAGACAGGGTTGGCACAGAATGGCGCAGGCGGAGGCTGCCAAGGCCCTGGCGGGCCTGCTCAGCAAGGTGGCGCGGTATTCGGTCATTCTGGGCATCGGCGGCTCGGCCCTGCAGTCCTCCCTGTACACAGGTGGGGCATGTGGGGAGGGTCGCACCCCAGAGCCTCAGGGGCCTGCCCGCGCATGCCGACCGCCGATCCAGGTCACGAGGAGCGCCTGGGAGCCGGGTCGGGCCGTGGGAGTGGGCGATGGGCGATTAGCCGAGGGGCTCTTGCCGCCGCCGCCGCCGCCGCCGCCGCCGCCGCCTGCGGCAACCGGAACCTCCCTCCATCCCTGCTGCAGTCGATGGCGGCGAGCGCGCGGTCATGTATGACCGTATTCAGGGTGTGCTGGAGGAGCCGATTGGCGAGGGCATGCACGTGCGCATCCCCTGGTTCCAGGTGCGGCTGGGCAGGGACGGGTGCCTCGAACACTGTGCCTGCCGCCTGCCTTGGTGGCAGAGCATGTCTGTGCTACTGTTCATGTCCTCATCAACTCCAGAAGCGCATGGTGCCGCAGCATGTCGCCGCTCAGCCAGCGTGCACAGCCGCTGACAGGCAAAGCTGTTGCTGCTGTCCCGTCATCACTGCTGCCCATTCATCGCTGCTGCCCACGGTGTGCTGCCCGTTTCTGCCTGCTGCCTGCAGTCGCCCAACATCATGGACATCCGCACGCGGCCACGCTCCATCTCCTCCATCACCGGTACCAAGGGTGAGCACTTCAGCATCTCTGATGCTCTACCTTTCGGCAATGCAAGTTCTCATAGCGAAGCGCTGCATGCCAAGGGGCGCTGCCCTGGCCGTGGCGGCACAGCACGTGCGGCCGGTGGAACACCCAGCTGCAGGTGTGCAGCTGTGCAGTGAGCGACAGTCCGTCTCCTGTTGTGCGTGCTGTGCTGTGCAGATCTGCAGATGGTGAACATCACGCTGCGTGTGCTGTCCAAGCCGGATGTGGAGCAGCTGCCCAAGATCTTCAGGGTGGGCGCCTGCTTGCATGCATGCTGTGTGGCGGCAAAGCACTGCAGGGTTCAGCACGCGGGGTGACTTGCAGCATGCTTCTGCTAACTTGGGTCGATGGCCCTCTGCTGGCTGCTGGGCTGACGTATCAACTCTGGATTTTCCACCCGCGCAGAACCTGGGCACCGACTGGGATGAGCGCGTGCTGCCGTCCATCGGCAATGAGGTGCGCCCAGAGCTCTGCGAGGAGTTTTGTGGAGCCCGATGTTTGCCGGGGCTGGCCTTTGCGCACATGAAGCAGGCCACTGCTGTCAATTTTGCTCCGGCTGGGAGCTGAGCTGCAGTCTGGTTCCTGGTCTCACACTGTGCTGCGCACCCCAACTCGCATCCACTGCTACAGGTGCTGAAGGCCGTGGTGGCGCAGTACCAGGCGGAGCAGCTGCTCACGCAGCGTGACCAGGTGTCGGCGGCGGTGCGCGACAGCCTGACCAAGCGCGCGCAGGAGTTCAACATCCTGGTGAGCCGCGGTTAAATGGCAGTTGGCTGCATTACACTTGCTGCTGCGGCTGCCGAGGACAGCTGCCAGTGGACTGCTGCTGCCTCAGCAGGCTGCCGCCACAGGGCCAGCTGCTGCACCAAACAAGCCTGGTCCAGCGCTGCTTTGTCGATCCTCGTTTGGCTTGGCGCCTGCTCCCTGCCGCGGCAGGTGGACGATGTGGCTATCACACACCTGTCCTTCGGCACTGAGTTCACCAAGGTAAGCATTTGGTGTTGCCCCAACAACTGATTTAAGGGCAGGTTCAGCATGCCAACCTTGTGGCAGGGTTGGGGCCAATATGCTTAGGTGGGCATCGAGTACGTGCGTGCAGCATTATGGGGCTGCAGCCGCCATGCAGGCAGCGTCTGCAGGCATCCCGGCTTTGTGCTTAGCCTCCGGCTGCATGGCGAGGAGCGTGCTGCCGTCGCAGGCATGCATCAAAACTTTTCCCGCCCCACATGGTTTCTGTGGTGCAGGCGGTTGAGAGCAAGCAGGTGGCGCAGCAGGAGGCAGAGCGCGCGCGGTTTGTTGTGATGAAGGCGGAGCAGGTGCGCTGTGGTCATGCTGCGCTGCGCTGCAGTGGTTGCATACGTTGGCCGCATTTCAAGCGGAGCACGTCATGTGAGGGCGGCGAGACTCAGTGTGCACAGAAAGCCCATTAGCCGCCGGCGACAGTAGCCCCCATTGGCATCCCTCTGTCGCCTCATGTGTCACGCCTGCCCTCTGCTGTCTGCCTCCGGGCCTCGAGCTGCCCATCGACACCCTCTGCTGCTTGTGCTGCTTGTGTGCGACCGCAGGAGCGCAAGGCAGCGGTCATCCGGGCGGAGGGCGAGTCCGAGTCGGCAAAGCTCATCTCCGACGCCACCAAGCAGGTGCGAGAGCAGTCGAAATTTCTGAAATTTCTCGCCCATATTTTGCAGAGGTTGCGCTTCATTTGGCAGGGCATGCGCGAGCTTACGCCAGGCCGGCAAGCCGCCCTGCGCATAAGCTGGGCCGCACCTGCCTGCCTGGCTGGTTCCGTGCTCTGGAGCTGCCTTCACGTGCTTGCTGAGGCCGTCCCGCTCTCGCCGCCTCCCCACCCGCAGGCGGGCAACGGCCTGATTGAGCTGCGCCGCATCGAGGCGGCTCGCGACATTGCCGGCACGCTGTCCAAGTCTCGCAATGTGGTGTACCTGCCTTCGGGCGGCCAGAACATGCTGCTCGGCCTCAACCCCAGCCAGCAGTAGGCTGGAGAGGCATGCCGCTGGACCACAGCGCACGAGGCACGGTGTGTGCGGCACAATCGCCACTCAAGGGCGGTTGTCGCCCGCCTGCCTGCCGCCTGTGGCCCTCCCTGCTCTTAGGAATGCCCTACCGCTTCTGTCCTGTTTTCCGCCAACGAACCCACCCACCGCTGTTGCCCATATGATCCCCTTGCTTCTGCCGCCGCCGGCTGCATTGAGCCGGTAGCGTCTGGGGCGTTCAGTGTTGCACCCACCCAATGTAAGCCGCAGAGGGAGCAGCTGGCGGCATGGCCGCCCAGGGGGATGCTGCGGCAAACGTGGGGTGTTTCTCAGCGTTCGGCAGCGCGGTGCAGCGTGCCGGACAAGGGCAGAGATGCTGCAGCATGCACGCGCACCGCTACTTTCTGCTTTGTAAACCCGGTTGGAGCACTGCACGGCTGCTCCCAGGGGCCTGCCGCGTGCTTGGCCGCTGGCGAGCCTGCCAACTGCCGCGGCGGCTCCCGCAGTCCGCTGGGCTTCTCCCGCGGTACGCAGCGCTAGCATCTCGTCTGGTTTACAGCAGAGGAGCCTGACGGGGGTAAGGAGCTTGTGGCAATGTGCAAGCCGCGGCGGCACGCTCCGCTCCCACCAGAGGCCCATGCCTGCTCCCCCCGCGTGGGGGTTGACGCTGTCATGCTCGCAGGCGCTGCACGCATTGTGGGGGCCCGCCTCCCGGTTGCACCCCGCCCGCCCGTCGCCCCTGTTGCCCCTGCCGCTGGCGGGTACACCGTGTTGCTCGGCTTTCACGCATGCGTCCCTTCAGCTACCCTGCAGGCTCCCACGCATTGCGTTGGATGGCGGGGTCTGACTGTGCAGCGAAGTAGCGGCGCGTGTGAGGCAGCATGAGGCAGCGCTGCCTCGCCCTTGCGGCGGTTGCAGCGGTTATGCTCGCCGCCGCCGTGGGCCCAGTGGTGGCCCAGCAAATGCAAGTGGCGACCCCCCGCAAGGCAGTGAAGCGTGCGTACCGAGGGGTGAGAAGTGCAGCTACTGGGACGGTAATGAGTTGCAGACGGCCGCTGTGCAATGCAGCTGGCATGTGGCAGCAGGCCCAGCGCACCGATTAGGGCGCTTGCGAGCAGGCTGCCGACAGCAGGCTGCCGACCTGACGGTTGCCCACCTGCCCTCCCCTTTTGAAGCCCCTTCCACCACCGCCACTGCGGCGTCCACCATCCCCCCGTCCGCCACCACCACGGCCACCGCCCAGGCCGCCTCTGCCCCCGCCGCATTCACCGCCGCCCCCACAACCCAGTCCTCCTCCCCCGTTGCCTCCTTCCCCTTCCCCTTTGCCGCCCAGCCCGCCTCCTCCAATTCCGCCTTCCCCTTCGCCGCCACCGCGGCCCCCTCCTCCGCTCCCTCCCTCTCTCAGCCCGCCATTGCCATCGCCGCCACCATCACCCGCGCCGCCGCCCCCTCCTTTTCCTTCCCCGCCAAACCCGCCATCACCCCCACGGCCACCACCGCCTCCTAGTCCTCGCCCTCCTAGCCCTCGGCCACCCCCCAGCCCCAGTCCACCTCCTAGTCCGCCGCCGCCGCCGCCATCGCCGCCGCCACCGCCCCGGCCGCCTGCCAATATGCCCTCAAACGCCTACACCTCGCCGCTGTTTGGGGTGTGGGGCGAAAAGTGGGACCCCGCTGGCCGGTTGGCGGACTGGAGCCCCGCTGGATATGGCGGCGGCACTCGTGCCATCCCAGACTACCCGGTCGCGTTCAACGTCAGCACCTATGGTGCTCAGGGCATCCCTGGGATAGGTGCGCATCAGGTGGTGCCACGTGGCAACGGAAGATTTGAGCAATAGCAATTGTGATGCGCTTGCCACGCAGAATGCCCACCTCCTGCAACGGATTCTTGGTTCAGTCCCGGCAGGCTGTAGTGGCTGCCCCTAGCCATCGCTGTGATTGCACACCCTCCTGCTTGCAGACGACTCTGCCGCCTTCCAGCGGGCAATCGACGCTGCCGTGGCGTCAGCTAAACTGACGGGCAAGGGCGTGGCTGTGATCATCCCCCCTGGGACCTATGAAATTCGGCAGATTGTTGAAATCAGCGGCAGCAATGTGGTGCTGCGAGGCTCGGGGGTGAGCGAGGGCAGGCAGCTGGACGGGTGCTAGGTTACTCAAGGGTGGAGCCCTGGCATGCATGGCTTGCCTGCTGCCTTTGCGCCAGGGTTCCAATTGGGGTCTCAACCCTCTCCACACCCCCCATGTCACTTCACTCCACAACCCCTCCTGCTGCCACACAGGTGGGCCGAACCACACTGTACATCCCTGTTGGCCTTAAGGCTGTGTACGGCAACTCGACCACCTGGCCATTTTCCACGGGCTTCATTGGGTGAGACTCATTGGTGGGTCGGCTGCACTGCCTGGTGCTGCGGCCACCCTGGCTGCTGCTTTTGTGCATGGGCTTGTGGCTGTCTGTTCCTTCGTCCACACCTTGACTGCAACCTTGCGGTTGTCAGCTGCGACTGGTACGTCCGATTGCGCGCCCATGCAGAATGGATGGCACCAGCAGGACCTCGACCAGCGCCAAAAAGCTGGCGTGGGTCAACCGCCGGTCGTGGCGAGGCGAGCGCCGCATTTACGTGAGCATGTGCTCGCAGTTGCTCCGCATGCTGCTGGTTGACACTGCTGCATGCCGCATAATGTGACGAGGTTGAACTTCAAGCTGACCGCAGCCCTCGCTTAACTGTTGGTTTGCAGGTGAATGACACGAGCGCGCTTCAGGCCGGCCAGTGGTACAAGCTGGCCATCGCCCAAAACCCCTTCGCTGGCGGCCCAACCGTGGCAGCGGCAGCCAGCACCGGCACTAGCAGCACACTGATCCGCAATCTGACCAACATGTTCAGCAACCCAGTGCTCCAAGCAACAGCCGCCGCTGCGGCGGAGAACAGGTGGCGCATCGTGCCACCCGGCACGCTGGCCGCGGTCGCAGGCACCCCTACCCCTGCTGTCGCAGCTGCGGCTGCAGCTGCGGCGGGTGCCAAGCCGCTTCCCTCGCTGCTGCTCAAGGCAGCAGAGTATGCTCCAGCCCTGCTTTACTCGCACATGCTGGAGGATGGAGCAGTGCAAGTTGCGGCCCGCCCAACTCTGGCCATGGCCGTTGACAACACGATTGATGCTTACCTGTGTGAGTGTTTGTGCCTGGAATTTCTCATGTGGCACTTTTGTGGCGTGTGTGAGGGCTGGACTGCAAGGAGTTTGTTAACTGCATCCCATGCATGCTGCGGCAGCGCTGAGGTTGTGTGGCGACCTGCTCATCCCCCACACTGCTCAATGATGCCTGCAGATGGGGACAACATGGTTGACTCGGGCACCCCCAGCGAAATGTTCGCTGGAAACGACCGGCTGCGGTTCCCGTTCAGGTGTGCCCGCCTGCCTGCCTGCTTTGGGTTGCCCTGCCGTAGTGTGCACTTGCATGTGATGCAGGTATCATGAGGCACGGGTGGGGCTATGTGCACTCACCACCCTGCATCAGCAACTGGTGCCCCCCTGGTTTCAAAGACCTTTGTCGTGGCTGCTACAGCGCACGAGCTGTCCCTCAAATGTGTGCCGCCGCTGGCTCCCCCTGCTCAGGGTTATTGCCAAAGGGCCCAACTACATCGACATTGACCGCCCGCTGCCCATCGAGCTGCGCCCCGCCTGGACGGTGGGCGTGGGGCAGAAGAGCAGGGATCGCTGCTGTTTGCAGCTGAACCAAGATTTTCGCCTGTCCTGCAGGGCAGTGCCCCTGGCTCGCCTGGCCCAGCCAGCACCCTGCCAACCGCGCCTTACGTGTGCCCTGCCTGCAGCCCGTCATCGTACCATTTGCATCCACGGCGACAGAGAGCGGGCTGGAGCACTTCACGGTTCAGTTCAAGTTCGACACATATGACGTGAGCTGGGTCTGTTGTGGGCCTTGTTGTGGGCCTTGCTGGCCACAGCACTATGGGTACACCAGGCTGGACGCACAAGTGTGAGATTTGCTGACGTTCCTGTTTGAGCGCCCTTCTCTGCAACTGTGCAGACTCATCTGGACGACAAGGGCTACAACGCGATGGCCGTGTACGAGTGCAACAACTGCTGGGTTCGGAACGTGAGCTGCTTGCGAGGCCAGCCGACTGAGTGGCCTGCCCGACAAGTGTGGCATGGTGCTGCCTTTGTGCCCAGTGGCATGCACCCTGTGGCGGGCCATCAGGTGGTGGGCTGACCAGCGGTTCCCCCTCCCCGCCACTGTCTCTTCAGATCAACATTATAGATGCAACCAATGGAGTCTTCCTGGTGGGTTGTTGGCCACCCAGCAGGCACCATAGCGGTGGCAGCACAGGCGGTGTTGTGGCTGCCATGCCGTGCTTGATGCTTTGGCGCCAGCACATACACTCGGCGATTCTGACCACTTGGTGCACCCCGCCTCCCTGCTCCGCAGAGCGGCAACGAGTTTGTTACTGTCAGCGACGTCAACATCAACATCACTGCCGCCCGCGGCAGGGGCAGCATGGCGACCCGCGGCGTGCACGGCCACCACGCGGCAATGATGTCGCACGGCGCATGTAAGCCAAAGCATCGGAGGGACTGGAGTGGTCTGCACAGTGCTGGGCTCTTCGTGTGCACCCGTCGCGTGGTTTAGCCAATGCATCTGCCCCCGTGCCGACGTCCTCATGCATCTGACGCCATGCATCATTACCGCCCCTGCCTCCCCGCTGCTGCCCCCGCTGCAGACAACCTGCAGACGAGGCTCTACTTCGGCACTCGCTACTACCACGACCTTTCAGTGGATGCCCTGCTGCACCTGTCTGTTTTCAGCGACATCAGCGGAGCGGACATCAACATTGACAACCACAAGGGAGGTGAGGACGCCTCACCCCTAGCCCTGTCTGCCTTGCCACCTCAACTGGACCACCACAGTATTGCCACTCGCTCAGGCACAACATGAGATGGCCATGCCTCCGTTCTTCTTATATCTTGCCCACCGCAGGCGTGCACAACAACCTGTTCACCAACATCAACACCGGGGCGGGCACGCGGCCGTGGCAGAGCGGCGGCGATGCTGCCCGCGGTGCCGACACGGGTGCGTGATGGTCCAGCAGCGGTGCTGCTGGAGGGGATGTCCATTAGTTGCACTGCACCGGCCGCACCCCGTCACAATCAGCTCAGCACAGCGCTGCCTCTGGTCCCACATGCGCCCAACCCCCCTACACCCCCTACACGCTGCTACAGGCGCCAACTCCACGTGGTGGAACGTCTACGCTCCTGGCAAGCAGCTGGGCCTGCCCATGTATAACAAGACAGTGGACTGCAGCACGGGGCCGCTGCTCAATTGGATCGGGCTGTTTGCCAGCAGGTGGGCACCGTTCCTCACTGAGTCGTTCTGCGCGCGCAGGAGCACTTGACAAGCTGGCTGCGATGCAGCAACCAGGCCTGAGCTCAGTCTCCTGTGACCCACAGCTGCGCGTTTGGGCTGCTGTTGAACAGCCACGCTGAGGGCTCCCAATACAAGCCACCCTTGCTCACGATTGGTTCTCCAACCCCTCACCTGCTGCTCTTCCCGCCGTAGCGTGACAAACACCACGTGCGCCGCCACGCTCTGGACTGTGGACAACATTGGGGCGGGCAAGTCGCTCCATCCCCCAGACCTGTTCAAAGCAATGCGCACCTTTTGGTACCTGCTTTCCAGCTAACTGGCTGTGGTCCCAGCACAGCAATGTCACCACGGTGTGGCATCAGCAATCACACTGCGCCGTCCCAGTGTCCCTCTTCCAGCCGCGGTCAGCTGCGGCCAGCTTGCTTCCCTTCACCACCGCACCAATCAAAAAAACCATGGCGTGTGCCGACAAATACATCGCCCTTTCTTCATCACCAGCACAAAATGCCACCCATATTTCACTTCCCCATTCATGCGAGGTTGTTCATTGCTACATGTTCCTTGCTGCAGACCCTACATTTCGATTTGGCATGCTGCCCACTGCTCCATCTGTGACCCGATTCATGCGACTCAAGTCCTACCGCCTCCATTCTTTGCATATCACTCCCGTGCATCTGCGTTCAAGGCACTCAGCCTGCAGCGACTGTCCTTCCTGATGCACTCAGTGCTGCCGAGTGTGAACGAAGATTTGAATCTCGACAAAATGCCTGCCCACGTGGGACAGCGCACTTTCTGCGGGTTTGTCAGAGGCGGTCTGGCCTGCACAGTGACCACTAGTGGTGAACTGATGCCTCATCAGTCCGAATAAGTGCAGCTTGCCATTGGATGTGCCCTGCGGAGTGCCCATCGGCATCGACATGCACAAAAAAATTGTGCATGCCCGCTGGCAGCTGCCCCAGCAGCTGGGCCTGAACAAACCGTCACGGTCGTGCATCCGGCCCGACAAGGCACTGCATCGGATCGCCGCAGGGTCAAACCGCGCCCCCGAGGGTGTTTGGCAGCCCGCGGCAAGAAGGTGTTCAGAGCCACCCCCGTGAGCGCCCGCCTTCTGCGCCCTGCGCACGCCAGCTGGACTAACAGCGGCTCAATAGCTGCTAGATCGCTGCGTGGACACGCCCCGCGGCCAGTGGCGTGCTCGAGTCGGGCGCCCCCTCCCTCCTGGCCCTCTGGCCCGACGACGGTGAGTGCCGCAGGATGCGGGTGTTCAATGCAAGCCAGGTCGCCGCCTACCGCCTTATGTGGCCTATGACCCCTGCCGCCGCCGCCGCCGTCACCCGCCGCCTGCCTTGTGTTCGGCTGGGGAGTCATTCGCATCTGGCGGCTCGTCAGACTGCTTTATCTGCAGCTTGTTCCCCTAGGTATACACCACTCCAGCACATGCTTCCCACATGTCGATCCACTCAACGAGCTGGCCCTCAATTCGGCCCCCACTCATGATCCAACCATGCAGGCGCTTCAAACGAACGGGCGCACGGCACCATGCGGCAGCGCAGTGTGCTGGCCGTAGCGGCAGCGGTCTGCTGCTGCCTGCTGGCTGCGGTGGATCTGGCAGCGGCACAGCAGGTGGCTGCGCCACGCAGGCTGGCCAGGCGGCCGTTGCGGCAGCTGGTGAGCGCGCAATTTTGAATGGAGCCGGTTGTGTGCCGCTGCAAGGGGAGCCAGCTACCTACGGCCTGCCCACGTACATGGGCAGACAAGCTTGTTGCCTGGCTGCCACTTGCCTGTTGCCGGACAACACCTTGCATGTGGCAGCGTGCCACCCAGGCTGCTCATCACCTGACGAGCATGGCACAATTTTCCTCTCACTGCTGCAGTCTGGGCTACAGGCCTCCCCGCCGCCCAGCCCGCGGCCCCCCAGCCCGCGGCCCCCGCCGCCGCTGCCGCGGCCTCCTAGCCCGCGGCCTCCCAGCCCTAGGCCGCCGCCACCAAGCCCTAGGCCGCCCAGTCCTAGACCTCCCCCAAGCCCTCGACCGCCCAGCCCTAGGCCGCACCCCAGCCCCAGGTGCCCTGCTAGCGTTGCTCAGCAGCAACGGATTTGAAGCTGTCTACCGTGTTGTGCTTATCCCAGCTGCGGTGCAGCATTACCTGCATCCAGGAACCTGCAAAAAGGCAGCCTGTGCCCACCGGTGGCTCAGCCCACAGCCTGCTGCCTGGCACACTGCCTTAGAGAATTGACACGTGTGGCCCTGCCTGCTGATTGTTTGCAGGCCGCCCTCGCCGCGTCCGCCGCCTCCCAGCCCGCGGTAAGCTGCGCAATAGTGTCGCCTGCTGATCTGCATCTGCACAGATGAGCATTGTGAAGAAATTGAAGTGCAGAATAGCTGCGATGTGGCAGGTTTGAAAGCGTGCACATTGGCTGTGCACCTGGCACGGGTGCTCACCTTCCCCCGGTTCCCAACGGTCCGCCATGCGCAGGCCTCCGCCGCCTCGTCCTCCCTCCCCTTCACCGCCGCCGCCTCCTCCTCGGCCGCCCCCGCCGCCGCCGCGGTCCCCGGTTCAGTTGCCATCCAATGCCTACACCTCACCGCTGTTTGGGGTGTGGGGCGAGAAGTGGGACCCGGCCGGTCGGTTGGCCGACTGGAGCCCTGCTGGATACGGTGGCGGCACTCGTGCGATTCCCGACTACCCAGTTGGATTTAACGTCCGCGACTATGGCGCCCAGGGTCTGGCAGGCATTGGTGAGTGTCTGCAGATGTGGAGGAAACACCATGGATGCTGCGTTTCAGTGGCAATGACGGGCATAAGCTTGGAGCCTCAGCCGGACAGCGCTGTCAACATGTCAAACCGTGCTCAACAGCATTGCCCATCGCTTGTCATGGGTCAGCTGCAGCTCTTAACGCCATGCTGCATGCCCTGCCGCTTGCAGACGACTCTGCCGCCTTTCAGCGTGCAATCGACGCTGCCGTGGCGTCAGCTAAGCAAACCGACAAGGGCG
>VFQQ010003315.1_pt1 | contig 15941 bp, 10 predicted proteins | sample 3512341 | NCBI WGS metagenome assembly VFQQ01 (sample SAMN10412373, study PRJNA504923) | tailings metagenome | isolation source: Relicate 2 Philex TSF1 revegetated site | place: Philippines: Tuba, Benguet | collected 2017-08-29 | reverse complement strand
AAAATCCTTAGGGCTTTTTATTACTTCAACTGATAATATCTTAATCAATTGAACTTTAGTCACAGGTAAGTAAAGTTGTGCTTGACCTGCGAGGCAGGGCTTAGGTCGGCTCAGTATGTTTCTCTATCTGTTTTAAGTGGATTGTGTTATTAAAAATCCATGTACAAAAAGTATTTTGAGTGTCTTAGAAAAAAATGTTATTTATCCAGTAAAATATCCATATATAATTGTACTTAAACATTCTAAGAGACTCTTTTTGTCCATTTTTGTGGGTGTTGGTTCTTGGTTTTATTCTATAAATATATAGATTTATGCAGTGTTTTTATTAAAAAAATTAAATTTTTTATTTGGTATTATCGAAATGTGTTTCTAACATTGCAGCATCAAACAATACTTGTCCAACCGAAGATATAGTTTTATATTTTGGAATAGACAAAATCATCCATTAGCTGTTTCGTTTGTAAACCACCTACAAAAAGACAGATTCAGAAATAGTCATTAATGTACTTAAGTGCCGATGCGAAAATAGACTTTCCAAGTTTTATATTTATAAGTTTGATAATCAGTAGTTTTATAAACTTGCCGCGGCGGCGGACCGCAAAGTCTCACCTAATTCTGCGTAAGTACTTACTATAGGGAAAAAACATGAATACCTATTCTGATTCAATGCAGTTTGACCAAGGTCAAATAATGGTAGGTGGGATAATTCTTCACCCCCGGAGCTTAGTTTGTCTTAAATAATAAGTCACACAATCGCTCTAAGACTTATCTCCTCTTTAACTATAAAAACTAGACGATACACGTGGTTTTAAAATTGTTTTATTTAATACACTTTAACTATAGGATTAATTGTGAACTATGACAAATCAAAACTGACACTTCATCAACAATTTCAAATTCATAACCAGTGCTAAAGTTACAGCATCATTTTTGGGGCATGGCCTCACCAACCTAATTGATTAAAAAATCAGAAAAAACAGAAAGTTACTATGAACATTAAAATGCTACCCGTTCTAATTCTTTTAGTGGCAAGTGCAAGCTTCTCAGCAATAGCACAATCAAAAGCCATTTCTGGAACTATTCGTGATAAAGAAACAGGCGAACCGTTGCCAGGAGTCTCTGTCATCATTAAAGGTACCAACAATGGAACCATCTCTGACCAAGAGGGGAATTTTAAGTTGAATGCTCCCGACAAATCTCTTCTTATTTTTTCTTTTATTGGATATAGTATTATTGAAAAAGCCGTCGAAAATCAATCTACTTTTTCTATAGGTCTAACTTCAGACATTAAACAGCTGAGTGAAGTACGCGTGGTAGGCTATGGTACTCAAACCAAAGCAGAGTTTACGGGTTCGGCGGTGCGAGTCACGGGAGAAATCGTAAAAGAGCAACCCGTACAAAGTTTTGATCAAGCTTTACAAGGAAGAGCCGCAGGAGTAAATATCGCCCAACCCAACGGTGTCCTCAACAATCCCCCGGTGATTCGAATCCGTGGCGTCAATTCTATTTCGCTTAGTTCGTATCCATTGGTGGTGGTGGATGGTATCCCTATCAACACTGGAAACGTATCGACAAGTACAGCCGTCCCCAACAACCCATTGGGTGACATCAACCCTGCCGATATTGAGTCAATTGATGTGTTGAAAGATGCTGCTTCGACTTCAATCTATGGTTCAAGAGCTGCCGCAGGAGTACTTTTAATCACTACAAAAAGAGGAAAATCAGGTAAACCACGCATTACTTACGAAACTTGGGCGGGAGTCTCTAATGTAGTAAGACTGCCTGAATTGCTGAATGCAGAACAATTCATTGCTATAAAAAATGAAGCAGTACTCAACGCTAAAATACTGGGCGGAAATGCCAACAATGACAAAGTGGCGTCAGCTTTGTTTTTTCCAAACTATGATGAAAACCAAACCCCAATCAATACTCGTTGGTACGATTATATCTATCGCACGGGTTCTTCCCAAAATCATAATTTGAGTATTTCTGGCGGTACCCCTTCTACTTCTTATTATTTCTCGGCCAATTTTACCAAACAAAATGGTTTTTTGGTCGCCAACGAATTCAGTCGAAAGGCAGTTCGATTCAATCTAGATCAAGAAATAACAGACTGGCTCAAACTTAAAGGGAGTGTTTCCTACAATGCGAGTTTTAACCAATCTCCTTACGCAGGCTCTTTACCCAATTCCAACTTTTTTTTAGTAGGTGCAGCCCGCTTGGCGATTGCTCTTCCACCAAACGTTGCGGCTTTCAATCCAGACGGTTCTTACAATATCAATCCTGCCGCCCTCAATACGATTGGTATGGGAAACAACCAAGTGGTAAGTAACTGGGGAAACCCCGTCGCATTGCTGCGTGAAAACCGCTACACCTCTGAAAATGACCGAATTATTGGGAGTTTTTCGGCGGTAGCTAGGTTATTAAAAAACCTGAATTTCACAAGTTCGTACTCAATTGATCGCCTCAGAACCGACAACGTGAGTTTTGATAGTGCTATTCAAGGAAATGGATTTTCGAGCCGAGGCAATGCTACCAATACAACTGGACTTCGTGACAACTGGAACTGGACCAATACTTTATCATACAATACCAATATCAGTGAAAAACATTCGGTGTCGGCTTTGCTGGGGTATGACTTACAAAAATTCAATACTACGGCTTGGGGAGCCTCGCGTACCCAAACTTCAGATCCTTTTTTTGATAACTATCAAGGAAACTGGGGGGCCATATCCGCCACTGGAAACGAAATCAGCGAACGAGCCTTTTTATCTTATTTCTCACGTTTAAGCTACGACTTTGATAAGAAGTATTTTGTGACCTTCAATTTTAGACGTGATGGCAACTCCGCACTAGGCTCTGGTCGTAAATATGGCAACTTCGGGGGGGTATCGGCAGGCTGGGCTGTCTCCGAAGAAGCATTTTACAAAGGTTCTCCTCTTTCGGCGGTGCTAAGCAATCTCAAACTTCGCGCTAGCTGGGGACGCGTCGGTAATGGAAACTTAAATGATGCCTTTAGTTCACTCGAACTCTATAGTGGCTCACTCTACGGAAATGCTGCTACATGGGCTATCTCTCAAGCTGGCAACCCTAACTTAGGCTGGGAAACAAGCAACCAAACCAATATTGGGGCTGATTTGGGTTTTTGGAATGACCGTATCCAAGTAGAACTCACTTACTTCAACAACGATGTGGACGGGCTTATTTTGAGTGCGCCTCAAGCTGTTTCAAAAGGAATACCCGGCAACTCAATCCTTGGCAATGTAGGTTCTATGTACAACCGTGGGATAGAATTGGGTATCACGGGAAATGTACTTCGAAAAGGGGATTTTTCTTGGAATACATCCCTCAATTTCACCAAGATAGCCAATAAGGTAACAGCCCTAGCCGACGGCAATACCGATATAGTCGGAACCACTCACGTATCCTATGAGACCACCAACATCACAAGGGTTGGATACTCAGTGGGTAGCCTGTACGGTGCCAAAACAGCCGGAGTTAATCCTGACAATGGTCAACGGATTTTTATCAATGCTAAAGGTGAAAAAGTGCAGTACAGCCAAGTGGTACTGCCAGGACAAAGCCAATGGACTTACCTTGATGGCACAAAAGCAGCGGCCATTACTGGGGCAGATTATTATCTTATCGGAAATGCCCTGCCTACTTGGTATGGTGGTTTTAGCAACACATTTAAGTATAAAAGCTTTGATTTCGGAATCCATTTTTCTTTCTCGGGTGGCAATTTAATAATGAACGGGACACGTGCAACTCTGCTAGATCAACGTGCCTACAACAACTCTACGGAGATTTTGAACCGCTGGCAAAAACCAGGTGACATCACTGATATTCCGCGATTGGTGTATAATGATCAATTGTCGAGTGGCTCTTCTTTCCCTGTTTCTACCAATGCCGAAAAAGCTGATTTTTTACGCTTACAAAATGCGTCAGTGGGTTATCGAATCCCCGCCAATCCATTGTTTACCAAAATCGGACTTAGTGCCGTTCGGGTGTATGCGCAAGGCTCCAACCTTTTCTTACTCACTCCCTACACCGGTACTGATCCCGAATCATCCGTCAATGGCAACTCCAATACCACCCCAGGGGTAGAGAAAAACTCAGTTGGGCAAGCTCGTACATTTACTGTTGGTCTAAATGTAAGCTTCTAAAAAACAGAAAGTTATCGGAATATTTCACCAAGACATTATCAATTATGAAAATAGTACATACACATTCTATTGCTCGTCGTCTTAGCTTTATTTTTTCATTAGCTTTGATGCTTAGTGTTTCAAGCTGCAACGACCAAGATTTGTTAAACCCTGCTCCCCAAACTTCCATTAGCGGGGCCAATGCTTTCGATACACCAGAGCGCATCTTAGGATTGGTAAACGGGATTTATAAATCTGTCAAAAGTGGGAATTTTTATGGTGGCAACTATTATATCTACACCGAAGCCAGAGGAGAAGAATTCATTAACCGTACTAGCAATACTTTTACAGCATTTGAGGCCTGGAACCAAACCCTAAATTCAGGTTCCAACTTTGTAGCTGGATTTTGGTCAGCTGCCTATACGGCCATCAACAACTCCAATATTCTTATCAAAGGATTGACAGACAACCCCACCAAGGTAAGTGCTACCCTGACCAAACAGTACATCGCTGAGGCAAAGTTTTTGAGAGCGTTGAGGTATTTTAGTTTGGTGACTTTGTATGCACGTCCTTACAACGAAAACAAAGGAGCTTCGGCGGGGCTACCATTGCGGTTGCAGGCCGAAACCAGTACCACCAACAACGACCTCAAGCGCAGTACGGTAGCGGAAGTATATGCCCAAATCATCAAAGACCTAGACGAGGCTGAAGCCGACCTGCCACTCAATTATTCTACGGCATTGCTTAATACTACCCGTGCTCACCGCAATACTGCTATTGCCCTCAAAACACGGGTGTATCTCAACAGCGGCAACTACGCCAAAGTAATCGAGGAAGCTAAAAAAATCGTCTCGACGGCAGCACCGTTCAGCGCTTCTACGGGAGTAGCTCATAAGCTTCAAAACATTATCGAAATCTTTACAACCAACTATACCAGTACAGAATCTATCTTATCTGTACCCATGACCGAGCTGGATAATATTGGTGGTCAATCTTCTTTTCCGTATGTTTTTAATGCCAATTCAGAATACAACCTCAATCCTACGGGAATTTGGGGTGATACCGAATGGAAATCAACAGACTTAAGGCGCACTTTTGCTCGTACCGCTTCTGGGGTTCAATTCATAACCAAATACAGTAAGCCTTCGCCATTTTTGGATTATCTCCCCATTATTCGCTATTCAGAAGTATTGCTCAATTATGCCGAAGCAGCGGCACGCACGGGTGATACCGCCAAAGCGATTGAATTGCTAAAAGCCGTTCGAAATCGTTCAGATGTTGGATATGTATTTCCAGAAAATGCCATTGCTTCTCAAACGCCTCTGGTTAGCACAATTCTCAAAGAAAGGCGTATTGAGTTACTAGGTGAAGGTTTTCGTTCAAACGACCTTCTGCGCAACTTGCTACCACTCCCCTCCAAATCAAGCAGCGCACTGAGCGCACCTGAAGTAAGACCTTCTGATGTGAATTACACCTTTCCACTGCCCAACACTGAGATTGTGACCAACAAAAAACTTTTGGATTAATCATATCAAATGAGTCAGTTGTGAAATTTTAGGAAGCGACACAACTGGCTCATTTATACCACTATCACTCTATGATTTTTCGCATTTTAATCTTTTGTTTAGTGTCTTTGGTGACAGCGGCCCAACGGGTCAGGCAAACAGAACCAAGTCAGCATTCTCATCAACACGAGGCTCACGACGGTGCTAGTCATGATAATCATGACCACCTAAATCATATTCAAGATTACCGCAAAGAAACCATTTTTGTCCACAATTTACCCGCACCCCAATTGTTGGCAGGAATAGGGACTACCCATTTTTCGATCACAACACAATCCCCCAAAACACAAACCTTTTTCAATCAAGGTATTCAGCTACTGCATTGTTTTTGGGACTTTGAAGCATATCGAGCCTTCAAAGAAGCTATTTTTCATGACTCTACCGCAATCATGCCTTATTATGGGCTTTACAGTGCCATTGGGGCTATTGAGGGAGATGAGTTTAAGGATGACCAAAAACTAGCCCTTCGCAAACTTAAAGCCCTCAAAGACAAGGCAACCGAACGTGAAAGACTGTATGCAGAAGCCATTCTGGTAAGAGATTCGGACGCCAATGGTGGCAAAGCTGCCTATCAGAAAAAACTGGAACTTATTGTCCACAAATACCCGCAGGATATTGATGCAAAATTGTTTTTGGCATTGAGTAAAATGGGCGGCTACGATGCAAAACTCAACCCCCGCGAAGGACAAATATATTCGGAATATTTACTGAAAGATATCTTACACGAGTATCCTAGCAACGCCGCAGCGCATCATTATTGGATACACTTAAAAGAAAATTGCTGCCCTGAGCAAGCCCTTGAAAGTTGTGAAATACTACCCAAACTCTGCCCTAATTCTGGTCACATGGTGCATATGCCGGGGCATGTTTACTACAAATTAGGCGAATACCAAAAAGCCCATGATGCTTTTGCGGCAGCCGTAAAAGTAGACTCTATCTACATGGCACAACAAAAAATCCCTGAAGTAGACGCCTGGAATTATATCCATAATATCAATTATCTACTCTCCAACTGTGCCGAAAACGGTCGTTACAAAACCGCCCTTTATTATGCAGAGAAGCTTCACAATATGCCTGCTTCCAAAGAACGAAAACGCAAATACGAAGGGCGATTCTTCTACCAAGGAGTGATTGCTCCCGCCAAAATGGAGCTTTGTTTTGGTTTTTATGACCGAGCAGCCAATCGATTAGCGGCAATCAAATTAGATAATGATAGCCTTTTTACGCCCAAAGCTATCGCCTACAAGGAAGCATTATTTCTATTTGCTTCTGGCATGGATGCGGTCAAAAAAGGCCGTACTAACGAAGCTAAGGGATTTGTAAACGCGCTAGATGCTTTGCTCTGGCGAAATAGTAACCAAGAGTCAAACAAAGGTATCATCTCAACTCGCCACCTCAACGAGCTTAATGTAGCTTCTCTTGAACTGCAAGGGGTTATTAAAAGTGCCGAAAATAAGTACATTGAAGCAATCCAACTCCTCGAAAAAGCCAAAAACAATGAAGATGAGCTTGGGTATAGCGAACCTCCTTCTTATGCTCGTCCTGTATTGATTAGTTTGGGTGAAGCTCATCTCAAAGCGGGGAAATTTGACCAAGCCCAAAAAGCTTATGAAAAACTTTTAGAACGTCATCCTCATACCGCGAATGGCTATTGGGGACTATATAAAGTTTATAAACAAAGAGGTGATATCCTGAAAGCCAAGGAATATGCCAAGCTCCTCGAAGACATCACCAAGTTTAGCAACAAAGAACTTTTTCCGTTGTAATACACTAACTATCAATTCATTATAATCAAAAATGCATTTTCAACTAAAACTATCTTCATTATGAAAAAGTACACAACATACGTAGGCGTAATCTTTTTTTCGGCTTTCTTGCTCGCTTTCACCTTCGAAACATCCTACGAAACTGAAATCAAATCTTGGCATCAAAAACGCATCGATGATCTCAAAAAAGAAGAAGGTTGGCTTAATCTTGCGGGACTATTTTGGTTGCAGGAAGGAGAAAATACCATTGGCGGAGACGAAAAAAACAGCATTGTATTTCCCAAAGAACATAGCGATGCATTCATCGGGAAAATCTTTTTGAAAAATGGGACGGTAACTTTTGAAGCTGCACCAAGCGCTTCTGTGGCGTTGACCGACCAACCCATCAGCAAGGCGGAGATTTTCCCCTACCAAGGTAAGCCTACTGTACTCAAAAACAAGACATTGCGTTGGTTTATTATTCAGCGCGGCGACAAATATGCCATTCGCCTCCGCGATTTGGAAGGACCTTATTTGAAAGCTTTTAAAGGAATTGAAACTTATCCTATCAGCCAAGAATGGCGCGTGAAGGCTAAGTTTATACCCACAGTAGGCAAAAAGCTCTCCATCATCGACATCACAGGCCGTTCTTATGAGCAAGATTCTCCCGGTAAATTTGTATTTAGCATCAATGGCAAAGAGTATAGTTTAGAAGCTGTTGGCTCAAAAGAGCGTCCACATTTTGTGTTTGGAGACCTTACCAACCGACACGGTTCTTATGGCGGAGGGCGTTTTCTTGATGCTCCTGCTCCCGATGCTGAAGGATACACCTACATTGATTTCAATAAGGCTTACAATCCTCCTTGTGCTTTTACACCTTATGCCACTTGTCCACTTCCAACCAAAGAAAATAAACTAGCATTGGCTGTTACAGCTGGCGAAAAATACCACGGAGATCACTAAAAAAGTTTACAGTTTTTTCATAAAAATCCCGGCATCAATGATGTCGGGATTTCGATTTTATTCAACCCACCAATATACGTCAGTATACAGTTTCCTTACAATAATGAGCCTCAGGCATGAACCATCGATTTGGTTGCTATCTGTCGGTCATTTTGGTATATATTTTTAAGACTTTGAAGTATATAATCTACATCAGCAGGAGTATTGTACTTACTAAATGAAAACCTTACATTTTCTAGCTCAAGATTACTCTGAAGGGCTGTCAACACGTGAGAATGTGAAGTATGTAAATTTGAGCAGGCACTTCCTCCTGATACCGCCACTCCGTACAGATTCAATTGACTAACCAACGACTCAGAGGAGTTTAGATTAGGAAATGCAACGTTAAGAATAGTATACAAACTTTTGTCGATGGAGCTACTCTCTCCATTATACTTGATATCCCCCATAACGGTACTAGGTAAACGAGCTATCAAGCGGTTTTTTACAAATGCAATATGTTTTTGGTTGATTCTCAAATCTCTATACGAAATTTCTAGTGCTTTGGCCATACCAACAATACTAGCAGTGTTTTCGGTGCCAGGACGAATCCCGCTTTCTTGGGCTCCTCCAAAAGTCAATGCTTTAAATCCTCGTGGATTACGAATATAAGCAAATCCCACACCTTTAGGGCCATGAAATTTGTGGGCTGACCCAACCACAAAATCCACCGGAATCTTTTGTAAATCAATGGGTAACTTGCCGATTGTTTGGGTAGTGTCAGCTAAAAAAAGGGCTTTAAAAGCCTGACTCAACGCTCCGACATGGATAAGGTCATTTAGATTTCCTATTTCATTGTTGCCATGAGCCAAACTAACTAAGCTTTTTAATGGCAATCGCAATAATCGCTCAAGATGATTAAAATCTATGTTGCCTTTTTCATCTATATTTACCAGACTTAGGGTTATCTTCTTGTTTTTTGCCAATTGATTCAAGGGTTCCAATACCGCCTTATGTTCGATAGGGCTCGTAATGACATGCTGAACTCCGAATGTTTCTATTGCCCCCGAAATAATGATGTTAAGTGCTTCGGTAGCACCCGAAGTGAAAAACGTCTGCCCAGGGGTCACGTTCAGATGATTGGCGACTGTTTCGCGGGCTTTATAAATCGCCTCTCGGACACTCTGTCCATAAAAATGCGTAGATGAGGGGTTGCCATAATAACGCGTTAAATAAGGCATCATCGTCTCCAACACATCCCGGTCAAGGGCAGTAGTGGCAGCATTGTCGCAGTATACATTCATGAGCTGTTCGTATTTTTAGTCGTTAACTATCAAAATACTTATCTGATATTTTTTTGTTAACGACATCCTGAATGATGGAATAATAGCCAATAGTGATAACGTTAGGCAATTTTGATATGAGCCTGACGCCCTTCGAAAGGGTTTATTTTTTTTAAGGGAGTGTTTAATGGATTTTCAAAAAAATCCTCTCCAAGTTCTATATATTCCGAACTCTGGACTTGCTCAAGCCATTGCCTATGTTTTTGCTCCAGGTAATTTTTTAGTGTTTTGGTAGCCTCTTCTAAGCTTACAAAATGATGCAGTTTTACGGACGACTGTATAAGCAAGCCCCCCTCTCCTTCATGAAGAAACAACCATCCATTTCTATCTAAATCAAAGACTTGCGGGTAGAATTTTTCTGTATTGTTGTTTAGCGTTTCCTTAAAAATTCGGAATTTTGTTTTTTCTTTGCTCATGGTCTTTTTTGTTTAAATAGCTCATATTATTTTATTAACTATAGATTATATATAGTATTGAATCAAAAAAGTACCGTCAAGCTAGAAGCCTGACGGTATCTTATCCATCACTTTCCAGTTTTGGCAGCTTCATGTGCCGCATTAGCTACCAAATTGACATCTAACCGAAAATCGTTCTCAATGGCCTTATCGCCAAGGTTTTCAAAGAAATTAGAAGACCTAAATTTTATATTGTATTTAGTCCGATCCACCGCAATATTAGCTTGAGCAGTCAGGCGTCCTTTATCTGCTCGTACTAGAGCCGGAAACTTTACCTCATTAGTTATTCCTTTGATAGTCAGCTTACCCACGATTTCGTAGTTATCGCCTCCTTTAGGAGTCACCGACGAAATGACAAAATTTGCTTTAGGGAATTTATCAACCGCAAAAAAATCATCATTCTTCAAGTGATCAACCAATTTGGCATTGTACGAAGCATCGGTTATGTCTGTAACAGTCAGTGCCTTAACGTCAATGTCAAAACTTCCGCCTTTTAGCTTATTATCTGCCCATATCAAAGCTCCATTACTAATGGGGACCGTTCCGGTGTGCTCGCCAGTTACTTTTTTTCCAACCCATACCACTTTACTTTTTTGGGTATCTACTTTAAATGAACTCTCTCCTTTAGGAGAAGCTACCATTGCCAAACTTGCACCAGCAAGAATGACGACTGCAAAAAATGAGGCTTTTTTCATGGTTAAAAATATTTTAAGATACAAAAACTATGTAATAAATGTACTTTTAGGTACTAGGACATTAACTGATGCAACGATTCCCTTAAAATGAGTACAACGTACAAGTTTTACCCCTACAAATGGGTGATAATCATCAAAAAGACAAAATTATAACAACGATTTTTTTAGATTTATCATAATCATTAGGTATGAGCACCTTACGGGTGGTTTGTAGGTTGCTGGAAGTTCATAGAGCCTAATCTCTCCCTTCACTCTTCATAAATCTATTGTTGGGTTGGCAGGTAGTGGTGGTTAATACCAGCAAACAATTTTAGTCAGTACTCTTTTTTGTCTACTGACTTAATTCCATTGCAAAGATTTCATTAAAATCTCGAATGTTCCAAATTTTTTTACTTTTTTTTTAACAAAATTTTTATTCTTTCTTTTTTCAAGCTAGTCACTTGAGAATCTGCAAAAGAAACTATTCAGCAAATTGAAGACCACGAAAATAAAAAAAAGAAAAATTTGTTTGAATATAGAATAAATAGATTAAGTTTGCGCCTCGTATTGTTCTCACAAATAAATATTTGTTTTAATTTTAGTATATATAATCAATGTACTATATATTTTAAATAACTTTTCAATCAATGTCTGAATTAAACAAAAAACAAACTGCCCTTGGGGATGTCGCAGCTAGACAATTAGCAATTGCAACCCGCACAGTTCCTCAGATGTCGACCATCACTCCACGTTGGTTGACTCACCTGCTCAATTGGATACCTGTTGAGTCAGGCGTGTATCGGCTCAATAAAGTCAAAGATGCGAGTAGTGTTGAAGTAGATTGCTCAAGTCGCGACGAAAGGCCGCTGCCTCAAACCTTTGTGGACTACATCGAAAACCCAAGAGAATACAACCTAAGTGCCGTCAATACGGTATTGGATGTACATACAAGGGTATCTGACTTGTATAGCAAGCCCTACAATCAAATCAGTGAACAGCTACGTCTGACAATTGAAACAATCAAAGAGCGTCAAGAAAGTGAGTTAATCAACAATAAAGAATATGGCCTTCTACACAGTATCGCACCCACTCAACGCATCAAAACCCGTACTGGAGCTCCTACTCCCGATGACTTAGATGAGCTAATTACGAAGGTATGGAAAGAGCCGGGGTTTTTCTTGCTACATCCGTTGGCTATTGCGGCATTTGGCCGTGAATGTACCCGTCGAGGTGTACCTCCGCCAACTATCTCTTTGTTTGGATCGCAGTTTATTACATGGCGTGGGCTACCTCTTATTCCCTCAGATAAGGTTCCTATTGAGAATGGAAAGACTAAAATTTTACTACTTCGCACCGGCGAAAGCCGCCAAGGAGTAGTAGGTCTCTATCAGCCAGGGCTTCCAGGGGAGCAATCACCTGGACTATCGGTTAGGTTTATGGGTATTAATGAGAAAGCGATTGCTTCTTACTTAATTTCATTGTATTGCTCGTTGGCTGTATTAGTGGACGATGCCATTGCGGTACTAGATGACGTCGAAATCGGAAAATATCATGAGTATAAATATTGATTCTTTTGATTTATCAAAGGGCAATGATTTTGCTCTAGATGGGCTAACGGGTACACTCGAACAACTAGCAAATGATTTTTTCAAAACCCTTCCCGGGACTTTGTACCACGTAGGTCATGCTCCAACAAACGCCTCATCTCAAAATTATGAACAAGTTGTAAATCAAGTTGCTCCTTTCAACATTGGAGACCCACAAACTAGTCTGCCCGACCCTCATTTTGCAGGAGGGCAAATCCCTAAGTCGGTGGCCGGGAGTGGTGTTTCGCCTTCGGCGCTTCAGGCAGGAAGAGCCTTTGACATAGGGCAAAATCAACCAACTCTTCCCGACCCACAGTTTGCAGGGCAGGGTAGAGTGCCTCAGTCGGTAGCAGGAAGTGGTATCTCTCCTTCGGCAATACACCAAGGCAACGCCGTAGACTTAAATAATCCACAAACTAGTCTCCCTGACCCTCATTTTGCAGGCTCAGGGAGGGTCCCTCAATCAGTAGCAGGGAGTGGTATTTCGCCTTCTATTGTGCAGAAAAATAACCCAAATGAAGCATTGCCTTTCGCCAATGATTATTCGTATGAACACGATTTAAAGCAGGCCTTGGCTTCCATAAGTGTATTTTCTAATCAACCTCAGTTGCCCGTTGTTCCCGCAGCTCAATCTTCTTTTTACTTCTTAACAGAAGCAGCTTCGTTGCCTGTTGCCGAAAGAAAACCTAATCAGGAAAAGATAGTAACAAGTCCTCCTTTTGATGTCAATTTAATCAAAAGAGATTTCCCTATTTTACAAGAGCGTGTCAACGGTAGGCCGTTGGTATGGCTAGACAATGCCGCTACTACCCAAAAACCCAAACAGGTAATAGAACGCATCAGCTACTTTTACCAACACGAAAACTCCAATATTCACAGAGCTGCCCACGAATTGGCCGCTCGGGCTACCGATGCTTACGAAGAAGCAAGAGAAACAGTTCGGAAGTTTTTGAATGCAGGTTCTACCAACGAAATCATTTTTGTAAGGGGAGCCACAGAAGCTATCAACTTAGTGGCTAAAAGCTGGGGAGAACAAAACCTACAATCGGGCGATGAAATAATCGTCAGTCATCTTGAGCACCACGCAAATATCGTTCCTTGGCAGCAACTTGCGGCCAAAAAGAACTTAAAACTACGAGTAATCCCAGTGGATGATGATGGACAAATTTTGCTTGAGGAATACACTAAGCTGTTGAATTCTAAAACCAAACTTGTCTCATTTACTCAAGTTTCTAATGCTCTAGGAACTGTGACTCCCGCTAAACAAATCGTCGAGTTGGCTCATCAGGCGGGTGCGAAAGTACTAGTAGATGGCGCTCAGTCGGTTTCTCATATGCGGGTTGATGTACGTTTTCTTAATGCAGACTGGTTTGTTTTTTCAGGACATAAAGTCTTCGGTCCCACAGGCATAGGAGTGCTTTATGGAAAAGAAGAGTTGCTGAATCAAACAGCCCCTTGGCAAGGAGGAGGCAACATGATTAAGGATGTGACATTTGAGCATACCCAATATCACAATGCACCTTCACGCTTTGAAGCGGGTACAGGCAATATCGCCGACGCCGTGGGACTAGGGGCGGCCTTAGACTATGTCTCAAAAATTGGCATTGATTTTATCAATCAATATGAGCATTATCTTCTGGTATATGCCACCAAACTCCTCAAGGAAGTGTCAGGTATCCGATTGGTAGGTACTGCTCACGATAAAGCCAGCGTACTGTCATTTACTTTGGCTGGTTATACCAACGATGAAGTCGGTCAAGCGCTTAATAAAGAAGGTATTGCGGTACGGACAGGCCACCACTGTGCACAGCCTATTTTAAGGCGTTTTGGGCTTGAAAGTACCGTGCGGCCGTCCTTGGCATTTTATAATACTTGTGCAGACATAGATTTATTGGTTTCTACCTTACATCGTTTGCAGCATTACAGCAAAAAAAAATAAAATTCTTATTTGACGGTCAGGAATGTGCCTTTTTGACCGTCAAATTTAATCCGTTTTCCAATGTCCAACGACCAAACTTTCATTGACATCCTCCATCAAACCCACAAAGCTGAATGGGAAGCAACTCCCAAGATTCAAAATTCTATTGCTTGGCTGAATGATCTTTTTGAGTTTTTATTTCCCAACAATCGTTTGCACAAAAAAGAAACGTACATTGGTATTTTAAAGAAAAATCAAATTGATCTTGAAAATATTTTGTTGAGTTATTTAGATATGGAAGTGGTGAAAATTGAAAAGATAGTTGCTTCTTTTTACGAGTCACTTCAAACTATCTACAACCATCTGCGCCAAGATGCCAACAAAATTTATGAATTTGACCCAGCTGCTACTAGTATCCATGAAGTAATTGTTTCTTATCCAGGGTTTTATGCTATTGCAGTGTATCGTATTGCCCATCGACTTACGGAGCTTAATATTCCGGTTTTACCACGTATATTGAGTGAATACGCTCATAGAAATACCGGAACAGACATTCATCCTGCGGCTCAAATCGGAGTACCTTTTATGATTGACCATAGTACGGGTATTGTTATTGGGGCTACGGCAACAATTGGCAACAATGTCTCCATTTATCAGGGTGTTACGCTGGGAGCATTGCAAGTTGCCAAAGAACTTGCCGAAACCAAGAGGCATCCCACGGTTGAAGACAACGTGATTATTTATGCCCGTACCACTATTTTGGGGGGAAAAACCATAATCGGTAAAAATAGCATCATTGGAGGAAGTGTTTTTCTTACCAAAAGTGTAGCCCCTAATTCCCATGTTTTTAACACCCATCAACTTAGAATAGAAGTGAAGCCGTAGACTCCGGCACAATTCACTCGTCTTTTATAATAGAAATACACCATTTTAGTATATTTAAAATATATATTTAATATTTTGTTTTTAAACAACTGAATCATATGAAACCTTTTGAAGCAATCTCTTTCACTTTAGGTGAAACACTTACGCAAGAACAAATTGATTTTTTTAACAAAAACGGTTTTCTTCACTTTAAAAACTTTATTCCGAAAGATGTCGTTCAGTTGTTTTTGAGTGAAGCCAAAAGAGTTGAAGAATTTTTGCTGGCCAAAAAAGTTGAGAAAATCAACGGCGTTCCTTTAAAATTCGGTAGAGACTTGGATGGTAGTCGCCTGATACAACGACTTTGCTTTACCTCTCAATACAGCTCTGTACTCCATGAATATCTCGAAGACCCGCGTCTCCAAAATCTCACTCAGTTGTTGGGCGGAAATGCTCGAATTGGGGAAATCGAAAAAGATGGACTGGTTTTCAATCACTATGTAAGGGATGAAAATAGTAAATTTACCTCTATGGGATGGCATACAGATAGTCCTCGTGACTTGTTTTTAGGTCAAAAAATCAACAAAATGCTCAACATTGGTACCCACCTTGACGATTGTTTCCAAAAAAACGGCGGATTGAAGGTTTTACCCGGTACGCATAAACAAAATATTTTTCAGACGTTGTTTCGTAAAAAGCAATTT
>VFQQ010003314.1_pt1 | contig 15946 bp, 14 predicted proteins | sample 3512341 | NCBI WGS metagenome assembly VFQQ01 (sample SAMN10412373, study PRJNA504923) | tailings metagenome | isolation source: Relicate 2 Philex TSF1 revegetated site | place: Philippines: Tuba, Benguet | collected 2017-08-29 | reverse complement strand
TGCCCACGCTGCCGAAGGGCCGCTGGTCGATGAGCTGGCCGCCGCGGATGACCTCGCCGATCAGCAGATCGCGGAAGTACTGGCCCACCGCCACCATGAAGCCCACCAGCTGGCGGTGGAAGTTGCGGTTGGTCACGGCGCCGGCCGGCGCCTGCGCGTTGCCGTAGTTGAAGGCGCGGCGGTAGGCCACCATGCGGTCGGCGCGGGTGTAGCGCAGCGGGCGCCACTTTTCCAGCAGGTACAGGCCGCGCGCGCCGGGCCCGCGCTGGATGCGCATCTTGCCCAGGCGGAACAGGCGCAGCAGCGTCTCCACCACCTCGAAGATCTTCATGCGCTCGTGCTGGTAGATGAAGTACAGCTCCGCGGCGGCGTGCAGCTGGCTGGGCACGACGGCATCGTCGAAGTCCGGCGTCACGTAGGGGTAGGCGATCTTGTCGAAGCCGACGTTGCCCTGCTGGCCCATGCCCAGCAGGTCGAAGAAGCCGCTGTCGCTGTCGCCGCCGCTCTTGGCCAGCAGCTCGCCGAAGCGCTGCTCGAACTGCGTGGCCATCTGGTCGCGCTGCTCGGGCGGCAGCGTGGCCATCTGGTCGCGCAGGAAGGTCTCCCACAGGCGCTGGAGGGTTTCGGTGGTTTGGAAGCTCATGAACGGCTCCTGCAGACGGTCTCGTGGATGGGTCGCGGTTCGGTGTCAGACGGTCTTGCGCGGGGCGCGCGGCGCGGCCTTCACGACGGGTCCGCCGCCGCGTTCGAGCCGGGTCAGCCGCTGGTCGTGGCGCGTCAACGTTTTGCCCTGTTCCTCCAGCTGCTTGGCCAGCGTCCGCAGGCCCTCCCTGACCTGGTTCTCGAGTTGCGCAACCCGGCCCGACAGCTTCGCCACCGCCGCATCGGCGGCATCGGCACGGCGCACGGCGTCGGCGGCATCGATCTGCGCGGCGCCAGCACCGGCCGTGGCCTGATCGATGCGCAGCGATTCGCCGTTGATCCGCTGCTCGATGGCCTCGTCCTGCCGACTGAGCGCGTCGGTGAGCTCGCGCAGCTCTCCGGTGCTGTCGACGACGTCCGCCAGGCGCGAGAGCGCACCCGGCCTGACGGCCCTGGGCGCGGGCTCCGAGAAGCCGCCGTTACCTCTGAAGTTGCCCATGTCCAGACTCCTGTTGACGCTGGATGGCCGGCCTCAGCCGGCCAGCTGTTCGAGCGAGACCTCGAAGTGCTGTGGCACCTCGACCTCGGGCAGTGCGGTGTCAGCCGCGACGTCGCTGATTTCTTGCACGGCCGCCAGCGCGCCGCGCTGCCACTCCCGGATGCTGGTGGCGTCGTTGACCAGCACGGGGTCGATCAGCTCGCCCTGGGTGGCCAACTGGCGGATCACCGGCAGCCAGCCGTCCTCGGCATCGAGCCCGGCGGCCAGTTCGTCGTGCAGCAGCTGGCCCACACGCGGCCGCGGCGCACCTTCGCCCTCAATGGCCAGGTTGTTGTCGAAGGCGTTGTCGTACACCGCGGTCATGCCATTGGCCCAGTGCGGCGGCGGTGCGCCAAGTGGCCGCACAAGCCGCGTGATGGCGAGGATGCGGGGGGCCAGCGCCGCGTTGCGGATCAGCTGAGCCCAGGCCGGCGCAGCGCCGCCACGCCAGAGATCGAAGTCCTCGGCCGGCACGTTGAGCTCGGTCTGATCCTGCCCCAGCGCCTGCGTCAGCAGGTGCATGGCCGAGGCGCGCAGCTCGCACAACCCCAGCTCGCCGCTGCCGTTGGCGTAGTAGTCGATCGCACGATCCAGGTCGAACAGCACGCGGTCGAGCGCGGCCTGCGCAACGATGCGATCGAGGTCGCATTGGCAACCCAGCCAGGCCTCCACCTGCTCGGCAAAAGGCCCGCGCAGATCGGCCAGTGCGATGAGCCGTTGGTCGGCCGGCCCTTCGTTGGGCATGCCGCCCGCAGCGTGGCTCAGCAAACCCGGTCGCGCCACGCGCAGCAGGCGGAAGCCACCGGCCGGCGCAAAGCCTTCAATGAAGAGCTGCAGCGCCTCCAGCAGGCCGGCCAGTTCGTGCGCCGCCGGGTCCACCAGCCGCCCCGCCGTGCGCAGGAAGCGCCGCAGCCGCGCCAGCGGCCCCCAGGCCGTGCTGCCCAGCGAGCGCAGCCCGCGCGGGCTGCCGCCGCTGGCGAGCTGGATCAGTTCGTCCATCACGCGCGACAACTCGCCTTCGGAGAGCAGCGAGCGCAGTTCGCCCTGGCCGCTGGCTTCGAGCAGCAGGTTCATCTGCCGGTGCGCGCGCAGCCCGCGCGGCCAGTGGCTGGCCTCGCTGCCGAGCGTGGCGATGCCGTCGATGCGGCGCAGCGCGTTGAGCACGGCGTCGCGCCGCTGCTGCAGATCGGCGTAGGAGGTCTGAAGCAGGAAGCGTCCACCGGAGGCGCCCAGGTTGGCCATGGCCTCGCCGGCCATCACCAGCAGCACGCTGGCCGCGTCGTCCAGGCTGCCCGCCAGCGAGCGGTACAGCGCCCGCAGCTCCGGGCTGAACAGACCCACCAGCCGCGACAGGCGCGCGTACTCGCCAAGCTGGCGCCGCATGGCAAAGGCCACGTCGCGTCGCGCCGGGTCCAACCCCAGGCGCGCGTTGGCCACGCCTTCGTCCAGCGCGTGCTGGATCGCGCCCTGCCAGCCCTCGAGCTCGGGGCGCATGGTCTGCGTCAGGTTGTCGGTGAGCAGGCTGTGCAGGTCGGCGCGCACACGCTCGCGGGCGAGTTCCAGGTCCAGATCACTCGCCACCTGCACGGGTGCTCCGACCTCGCGCACGATCGGCGTGTGCAGGAAGGGCAGGCCCTTGGCTTCGCCCTCGATCGCCTGTGCGCGGCGGTTGTCGCTGTAGCGCTCCATCAGCGCGCGCGCCAGCTGGGCCGGGTCGTTGGGGTCGCCGACCTTCAACTCGCGGCGCAGCAACGTGTCCAGGCCGAGGCGGCTGTCGGTGGCGGAGGCGGTGCGGATCATGGTCGTTTCCTTGGCTGAGAAAGTGGGTCTCGGTGCATCAGGCAGCGGCGCGCAGCGGGGTTGCACGGTCGGCAGCCACCAGTTCCTCGGTCACCGCCTGCGCCAGCTGCCGCGGCGGCACCCGCGCCTGCTCCAGCGCGTAATGCGCCGCGCTCACCAGGTGCCGCGGCGGCAGCCCGGTGTCGCGGCCGGCGCCGAGGCGGCGCGCGCCTTCGCGGATGGCGGCTTCGTCGGCACGCCGGAACGGGATCACGTCGGCCAGCGCACGCTGCGCCAGGTTGCGCCGCGTCTGGAACGCGATCTCGTCGACGATCTCCGGGATCAAGCGCGGCGCGCTGCTCATCAGCGCGGGTGGGATGCGGTTGACGCCGCGCCGCTCGTACAGCCCCTGCCACACGCGCAGCAGCCGCGTGGCGTGGGCGGTGAAGCCGATGCGCCGCATCATCTCGGCCAGCAGGTACACCCGCAGGTAGGCCGTGGGGTGTGCACCGCCGGGGCGGTAGGTCATGGTGCGCGGCTGCGGGTGGGCGAGGAAGTCGGCCATGCCCCAGGCCGCGGCGGGCCCACCGAGCAGGATCGCGGCCAGGTCGGCAAAGATCTCCTTGTGCCAGCGGCCGTACACGGTGGCCAGGAAGGGGTCGCGCGTGCGCCCCATCACACGCCGCAGCACGGCCTGGCGGTTCTCCTGCCAGATGCCCAGGTCGGCCTGCAGGTTGTGCGCCACCTCGTGCAGGAAAACGCTCTGCCAGGGCTGGTCGCGGTCCCAGGGGATGCGGATGAGCGGGAACGGGTTGCCCTCGCCCAAGAGACGCGACAAGGCCACGCCGCGGCGCATCGTCGCCGGCGAGTAGCCATGTTCCATGTAGCACACGGGCTTGAGCAGCGCGCCGCTGAAGATGCGCGGTGCGGCCTCGCGCACGGCGCGGTAGCAGTCCTCGGCGATCGCGTCGTGCGCCGCCAGCGCCGGGCCGAAACTGGTGCCGCGCTGCGCGAACACCTCGTAGAACATGCCGAACAGGCGCCGCGCGCGGTCGAGCTCACGCTCGACCAGCGCCATGTCGATCAGCGTGCGCTGCACCGGCTGGCCCTGCCAGCGCTGGCGCAGTTCGGCGAACCGCGTGCGGATGCGCTGCTCCACCACCGCCAGGCGGCTGTTGGCGGCGCGGAAGTGCGCTGGCGTGGGTGCATAGGGCATGTCCTGCGGGCGCAGGCCGACAAAGGCGTTGTCGATGCGCGACAGCCGGCTCATGCGCGCCGCCAGCGCGGCCACCTTGGCCTGCAGGAAGCGCCGCGTGTCTTCGCCGATGCCGCTCATGCCGGTGCTCCGTGCCTGGGTTGCAGGGTTCGGCTCAGCGGCTCGTGATGCTGATCGTCACCGGGCCACGCATCGTGAAGCGCCGCGTGCGGCAGTGCGGGCAGGCCGGGCGCAGCACGGCGCCACCACCGGCGCGGCGTACCACGGCCGGGGCTGCGGCTGCCACCGCAGGCGCCACCCGCGCCACCACACGCGCGGCCTGGCCGCGTGGCGTGGCGCGGCGCGCCGCGGGCACCAGCGGGCGTGCGAGGCGGCGCACCACCTGCGGCCGCCGCGCCACGGCCGCCGTGGCGCGGCGCACCACGCGCACGGCCTGGCGCGGCGCCAGCCGGCGCTGCGCCACCACGCGGCGCGTGGCGCGCACGGCGCGTGCCACGGCACGCGCGGCCTGCGGGCCCTGGCGCCGGACCGCGGTGCGCACGGCCTGCGTCACGGCCCGCACGGCGGCGCGCCGCACCGGCCGCGCTGCCCGTGCCACCGCGGGCATGGCGCGGCGGATGACCATGCCGGCCAGCACCGGCGCGGCGGCGTCGATGCCGTCTTCGTCGAGCCCGTCGACGAACTCGTCGAAGGCCTCGAACTCATCGGCTCCGTCGGCCAGCAGGCGGCCCGCGATGTTGGCGATGCGGCCGATGGCCTGCGCCTGCGGGATCGGGATCATGCTGGCGATCGGCCCCACCACGCGCGCCACCTGGCCCACGCCGCGGCCCACACGCCGCGCCACGTTCAGTGCACCACCGGCGATGCGGCGCAGGCGGCGGAAGAACTCGTCGCCGTCCTCGGCGTCCATGGCGTCGGAGACGGCCTCTTCCATCGCGTCGGCCTCGTCCCAGCCCTCGCCTTCGTCGGCGGCGTCGTACTCGTCGTACTCGTCGCCGGCTTCGAACTCGTCGGCTTCGTCGAACTCGTCGTAGCCCTCGCCGCCGCCACCGCCGCCGAGCAGGCCGCCCACGGCGCGGCCGAGGCCGCCGATCAGGCGCCCGAGGAACTCGTCGTCGGCCTCGTCGCCGCCGTCTTCCTCGTAGGCGTCCTCAAAGCCGTCGTACTCGTCGAGGGCGTTGCCGGCGGGGCCTTCGGCGGCGTCGCTCATCAGGTCTTCCATCAGGTCGGTTTCGAAACGGTCCATGGTGTCTTGCTCCTGCTCGTGGCTTGGGGGATCAGCGAGGGTGGGTCAGCGAGGGGTGATCGTCAGCATCACCGGCCCGTCGATGCGGAAGGTCCTGGGGCCGGACAGCGTGCTGGAACGCCGGCCGCGGCCCACATCGGCCGGGCGCGCCAGCGGCGCCGGCGCAGCGGCACGCCGCAGCGCCTGCGGGTTGCGCGCCAGGTTGCGAGCCGTGCGCGGCAGCCCACGCCGCACCGCCTGCGCTGCAGCGGGCGCGGTGGGCGCGGTGCGGGCCGCGGTGCGGCCTGCGGCATGCGCCAGGCGCGGCAGCACACGCACCGGGCGGCGGTCACGCCCGCGCATCAGTTCGCGTGCGGCGGAGGCCACGCCGCGCACCAGCGCGCGCCTGGCGCTCTGGCTCAGCTGTTGCACGCTGCCGAAGCCCAGGCCGCGCGCGGCGGCGCGGGCCGCCAGGCCCACCATGCCGGGCAGCGCCTCGTCGACGCCGTCTTCGTACAACTCGGCCATGGCGTCAAAGTCCTCGAACTCGTTGCCACCGCCGCCGATGAGCTGGCTGATCTGCGCCAGCAGCGCCTGCCCGCTGTCGGCCGCCTGGCCGATGCCACCGGCCGCCTGGCCGAAGCCGCCCAGCAACTGGCCAACGCCGGCGGCGCCGCGCCCCACGCCACCGGCCACGCCACTCACATTGCGTGCGATGCCGGCGGCATGGCCGGCACCGCGGCCGATCGTCTGCAGCCCCGAGGCCAGGCCCGGTGCACCGAGCATGCGCGCCATGCGGGCCGCGGCCAGAGCCGCCGGCGACACCCGCGCCGCCACACGCCCGGCCTGCCCCGCCACCTGGCCGAAGCGCCGTGCACCCTGCGCCACACGGCGCGCCATGCCGGCAGCACCGCCCATGCGGCGCGCCAGCAAACCGCCGGCACGGCCCAGGCCACCCAGCAGGCGGCCGAGGAACTCGTCCTCGTCGGCGGCGTCGAGCCCGTCGGCAAGCTCTTCCTCGAAGGCGTTCCACAGCGCCATCTCGTCGGCGCCTTCCTCGAAGCTGTCGCCCGAGGCGGCCTCGTCGAAAGCATCCGCGGACTCGGCCTCGTCGGCCGCGTCGTCGGTGAACGCGAGTTCGTCGTCGGCCTGCTCGAAGCCGTCACCGGCGTCGGCGGCCTCGAAGGCGTTGTCGTCGAGGCCGTCGGCAGCTTCGTGCTCGGCACCCTCGGCGTCGGCGGCCTCGAGTTCGGTCTCGAACGGGTTGTTGTCCATTGCACACCTCCTGGCGGGGCCTTGCGGGCCTGTCGTGCCATCACATGCGGCGGCACTCTAGGCAGCGCGCAGGGCACGCTCAATCCGCGACTTGGCGTGCGCCGATGTGGGTGTGCGCAAGCGCGGGCCGGCATCGGCACGCCCGCGCCTGTGCCTCCTCAAACGGGGGTGTTGCGGCAGCCCTCAGGCGCTGCGAGGCTGGCCCGGGAATAGGCCGAATGGCGCAGCCCGAATGTGCACGGGCGCTCCCCTAGCTTGACGATGGACGTCATTGCGAAGCGGCCCGAACAATCGCCGCCCGGCTGCGCAGATGGCCTCATCACCGATGCCCGACCCCTGTTGTCTGGAGCCCGGCCTTGCCGATCACCTGCCCCGAACCCACCGCTGCCGCGTCCGCTGCAGACGGCGCCACGCCGGGGCCCGCGTTCGAACTCCTGGGCCGCCGCCTGCAGGTGGTGTGTGTTGACGGTGTGACGCCACGGCAGCGCCCGGGGCCCGGCAACGGCCGCGTGCGGCTCGAGTACCACGAAGGCGAGCTCGCCCACTTCGAACTCGCCGGCAGCCGCTTCGCGCTCGTGGCCAGCGAGCCGGTGCCCGAACGCGTGGAAGACAACGGCCGCGATCCACGCCTGCTGCTGACCAGCCGTGAACTGCAGATCGTGCAACTCATCTGCATGGGCCTGCTCACCAAGCAGGTGGCCGACCGCCTGCACCTGAGCGAGTTCACGGTGCGTTCGTACCTGAAGACGATCTACTGCAAGCTCGGCGTGCGTTCACGCGGCGGCATGGTCTACACCTACGCGCGCGCCTTCGGCCTGGCCGTGCCGCTCACGCTGCGCGCACGCGACGAGCCCTGATCAGTGCCCCTTCCAGCGGCTGAGCAGCAGCGCGTTGCTCACCACGAAGAAGCTGCTGAAGGCCATGGCACCGCCCGCGATCACCGGGCTCAGGTGGCCCAGCGCCGCGGCCGGGATGCCGATGGCGTTGAAGACGAAGGCCCAGAACAGGTTCTGGCGGATCTTGCTGTGCGTGCGGCGGCTGATGTCGATGGCGTCGGCCACCAGCAGCGGCTCGCCGCGCATCAGCGTGATGCCGGCGGCGTGCATGGCCACGTCGGTGCCGGTGCCCATGGCGATGCCCACGTCGGCGGCGGCGAGCGCGGGCGCGTCGTTGATGCCGTCACCCACCATCGCCACGCGTGTGGCGCCGCCTTGCTTGAGCTGTTCGATCAGCGCCTGCTTGTGCTGCGGCAACACCTCGGCATGCACTTCGGTGATGCCGAGCTGATGGCCCAAGTGAGCGGCAGCACCGCGGTTGTCACCCGACACCAGCACGCTCTTCACGCCCTGCGCCGCGAGCGCACGGATGGCCTCCGCCGCGCCGGGCTTGGCGCTGTCGCCGAAGGCAAGCCAGCCGATGAGCACAGGCTGTTCGCCGGTGCGCGCGAGGTAGGAGACGGTGCGCCCCGCCGCGGCTTCCGCCTCGGCTGCGGCGGCCACCGGCGCGAGGTCGATGCCACTCTCGTGCATCCAGCGTGCACTGCCCAGGCGGTGTTCGGCGCCATCGATCGTGCCAGCCACGCCGCTGCCGGCCACGTTGTGCAGCCCCGTGGTCGGTGGCAGGGCCTGCCCCGATGCCGCATCGAGCACCGCACGCGCCAGCGGGTGTGTGCTGCCGGCCTGCAGCGCTGCGGCCAGCGCCAGCAGCGACTCACGGCTGCCCTGCAGCGCCGCTGCGTTCACCAGGCGCGGCTGGCCGACGGTGAGCGTGCCGGTCTTGTCCCAGGCCACGGTGCCGATCCCATGTGCCAGCTCCAGCGCCTGCGCGTCCTTGATCAGCACACCCCGGCGCGCCGCCACACCCGTGCCGGCCATGATGGCCGCCGGCGTGGCCAGGCCCAGCGCGCAAGGACAGGCGATGACGAGCACCGCCACCGCGTGCAGCAGCGCGGCCCGCCAGTCGCCCACACCCAGCCCCCAGCCCAGCAGCGTGATGGCGGCGATCACCATCACCACCGGCACGAACACCGCGCTGACCTTGTCCACCAGGCGCTGGATGTCCGCCTTGCGGCCTTGCGCCGACTCGACCATCTGCACGATGCGCGCCAGCACACTCTGCGCGCCCAGGGTGGTGGCGCCGATGCGCAGCAGGCCTTCACCGTTGAGCGAACCGCCGGTCACCCGGTCACCCACGCCACGGTGCACCGGCAGGCTCTCGCCGGTGATGAGCGATTCGTCGACGGCGCTGCTGCCCGCCATCACCACGCCGTCCACCGGCAGCCGTTCGCCGGGGCGCACGATCACGGTGTCACCGCGCCGCACCTGCGAGAGAGGCAGCTCGGTGACGCTGCCGCCGCGCTCCACGCGCGCCGTCTCGGGCCGCAGTGCCTGCAGCGCACGGATGGCCGCGCCGGTCTGGCGGCGCGCGCGGTGTTCCAGCCACTTGCCCAGCAGCACGAGCGTGATGACCACGGCCGAGCTCTCGAAGTACAGCGCGTGCACGTCGGCGCCCAGCAGCAGCTGCGCCAGGCTCAGGCCGTAGGCGGCGCTGGTGCCGATGGCCACCAGCAGGTCCATGTTGCCGCTGCCGGCGCGCAAGGCGCCCCAGCCGGCGCGGTAGAAGCGCCAGCCGAGCCAGAACTGCACCGGCGTGGCGAGCAGCCATTGCCACCCGCCCGGCAGCATGGCGTGCACGCCGAACGGCATGAGCAGCATCGGCAACACCAGCGGCGCGCTCAGCAACGCCGCCAGCACCACGCGCGTGCCTTCGCCGAGGCCACGCTCCGGTTCGGCGGCCGCGGGCGGCGCCTCGGGTTCGATCGTGGTGGCGCCGTAGCCCGCCTTCTCCACCGCGGCCACGAGCAGCGCGGGGTCGGTGGCTGCGGCGAGCGTGATGGTGGCGGTTTCGGTGGCCAGGTTCACCTCGGCCTGCTGCACACCGGGCACCTTCAGCAGCGCCTTCTCGACGCGGCCGACGCAGGAGGCGCAGGTCATCTCGCGCACCGCCAGTTGAACGACGGGTTGCACCGCGGGTGGGGTCAAGGCCAGCGTGTCAGCCACGCCAGGACTCTAAGCTGGCACAGTGGAGCCCCGGCTGAGATCGATCAAAGAAGAGCGCCATGTACCAATTCCAGATCCCCAACATGTCCTGCGGCCACTGCGTGAAGGCCGTCACCGCGGCCGTGAAGGCCGCCGACCCGCAGGCCGATGTGCAGGTCGACCTGCCCAATCACAAGGTGCAGGTGCAAAGCCAGGCGCCGCGCGAAAGCGTGGTGGCGCAGCTGGCCGAAGCGGGTTACGCACCCGCCTGAGCCGCCACCCCGGCGTGGCTACACTCCACGCCCCCATGCCAGCGCACAGCCCGGCCCCGGCCGGCATCCACATCACCGACATCGAATCCGCCATCAACTGGTGGCGCGAGCGCTCGCCCTCGCCCGACGGCGTCACCGCCTGCGCCGAGGTGCGCGCGCTGGCCGAGGTCTACGCGCTGATGGTCTACTACCGCGAAACCCTGTGCGACGAGCGCAGCATGCCCGCGAAGGCGCGTGAGGCCTGGCTCGCCTGGTACGCCAGCACGCCCGACGCACCCTGCATCGCCATCTGCTCCACGAGCCAGGGTGACGCCGTGTGCAAGGGTTGCGGCCGCACCTTTGACGAGGTGCAGCACTGGCCCGCCTTCAGCCCGGCGCAGAAGCGCAGCGTGTGGCGCCGCATCACGATGGAAGCCACGGCCTGGCGCTTCAACCGCTACGCCGAGCGGGCACGCGAAGCCACCGGCGCCGACCACCCCAGCCCCAGCAGCTTCAAGAGCGCCGGCGGGGCGCCAGGCGCTTGAGCAGCTTCACCGAGAGCGTGCGGCGCATCGTGCCGCTGGCCTGGCCCGTGTTCGTGGGCCAGGTGGCGCTGCTGGCCTTCGGCACGCTGGACACGCTCCTGGTCTCGCGCGTGGGCGCCACCGACCTGGCCGCGCTGGCGGTGGGCGCAGCGGCCTACATCACGGTGTTCATCGGCCTCAATGGCATCGTGCTGGCGATCTCACCGATCGTGGGCCAGCTCTTCGGCGCCAGGCGCCATGCCGAAGCCGGGCGCCAGGTGCACCAGGCGCTGTGGATCTCGATGGCGGTGGCGGTGCTCGGCAGCACGCTGCTGCTGTTCCCCTGGCCTTTCCTGGCGCTGGCGCAGGTGAGCCCCGAGGTCGAGGCCAAGGTGCGCGGCTACCTGCTGGCGCTGGCGTTTTCGCTGCCGGCTTCGGTGCTGTTCACGGTGTTCCGCGGCTTCAACACCGCGGTGTCGCGGCCGCGCGCGGTGATGCGGCTGCAACTCACGGCGCTGGCGCTGAAGCTGCCGCTGTCGGTGGCGCTGGCGCTCGGCGTGCCGGCCCTCGGGCTGCCCGCGCTGGGCGTCGTGGGCTGCGGCATCGCCACGGCGCTCGCCATGTGGACGCAGGTGCTGCTGGCGCTGCGGGTGCTGCGGCGTGACCCCTTCTACGCGCCCTTCGAGCTCTGGGGCCGCGGCCTGGACCAGCCCGACCCCGCCGCGCTGAAGGCGCTGCTGAAGCTGGGCGTGCCGCTGGGCGCGTCGATCCTGGTGGAGGTGACGGGCTTCGCGTCGATGGCCTTCTTCATCGCGCGCCTGGGCACCACGCCGGTGGCCGGGCACCAGATCGCCGCCAACCTGGTGAGCCTGATGTTCATGCTGCCGCTGGCACTGGGCAACGCCACCACCACGCTGGTGGCGCAGTCCATCGGCGCCGGGCTGCTGCGCGAGGCGCGGCGCCTCAGCTGGCACGGCCTGCAGCTGGGCATGGCCGTGGCTGCGGTGGCCGGCAGCGTGGTGCTGCTGCTGCGCGAGCCGGTGCTGCACCTGTACACCGGCAACGCCGCGGTCTTTGCGGCTGCCATGCCGCTGATCGCCTGGCTGGTGGTGTTCCACGTGGCCGACGCGGTGCAGATCATCGCGGCCTTCGTGCTGCGTGCCTACAAGATCACCACGCTGCCGATGCTGATCTACGTGGCCGCACTCTGGGGCGTGGGCCTGGGCGGCGGCTGGTGGCTGGCCTTCAACGTGAGCGGCACCGTGCCGCCCGCGCTGCAGGGCGCGCCGGGTTACTGGGTGGCCAGCACCAGCGGGCTCGTGCTGGCGGCGCTGGCGCTGGCCGGGTTGCTGGCCTGGGTGTTGAAACAGAAGGGGCGCGAGATCCGCGCCACGGCGGGCTGAGTCAGCCGGCCGGCAGCAACAGCACGAAGCGGCTGCCGCCACCCTCGCGCGGCTCGCACTGGACCTGGCCGCCGTGGCGCTGCGCGATCTGGCGCACCAGGCTCAGGCCCAGGCCCACGCCACCTTCGCGCTCGGCGTGGCCGGGCATGCGGAAGAAGGGCTCGAAGATGCGCTCGCGCATCGCCTCGGGCACGCCGGGGCCGCGGTCGCACACGGCCACCTGCACCTGCGGGCCGCGGCGCTGCACCTCCACGCTGACCTCGTCGCCACCGTAGCGGCGCGCGTTCTCCAGCAGGTTGCGCAAGGCACGGCGCAGCAGGCGTTCGTCGCCCCGCGCCTGCAGGTCTTCACCGTCGGCCAACGCACCCACACGCGCGGCTTCTTCGGCCGCCAGCGGCAGCAGCGCCACCGGCTGCGTGAGGTCCATCGAAGCCTGGTTGTCCAGGCGGCTGGCGAGCAGCACCTCTTCCACCAGCGCGTCGAGCTCGGCGATGTTGGTGCTGATCTCCTGCTTCAGCTGCGCCTGCTGCGCCGGTGGCGCTTCGTCGAGCATGGCCACCGCCATCTTCAGCCGCGCCAGCGGGCTGCGCAGCTCGTGGCTGGCGTTGGCCAGCAGGCTCTGGTGCGAACGCAGCAGCGCCTCGATGCGTGCGGCGGCGCGGTTGAAGCTGGCGCCCACCGCGGCCACCTCGTCGCGCCCGTCTTCGGCCACGCGCTGGTGCAGCGCGCCGGCGCCGAAGGCCTCCACGCCCTGCTTCAGCGCCTCCAGCCGGCGCGTGAGCCGGCGCACCACCGGCCAGGCGCCACCGGCCACGCCCAGGAACAGCAGCCCCAGCAGCAGCACGAGGCCGAGACCGTCGGGCCAGCCCGGCGGTGTGCGCACCAGCAGCGGCACCGGGCCGTCCGGCGGCCGCCCGCCGGGGCCCATGCCGGCCCCCATGCCGCCGCGCAGGCGCGGCACCCACAGCGTGCGGCCGTCTTCGAAGCGGATCGCCCGCAGGCGCTGCGCCGCCTCGCGTTCGTCGAGCCCGCGGCGGATGAAGGAGTCCGAGGCTGCGATGCGGCGGCCCTGTGCGTCATCGAGCGCCATCGGCAGGCGCAGGCGCTGCGACAGCTCGCGCAGCTCGTTCGCCTGCTCGGCGGTGCTGGCGTCGGCCGGCGGCAGGCTGCGCAGGAGCAGCTCCGACCAGGCCTCGACACGCTCACGCGCCAGGCCCTCGACACGTGCACGCTGGTCTTCCAGGTGGCGCTGCACGAGCCAGCCCGAAACGAGCGCGAACAGCAGCAGCACGGCCACCACCGTGAGCCAGATGCGCAGGTAGAGCGACTTCACGGGATCAGCCGACCCAAGTCCGGGTTTCCCAGGGCCGGGGCGAGCCCCCTCGGGGGGTGGCGAACGAAGCGAGCCTGGGGGCTCATGCTTCGGCGTCTTGTTTTCTGGCGAAGACGTAACCCGCGCCGCGCACGGTGAGCACGCGCTTGGGCGCCTTCGGGTCGTCCTCGATCACGGCACGGATGCGCGAGATGTGCACGTCGATGCTGCGGTCGAAGGCCTCCAGCGGGTGGCCCTTGAGCGCGTCCATGATCTGGTCACGCGAGAGCACCCGCCCCGGCGCCTTCGCCAGCACCGTGAGCAGTTCGAACTGGTGGCTCGTGAGGTCGCACACCTGGCCTGCCAGGCGCGCCTGGCGCGCGCCGAGGTCGACCTCCAGGCGGCCGAAGGTCAGCACCTCGTCGTCACCCGGCTCCGGCGCGGCGCGGCGCAGCAGCGCCTTCACGCGCGCCAGCAGTTCACGCGGCTCGAAGGGCTTGGGCAGGTAGTCGTCGGCACCGATCTCCAGGCCCACGATGCGGTCCATCGGCTCGCCGCGTGCGGTGAGCATCAACAGCGGCAGGCGGCGTGTGCGCGGCTGGCCGCGCAGTTCACGCGTGAAGTCCAGGCCGTCGCCGTCGGGCAGCATGAGGTCCAGCAGCAGCGCGTCGTAGCTGCCCTGCTTGAGCTTTTCGCGGCCGGCGGCCAGCGAGCCGGCGCTGTCGACCTCGAAGCCGTGCTGGCGCAGGTAGCCGCCCACCATGTCGGTGAGGCGCAGGTCGTCGTCGATGAGCAGCAGTTGGGTCGTCAAGGGTGCGTCCTCACGGCCGATGAAAACCAAAAGACCCCGGTGACGGATCACCGGGGTTCAAGAGCCTGCGCGGGCGCAGGCCACCGAGGAACGGTCGCGATGATCGCCGATTCAGTGGCGTCAGTTGCGGGGGCCGCGCTCCAGCGATTCGCGCTCGCTGCGGTGCCGCTCCATCATCGTGCGGCGCTGCTGCATGCGCTCGGCCAGCTGCTTGCGCTGCTCGGGCGTGAGCACGCGGCTCACGTCCAGCATCAGCTGCAGGCCGCGTTTGCTGGCGGCGTCGTGCTGGGCCAGCATCTGCTGGCGCAGCGCCTCGGCAGCGCGGGCGTCCACCGTGGGTTGTGTCCACAGCTCGCGGCTCTGCTCGTGCAGCTTGCGGCCGGCTTCGCGCTGGGCCTGCATGTCGGCCCGGGCGGCGTCGGTCAGCTGCTTGATCTGCGTGCGCTGCTCCGGCGTGGCCTTCACGGCGTCGAGCATGCGCTCCATGTGGCGGCCACCCCCCATCATGCCGGGGCCCATGCCTTCGCCGTGCATCATGCCGGGGCCGCCATGGCCGCCATGGCCACCGGGCATGGCCCAGGCGGTCTGCGACAGCGTGGCTGCTGCCGCCACGGCCAGCGTGGCCAGCAACAGGCGCAGCGGCTGGCTGGGTTGAAGTCTTGCGGTGCTGGAGGGGGTCTTCATCGTCGGTCTCCGGTCAGGCTGTGAAGCGATGACCGTCATGCTGAGCCGCCGCCGTATCGCCCCCGTGCGGCGCCGGTAAAGATGCGTTTCGGCGCGGCGTCAGCGCGCGGCAGCCTCGATGCGCATCAGGCGCCGCTGCAGCGCGAAGTTCGCATCGGCGCTCTTCAGGTCCAGCCGCAGCAGCACGCCGCTGTCGCGGTCGACGACGATGGCGCCTTCCACACGCGTGAAGCTGTCGCCGCGCTGCGCGTCACCGAAGAGCTCCACCACGGCGGCGTCGAAGCGGCGGCCGGCCACCGTCTGCACGCCCACCGCCACCACCTGGCCGCGCAGGCGCGCACGGGCCAGGGAATCGCCGCCGATGACGATGTCACCCGCCGTCACCGTGCCCGGGCTCAGCTCGGCGCGCAGCAGGCGCGGCCATTGCAGCGAGCCGGCCGGTGCGGTGGTGACGTTGCCCGAGCGGTCCTGCACCCAGGGGCCGCGCGCGGTGGCCGATTCGAGCTCGAACTCGAACTCGCCGCGGCGCAGCGCGCTGACACGCAGCACCCACTCGCTGGCGGCGCGGCGCGGGTCGCGGCGGTCTTCGTAGACCAGCCGTTCGCCCACCGCCACCGGCAGCTGCGCGGCGCGTGCCGCGGAGAGCTCGGCGCCCGGCGGCGCGCAGCGGCGCAGCGTGGCGGCGATCTGCAGCGCCTCGAAGCGGCCCTTCAGGCGCGCCAGGTCGGTGGCCTCGGGGCCCTCGGGTCGCAGCGCGAAGAGGGCCGGCCAGAACACGGTGACGCCGACGCCGAGGGCCAGGATGTTGGTGCCGGCGCGTTCGTCCACCGCGTAGGCCACGTCGGCGGCCTTCTGCTGCACCACGTCCTGTTCGTCATGGATGCGCTCGCAGGACCAGGTGGCGAAGTCGGCCGGGTCGGCGGCGGCCGGGCGCACGTCCTGCGAGCGTGTGGCGCAGCCGCCGAGCACCAGCGCCGCGGCCGCCAGCAGGGCGCTGGCAGGCAGGGGCTGGCGGGAGGGTGCAGACATGGCCGGCGCGCATCGTACCCAATGCGCGGCACGAAGCGGCGCCCTCCTACACGGGCTGCGGGCCCCGGCGCCCTTCGTGCTGCACCACCTGCGGGAAGGGGATCTCCACGCCGAGGCCGTTGAACAGGCGCAGCAGCGCCAGGTTGACGTCGCTGCGCACGCCGCCCAGGCCCTTGTCGGGGTCGGCGATCCAGAAGCCCACGGTGAGCTCCAGCCCGT
>VFQQ010003312.1_pt1 | contig 15960 bp, 22 predicted proteins | sample 3512341 | NCBI WGS metagenome assembly VFQQ01 (sample SAMN10412373, study PRJNA504923) | tailings metagenome | isolation source: Relicate 2 Philex TSF1 revegetated site | place: Philippines: Tuba, Benguet | collected 2017-08-29 | reverse complement strand
CCAGTCGCGCCAGCTGGAGCCCATCATGTCCTGGAAGAACTCCTGCACGCTCTGCTCGAGGCAGGGAGGGGGCGGGGGACGAGGCAAGGGGAGTGTGGAGGGGTGGGCGGGGAGCAGGCGCGCCGCCTCTGGACTCCTACCCACGAAAAACGTCCAACACCTGCGCCTGTCCCAAGCAGGCTGTGCTCACCTCCATGCGCTCCTGCTGGCGGTCGATAAGGGCGTTCATGGTGCTGAGGGTCTGCAGACGGCGGCGGCCGCCGGCCTCTTGGCCGCTGGCAAACTGCTGCAGGTCTGCCACGAAATCGAGCAGCAGCTTGTTGGTCTGGTCGGTGAAGGACGTGGCGGCACGGCTGCTGAAGGCCGCAGAGAGGCCCAGAAGGGCCAGCAGCAGGTGGGCGGCGCGCATGGTGTCTGCATCGGGCAAGTCGGCGGCAGGCGGCGGCGATGTGAGGCGAACGGGCGGGCGGGCGGCGGCAGTGGCGGCGGCCCTGCGGGCCTTGCAGCAGCCTGCAATGACGTTTCCGCACAGCCCAAAACTCGCAGGGCTGGCGGATCACCAACCCCGAGGCTGGGAGGGGGACCGCCCGCACCTCGAGGCTGGCGGTCTTCCTCCCGAGGCTGACTGACTGGACGCGCTGTGGGGTAGTGAGCGGAGTGCGGCGGAGAACTGCGGAATGAGTTATGGAATGCCGAGGCAGGGGCTTTGAGGCAAGCCCACCACTGGCACCGAGGCAAGTTGCCAGGCTGGCTGCCTCGGGACTCCTCGGATGTGATCAGCAGGTGATAGCGTGTCGATCGCAACGGTTCAGAGCGAATGAAGGCGAGAAACGGCCCGATGGCCCTGCTGCCTTCAATCGGTGTCGGTGCTGGTCGCCGCCGCCCCTACCCTTTCCCAGCCGGCGACCTCTGTACTCACTGCAGCATGATTACAAAGAGCAGGGCTTGGAAAATAGCAAGCACAGGCGCAGCAATGTGCCACGGTCTGCTGCTCGCCCCGCAGCTCTCCATGCTGCCGCTTGGGTGGCAAGCAGCTAAAAGGTTTAGCCGCTGCCGCCCTTCCGGGTCTGCCTGCGGATGTCATCGGAATCAAGCAGCTTGCGCGCGCCTGCTGCCCACTCCTTGCGCGCGTCAGGCACAACTGCAACGGGGGCCGGAAGAAGCGGGCAGCGTAGGTACATGCGCCTGCACCAGCACTAGCCAAACCACTGCTGCTCCAGCACAATTCTCAGAATGTTGCACAACAGCACACCAGCGCAGCTGCCCTGGGGTCGGCAGCGACACCGCACGCGGTCGGCGCACGCACCCGACTCGCTGCCCAGGTAGATCTCGAACAGGCCGCGGCAGAGGCCGGGGGAGGCAACCGACAGGTCAGCCACAATGGTGGACCAGTCCACGCGGCCCGGCCGCAGCGCCACATCCAGCGAGCCGTCTGCGGGTGGTGGGGTGGGTGGATGGGCTGGACGATAGGTTGCAAGGCATGTGTGCATTTCCCACGCTAGTGCCATGCTCCGTGGACTAGCAGCCAGCAAAGCTGTGCCGCGGCTTGAGCAGCCCCCGCGAGAGCTTGCTGCACCACATCGCTGCGACCGGCAGCCATGCCGGCAAAACAGTCAGGGGTGCATCCGCCCCACAGCCCACGCACCGGTGCGGTACATGAGCACCACGTTTGTGTCCTTGGCCAGCTTCTTGTCCAGGAAGAAGGACTTGAAGGCGTCCAGCGACTTGGTGTCTGCGCAGGGGGGTTGGGGGCAGTTTGGTTTGATCCAGGTCCTACACAGATGTACTGAGCCGCATGCAGGGGCGCCAGCACCCCCTGCAGCAAGCCAGCCCGCAGCGCAGCGCAACGCACCTCCCATGAGCCGCATGCGGGGCGCCAGCGCCTCCTCTAGCAACTCAGCACAGCGCATCGCAGCACAGCGCAGCCCACAGGGCAGCGCACCTCCCATGAGCCGCATGCGGGGCGCCAGCGCCTCCTCCAGCGCCTCCACAAACTGCGCGCCCTCCACGTCGCGGCACAGCTGCAGCTGCAGCGCCTTGACGCAGCCGCCGTCCACCAGGGCCTGGCAGAAGTCGTCGTCGCCCTCGAAAAAGCCGCCGCTGCGGGACGGGGCGGGTGGGATGCAGGGCGGGCAGGGAGGGCGTGGGAGGGTGACGAGAGGCAGGGCCAACAGGACATCATCCGCAGAATGCAGCCCAACCAAAGCTCCCCAGCCTCCTGTGCTTTGTGTGCGTAATGTCCAGTTGCGCCAGTTGCAAAAGGGCAATTGGCTGAGTTGCAGAGTCAAGACATGGAACAAAGCAATACTGCCCGCACCGGTTGCGCACGCCCAGCTCGCGCGCCATCTTCTCCGCCTCCACGTACAGCGCCACAGCGTACACCTTGACGCCGATGAAGGCAATCTTCTTGGACCTGTTGTTTGGGTGGCACGCAGCGCAGCACAGGGTTGGCAGCAGAGGTCGGCCGTGGTGAACAAGCGGCGGCAAGGGAGGTAGGTGTGTGCTGGCCGCAGGACGCAAGCTGCTCATGTCGGCGGCACACCACCTCTCCAGCTGCCGCTGCTCACGTGCTGACTGCACATGTGACTCAAGCACAGCCCCTCCACAGGCCCTGCGCTGCCCACCTGCAGCCGGCGCCCACGCAGCGCATCTCCTCGCCTAGCCACAGGCGCTGCACCAGCGGGAACTCAATGCCGCTGGCCGCCTCCTTGTACGTTAGCGAGGCGGTGGCTGCCAGGCGGGCTGCCCGCCGCACAGAGCCGCACGCCCTGCTAGCGGCAAGCGCCGCCGTGCTGCCCTGGAAGGCGGCTGCGCCGCGGGGCGGCACCGCAGCCGGCGCCATCTGCGGGCGGCAGTAGCGGCGCACCGGCGCAGCGGGGAAGGTGAGGGACGCTGGGGCGCCGCTGACGTGCAGTTGTGACTCGATAGACTCTGCAGTGCAGATCAGGGGCACCCAGGGCCTCACCTGGGCGCTGCAGCGCGCGCTAGCCGACGGCCGCGCCACCGAAGCGCATTGCCTGCGTTGCAAGGTAGGGCATCGTGATCGGCGATCGGTACAAAGTTGCGATGGCCGGCGGGAGGGCAGGATGGGCCCCGGTCGGAGCGGGACGAGACCTGCCTGAGCTGAAGCGTGGCGCCCTGCATCTTTGGCCAGTCACTGTTGAGTTGTTGGATCTGCCGCGATGCCCGGGCAGGTAAATCGAGCCCTCAAGCCCAGGTGAGGCATCGGCATGAGCCCTGCATCAGAGGAGTGGCTGGGCGCTGGGGCAGCAATTGTGCACACAAATTTACTCCTCGCAAGCAGTGCCCCGCTCTTCAGCAAACCGTGCGCGGCCACCAAGGCACACCAGAGGCAGGTTGGCGGGGCGCTCGGTTGACCACGCTCCAGCGCGCCTCGCCTTGCTGGGAAGGCGAAGGCGCTCGTCCAATGCCGTAAAGTCGGCCGCCGCTCCTCCCGGCGGGCTGCCCCTGCCACCGCCGCCCAACCGTCCCCACCTCGACGTTGCTTGCTCCTCCCTGCTCCTTTGCCTGCAGTGCGCACCAACATGGACGGTAGGCGGCGCAACGAGCTGCACCCTATCGGCTACAGCGGTGCCAAGGGCGAGTATAGGTGCGGTGGCGCCAGGCAGATGAACATGGCTTGTACACGTGCACTTTGCCAGCTGCCCTGCATCCCGGCACGAAGCCTGCCGTCCACGGCTTCCGCAGGGCGGGTGTGCATGCGGGCAACTATGCGGAAGAGATCCTGGCTGCCGACGCCCGCGGCCGCCCAGGCTTCCTACTTGACAAGGGCGGCTGCTTTGCCGCCAGCACCACCACTCGCGAGGCCTTTACTGCCGATGGCAAGGCAGGGGAGGCGCTGGCGGCCAACGCGCGGCGCGACGACATCTTTCGTGAGTGGGCCAGGGGCGGTGCGCAGGCAGCCGAGGTTCATGTTGCCACTCGCAATGTTGCAGGACACTTTCGCTGCCTTGCCTGCGGCGCAAAAAGGGCATCCGTGCTGCAGGTGCATTGTGCACTTGTGCACCACTGCCCGCATGCCGTCGCTGCAGTGAAGTACGTCAAGTACGGGCGATCGCAAGTCATGGGAGAGGACCGCTCCGGCTTCTGGGCCTCTACCACACAGCTCGCATACGGTAGGGCGGGCCAGGAGTTGTGGGTGGGGCAGGCGCAGGGCACGCAGAGAGCCAGCCTTGGCGCGCTGGCTCAGCTCTGTGGCCTGCCGCATGGGTGCCAGGCCTGTTGCAGGCTTGCCTGCGCTCAACTGCTCACAAGTGGCACGCCCTGCTTCCTCACGCCCCTGTCAATGAGACGGCGCAGGCGGAGCGGCGGCGGTGCCCAGCGGCGCAAGCAGCCAGGCGAGCGGCGCGCCCTGCCGCGTGCAGGACTGCCTCTGGGGCGTCGACAAGGCTCACAACCGGCGCGTGCCAGTGACTGTACAGGCCTACAGCGCCAGCACTGAGCGTGCACGCAAGCTGGCGGAGGAGGCAGCAGCCAGCCCTTACCGAACGGTTGAGCAGGTGGGCCGGGGTATGCTGGTGCCGCATGTGCTGATGCCTGGATGCTGCCCACCACTTGTATGACTGATGGTTGCCACATACTACTGCGCGATCTGCCACCCTACTCAGGCTGCACATCAGCTGCCACACATCTTCCCACCGCTGCAGGACACGCTTGCCGCCGCGGCTGCGGATGCCGCCGCACGGGCCGCCGCCAAGCCTGCCCAAGCGCGGCCGCGGGACGAGCAGGGCCAGGAGTGAGTGGGCCGGGTCCAGCCTTGAGTAACAGTCGGCTGTACCTGTTGCCTGCAGCTGGCATACAGCAGCAAGCGGCAGGGTTGCATGACTGTGCAACCTTGCATCCCCACCCCCGGCACCGCTGGCCGCCCCTCTCCCTTGCCCTGCAGCACCCAGGTGGGGCGCAAGGCCGCGGGCGAGTTTGCAGCCCTGCTTGACAAGGACTGGGTGCGCATCGGCCTGCGCAAGCCCTGACGGGTGCGCACACCACACCGTCCGGTCGATGATTAACTGGGACTGAGACTTGGCAGCCGGCCATGCCCATGGCGTGCTGCAGTGTGCAGCAGTCTGCTGTTTTGTTAGTGTGTTGTCTGATTGCCACTACTGCGTTTCTGTGCTGCTGTCCATCTGAAGCAACTTATTGTCCAACATTACAAGGGATTGATTCGCACAGGTGGTGCGGCATTGAATGCACAAACCTTACTACCCTATCAATGCTTTGATGTGTTGTGAACCCCCAAAAGTTGGGCAGAGAGATGGAAGGCATCAAGTGGGAAGTTTGGGGGCTCTTGCGTTGGAGGTTGCCGTCTGTTTTGCGGGCAAGTGGCACAGCGGATGGGCAAACACGGCTTCGTTTGTTCAAATACACAGGGAGGGAGGGAGCACAGCGGAGCACAGAGCATTTCTTGGAAGGGCTTCAAGCACGCTGCAGAACAGGAGGGCGACAGGCCGTTGTTGGGAAACGTGCAGCACTCGTATGCATCAACAAATCGCCGCGGATTAGCTGCTGGTGCTTGCAGCGATAGTCTGGAGTTCGGGCAGGCGTGCCGATGCGGAGCATGCGTTGGTGAGTTGGACGGCAATACGTGAAAGGGAGAGAGAGGACCCCCCCAGCACTGGGCTGTGGCAGGCAGAGAGATGTGGTGATAACGAACCGTCCTAATGAACCAGACGTGGGGGTGCAACGGGCAAAGGAGGGGCACACACATGAATCGGTGTTGTAAATACAAAGAGGAGGAGGAGGAAGAACGGCGGACTGAGAGGGACCCAACAGCCGCTGCTGGAAAATGGCTGATGAGGGTGGGAAAAAACGTGTGGAAAAGCCTGAGGGATGCAGAACAGGCGGGCAGTGTGGGAGCCGGAAGGCTGACTGCAGGACAGAGCACAGCATGGTCGAGGTGGTGAGCGGCGGGAAAAGTTTGGGAAAAGGGCGGTGCGGGGCTTATGGCGGCAACATCAAACAGTCATGTTTATGGAGGCTTGGGGCTGTTGCCCTTATGGCAAGAATGGGGAAGGGCAGAGGGCAGCAGAACAGACGGGTGCACAGGGGGCGCAACAGGGAGGTTTATGGTGGGTGGGCAGTCATGCCATGGTGCCTCACAAGTGCAGAGAGGCGGCACCCTCATCATTCCATGAAATGTACATGCACAGCAGGTCGTCGTTCAGGGGTGTGTCCTCCGGCAGGTCGAACAGCGCAAGCACGTCCTGGCACACACGGGCTGCGTCACGGACCGGCGGCGGCTCTGCGGCTGCCGGCACTGCGGCCGGCAGCAGGGATGGCATGGGCGCCAGAGCGGCAGCTCGGCCCGCTGCCGCCGGCGGCGCGGCAGGCCTGGCGGCAAACGGGCTGCCTCGTGCCAGGGAGCTAGGGGGTGGGAAGCTGATGCTGCGGGTGGAGGCATCTGCAGCTGCCGCTGTAGCCGCTTCCAGAGTGGGCGGCTGCTGCAGGTGCGCCACTGCGGCGGCGGACGAGCCGCTGCCACGGCTGTCGGCGTGCCAGTGCTGCGGCAGCGGCGGAGGCTGCTCCAGCGGGGCGGGCGTGAAGGCAAAACCGGCGACTGCGGCTGGTTCTGGCAGGTGGTCTGCTGCGGCGGCGTCAGGCAGGCGGACCAAGAAGCGCTGCTGCTGCTGCTGCTGCTGCGCCAGCTGCACATGCTGATGCGCCGCGCCAGCCGCAGCCTGCTCCCCCCACAAGTGGAACGAGGGCTGGCAGCTGCCGGCGACACCCTCGTCGAGTGGTGCAGTGGTCGCTGGGTGCGGCCCCGCTGCGCCGTAGGCGCCCTGCAGGGCCCACCATGCTGGGTGCTGCTGAGCAGCCGCCTGTGGCTGCCACACAAAAGCGAGGTCGGCGCCATGCAGGGCCAGCAGCTGATAGGCGGCAGGGTTGAGGGTGTGGCAAGCCACCATGCCACCGCTGGCGGGCAGGCAGCCCCAGCCCAGCAGCCCCAGTGCTGTCTGCACGGCAGCATCCACGCTGCTGCTGCTGCTGCCTGCGCTGTGCTGCGGGCTCAGCAGCTGCTGCAGGCTGGGCGCCGGCCACAGCAGAGTTTCTTGAGCACTGAGGCTGCCTGCCGCAGTGGCAGTGTAGTGTGCCAACGCCTGCCGCCAGGCGGCTGGCGGCATGTGCTGCCGCAGCTGGCCTTCCATGCTGCTGGGGCCTGCATCTGAGGTGTGCGAGCCGGATGCTGCCGCCGCTGCTGCTGCTGCTGCAGCTGTTGCCGCGGGTGCGGCTGCTGGATGTGGGCCCCGGTGGCGCTTAGAGGAGGGGCTGTCTGCCAGGCCTGGATTCGCCCGCTTGCTGTGCAGCACCGCAGGCGGCCAGGTGCCAGCCGCGCCCGGGGTCTGGGCGCTGTCTTCTGAGCTGTCCACTAAAAGGCGCCGCACAGCTGAGGGGCACACGTGGCGGCGAGGGGAGGCCGGCTGGCCCGTCGCCTGCGCCTGCTGCTGCCGGTCCTGCTGCTCAGGCTCGGGCTGCCAGTGGGAGTTGAAGCCCAGTGCTGCGGGCAGTGGGACGAACAGGGTTGCGGTTGGAGAAGTGTGGGATGGCAGGTGAGCTCCTCGAGGGGACGGAGCGGACGGATCAACAAGGGGCACATGCCAAGTGCCCGCCCGCTGGAATACCTCGCTGCAGCACACCACCCAGCAGCACGCCTCCCTGCTCCTGGCTCACCCTGCAGCAGCTTGCCACGCATCCACTGCAGCAAAGCGAGGGGAAGGCAGGGATGCCGTCAGTTTGTGCAGGAAATGGCCAGCGGGCTGCGACCCCCCGCCCCGACAGTGTGGCAGCTGCTACCGGTTCCCGTCTTGAGTCAACACTCGCGGCACCCCACAGCAAGCAGCTGCGCGCACCTGGTTGTTGCCGCTGGCAGTGGTGCACTCGAACACTTCTTCAAACACTTGGCGCAGCTTGGGCTGCGGCACGGGCCGTGGAGGTGGCGGCGGGCAGCTGAGAGTCGGCAGTGCCTCAAACCCTGGGGAGGGCCCTTCCAGACGCTCCCGCTACCCACCACATGCACCATGAGCATTACAGTTTGCCAGCTGCCTACCTGACGCAGCAGGCACACAGCGGTGGCCGCAGCCTCGCCGCTGCCGAAGGCTGTGACGGCTCGCGCCCCCGCGGCGGCAGTCACTGGGTGGCGCCGTGGCTGCTGCGGGCTCTTGTTGATGGCATCATGCGGTACCGCCCGAGGGCTTCTGCACATCTGCGCTCTGCAAGGAGCGGCAGGCGGGAAGGGGCGAAATTATCGTACCGACCCAGCTCTGCGAGGCCCCTCCGCGGCGGCCGCCCTCAGCCCTGCCAATGCCAAGCCCCCATCACACCTGGATCCGCTGCAGTTCGGGTCTTGGGAGGTCTGGTGGGGGACCGCCCCAAGCGGAGGGCGAACAGAGGGGCTTCGGAATTGCCCACGGCCCTGAAAACAACCAGAATGGTGCTCACAAACGCAGTTGACGCGAAAGAAGAGCGCATGAAGGTATCCTTGAGGAGGGACAGATATTTGTTGGGGCGCACGCCCCGCCGGGCCGCTCATGGACAACAATCTGCGATTCTCTGGAACGCTCGCCCTCAATCTCCGTGTTCTGCGTTGTAGACGTCCATAGGCCACGCGGCAAAGCCTGAAGGGCAGCGGAACCCAAAGCGGGAGACCGCAGCCACACCGCCCCCTAGTGTCTCGTTTCTACCCCCTCGACAGTCCGGTGCAGCTTCAGTATGCATGCCTGTTCCTTCAACTACCCCTCCCTGCTTCCACAACTGGTAGGGAGTCGGTTGTCCAATGGATGAAGAGATGATTGCACCACAGCAAAGGTCCCTCAAGGTGGAAACAAACAAAGATACTCCCCTGCTCCTGCTGCTGCCGCCACGAGAGAACACCAAGCGTTCCCAGCAGCCATGTATGCTGCACTCACCTGCAGCAGCACCTGCATCAGCACCAGAGGAGCAGCTGGCTGCCACCCAGCATGGTGGAGATGCAGTAGCGTGCAATCCCTCCCTCCAGGCACGGCAGCGCGACCGGGTTCCATGCCGCCATGCCACCTATCAGTCTGGACCATATCCAGCCCACAGCTCACAGGCGCCAAGGGCTGCCGTTAATTGTGCGCAAAATCACGCAGGAGATCACAAGCTACTGGCGTGCGTCAACCACCGCTGCTGCCGTCCGCCTGCTGCTGCTGCTGCTGCTGCTGCGCCAGCTCCAGCCTCTGCTGCTGCGCCGCAAGCTTCTGCTCGAGTGCTTGCCGCGCCCGCAGCTCACGCTCAACCTCCTCCTGCACACAAAAGAAGCAGCAGCGTGCCAGCCAGGTGGGACATGAGTTTCAGGTAGAGGGCAGAGTCTGCAACTAGGGGCTGGGGGATACGTGCATGCAGGAGCCCTGCGCAGTCGGCCTTCCCCACCTGCCATGGTGCAGCAGCCGCCCCCCATCGCAAGCCCCTCAGCCCCTCTTCTTCTGCCATTTCCGAGATGCCCGCCAGCCCCACCCCCTTCCTTGCCCCCCGCACCTGCTTGGCGTTCAGGGCTGCCACCATCTGCCGCTTGTCCTCTTCTAAAGCATCCAGCAACAAATAGATGCTGCTGGTGAGCTGCAGCGCCGCCTCGCCGCCCACTGCGCCAGAGCCGCCGGCAGGCAGCGAGTACAGCGCGGCAGGCAGCAGCGCGGCGAGCTCCGGGGGCAGGCCTGCTGCCTGCTGCGCCTGCTGGGCCGCCGCCGGCTGCTGGTCGTGTTCGGCCGCCTGTCGCAGCGCGCCTTGGCTGATGAGGCTTGAGGCTGCGGGACCAGCCGCTGCTGCTGCTGCGGTGGGTGTGAGGGCAGGCGAGGCAGCGGCGGGTGTGCCACCCAGCTGCTGCCGGCCGTCGGCTGTCGCTGCACCAGGCTGCGCCTGTTGTGCATGGGCCAGCTGCTGCTGCAGCTCGGCATTTTGACGGTGCATTAGTGACAGCTCAGCCTCCAGCCTGGCCACCTCAGCAGCGTGCTCTTGCCTCAACCGCTGCCGCTCCTGCTCCGCCGCCAGCTCCGCCGCAGCATCCGGAGCGGCAGCCACCGCAGGGCCTTGCTGCTCCTGCTGCGCCCCTGCCGGCTCCTGCTGCTTGCCCTCGGCTGCCTCGCCCTGCCGCCCCGCCTGCGCCTGCACCTGCACCTGCTGCGCCGCGACAGCCGCTGCCGAGGCCGCCGCCGCCGCCTGCTGCTGCTGCAGGCGCTTGAGGGTGTGGCGCGCCTCGGCGCTCTCCTCCCGCAGCCGGTGCACTTCGTCCAGCAGGGTGCCCCGCTCCTTGCTCACTGCCTCCAGCTGGGCCTGCTTGGGAGGGGAACGATCGAGGATTCAGCAAGGGTGAACAAACGGCAGTGGGGTTTGGCAGTGGCTCCCTGCTCAAAGCCTCCAACTTGGGGAGGGCAACGGTGTGATTAAGGGTGACCAGCGGCAGTTGGGATCGGCAGTGGCTGCGTGCTGGACGGGGGTGGTGTTCGCAAGCGGGCACGAACTGCAAAACACCGACACACTCCCAGTCGCACATCCGCAGCACAGTCGCACATCCGCAAGCCCTTCCGAGCAGTGCAGCAAACAGCTTCCCCTGCGCCACACCTGCATGGCGCGCGCCACCTCGCTGGCCCCGCTGGCCTGGCTGCGGTCCTTCAGGTGGCTGCTCTTCAGCTGCAGCACCTGCTCCTCAAGGGCCACCACCTCCGCCGCTAGGGCCTGTGGGGAGAGGGCAGGCAGAGGTTCAGGCAGGTGCGGCATGTGTGTGGGTGTGTGGGCAGGGGGAGGAGGGAGCTGAGCTGCCGCGGGATGCAGGACCAACAACAACACACCAAGCGCCAAACAGCCGTGCAAACCAACCATTGAACCCCGCAGTGCTGGCCCTGGGACCAAACGCGGGGCAGCCAGGACAACAGGCGCACCTTTGACCGCTCTTGCAGCTCCTGGGCTGACAGGTGGTAGGCATCTCGCTCGGCGTGCGCTGCATCCACGGCCGCCGCCTGTGGAAGGACGCACACCGGGGCAAGCAGGTGGGCTGCCCGTCAAGGTTGGTTGGAGGGCGGGTGGGTGGGTTTGGCGGTGCAACGTGGCAACATGACATGCCTGCAAGCAACCCAACCAGCAGAGCCTTGCTCCGAGGCAGCAGTGCAGCCTGCCGCACCTGGAACGCCAGCAGCTGCTGCAGATCCCGCACTTGCCGCTGCAGCTGCTCTACCTCGGCAGCCTGCACAGCGGCGGGCGGGTAAGGCAGTGACCGGTTGAAAGACCCGCTCAGCTTGCAAAATACGCAGCAACTTGCGTGTGTGGCAACACGAAACACACTTGAAGAACGGGCACAGCCTCAGCTACAGTGATGCAACAGACGCAAAGAATATGCACACGCATTTCCAAGCACAGGAAAGTGTTGCAAGCGCAGTGCCCAGCACAGCGCCCCAGCAGCAGGGCCCCACCAGCTCGTTGTGCCGCCGCGCCATGGCCTCATTCTCCTCCAGCAGGCTCTCAGCCAGCTTGGCCTGCTGCTCCATTCCCCTCTGCGCGTGGGTTGCAGAGCACACAGGTTGCAGTGGTGGCAGGGAAAGCAATCATGGTAGGCAGTCATCGACGTCATGCACAGGTGTGATGTCCACTCCTCGCCGTGCAGTCAGCATCCACCCAGCCTGCAGCACTGAAGACCGCACATCACCCACCCGCAGCACTCACAACCGCACATCACCCACCTGCAGCATGAACTTCTCCTCTGTAAGGTCGTCGATGTGCTGCTGCAGCGCCTTGAACTCCTGGGCCCTGCACGCAGGGTGCAACCACACGATGCCGTGCAGAGGTGAGACGCAGGTCAAGCGAGCCATCAGTCGCAACATGTGGAGCATGCACTACGGCTGTGAACGCCAAACAGCACCCAGCCAAGCAGCCAGGCGAGCGCACAGCGTCCGCAGCACCCTGCCCCAGCGGCAACGTACCTGGACTGCGGCGCTCCAAACTTGCCAACGCTGCCGCTGGTTGGCAGGCCGCCAGCAAGGCGGCCGCCTGCTGCTCCTGCTGCTGCAAACGCTGCTGGCCCGCCGCCGCCGCTGGCCAGGGAGGAGGGGGCCAGGAGAGATGAGGCAGCGGAGGCATCGCTCGGCTGGCGGGAGTGGGCTGGGCTCATGCCTGATGTGCCGCCAGGCCCTGCACTGCTCACGCTGGGCGCTGCTGCAGCCGCTGGCACCAAGCCGTCTGGTGCACTGCTTGCTGCGAGTGCTGCCGCTGGCTCGGCAGCGGCCGCTGCAGGGAGAGGCGCCGCGCCCAGGCTGCTGCTGCTGCTGCTCAGCGGTGCCGCCGTGCCGTTTGCAGCAGAGCCTGCCGCCTCCGATGCTGCTGTTGCAGCCCCACTTGGGCCACCATCAAACAGCCGTTGGGCTGCTGCGGCAGGCGGCTGCGGTGCCACGCCTGCCACCGCTGCGGGCTCCTTGCTTGGCGAAGCATAGGTGTCCGAGAGTGCTGCATAGCCAGTGGCCCAACTGCTGGTGGCCGCTGCTGGTGCTGCTGGGGCTGCACTATGCTGCTGCTGCGGTTGCTGCTGCTGCTGCTGCTGCCAGGACGGTGGTGCATCCGCTGCTGCAGCAGCGGGCTGCAGCCAGCTGGGCCTGCCGGCCAGGCTGCCCTGCCCATCACCACCGTCCACAGGCAGGCTGCGACTGCTGGGCTGCTCCATCCCTGCTGCTGCTCCCGCTGCTGCACCATCTGCCGCCGGCTGAGGTGCGGATGCTGCTGCAGAGCCAAACAGGGAGCCAAACGAGCCAAACAGGCCGCCACGGCCGCTGCCAAAGCCTGCCCTGCCGCTGGCCGCACCCCCGGCACTGCCAGGCGAGAGTGCTGCCTCAGCGCTGCCGTGCGCATCGCCTCCCTGAGCAGGCACGCCGTCTGCAACAGCCGTGCTCTCCTCCCGCTGCTGGCTGGGCGGCAGCGGTGGCCGGGCAGGGGCAGCTGTGCTGCCAACCTGTGCCGCCTGCTGCTGGGCCTCAGGGTGTGGAGCTGCGCTGCGCTGCGGCGGCTGCCAGGTGTAGGTGGGCATGGGCGGAGGCAGGCGGCGCTGGTAGCCTCCCAGCAAGTCTGGGGCTGCTGCTGCAGCTGCTGCTGCTGCGCCGTCCTGCCCGCTTGCTGCAGGCGGTGCTGTCGGTTGCCCAACCGCTGCTGCCGGCACCACAGGCTCCGGCAGCGGCGCATGGGGTGGAGCGGCACCTGCAGCCACCCCATCCAGCAGCGCCGCCTTGTGCTCCTCAAATGGCGGTGCATTGCCATTCACGCCTTTGCTAGTGTTCTCGCTGGCGCTGGTTGCAGACGGCGCCCGCTCGTGGGCTGGCGGCACAGGCGGCGGCGGCGCAGCTGCCGCCGGCTGCTGCTGGGCCGCCGGGGCGGTGGCGCCCGCTTTACCAGCAGCCTTCTGCTTCCGGAACTCCTCGAGCTGCGGAGGGGTGCAGCAAGGACGCAGTGAGCGCGAGTGCAGAGCGCGTTTCATTTTGCAGGCTGCAACACGACCTCCAGGCAGCTGGATCGCGGCGCCACACCAACCTTGCGCCGCCCAGCAGCCGCAAGCTCCGCCCGGCTGAGCATTTTAGCTGTCGACCTGCTGCCCGGCTTTTGTGCGGCTACGCATTCATCGTGTGTCCCTAGATGTCTGGGCTGTGTGCCGATCGCAAAGCGCAAGTGCTCTCGGCACGCCTGATGCAAACATGAAGCGCGCTCTTGCATTTCCTTGGCTCCTGGCGCTTGCAGACGCTTTGATCGGGGTCTCGATGGGGCTGCAGGGCGTGATCAGAAGGATGTGGCGCGCGCTGGTGGCCCTCCTGGCCTCCCTGTTTCGGGTGCGCGCCCGCGGGGACGCTCAGCCTCGTTTCAGCCTTTCGTAGTGACGCCAACAACCTGCTCATCCGATCACACACTGTCTCGCAGGATGCCAGCGGCCCACAGCTCGCGTTCACCGGCGTGCTCGGCCTGGCCGTCGTCTACGCCCTCTGGCAGCTGCGTGGTGGAGCGGGTGAGCATGTAGGACCTCGTCCATGCAGGGGCTGCCGCCTGGGAATGCTTCTGGCACATCGGCGGCGCCGCCGCCGCTGCCAGCCGCTGCCACCGCTGCCCTGCACGCGGCTTCTGCTGCTCATGGCTGCCAATAACAGCTTGCATTGAATTGCTACCTAACAGGTCGCAAGCGGGACGAGCAGCCGCTCGACCCCAGCCAGCCCTCGACTTCCGCGGCGGCGGCAGCAGCCCATGGTGGCACGGCAGCAGCGGCGGCGCATCATGCGGCGGCTGCCACACCTGCGGCGGCCGTGGCACGGCGGCTAGCAGGCGTGCGGCGCGTCACGCTGTCGGTGCCTGGGGTGCTGCTGGAGGAGAAGGGTGCAGAGGAGCTGGATGAGAGCGCCACTGTGCGGCAGGATGCGGCAGGTGGGCCGAGTTGATGGGTCGGTTCAAGCTGGAACTCTAATAATCAGCTGGCACGATTGCGTTCTAGCATTCGTGAAGGGTGTTGCCACGCCTTGGCTAAGGCATGGGCTGCAGCTGCACCAATCTCCTGGCATTTGCATCGCCGCCTGCTGCAGAGCTGGTGCGGCAGATGTCGGGCCGCGCCGACTGCTACCTCATGTGCCACGTCAGCGACGACATTGGCGAGGCGCTGGTGCGCGGCGCTCTGGAGCATGCGGGCGTCACCGGCAGCAGGCCCGGCCAGGTGCCGCCGCACAGGTGCGGCAGCGCTGCTCTTATGACGCATGGCTTGGTTGCCGTCGGTGCCGTGCCAACACCAACAGCGCAGTGGTGGTTGCCTGGCACTGGCCCTGATCTCAAACGCAAGTCCTGTGGTTGCGCATTCAAGCGCCTGCCCCCACCAGCCATGCCCCTTGCCCGCCATCACCCGCTGCCAGGCTGCTGTTCTGCGGCACGCTGCTGGGCAAGGTGTCCATTGTGCGGCAGCTGGAGCCGGAGCTGCACATTGACGGCCACCAGCAGACGGTGGGCACAGGCTGCTGCTCCTGCGCATGCATGGTGCCCTCCTGTCTTGCAGAAGCTTTAGTGCTGCTCATTGTGCCCGTCGATCATGCTCTCGCTGCGCTGCTGGCTGCCCAGTCAGAGCCTCAAGCTGCCACCTGGTTGCCTGCCACATCGCTCCACACCCTGTGCAGGTGTCTGACCTGCAGCGCTTTGTGAAGCAGCTGGTGCTGGTGGGTCCGCCCCACCTCGCGCAGCAGGCGGCAGCCGTGCCCAGCAGCAGTGGGCTGGGGCTGGCGGGGCCAAATGTGCAGCATGCGCCCTCCCTTGCAGCAGCCATGGGCCTTCCCAGCTGATGCCGTGTGGAAGCTGCAGATGCACTCAGGACATGCCCTTGTTGTCTCGCTTGCCCATCTGCACTTGCCTGGTGTGCTACTATCGCGTTTTTGCATTGATGTATTGCATGTAATGCCGAGACTGTGCAGCGCCGCTGCTTAACAGTGCTTCCTGTGGCAGTTGGTGCATGCCCTTTGCACAAGGGAGCAAGCCACACCTGTCCCGCACTGTGATGACAATCCTCCGTTTAGTTGGTGCTACTGCTAGGTAGCTGGGCAATTCAGCAGTCCTGCAGGCAATGCCTTGCGCCGCGCGGCGGCTCCCCCACCCCACCCGCGCCGCCGGTGACGAGGATGGATCGGGGCTGGTAGGTGCCCTCGATGGGCTGAACCGCGATAGTCATGGCTGCGCTGCTGAGTTGAGCTGCGGTTGGGAGGTGGGGGGCAGTACGGGCGCAGGCAACCAGCTGGGGGGCGAGCACGAGCGGAGGGGCAAGGGAATTTGCGGGGGGAGGGGAGGGACAGGTGGTGACAGCACCGCGGTCGGCGCGCTGTGCGCCCATGCGAGCTGCCGCCAGCTGCCCCTTCTCAAACCCGACATTTGGTTCTTTGGCCAGCTTGGCCAGCCTGAGTGGCACCTGTCCGTGCCCAGCCTGAATCACACAGCAAGCCCTGG
>VFQQ010003310.1_pt1 | contig 15966 bp, 6 predicted proteins | sample 3512341 | NCBI WGS metagenome assembly VFQQ01 (sample SAMN10412373, study PRJNA504923) | tailings metagenome | isolation source: Relicate 2 Philex TSF1 revegetated site | place: Philippines: Tuba, Benguet | collected 2017-08-29 | reverse complement strand
ATCGAAGTTTTTTGCTCCACTTTTTGCAGTAAAAAGTGGAAAGAAAATCGTGGGAGGTGGCATTTAGGGATACAATTATTTAATAAAAAGCGATCTCCATGATTGTAAAAATTTACTTTTCCCACATAACTAATAGATGATTATCAATCGCAGTTTTATTAACAATTTACTTGTATGAATTTGCAAGATTTTGTTAGTAAATCCTGGCTTTCTTGCAATTTAAAATCATCAACATAATTAAAAATCCGCTGCTGCTGTATGTTGAAATAGTTTTTTAAGGAACGACTACCTAGGATATTAGCGAGATAGAGCTTGTGGTTATACCCATTATACCGTTTGCTCATCCGTAATAGTTTAGTGGTATTTTGTTCAAGGTATCTTGCTGCTGGGTTATGCAGCATTCAATTGAGTGGTTTTGCAAATCCAATGGGTGTACAATGCGTATAAAAGCAATGGTTTTTGGACTAAGAAAAATTTTAACTTAACGTAAAAAACTCTACTTTTTCTGTGGTATGCGATCTAAGTATACCGGCACTAACCAAGTTTACCATCATGCGTTGCGCGCGCCAGCGACTAATATTTAGCAGCTTTGTAACTTCTTTTAAGGTAATGCGGTTGTTCTTTTCAAGGTATTTTAACAGGCCCTCTTCGTGTTTGGTATATTTTATAAAGGTATTTTGTTGTTTTGTATTGCGTTTTAACACATCCACTACAATTTTGCTGGCTAATAAACTTTGGTCTTTTACCCTTATATGAACCCACCATTTACCCGCTTCGTCTTTTGCGTAATAAGGCTTATCTGCACCTTCTTTAATCTTAGCTTCTAAAACGGTTTTGCCGCTAAATTCCCATTCAATAATTTCTAGTTCTACAGCAGGTTTTACGTAAAATTGTGCTGCAAGGTCTAACATGTATTTTTCGTCTTCGCTGCGCACCCCCGAAATGGTTTTATTGTCGTTAACGCCTACCAGTAATGTGCCGCCTTTATGGTTGGCAAAAGCACAAATGGTTTTGGCAATTTTAGATGCCGACGAAATGGTTTTTTTAAAGTCTAAAACTTCATTTTCGCCACGAGCAATTTGTAATAAAACCGGATGTATCGTCATAATGTTGGTTCAAACAGCAATAACAAATAAACAAACGATACTAACCAAAGTTTATTTCTGTGCTATCGCCAATGTTTAAAGATTGAATCATGCCTTTTAGCAAGGCATCGTTGCCAATTAACGAGCGATGCAAAATGGCATATTCTATTTGTGCATAGGGCCCAATAATAGAATCTTTAATGGTGGCATAGTTTAAAATGGCATTTTCGCCCACGCTTACATTTGGTCCAATAATTGAATTGGCAATTTTACAGCCCTGCCCAATAAAAACAGGTGGAATAATAATGGTATTTTCGAATTTATACTTAGAAGCATCGTTGTTTAAGCGCTTTAACAACAAGGCATTTGTTTCCAGTAAAATGTCTTTTTTGCCGCAATCAAACCAATTGTCTACATTAAAAGTTTTAAAAACAACACCCTGTTTTACCATTTCCATTAAGGCATCGGTTAGGGTGTACTCGCCATGCGTTTTAAGTTGTTTGGCCACATTGTTTTGCAATGCTTCCAGCAAAAGAGCAGCCTCTTTAATTTTATATACGCCTACCAGTGCTAAATTTGATTTTGGAATGGCAGGTTTTTCGGCCAGATTTTTAATGGTGCCGTTATCGTTAACCTCTGCAACGCCAAACAAACGGGGGTCTTCTACTTTTTTAACGCCAAGCATCGAAGTGGGCGCATTTAGTACGCTTGCCAAATCCATGTCGGCAATGGTATCGCCAAACACAATTAATATTTCGTCGTTAGGTTGTATTAAATCTTTTGCTAAGAATATGGCATGTCCAACGCCTTTTCCGGTAGTTTGAATTACAAATTCGCTTTTTATATTGGTGTAATTTTGCTGTATGTATTGCTCAATTTTATCGCCCATATAGCCAATAATAAAAACAAACTCTTTTATACCGGCCTCTATTAATCCATCTGTAATATGGCCTAAAATGGGTTTTCCGGCAATAGGAATTAGTGCTTTTGGTTGTGTGTGAGTATGCGGGCGCAACCTGGTACCTATGCCCGCAACCGGTATTATTGCTTTCATGCTTTAATGGGTATGCTTATTATTGTATGAACCAACAAAAGTAGCAAACCCCCTTTTAACAACAAAGTTATTTTATTGTCTGTTTGCAGCCATTTTTTTAATTGTAAAATTCAATGCTGTTTAATCAATTTAACATAAGCTTAATATCTTGCCATTTGTATTGGCTATATTGCGCAGGATTTTAATTTTATATTTTATGAAGAAGCAATTGGTATTGCTATTATTAGCGGGTGTTTTCGGCTCGTTTGGTTTGTTGGCTCAAACTACACTGCCAACATTTTGGGATTTTAGTAATCCTGGAATTGGTACGCCACCAAATGGTTGGACAACAGGTTTGGGTGTTAACGGCAATTTAACCTATACCGGAAGTAATAATTCGGTAGGTGGAGATGGAATTTCTGCGAGACTCGATGCAACCGGCGAGTTTATAAGCATTTGGTTTGCCGAGCGCCCAGGGCCATTAAGTTACTGGATTAAAGGTACAGGAATTAGTCCAAACCCTGCATTTACCGGAGAGTTTCAAATACAAGAATCGGTTGATGGCAATACATGGAATGTGTTGCGAAGCTTAACCAGCTTAACCGGAACCATGACGCGTTACGTGGATAATCCTTCAACCAATGCCAGGTTTGTAAGGTTTTTTTATACCAACAAACAATCGGGCAGCAATATTGCATTAGATAGTGTGGTGTTGCAAGCGGCACCTGCGCCACCAACTCCTTCTATGCGTATAAACGCAGGCGGACAAAATTACATTAACGGAGCCGAGTTTATTGTTGGCAATAGCCAGATTTTTAATTTTAATATCGAAAACAGAGGTTCGTTGCAACCACTAATTTTAACACAAGCAAATTTTAGTGGTAATGCTGCCGGCGATTATCAAATAAACGCAAACCTGCCCGATACCATTGCCGCAGGTGCGTTTAAAAATTATACTTTTTTGTTTAATGCAGCAAATACCGGATCGCGCAAGGCGCAAGTTGTTTTTTCAACTAACGATCCGGAAAATGCCAATTATTCCCTTAATTTATATGGTATTGGAGGTAATTATGCTACAGAGCCTGCTGCTCAACCTACAAATTTAGTGTTTAGCAATGTAAGGTCGTTTGGTTTTAATGTTTCTTTTACTGCTCCAAGTGTTGCGCCTGATAGGTATATTGTGTTGGTTAAAACAGGTAGTGTAGTTACAGAAACCCCTACCGATGGTATTACCTACAGAAGAGGTGATGCCATTGGAAACGCGCGTGTAGCATGGGTAGGCAATATACCTGGTGGGTTCAACAATACATATATTACAGCAAATACAACTTACCATTATGCAGTTTTTGCATTTAACGGACCAACCGGGTTTGAAAATTATTTAACCAACGATTGGTTAGAAGGAAGCATTACAACTCCGGGTAAGGTAATGGGTAGTTATTACGCGGGTATTAATCCGTACAATAGCAATTTTATTTCTTCATTAACGCAAAAAATTAACCCACACGATACTGTATTTTATAGCCAGTACATTGCACGTGTTGTAAATATTTGGTTAGCACGCGATACAAGCAATGCGCGTAAAGTAGTTAGTTGTGTATATACCGGAGCGCCATATGTGTACGAAGATCCGTTTTTATGGTGGACCGGCACAAACAGTGGCGTGTTAACCCGCGAGCATACCTATGCGCAAAGTTGGATGCCAACCAATCAAGGCAATCCAAGTTGGCCTAATGCCCCTGGTACCAGTCGCGAAATGCCAGAGTACAACGATTTACATAATCTTTTTCCGGCCAACCAAACAACAGCAAATGCCGTAAGAAGCAATAATCCATTTGGCAATGTGTTGAACGCCACCAATACCTCGCCAACCGGTTTTGGAAAGCTAGGTTCGGATGGTACAAGAACGGTTTACGAACCACACCCCAACCACAAAGGAGATGTGGCACGTGCGTTGTTTTATATGTGCGTGGCCTATCATAATGTAAATGGCTTTAATTGGAGTTTACCGGTTAATCAAAGTTTGCAGGTACTACGCGATTGGCACATGCAAGATCCACCGGATGCACATGAAATTGCCAGGAATGAATTGATATTTTCTTTTCAACGCAATCGCAATCCATTTATTGATTTTCCGGATTGGGCTAATAGAATTAACTTTAGCAACATGACGTACATACCGGATTCTAATCCGCCAGCACCACAAATAAATATTACTGCTCCTAATGCAAATAGCAGGGTTGTTTTAAATACAGTTACTGGCATTAAATGGCAATCGTTTTTGGTAGATACAGTAGAAATTTTAGTATCTTATAACAATGGTCCATTTACATTGCTTGCTACCAATATTTCTGCTTATGTAGATTCGTTTGCATGGCAGGTGGGTTCAAACGTGCAAGAAAATGTTAGGTTAATTGTTAAAGACAAAAACACAACTACTGCCGATACTTCAGATTACTTTTCAATTGGCGCAAGCATAGGCGTAAAAGAATTAAATATGTTGGCTGCAACAAGGGTATATCCTAATCCGTTTAACAGCAAAGTTGTATTGCAATTTACAAACAGCAATATAAAAGATGTAACCATTGCGGTTACAGATATAACAGGTAAGCAATTGTACAAAGCAGAAAGTATTATGCTTGAACCAAACGGGTTGTTTACCATAGAAAATCTGGCTGAAATAAGCGATGGGGTGTACTTTTTACACTTATTTAATGCACAGCACCGCGCGACATTTAAGATAGTAAAATAGTTACTGTTTCTGTTATATTTTATTGTTTTGTTAATCAGCCTATTAGTTGTGTTTCTTAAAATTTTACAAAAATAAAGTTTGCATTTGTAAAAACATTTTCCGAACATTGATATACCAAAAATCTGGTAAGAAATTAAGAAAATGTTAATCTCAACAAACATAAAATTTCGTCAAATGCCTTGGAATTCCACTGTGTGGAACGACTAAGGCATTTTTTATTTCAATCCTGCTTTGCATAAAAAGCGGTCAATTATTCATTTTTTTTAATTTTTATAATATGAAAGTAAATTTACAACACAAAGTCAGGCACATTATGTTTTTTGTGCTAACAATGATTGCATTTCAAGTGCAATCGCAAGTTTCTGTTACGGCTACTGCCGGAACAACTGGTCCAACTTCCTACACCACAGTAAATGCCGCATTGGCCGCTATTACAGCAGGTACACATCAGGGGCGAATTACTATTACTATTTCAGGCAATACAACGGAGCCAACATTTGCAGCAGCTAACCAACTGGTAGCATCCGGTACGGGTTTGGCTAATTACCAAAGTGTACGAATCGTGCCTTCTGGTAATGTTGTAGTGAACTCTGCTGCAACACCCACAGCTAATCGTGGTATGTTAGAGTTTATTGGAGCTGACAGTGTGACGATAGATGGTGATGATCCACTCACACCAGGAACACGCAACCTCACTTTCCAAATGGCTATTTCAACTAACACGTATACTTCAGCTTTACGTTTTAGTTCATCTGCGGCTACTGCTAACACCGGTTGTCGTGATGTTACGGTTAAAAACTGTATAATTATTGGTGCCAGAAATTCAGCAACATCAACAACCATAAATTTTGGTATCACAGCCAGTGTGGGAGGCAGCGGAACAATGACTGCCATTACTGGGCAGGCAGCTGATAACGACAATATGGTGATTGAAAACAACGAATTTAAACGTGCATATTATGGTTTTCATGCGTATGGTCACGCTACCAACGTAATGGATAGCTTGGTCATTCGTAACAACAAATTTGGTAACGATACCTCTGCCATAAATATGGGACTGTTCGGAATTTATCTTGGATATACTGCGCTTACGGCAGGTACAGGTTCAGCCGTCATTGAAGGTAACGAAATGCAGGGTGGTGATTATGGCGTAACGGGGTGGGCTGCAAATATTGCTGGCTTGAATCTAAACATCGGTAATGCCGGTGCAATTGTTAGAAATAACAACATCCGTGATTTAGCACAACCCAGCACCGGTGGTTATGGGGCATACGGTATATTTATTAGTAGTGCAACAAATAACAACAACATTCGTATATTCAATAATTTTATCCGTGGTGTTAGAGTATTTACTTACCAAAATTCTACAACCAGCACATGGCAGCCTATAGGTATATTTGTAAATGCTGCAGTAACAGGTTTACGTATTTCTCACAATACAATTGTGATGCCCAACCAATTGGTTGCTAACCCAACTTATTCAAGTCATGGTGTTCTGCTTACGAGTACCGCATCTCTTGCTGAATTTGTTAACAATATCATTGTCAATCAATATCCTTCGAGTGCAGGCTACGCTGTTACCTTTAATGGTGTAGCAAATTATTCATCTGCATTTATGGATAAGAACAACTATTTTACAGTGGGCTCTAATCTAGGCTTTGCTGGCGCCGCAAGAGCTAACTTGAACGAATGGAGAACAAATACTTCTAAAGACTCTAACTCTTTTGTTTCTAACCCACCATTTATTTCAGTTACTAATCTAAGACTGCAGGCCGGTGTAAAATCCATTTTGGAGTCGAACGGTGCAGTAACTTCCATTACAACTGATATTGACGGTAATGTTAGGCCCGGTCCCACAGGTTCAGTTAACGGTGGTGCATTAGCACCTGATATTGGTGCGCACGAATCAGACATGATTGTTGACAGTAAAGGAATAGACTCTGTAACCGTTACTCAAATAACCGGCTTTGTATCGCCCGGGAATACCAATCAAGGAATACTACGAATTGCGGCACATGTATCTGGTAGTATTGGCGACTTACGTATGGCATCTTTGTACCTCAATACAGCAGGTTCGACTTCGACTGCCGATATTTCAAATGCCAAAGTTTACTTTACCGGAATCTCTCCATTATTCAGCATAAGTACTCCATACGGTTCGGTTACTACCAGCCCAAGTGGTGCATTTATAATGAGTGATACTACGGTGTTACAAACAGGCATAAACTATTTCTGGCTGGCTTATGATATCAGCGGAAGTGCAACTCCTACCAATGTAGTAGATGGCAGATTGGACAGTGTACAGTTTACTTATAACGCGACACCAGGTTTTAGGCTTCCTGTTAATGGTAACCCCGCGGGTAACATATTGATTGCTGCACCAATGACATATGTATCATCTACTGCAACACACCCAACGCTATCGAAAATTGAGACAGGTACCAATAACAACCAGATCCTTCGTGTACGTGTAATCATGTCATCAACTGGTGCTCCGGTTTCTGTATCACAACTGAACCTGGATGTAGCCGGATCGGCCAGCCCACTTACCAATATTGACAGCATAAGTGTATGGTACACCGGTGCCAATCCAAATTTTGTATCGCCTACTTTCTTTGGTAGTGCAAGTACCCAATCAGGTCCTTACGTGGTAACGGGTGTACAAAACCTGCTGAACGATACCAACTATTTCTGGGTAACGTATCGTGTACCAGTTACTGCAACAATCGGAGACTCAGTTGATGCTGAAATTGCTTCAATTACTGTTGCCGGAACACCCCAAATACCTTCAGTTACTGCTCCGGCTGGTGCTCGATTGATTCGTGCACCTTACTGCCAATCTGTTGCCACATCCCCTGCTGCTGATGGTGAAATATGGAATGTAACAGTTGGCACAATGAATAACAGTTCTAACTGCTCGACAACAGGTGGACCGGGTTCTACATTAGGTGGATATTCAGATTACTCGATGCTGGTATCACCACCAAACCTGATTGCAGGATCATCAGTGCCATTCTCAGTACATACAACCACCTGTGGTGGAAATTACTCAGGTGTATTAGGTATCTGGATTGACCTGAACGATGATGGTGACTTTACCGATCCGGGTGAAGAATTACATATGTCTCCGGTATTTACTTATGGTCCTACTATGTTCCGTACGGGTAACTTAAGCATTCCTTGTGCTTCTCTGGGATTGAAACGTATGCGTGTAGTTATGATTGAAACCGGTACTTCACCAATTTCTCCATGCGGCACATACGGATTTGGTGAAACTGAAGATTACACCGTTAATATTGTAAGTGCTCCTGCTACGTTTGTTGCTACCAATGCATTACAAACATCTGCTCAAGTAGGTGCCGGTACAACCAATGTGCCAGTAATGAGAGTGCCTGTTAAAGTGGTTTCTACTGCTTGCTCTCCTGGCGTTATTACACAAATGAATTTTAACACTGCTGGTACAACCAATGTAAACGATATAGTTTCTGCAAAACTTTTCCGTACAGGAGCTAATAGTGCATTTAGTACTACTAATTTAATTGGTACTGTACTTTCACCATCTGGCGCATTTAGCTTTAACTTTGTTGATAGCACAATTAACGATACCAACAACTACTGGTTAGCTTACGATGTGTCTGCAACTGCTGCAAACAGCAATTTATTAGATGCCCGTTTTGACAGCGTTGAAGCAATTGGAGCGTGGAGATTGCCAATTAACGGTAACCCTGCCGGTGCCATCACAGTAACTGTACCAATGACATATATTGGTTCTGATGCGGTTCACCCAACTTTGGCTCAAATAGAAAGAGGTTCGAATAATAACCCGATGTTAAGGGTACGTGTAATTACATCTTCAACAGGTGCACCAATTGCAGCTACTCAATTTGATTTAACTACAAATGGTAGTAGTCCGGCTTTTGCTACCAATGTAGATAGCATTATTGTTTGGTACACAGGAAACAATCCAAACTTGGTTTCTCCACAATTCTTTGGTGGTACAGGTGCACAAACCGCTCCATTTAGCATTACCGGTAACAGAAACTTAGCTAACGATACCAACTACTTCTGGGTAACTTATAATGTAATAGGAACCGCAAATGTGGGTGACTCTTTAGATGCAGAAATTACTGGAATTACCATTGCAGGTGTAAATCAATTTCCTGTTGGCGGTGCTCCAAACGGAGCGCGCTATATTAGAGCACCATATTGTATTCCAACTATCTCATCAGGATGCGGTATAGATTACATTAGCCAAGTAACTACTTTAAACGCAATTACTAATATTAATAATTTAACCTTATGTAATGGTAATCCAAATGCTTATATCAATAATGCAAACCTTACGGTTACGGCAGCTAAAGGCCAAACCTTTACCATCAATTTAATGGCCGGAGGTGATATCGAAGGACTAGGCGTATGGATAGATTATAACAATAACGGATTGTTTGAACCAAGTGAGTTTGTTTTCTCAGCTCCACCTTCAATAAATGTTTTACAAACCGGACAAATTACCGTTCCATGCAATGCATTATCAGGTGTAACGCGTATGCGTGTTAGAGCTATGTATAATTATACCCCATTGGCCACTGATCCATGTACTAATATCACATGGGGTGAAACAGAAGATTACAATTTTAATATTGTAGAAGTTGCTCCTTCATTCCAATTTACTACTGCATTGCAACAAACAGGTACAACCAGCGCAGGCGCTAATAATATTCCTATTTTACGTGTACCGGTTAGGGTTGCAAGTACTATTTGTGATCCTGCTGTTGCAACTGAATTTAGATTCAATACAATTGGAACTACAAACGCAACGGATATCTTAGCTGCTAAATTATACAAAACAAACGGTACAACGTTTAATACCAATAACCTAATAGGTACGGTATTGTCGCCTAGTGGACAATTCTCGTTCTTAGTATCGGATACCATGAATAACGATACCAATAACTATTGGTTGGCTTATGATGTATCGACATCTGCTTCTAATGCAAATGTTTTAGATGCTCGTTTTGATAGCGTTGAGGTAATTGGTGCATGGAGAACTCCGGTTGTTGGAGCACCAACAGGTAATGTTTTAATTACAGTGCCTATTACTTATTTGTCTTCAACTGCTAGTCACCCAACCTTAGCTAAAATCGAAAGAGGTTCAACCAATAACCAAATGCTGCGTATGATGGTGGTAATGTCGTCTACCGGTGCTCCGGTTCAGGCAACACAATTTGCGCTTAGTACCAATGGTTCGGTTAATACAGCTTCTAATATTGATAGTATAATGGTTTGGTATACCGGTGCTAATCCGAATTTTGCAACTACCACTTTCTTTGGAGGAACCGGAACGCAAAATGGTCCGTTTACTGTTAATGGTTTAGTAAACTTATTACCAGATACCAATTATTTCTGGTTAACTTACAGAGTTCCTGCTAACGCAATTATTGATGATTCTTTAGATGCAGAAGTATCGGGAATTACCATTGCCGGTGTTAATCAAATTCCTTTAGTAAGTGCCCCGGCAGGTGCCCGTTATATCAGAGCGCCTTATTGCGCCAGCGGTGCAACAAGTGCATTCGACTCAGATATCGGTCAAGTTACCATTACTTCAGGTTCAACTACTATTTTAAATAATGGTATTGGTTGTACCCCTTCAAATGCAAATACACTTGCAAATGGTACCTACACCAATTTTACCAATTTAACTCCAGCTGTATTACCTACAGGTACCATAGCTAATTTAAGCATTTGTTATGTTAGTTCTGGTGCAGAATATGCATCGCAAGCAGCCATATATATCGATTTTAATGATAATGGTTTATGGGATGCAGGAGAAATGGTTTGGAATTCTACCATTGCTACAATACCGAATGTAAATAATATTCTTTTGGGTTCATTTGTTGTGCCTACCAACGTGGCACCCGGTATTAAACGTATGAGGGTGGTTTTAATTGAAACAGGCACACCATTAACGCTTGCAAATGCTTGTAACACATTCTCATGGGGCGAAACCGAAGATTACTTGGTTAATATTGTTCCAGGTTCTGGAAATACATATAGCTGGAACCAAACAGCTCCTGGTACATTTAATACTGCTGCAAACTGGACACCATCGCGTACCATGCATAATATCGATGACAGATTGGTTTTTGCAAATGGTGGTAACAGAACTGTAAATGAAGTTCTTGAGAATCCAATTAAAGCCATTGTGGTTGATAACAATACCATTGTAACTTTAAATGCAGCAAGTGCTGTAAGATTAGGTGCATCAGATACCTTGTATTTAAACAGCGGTCGCATCAATACCAACAATAACGTAACTGTTATGGTGGGCTCTGCTGCAGGTGCTACTGGTTTTATTTCTGGTACAGAAGGCGTTAATGGTCAATTAGGCCGTTGGATTAACAATACCATTGCAACCTATAACTTCCCTATTGTAACAGCTAACGGAACAAACCGTAATATGGTTTTAGATTATACCACAGCTCCTACAACACGCGGTACAGTTATTAGTACTTTTGTTTCGGGCATACCGGGTAACAATGGTTTACCATTAACCGATGGCTTAATTAGTGTTAACAGGGCCGGCGAAGATGGCGTGTTTAGATTAACAGCAGCTAACGGACTTGCCGGTGGTACTTATACATTAACATTCCAAGCCGATTCGTTTAAAGGTGTTAACATTGCTTCTGCTTTAACGGTAATTAGACGTGTGGATAATGCATCTGCATGGACATTATCTGGCACTGCTGTGGCAACAACAGGTACCAACGTGTCACCAATTTTATCAAGATCCGGATTAACCGTTTATGGCGAGTTTGGTGTTGGTGGAGATACTTTAACCAATCCATTGCCTGTAACCATGTTATCATTTACTGCTAGTCAGGTAAAAGGTAATGTGTTGTTAAATTGGGCAACAGCAAACGAAATCAATAACAAAGGTTTTGATATTGAGCGTTCGATTAATGGTGAAGCATTTGAAGCCATTAACTTTACAAAAGGAATGGGTAATACAAGAAATATTACCAACTATGCTTTCACAGATAACCAAGCATTTGCTAAAACAGGTGTAAATACATTGTACTATCGCCTACGTCAGTTTGATTTTGATGGCAGCTACGCTTATTCAAATGTAGTTACTGTTAACTTAAACGATGAGTTAAGCAATGATGCTGTTGTTTATCCTAATCCGTTTACTACCGATTTAGGTGTTGAAATAAACAGTATTGAAGCCGGAAAAGCTACAATTGCAATACGCGACATCAATGGTAAGTTAATTGCCACCGAGCAAGTACAAGTTACTGCCGGTAAATACTTCCATAGCTTGCGTAACGTAGATGCATTAGCTGCCGGAGTTTATGTTGTAACCGTACAAAATGCAGGTAAGGTTTACAATGTAAAAGTAACAAAGACCAATTAGTTGTAATTGTTGTTTTCATAGCAAAGGGGTCGGTACACGAGTTGTGCCGGCCCTTTTTGTTTTTATATAACTTTCTTTATATTTGTTTTTTAAACACAATCATGATGAGAAAAATTAAGTTTTTATTTGCAATGTTTATTGTAAAAGCCACCCTTGCGCAGCCAGTTTTTACAAGTGCAAACTGCTTTAGTGTAAACGATTCGGCCAAAGCTAATTCCATTTACCTTATGCAAGATTATAGTGCGTATGTTGCTAATACAGGTAGAAACCATTCATGGAATTTTGTAGATGGCGGTATTTCGGGTCCGTGGGGCGATTGGGTAAAGCCCACCGCAAGTTATGTTTTTAGAAGAGCATCGCTTGCTCAAGCTGCTAGTTTTGGTCAATCTGAAATTAACGAATACAGTGTTTTGCCTGTCACACGTCATGCGTTTTATACCTATGCTGATGACAAAGATACTTTATACTTAGATGGTATTATTTTAGCTTCTTCGCAATATCCTCGTTCGCCAAGAATTCCTTATTTATCTTTTCCATTAAGCTTTGGTGATAGCGTTTTTAGTTATACCAAACAATTTGTTCCCGGACAACCAACGCGCGAATCGGGTTCTGCTTCTAGAACCTGGATTTATGATGGTTATGGCACGGTTTCATTTCCATTTAAAGCTAATATTGGCAATGTTTACAGAATTAGAACTAAACAAGTAGATAGTATCTATGTGCTTAATAGTGCGCAAGAATCGGAAGAAATTATTTGGTTTGAAGGTAGCACCGGTATTCCAATTTTAAGATTTCAAAAAAGTGGTACTGCTATAACCGTATGGTATGCAGATATTGAAGGTGTTACTACGTCTTTAAACTACGCAAATATAGCAAATACTGATATTGAAATTTATCCCAACCCTGTTACAGATAGGTTAATGGTTAAACATGCCGAACATCAACAAATTAAACAAATTGCTGCAACTGATTTGGCAGGTAAAACCTTTTTGCTTGATCCCACAAATGCAACTGTCACTGATTTAAATAATGGCATGTATATAATTTCGGTTGAATTTACTAATGGCAAAAGTTTGGCAAAGAAGGTGTTGGTTCAACATTAGAAAAAAAACTTGACGCGTTTACATTTTTAGTATTACTATTGCAACCGTCTTAGGGGTGGTTTTTGCATTGCAAAAGCCTGAGATAATACCCTTGGAACCTGAACAGGATAATGCCTGCGAAGGGAAGAGACAGTTTGCTTCTCTTGCTGTAGCCATTCGGCTGCAGTTATCCAAGTTGGTATAAATGGTTTAGTTAACACAGGTTTACACCCAAATCTGTGTAAGGTTTTACTGTTTTATACTAATTACATGTTTAAAAAAGTTTTTACAGCAGCACTTTTAAGCTGTACAATGCTAACAAATGCACAAACCGATTCGAGTAAATCGGTACAATTACAACAAGCAACGTTGCATGGAATTCGTGTTACTGCCAATACACCGGTAACGCAATTTAATTTAAACTCAAAGCAAATAAATGCGCTTTATCATGGCGCAGATTTGCCAACTGTTTTACAGCGTGCACCAGGCATACACGCTTATAGCGATAATGGTACTGGCATAGGTTATAGTTTTTTTAGTATGCGTGGTATAGATCAAACGCGTATTAATGTAACGGTTAATGGCGTGCCCATTAACGACCCACAAAACCAAGGTGTATTTTTTAATAATTTTGCCGATTTAGCCAGTAGCGCTCATTCAATTCAGGTGCAAAGAGGTGTGGGTTCAAGCACTAATGGTACCGCTGCATTTGGCGGTTCTATTAATATTTTAACTCAGCCCGTAAATAACGATTTTTCGGCCGAGTTGCATGCCGGTTATGGCTCGTTTAATAGCAGAAGGTTAACAGCACAGGTACAAACGGGTACATTTGGTAAAAATTGGGGTGCATATTTGCGTTTATCTAATTTAGCAACCGATGGTTTTAGAGAAAACAGTACTTCCGAAATATCATCGTTTATGTTTAGTGTGGCGCGACAAACCGAAAAGAGTTTGTTTAGATTAAATGCATGGGGTGGAGATGCCCAATCTACATTGGCTTATATGGGTGCAGATGCAAACCAGTTAGCTAATAACAGAAGATTTAATCCGCTTCAACTAGGAGAGCGCGATAGGTTTAAACAAAATTTTTATCAGTTGCAATACAATTATATAATTAATAAAAGGCAAAGTATTTCATCCTCAGCTTATGCTGTAACCGGAAATGCGCCTTATTTTCAGTTTCATTTTCCGGCCATTTGGGGTACTCCTTATGGTTTTTTTAACTTGCCTGAACCAATTGTAGGGAATGACACTTTTAGGGTTGCGGATGCTATGACAGCATACCGTTTAAACCAGTTTTTTTATGGTGGTTTTATTAATTATAACCACACATTTAATAATTTTTCCTTGATAGCAGGAGTACATGCAAACAGCTTTACAAGCGAACATTTTTTAGAAGTACAAAACATGCAGATTTGGCCAGCAGGATTTAATGCCCCTCATAGGGTATATTTTAATACGGGTACCAAGCAAGAGTTATCTGCATTTATTAAAGGTACTTACCATATAAATGCCTCTTTAAATGTATATGCCGATTTGCAGGTTAGAACTGCAAGGTTTTCTTATAAACCACAAGTAATGGCCATTGCGCAAAATGCATTTAATGTGGAAGACATGCAATGGCAATTTTTTAATCCAAAACTTGGTATTAATTACAGCGTAAATCGTTTTGCTTCGCTTTATGCCATGTTTGCTATGAGCGGAAGAGAGCCCACCCGGTTAGATTATTTTAGAGATGATTTAGCAAACAGAGATATAAAACAAAATGAGGTAAAACCCGAGTTTGTTACAAATATTGAGCTTGGCTACCGCTACCAATCGCAGCGTGTAAACTTGCAGGTTAATGGTTACATGATGCAGTTTACGAATGCCATTATTAATACCGGAGCAACCAATAATTTTGGTGCGCCAATAACTACCAATGTGCCAAATGTATTAAGAGCAGGTATTGAGTTGGATGTAAATTGGAAAATCTCACAAAGATTCTTAATAACACATGCTTCTAATTTTAGTCGCAATAGAATAAAAGAAATTACCCAGTTTTATACCGATTATTCCGGAACCAATCCTGTTAACGTGGGTGTAAACTTTAACAATACACAACCCGCATTAACGCCGGCAATTATTGTAAATCAGGGTGTGCGATATACACCATTTGAGATGGTTTATGCCGATGCTAATTTTAGATATGTTGGGGAGCAATTTACCGATAACAGCAGTATTAATGCTGCAAAAATTCCTAGCTATAATGTGGCCGATTTAAGGTTGGGATTACAATTAAAAAAATGGCTAAAGAAAGATATAAACTTGTCGTTTTTGGTTAATAATGTATTTAACAACTCGTATAACATGTGGGGTAATAATGCATTGTTTAGTAATGTAGCAACACCTAATGCAAATGGTACCTTTACGCCAACCGTTACACCGTTGTTTTTTGTTGCACCTCCACGTAACTATTTTGCTACATTGCAAATAAAGTTTTAGTATGAATAGTGACTTTATTTCAACTTATTTTACTAACAAGTTGGGCAATTACAATAACCAATTGGGGTTTGACTTAATTGAAAAATTACTGCATGAAAAATATTTTAAGTTAATGT
>VFQQ010003309.1_pt1 | contig 15966 bp, 11 predicted proteins | sample 3512341 | NCBI WGS metagenome assembly VFQQ01 (sample SAMN10412373, study PRJNA504923) | tailings metagenome | isolation source: Relicate 2 Philex TSF1 revegetated site | place: Philippines: Tuba, Benguet | collected 2017-08-29 | reverse complement strand
AAGCCAAACGCTGCCGACTTTGATCTTCCAGAGATGTTGCAAGCTCGCGACCCGGCCCCCGGAGCAGCACCGGAGCGAGGAAACGCAGCGAAGCGGAGCAACAGCCGTAGGCTGGCCCGAAGGGTGAGCGAAGCGAATCAAGTTTCGCGTAGCGAAACCCGGATGTCGGGGTGCCCTTCTTTGGCACACCTTTCTTGGGCAAGCAAAGAAACGTAGCGAAGCGCAGTAACAGCCGCAGGCTGGCCCGAAGGGTGAGCGCAGCGAATCAAGGTGTGGCGCCCGTAAGGGGCGCAACCCAAACGCTCAGTACACGCGGTAATGGATAGTGCTAAGTCCGCAAGCGATACGCACACAAACTTGCCAGTCCGGTGTCAACCTGCACTTCCCCCAACTATGCGAAGGACCTTTTTATTGTCCGCCTTCTCGCCCGGTTCGCGGCGACACCTCAGACCGGCAGGCTGAAATAGAAGCTCGCGCCCTCGCCGGGGCGTGAGCGAACGCCGAGCTGGCCGCCGTGCAGCTGCGCGATCTCCCGCGCCAGTGCCAGGCCCAGGCCGACACCCCCCTTGCGTCTTCCGACCTGGACGAAGGGCTCGAAGATGCGGCTCTGCTGTTCAAAGGGAATGCCTTCGCCTTCGTCCTGCACGCTGACGATCACCTGCTCGCCATGGCGGCGCACCTGCAGGCGCACCGCGTCGCCCGGGTTGCTGTAACGCAGGGCGTTGTCGGTCAGGTTGTCGATGAGCCGCTGCAGCTGTACCGCGTCGAGGTTCAGGCGCGGTAGCGGTTCATGCACCTCGCACAGCAGCTCCACTTCGCGTTCGGCGGCCTTGGCGGCGAAGCGCTGCGGCGTCTGCTGGAGCATCTCGGCCAGGTCGCAGGGTCGCCGCTGCAGAGTCTGTACGCCGTTCTGGTAGCGCGAGAAGTTGAGCAGGTCGTCGATCAGTTGCACCAGACGGTGCATCTCTTCCTCGACCGTGCGTGCCAGTTCCTGCTCGCGGCCGTTCGCCGGCAGCGACAGGCGTTCACGCAGCAGGCTGAAGGCCATGTGCATGCCGGTGATCGGCGTGCGCAGCTCATGGGAGGCGCGCAGGATGAACTCGCTGCGCACGCGCTCGAAGGCGCGCTGCTTGGTGACGTCACGCAGCACCATCACTGCCCCTACGCTACCGCCCTCGCGGACCTGCACCGGTGTCAGGGCCCAGGCCAGCAAGCGGGTTTCGCCGTCACGCTCGATCTGCAGGTCGGCCGGCGGTTCGCGCAACAGTTCGCCGGCGAGCACCTGGTGCAGCGCCTCGTCCACGGCATGGCCCGGCAGTAGCGGGCCGATCGGCTGATCGAGGATATCGGCCTGCCAGGACAGCTGGCGCAGCGCCACCGGGTTGGCGTGCTCGATTCGGCCTTGGGCGTCGAGTATCACCAGGCCGTCGTCGATGCTGTCGAGCACCGCCTTCAGCCGCCCCTCGCTGTTGAGCAACTGCGTGAGATTGCTCGAGTGGTATTCGCGCAGCGCCTCGGTCATCAGGCCGAAGCGGCGGCTCAGCACTGCCAGCTCCAGCACCGGCGACACTGGCAGCACCACATCGTAGCGGCCTTGGCCGATCTGGTCGGCGGCGCGCGCCAGCATATCGATGGGCGCGCCGAAACGGCGGGCGATGCCGTGGGCGGTGAGCACGCCGATCGCCAGCACGGCCAGGCCGGTCAGCACCAGCAGCCCGGCGATCAACTGGGAGCGCTCGCCGGCTCTGAGTTCGGCGGCGATCACCGAAGCGACGAGCTGATCCTGCTGGTCCAGCAGGTGGTTGCGCAGCCGCTGGAAGGCCTCGGTGAAGGGTCTGTGGGTGCCCAGGTTATGCGGCGTCTGGCCGTCCGGCATCGCCTCTGCGGCGACCCGTTCCATCTCGTCGTAGAGCGCTGAGGCTCGCTCCAGCCCCTTTGCGTAGTCCTGACCGAGATCTGCCTTGAGGCCTTCCTCGAAGACGGCGCGGAACGACTGGCGGATGCCTTCCAGGCGCTGCGCATCGGGCTGCTGGTCGATCAGTACGATCAGCTCGTCGCCCAGATGCTGGCGCAGCTTCTGGCCGATCTGCACGGCGCTGAAGCCACGCTGGATCAGGTCGCTCTGGCTGCGCGCCATCTGCGTCACGCTGAACAGGCCGAGCAACAGGCCCAGCAGGGCCACGGTGATCAGCGCGGAGATACTGAGGAACAGGCGCGTGCGCAGCTTCATCGACAGCTTCATGGTGGTCCCATGGTCAGAGGTTGTACTGCTTGCGTTTGCGGTAGAGGGTCGAAGTGTCGATACCCAGCGTCTTGGCCGCCATGTCCAGGGTGCTGCTGCTGGCCAGCACCGCCGCGATATGGGCCTTTTCCAGCTCCTCGAGGCTCATCGGCGCGCCGACCCGTACGGCGTTGCTCGGCGCTTCGCCGCTGCCGCCGAGGCCGAGGTGGGCGATCTCCACCGTTTCCTGCTGGCAGATGATGCTGGCACGCTCGATGACGTTGCGCAGTTCGCGGATATTGCCCGGCCAGTGATAGGCCTGCAGGGCTGCCGTCGCCTCGGGGCTGAAGGCGCAGGCCGGGCGGCCGTAGTCGCTGACGAAGCGGGCGAGAAAGCGCTCGGCCAGGGTCATCACATCCTCGTGGCGTTCGCGCAGCGGCGGCAGCTTGAGGGTGATGACGTTGAGGCGATACAGCAGATCCTCGCGAAAGCGCCCCTCGCGCACCATCTCGTCCAGATCCAGGTTGGTGGCGGCGACGATGCGCACATCGGCGCGGCGGGTGACCGGATCGCCCACGCGTTCGTATTCCTTGTCCTGAATGAAGCGCAGCAGCTTGGGCTGCAGGGCGAGCGGGAAGTCGCCGATCTCGTCAAGGAACAGGGTGCCGCCGTCGGCCTGGCTGACCCGGCCCTGGGTGCTCTCGCTGGCGCCGGTGAAGGAGCCGCGGGCATGGCCGAACAGCTCGCTTTCCATCAGCTCGGCGGTCAGCGACGGGCAGTTGATGGTCACGCAGGTGCGCTTGGCGCGGCGGCTCCAGCCGTGGATGGCGCGGGCCAGTTCGCCCTTGCCGGTGCCGGATTCGCCGAGGATGAGGATGTTGGCATCGGTGGCCGCCACCTGGCGCGCGGTTTCCAGGATCGCCATCATCGCCGGGCTGTGCGAGTCGAGACCGTCCTTGGCCTTGCGCACTTCGCCTTCCAGGGCTTCCAGGCGTGCGGCCAGGGTGCGCACTTCCAGTTGCTTGGCCGCCGCCAGGCGCAGTTGATCGGGGGTGCAGGGTTTGACCATGTAATCGGCGGCGCCGGCCTGGATGGCATCGACGGCGGTGTCTACGGCCGAGTGGGCGGTGACGATCACCACGCGCATCCACGGCGCCTGGATGCGCATCTGTGCCAGCAGGTCCAGGCCGTTGTCCTCGCCCAGGCGCAGGTCGAGGAAGCACAGGTCGAACACCTGTCGCTGCAGCAGGGCTTCGGCCTGCGCCGCGCTGCTGGCGCCGGCGACGTCATAGCCCTCGTCCTCGAGGCAGTAGCGGAAGGTACGCAGGATTGCCGCTTCGTCGTCCACCAGCAGGATGCGCCCGCTGGTCTGCTCTGCAACTGCCATGTATGTGCTCCGTGTGGCTGGTCAATGCAGCTTAGTCAGGTAAAAACCGTGCAAGTTGCACGGCCTGATCGCGCCGATACTGCACCCTGCATGCAGGCAGGGTGCCTTTATTATCTTCAAGCGACTGTTTTCAAAGGAAATTAACGGTCTTTCGGGCTGGCACGGGGCTTGCGAGATCACCCGTATCGTCCCACGAACAGGAGTGAAATCATGCCCCCGTTCAAGCCCTTGATGCTGGCCGCCAGCACCGCGTTGCTGCTCGGCCTCACCCCGTTGGCCAGCCAGGCGACCGAGGGCGCGCTGGCCGCGCAACTGGACGCCGCTCGCCAGGAGGGTTCGATCTGGACAGCCTTCGCGCTGAATCGCCACCTCAATCCGTTCAAGCTTGAAATCGGCGTGGAGGATGGCGTGGCCACCCTCGGCGGCAAGGTCGAGAACGAGGTGCAGAAGGAGCTGGCCGAGCAGGTGGCGCTGAGCATAGAGGGCATCGACTCGGTGGACAATTGCATCGAGGTCGGCGGCGATGCCGTCGAGGGCAATCCGCCGGCCATGGTACAGCGCCTGGAAGACGCCAGCCTGGCCGCCACGGTGAAATCCAAGTTGCTGTGGAACAGCACCACCCGTGGGCTGGACATTCAGGTCAGGAGCGAGACCGGCAACGTCACCCTCAGCGGCAATGCCCAGACCCCGGCGGCCAAGGAGCTGGCGGGCCAGCTGGCGGCCAATACCGATGGCGTGCGCGAGGTGTTCAACCACCTCAGCATCAGCACCGCCGACAGCACCAGCAGCGAAGTGCAGGCCACCCTGGACGACGCGCGCGAGGACATCAGCGACAGCTGGATCACCAGCAAGGTCGAGGCCAGCTTCCTCTTCAGTCGCAATCTGGATGCCATGAACATCTCGGTGGACACCGCCGATGGCCTGGTCAGCCTGCGCGGCAGCGTGCTGAGCAGCGCGGAGAAGCGCCTGGCGGTGGAAATCGCCCGCAACATCCGCGGTGTGCGCGGCGTCGATGCCGATGCCCTGCGCATCAGCAGCTGAGTGCAGACCCCCAACGGCCGCTGGAGCGGCCGCCAACCCGCAAGTTCCATCGCCAAGGAGTGAATCCATGAGCAGCAAGACCGCACAACTCAACGAACTGATCGAAATCACCCGTGACGGCAAGCACTTCTACGAGCATGCCCACGACGAGGTCAAGGACGTCCGCCTGCAGGCCCTGTTTCGCGACATGGTGCGCGCCAAGACCCAGGTGATCGATGCGCTGAGCGTCAAGGTCGCAGCCAACCAGAGCGAGCCTGCCTCCGGCGGCACCATGCTGGGCAAGCTGCGTCAGTTCTACGCCGACACCCGCGCGACCCTGTCCAAGGACGAAGACGCCGCCTACGTCGCGCAGCTCGAGGAGGCGGAAGACCGCATCCTGCATGCCTTCGAGGATGCGCTGGAAAGCGCCGATCCGGACGTCCGTGTGCTGCTGGCGGTGGAAATGCCCAAGGTGCGGGCGTGCCATGAGCGCATGCGCGCGCTGAAGCAGAACATGCAGTAACTTCCTGCTGCGCCGTTATGAGCCCCTGCATGCAAGGCGTGCGGGGGCTTTTTTGTTGGGCAGATCGGACTGGCAAGTTTGTGTGTTCTTTTGCGCTATTTATATCCGGGCAAAGATCATTGGCGTGTCGATCTTTCGTCTTGGTTTCGCCCCTCACGGGCGACTCACTTGATTCGCTGCGCTCACCCTTCGGGCCAGCCTGCGGCTGTTACTTCGCTGCGCTTCGTAGCTCTTGCTTGCCCAAGAGAAAGTAACCAAATGTATGGTCAGCCCATCTTCTGCAACCTCTGGCACGACGACAGATAAAGCTGGCTTGCGCCAATGTATCCGGGCTCGGTTGAGCGCACTGCATGGGCGCTCGGCCCTCGATGAGAAGCCGCGCCTCACTGTCCTAGAAAGAGAGCCAGTCTCGAAGACTGCTTTGGTTACCAGGGTCGCAGCGAGGCAGTGTGCCGTTTATCGTCATCATGTACAGACGTCGCAAAAGCCTTGGGGTTCTACGCCAGGTACTGCGGGTTATAGCTGGTGCCGCGTCGCAGCACGGCCCAGCTCATGCGAGCCAACTTGTTGGCTAAAGCACATGCCACCTTGTTGGGGTGCTTACGTATCATCAGATCACGAATCCAGGCGCCTAGCGGGTCGCTGCGACACTCGACCTTGCGCATGATGGAACGGGCGCATTGGACAAACAGTCGTCGCAAGTAGCTATCGCCCCGCTTGCTGATGCCATACAGAACGGTTCCTCCCCCTGTTGAGTATTGCCGTGGCACCAGGCCGAGCGAGGCCGCGAAATCGCGACTGCTCCTGAAGTGGGACGCATCGCCAACATTGGCCACTACTGCAGTGGCGGTAACGGGGCCAATACCGGGGACACTCAAGAGCCGAGCGGCCATCTCATCCTGTCTCAATCTCGACTGCAGGGAGTGATCCAAGCTCTTGATCTCTGACGTCAGCTGCTGGATATCGTCCCACAACTTGAGCATCAGTTGCTGGAAGCGCAGCGGCAGGTCGTTATCTGAGTTTTCGAGTAGCATCGGCACCTGAGCCAGCGCACTCAAGGTGTTGGGTAGAGCAATACCAAACTCCAGAAGAAAACCATGGATCTGGTTAATGGTGGCAGTGCGCCTACGGACCAGCGACTCTCGAATACGATGCTCTGTGGAGAGTAACTGCTGCTCTGTCGTCTTCACCGAGACGTAACGTGTCTTCGGGCGACAAGCTGCCTCGCAAATCGCTTCAGCATCGAGATAGTCATTCTTGTTACCGGTCACGAATGGCCTGACATGCTGAGGTGCTATCAGTTTCACCCGATGGCCATGGACGCTGATCTGGCGAGCCAGCCAATGCGCTCCACCACACGACTCCATAGCAATCACGCAGGCAGGTAACTGAGCGAGAAACGGCAGCAGGTGGGTTCGAGTGAGCTTTTTGCGCAGAACCTGCCGCCCCCTTACATCCTGGCCATGCAGATGGAAGCAGTGCTTGCCCAAGTCGATACCCAGCAATGCAACGGTAGCCATAACAAATCCTCCGAAGCTGAAGAGGGGAGCCTCGGCAAGTTTAGGCTTGCCGAGGCTAGGCGGGCTGACCATCCCATTAGAGAAGGGCACCCCATTCATACGGCCCCGGCTGCGCCGGGGTTCCCTCGCTCCATCACCGCTCCAGGGGCACGCTGCGAAGGGCCATCCCTGGCCCATCGCAGCTCTCGCGACATCCATGTCGCTCAACCCCTTCCACGGCGATTCCACTCGGCCTCCTGAAGGGGACTTGGGCGTCGTCTGTGAGATCGCGCTTCAAGAGCAAAAGCCAAACGCTGCCGACTTTGATCTTCCAGAGATGTTGCAAGCTCGCGACCCGGTCCCGTCAGTAGGCCAAGCCATCGGCAGCACACACTTATTTGCCAGTCCGGTATCACCCCGCCTTTCACCAAAGCGCCTTTCTCTGCCAAAGCGAAACGTCGCCGACGTTCATTTAACTGTCACATTCGTTTCATACAGTGGTCACCAGGCCTGCTGATACTTGGGCCAGTTCCATCCAACACAACACCATCCTGCTAGGAGCAAGGCATGAAACTGAAGCGTTTGATGGCGGCCCTGACTTTCGCCGCCGCTGGCGTAAGCGCCGTATCTGCTGTGGCTGCCGTCGACCCGGCTCTGCCGACCTATGAAAAGACTTCCGGCGTCTCGGGTAACCTGTCCAGTGTCGGTTCCGACTCGCTGGCCAACCTGATGACCCTGTGGGCAGAAGAGTTCAAAAAGAACTACCCCAACGTCAACATCCAGATTCAAGCTGCCGGTTCCTCCACTGCGCCACCCGCTCTGACCGAAGGCACCGCCAACATGGGCCCGATGAGCCGTCCGATGAAGGACAGCGAAATTCAGGCTTTCGAAGAGAAGTATGGCTACAAGCCGACCGCCGTTCCTGTGGCCATCGACGCCCTGGCCGTGTTCGTGCACAAGGACAACCCGATCAAGTCGCTGACCATGAAGCAGGTTGACGCGATCTTCTCCAGCACCCGTCTGTGCGGCGAAGACAAGGACCTGAAGACCTGGGGGGACGTCGGTCTGACCGGCGAGTGGGCGAGCAAGCCGATTCAGCTGTTCGGCCGTAACTCGGTATCCGGCACCTACGGCTACTTCAAGGAAGAAGCCCTGTGCAAAGGCGACTTCAAGGCCAACGTCAACGAGCAGCCGGGTTCGGCTTCGGTTGTCCAGTCGATCTCCAGCACCCTGAACGCCATCGGCTACTCGGGTATCGGTTACAAGACCTCCAGCGTTCGTGCCGTACCGCTGGTAGACAAGAACGGTCAGGTCGAAGAAGCCAACGAAACCAACGCCCTGTCCGGCAAGTACCCGCTGGCTCGCTTCTTCTACGTCTACGTGAACAAGGCGCCGAACCAGCCGCTGAGCCCGCTGGACGCCGAGTTCGTCAAGCTGGTGCTGTCCAAGCAGGGTCAGGAAGTGGTAGTCAAGGATGGTTACATCCCGCTGCCGTCCAAAGTGGTCGAGAAGACCATGAAGGAACTGGGCCTGTAATCCTCAGCGCCTGACGTTATCGGCCGGCGGCTTCACTGCCGGTCGATGTGGCCCGCCACTCCTGCGAGTGGTGGGCTTCGTCATGTCAGCTGACTGTAACCTTTCTGTCATACAAGCTCGCTAGATTGACACGTCTGGACAGCCCTATGCGCTGCACTTGAGCCCGCGCAGAGACTTCTCGCATGAATGACTTGGCAAACGAATCCGTGAATCGCTCACAGAATCCCCTGGGGATCGATTTCAACACCCCCGCCCTGCAACGCAAGCGACGCCTGCGTGCCCTCAAGGACCGCATGGCGCGCTGGTACGTCTCCATCGGTGGTCTGGCGGTGCTCGGTGCCATCACCCTGATCTTCTTCTACCTCGCCCATGTCGTGCTGCCCATGTTCCAGGGCGCCGAGCTGGAGGCGCGCAAGGTGCAGCAACCGGCCTGGCTGGCCGAGGCGCGCGCGCCGCTGCTGCTGGCGGTGGAAGAACAGAACCAGGTCGCCATGCGCCTGGACGATGCCGGCGCCGTGCAGTTTTTCCAGCTCAAGAACGGCGAGGCGCTGCAGCGTGTGCAACTGCCGCTGCCGCAAGGCGTCACCGTCGCCTCCGTCGGTCAGGATCAGCCAGGCAGCCGTCGTGTGGCGCTCGGCCTGTCCAACGGCCAGGCGCTGATCATCCAGCACAACTACAAGATCACCTACCCGGACAACGTACGCACCATCGCGCCGCAGATCGACTACCCCTACGGCGAGGCGCCGATCGAAGTCGACCCGCAGGGCCGTGCGCTGGAGCACGTGGCCGTCAACCTCAACAGCGGCACCCTGATGCTGGCCGGCTCCACCGGCAGCGAGCTGCACCTGATCAGCCTCGGCCGTGAGGAAAACCTGTTCACCGGTGAAGTGAGCGTCAGCGAGGAGCGCATCAACCTGCCGCAGATCGGCGAGCCGATCAGCCAGCTGATTCTCGACCCGCGGCAGATGTGGCTGTACGTGTTCAACGGCGATTCCAGCGCCGACGTTTTCGACCTGCGCAAGCGCGGCCTCAACGGTCGCTACGAGCTGCTCAAGGACGCCTCCAATAGCGTGACCAGCGCCACCAGCCTGCTGGGCGGCATCTCGATCATGATCGGTGACGCCAAGGGCGGCATCCAGCAGTGGTTCATGGTGCGCGACAAGGACGGCAAGTCCACCTTCCAGTCCATCCGCAGCTTCCAGCTGGGCAGCAGCGCGATCACCCAGATTCTTCCCGAGGAACGGCGCAAGGGCTTCATGGCGCTGGATGCCGATGGCCGCCTGGGGGTTTTCCACAGCACTGCGCACCGTACCCTGCTCAGGGAGCAGGTTGCAGACGGCAGCGCCATCGCCGCCCTGTCGCCGCGCGCCACCCGTGTGCTGGTGGAGTCGGACGGCAAGCTGCAGCGTTTCGTGGTCGACAACCCGCACCCGGAAATTTCCTGGAGCTCGCTGTGGGGCAAGGTCTGGTACGAAAGCTACCCGGAGCCTGACTACGTCTGGCAGTCGACCTCCGCCAACACCGACTTCGAAGCCAAGCTGAGCCTCTCGCCGCTGGCCTTCGGTACCCTCAAGGCGGCGTTCTACGCCATGCTCCTGGCCGCTCCGCTGGCCGTGGCCGCGGCGATCTACACCGCTTACTTCATGGCGCCGCGCATGCGCACCAAGGTCAAACCGGTGATCGAGCTGATGGAGGCGCTGCCGACGGTGATCCTCGGCTTCTTCGCCGGCCTGTTCCTCGCACCGTTCCTGGAGAACCACCTACCTGGCATCTTCAGCCTGTTGCTGCTGACGCCGGTGGGTATCCTGCTGTTCGGTTTCCTCTGGACCAAGCTGCCTGAGTCCATCCGCCATCGCGTTCCCGAAGGCTGGGAAGCGGCGCTGCTGATCCCGGTGGTGATCGCCGTCGGCTGGTTCTCCATCGGCATCAGCGGTCACCTGGAAAACTGGCTGTTCGACGGCAACATGCGCCTGTGGCTGTCCAACGACCTGGGGATTCCCTTCGATCAGCGCAACGCCCTGGTGGTGGGCCTGGCCATGGGCTTCGCGGTGATCCCGAACATCTATTCGATCGCCGAAGATGCGGTGTTCAGCGTGCCCAAGAGCCTGACCTTCGGCTCCCTGGCCCTGGGTGCCACGCCCTGGCAGACCCTGACCCGCGTGGTGATCCTCACCGCCAGCCCCGGCATCTTCTCGGCGCTGATGATCGGCATGGGCCGCGCCGTGGGCGAGACCATGATCGTGCTGATGGCTACCGGCAACACGCCGATCATGGACATCAACATCTTCGAAGGCATGCGCACCCTGGCTGCCAACGTGGCCGTGGAAATGCCCGAGTCGGAAGTCGGCGGTACCCACTATCGCGTGCTGTTCCTCGCCGCGCTGGTGCTGCTGATGTTCACCTTCGTGATGAACACCCTGGCCGAGCTGATCCGTCAGCGCCTGCGCACCCGGTACTCGAGTCTGTAAGAAAACTGATGACCCTCTCCCATTCATGGGAGAGGGTGCCCGCAGGGCGGGAGAGGGTTGTGTGAAATCACGAGCCCTCTCCCCCGGCCCCTCTCCCGCAAGCGGGAGAGGGGAGGTAAAGAATGATTTCATTCAAGGTGTGATGCCGTGAAACAGAACAACCTGAAATCCTGGTACAAGAGCGGCGCCCCGGGCGTGTGGATGAGTGGTGGCGCAGTCGCCATCGCCATCATCATGACCCTGGGCCTGCTGGCGGTGATCGCCACCCGTGGCCTGGGGCACTTCTGGCCGGCGGACATTCTCGAGGCCGACTACCAGGTGCCTGGTCAGGAAGCCCGGGTGATGCTGGGCGAGGTGGTGCAGGTCGAGGAAGTACCGCGTGCCCGACTGGCCGCGGCCGGCCTGCCGGTCGCTGCAGAAGGCGGCGAGTTCATGACTCGCGAGCTGCTCAAGGTCGGTAACCGCGAGCTGTTCGGCGCCGACTTCACCTGGGTGGTCGGCGAGTGGCTGAGCAACCCGCGCAAACCGGCCGACATCACCGTGCTGGAGCGCCGCGAGTGGGGCAACTTCTACGGCAACCTGATCAACGTCAAGGAAAGCGGCCAGGTCGTCGCCGAGGGCGATGCCGCCTGGCCCGCCCTGCAGGAGCGCCTGGATCGCGTCGACGAGCTGCATGCGCAGCTGGTGCGCCTGGAGAAGAAGGACATCGGCCGCATCAACCATGGCCTCGAGCGCATCCGCCTGGAAGGCCGCAAGCTGCAGCTGCAAGGCAAGCTGGACGCCGCCGCGCAGGCCGACATGGACGCCCGCCGCGACGCGCTGAACGCCGAATACAAGGTGCTCGAAGAGCGCATGGTGGCCCTGACCCAGCAGATCAACCGCGACAGCGTGACCCTCAGTGCCAGCGATGGCCGGCAGACCGAGATCGCTCTGGGCAAGATCGTCCGTGCCTTCCGCCCGAACGCCATGAGCACCCTGGACAAGTTCGGCTTCTATGCCATGAAGCTGTGGGAGTTCGTCAGCGCCGAGCCGCGTGAGGCCAACACCGAGGGCGGCATCTTCCCGGCCATCTTCGGTACCGTGCTGATGGTGATGCTGATGGCGGTGGTGGTGACCCCCTTCGGTGTGATCGCCGCGGTCTATCTGCGCGAATACGCCCACCAGGGCACCCTGACCCGGGTCATCCGCATCGCGGTGAACAACCTGGCCGGCGTACCCTCGATCGTCTACGGCGTGTTCGGCCTGGGCTTCTTCGTCTACGTACTGGGCGGCTCGATCGACCGCCTGTTCTTCCCCGAGTCCGCGCCGGCGCCGACCTTCGGTACGCCTGGCCTGATGTGGGCCTCGCTGACCTTGGCGATCCTCACCCTGCCGGTGGTCATCGTCGCTACCGAGGAAGGCCTGGCGCGTATCCCGCGTGCGGTGCGTGAAGGCTCGCTGGCGCTCGGTGCGACCAAGGCCGAGACGCTGTGGAAGGTGGTGATCCCGATGGCCAGCCCGGCGATGATGACCGGCCTGATCCTGGCCGTGGCACGCGCCGCCGGCGAGGTGGCACCGCTGATGCTGGTGGGTGTGGTGAAGCTGGCGCCGACCCTGCCGCTCAACGGCAACTACCCCTACCTGCACCTGGATCAGAAGATCATGCACCTGGGCTTCCACATCTACGACGTCGGCTTCCAGAGCCCCAACGTCGAGGCCGCGCGCCCGCTGGTGTATGCCACGGCGCTGCTGCTGGTGATCGTCATCGCCCTGCTCAACCTGACCGCGGTCTATATCCGTAACCACCTGCGCGAGAAGTACAAGGCGCTGGATCACTAATTCTGCTGCAGGCGACAGGCTGCAGGCCTCGGGCAAGAGCCGACCTGTAGCCTGCAGCTTGAAGCCTATAGCCTCCGAAGGAGACTGGTATGCAACACGAAACCCATACCCACGGTATCGATCTGGCCGCCCTTGGCCGCGACAAGCAGAGCCTTAGCCTGGCCGACGAGACCACGGCCATCGCCGTGCCGGGCCTGAACCTGTACTACGGCCAGAAACAGGCACTGTTCGACGTCAAGCTGGACATCCCCAAGCAGCGCGTGACCGCCTTCATCGGCCCGTCCGGCTGCGGCAAGTCCACCCTGCTGCGTACCTTCAACCGCATGAACGACCTGGTCGACGGTTGCCGTGTGGAAGGCGAGATCAACATCGACGGGCGCAACATCTACCGCAAGGGCGAGGACGTGGCCGAGCTGCGTCGTCGCGTCGGCATGGTGTTCCAGAAGCCCAACCCCTTCCCCAAGAGCATCTACGAAAACGTGGTGTACGGCCTGCGCATCCAGGGCATCAACAGCAAGCGTGTGCTCGACGAGGCGGTGGAATGGGCGCTGAAGAGCGCAGCGCTGTGGGACGAGGTCAAGGACCGTCTGCATGACTCGGCCCTGGGCCTGTCCGGTGGTCAGCAGCAGCGTCTGGTGATCGCCCGTACCGTGGCGGTGCAGCCGGAAGTGCTGCTGCTCGACGAACCCTGCTCGGCGCTGGACCCTATTTCCACGCTGAAGGTCGAAGAACTGATCTACGAACTCAAGAGCAAGTACACCATCGTCATCGTGACCCACAACATGCAGCAGGCGGCGCGCGTTTCCGACTACACCGCGTTCATGTACATGGGCAAGCTGATCGAGTTCGGCGATACCGATACCCTGTTCACCAACCCGGCCAAGAAGCAGACCGAGGACTACATCACCGGTCGTTATGGTTGAGTAGCGGCCCGTAGGGTGCGCTGTGCGCACCAACTGCAGCTGCCCTGTGGTGCGCACGGCGCACCCTACCCGGACTTTCGCGGAGCGAAACATGATCAACAAAGACAACCTTACCCAGCACATCTCCCAGCAATTCAACGCCGAGCTCGAGGAAGTGCGTGGCCACCTGCTGGCCATGGGCGGCCTGGTGGAGAAGCAGGTCAACGACGCCGTCACCGCACTGATCGAGGCCGACTCCGGCCTGGCCCAGCAGGTGCGCGAGATCGACGACCAGATCAACCAGATGGAGCGCAACATCGATGAGGAGTGCATCCGCATCCTCGCCCGTCGCCAGCCGGCGGCCTCCGACCTGCGCCTGATCATCAGCATCTCCAAGTCGGTGATCGACCTGGAGCGCATCGGCGACGAATCGACCAAGATCGCCAAGCGCGCCATCCTGCTGACCGAAGAAGGCGAGTCGCCCAGGGGCTACGTGGAAATCCGTCACATCGGCGACCAGGTGCGCAGGATGGTGCAGGAGGCGCTGGACGCCTTTGCCCGTTTCGACGCCGACCTGGCCCTGTCCGTGGCGCAGTACGACAAGACCGTCGACCGCGAGTACAAGACCGCGCTGCGCGAGCTGGTCACCTACATGATGGAAGACCCGCGCTCGATCTCCCGCGTGCTCAACGTGATCTGGGCGCTGCGTTCGCTGGAGCGCATCGGCGATCATGCGCGCAACATCGCCGAACTGGTGATCTACCTGGTGCGCGGCACCGATGTGCGTCACATCGGCCTGACCCGCATGCGCGAAGAGGTCCAGGGCAAGCCCCAGGAATAATGCCCGCTTCGTGCCGACGGCCCGGGACTTCCCGGGCCGTTTCGTTTGCGCGATTTGTTGCGCCTCCGGCGTTTTTCCGTTGGCCTTAGGCCACTGGCCATGACTATGCTTACTGCCATTCGTACAGGAGTGGCCGATGAGCAAAGTCAGTGTGCTGGTGGTGGATGACGCGACCTTTATCCGTGATCTGGTCAAGAAAGGGCTGCGCGATAACTTCCCCGGCGTACAGATCGAGGAAGCGATCAATGGCCGCAAGGCCCAGCAGATGTTGAGCCGTCAGGTGGTCGACCTGATCCTCTGCGACTGGGAAATGCCGGAGATGTCCGGCCTCGAACTGCTGACCTGGTGCCGCGAGCAGGACGACCTGAAGACCACGCCCTTCATCATGGTCACCAGCCGTGGCGACAAGGAGAACGTGGTGCAGGCGATCCAGGCCGGCGTCTCCGACTACATCGGCAAGCCCTTCTCCAACGAACAGCTGGTGACCAAGGTGAAGAAGGCGCTGAGCCGTGCCGGCAAGCTGCAGGCCCTGGCCGCCAGTGCGCCGCCGAAGATGCTCAGCACGGGCGGCCTTGCCAACGACTCGCTGGCCGCGCTGACCGGCGGCAAGGCCGAGGTGGTCAAGCCCAGCGCGCCGACGCCGGCACCTGCCGCTGCCGCTGCGCAAAGCGCCGCGCCAGCGCCTGCTGGCAAGGCACCGGCCGGTCGTGGCCAGGGCCAGCTGCGTCTGCCGGCCGGCAGCATGGCCTGCGTGATCAAGGCACTGAGCCTCAAGGAGGCGTTGCTGGTGGTCAGGCGCACCGAGCAGCTGCCGCAGGTACTGGAAAGCGCGGTGCTCGACCTGGAACAGGGCGAGGCGGCGGAAACCGCGCGGCTCAACGGCTACCTGCATGCAGTGGCGGCCTTCGAGCCCAAGCCCGACAGCGAATGGCTGCAACTGACCTTTCGCTTCGTCGACCGCGATCCGCAGAAACTCGATTACCTGTCGCGCCTGATCGCCCGCGGCACCGCGCAGAAGCACTTCGTCCCCGGTGCGTAGCCCGGATGCAGTCCGAGGCGCTTACGCACCAGGCCGACCAGCGGCGGTGAGCCGCATCACAGCCTGACGGTCGGTGTCTCGCGCGCTGCGTGGTGCGCTGCTAGTCTTGCTAACCCGGATATCGAAAAGCCATTAGATCCGAGTCTTATGCTAGGGCGTCTGTTCTTTCTCTGCAGCCTGCTGGCCCTCAGCGGCCAGGTCGCGGCGCTGACCATCTACAAGTACGTCGACAAGAACGGCGTGGTGACCTATAGCGACCAGGCCGCGCCCGGCGCCCAGGTGTTCGTGTTCAACGACCGCATGGTCGAGCGCCTGGACAACCAGGTGAAGCTGGAAACCAAGAAGCACGAAGCCGGCGAGACCTTGCTGATCCGCAACGACCTCTATGCCCCGGTGGAAATCGAGCTGAAGCTCGAGCAGGTGGACAATGCCATCGGTGCGCCGGACAAACCCATTCGCTGGGTGCTGCCGCCGCGCAGCAATATCCGCCTGGCCACGCTCACCGCGCAGGACCCGTCCAAGCCGCTGCGCTACAAACCCAAACTGCGCTATGCCCTTGGCGATCCACGCCTGCAGCCGAGCATCCATCGTTACCCGCTGCCCTGGCGCGGTGGCCCGTTCCGCCAGACCCAGGGCGCCGGCGGCACCTACAGCCATTTCACCCCCAAGGGCCGCTACGCGGTGGACATCGCCATGCCCGAGGGCACGCCCA
>VFQQ010003308.1_pt1 | contig 15981 bp, 30 predicted proteins | sample 3512341 | NCBI WGS metagenome assembly VFQQ01 (sample SAMN10412373, study PRJNA504923) | tailings metagenome | isolation source: Relicate 2 Philex TSF1 revegetated site | place: Philippines: Tuba, Benguet | collected 2017-08-29 | reverse complement strand
CAACCACCCCCCTTACCCTGAATCGCTCCCACCCAGTCACCTGTTCTTCCCCATGCATGCATGCATTGCCGTTGCGTCCCCATTCTTTCTGCATGACCGCACCCCTGCACCCTACTGCCTCCCCCTGGCTCGCATTGTTTCAGCGGCCCCCAGCATCGTCCCGCCGGCGGCCGCCCCCCTCGACACCTGCCTGCGCCGCCGCCGCGCTCAGTTGCAGCCCGCGATTGCTGCCGGCCTGTGCTCCGGATTTTTTTTTCACAGACCCCCCATTTGATTGCAGTGCACGGTACCTTTTGAAGCCAGCTGTAATGTCCAGCAAGCAGTCTGGCATGTCGGCAGCGGTCCGCCGGCGGCCCACGCTACGCTTTGGCCCCATCTGCATGAGCGACTGCAGCTCGCAGCTGCTCTCACGCACAATTGCTGCTACCGGCGAACCTCCTGGCACTCCTCTACAACGCAGCTGCCCCCGCTTGTTGCTCGGCTTCACCCGCCCCGCTCGCAGTCGCCGCAAGGAGCAGAACCCGGCAGCACAGCCCGTGGCAGTGGACCCACTCCACCACCACTCACATCCAACGCCCAGCAAAGCAAGCCAGCAGCGGTGCGCGCGGCCTCGGAGCTTAGCCTCTCGTTCCTCGGCCAGGCGGCTTGCACGCCTGTCACATTAGCTTTTCAGGCATTGCAGCGATCGCGGGCGTGCTCACTTGTCGCTGCCGGGCTGCACAACGCTCCCATGCGCTCACCCCGCTTGGCAGCAAGGCTCGCAGGGCTGGCTGCAGCCTGACCGGCGATCCAGGCGCCTCCGCACGCCCCTAGGCTGCCCATATGGGGCGATGGGGTGCTGCACCTCCAGCTACCGCCGCTGCCGCCGCCCGCCCGAACGCCCGTGCCTCTGCCCTCCTCGCCGCAGGCCGCCAGCGAGGTTCGGGGCGCAGCGCCATGGCCAGCGGTGGCAACATCTTCGCCGCTCTGGCGAAGAGCAAGTCCAAGAAGACCAAGACCAAGGCGGACTCGGACGCCAAGGAGGCGGGTGCGTCCGCCCTCTAGTGCCTGTTGCATGTGCCCCAGCTGTGGTGTGTAGCACGGACAGGCTGCTGTGGATGGGAATGGCTAATGCACTACAGCTGTCCGGGAACCTTGTGTATCGCCTGATGATCAGTTGTCAGTCAGAACGCATTAGGCATGCCAAGCTGGGCAACCGTTCGCTGCCCTTCGCATGCATCATGCCAGCGGCTCATTGGCTGCCACTGTTGCTGCCTCCCCATGTCAACTGTGAGCAGAGTCCAAGGCCGACAAGCACGCTGAGCTGGAGGCGGCCATCTTCTCGGCGCCCTCCGGCACCGGCCTCAGCAACTGGGCGGACGACAGCGAGGAGGAGGATGAGTGGGGCGGCCCCGCGGCGGGGCACCACACGCATGCCCACGAGGAGGGGTGGGAGGAGGTGAGTACCATGAAATGGCTGCTGTGCAGTCTTGACCGAGTGGCTGCTGTGCAGCTGCGCTGGCTGCTTGCTGATGTGACCGTGGTGGTCAGACTGCGCTGGGCGGCGGGCAGCTGGGCTTGGCGCTGCGGTGGCATGTCGCCACACTGCCTGCTGCTGCAGCAGGCCTGTGACTGGCTGCTGCACGGCTGATGCTTGCTGTCTGGATGTCACAGCTAGTCTCACTGCGCTGTCGTCAACCCCTGCTTGCCGCGCAGGCCAAGGGCGGCTATTCCGCGCCCGCCGGTTACGGCTTTGAGCAGCAGCAGGAGGAGGAGAGCGAGAGCGAGAGCGAGGAGGAGGAGGTGGGGCCGGGGACAGGGAGGGCGGGTGGGCTGGTGGAGGCAGAGTGCACGTGGAATGCATGGAGTGTGTGCATGAAGGGAATGCAGGCCCTGCATGTGGCATGGCAGCCGTTGACTGCCTGCTGCCTGCACGCGGCGAGCTGAAACAGCGGCGGAAACTTTTGGCGGCATGCACGCCAACCTTGTCACTGCAGCCGCTGCCTTCTTGTTGCCTCTCGATCCGATGACGAGCCAGACATGGGGCTGAGCTGGGCATGAGCTGGCATTGGCTTCGGGCAGCATCCACTGACCATAGTTGATTTGTATTGCCACCCTTCCTGCAGTCTGACGACGAGCTGGACATAGAGGCTGAGCTGGGCATCGAGCTGGCCAAGACGGACGACGAGGCGGAGGAGAGCGAGGAGGAGGAGGAGGCGGCGGCGCGCGAGGAGGGCCAGCGGCCGGGCTCCGCCGACTCCGCCGCGGCAGCCAAGCAGCAGCAGCAGTTGTCCAAGAAGGTGCGGTGGGTGGGAGGGTGAGGGGTGGAGGCAGGGCTGCTGGGTACGTTCAGATGCGGAGCATGCAAGACGCCGCGCGTCTGGCGCATGTGAAGTGGCAGCAGCGATGGAGTGCAGCCTCTCAATATGTGTGTTCGTCTGTTCCCCACTGTTTAACCAACCTGCAAGAGCAGCTGGAGGACCTGCACTTCCGATAAGCTATGTTATGGAATGATGATGCCTGAAGATGCATCTCTGGCTGTTTACAATCAACTGATTTGCAGGAGCAGAAGAAGAAGGAGCTGGAGGACCTGGACGCGGTGCTGGCTGAGCTGGGACTGGAGGCCAAGGCGGAGGGGGAGGCGGACGCCGCGGGCGCCGCCGCCGCCGCCGCCTCCTCCAAGGCCGCCAAGCGCAAGGCCAAAAAGGCCCAGCAGGTGGGATGTGGTGGAAAAATCAGCGGTGGGGCTGCGGGCATGGCACATTTTACAGCGCGGTTAGCAAGCGCCAGCGTATTGGGGGGTTAGAGTGCAGAGTGATGGCTTCGGCTGTAATCTCCATCAAACCTCGCCTCACCCCACCCTCCCCCCGCCCAACCTCCCCGCTTGCTCTCAGGGCACGGCGGGCGGCGCGGCCAACGGCAGCGGCGCCCCCTCTGCCGACAGCAGCGCGGAGAACAAGGCTCAGCCCGGGGAGGAGGAGGGCGAGCAGGAGGCCAGCTCTGGGGCGGGCATCGACCCTGAAGCGCTCAAGGCCAAGAAGGCGGCGGCGGCCAAGAAGAAGGCGGCGGTGAGCGGGGGCTGGGAGTGTAGTGGGGGTTTTGATTGCTAAAATGCAACAGGGCGGGTGTGACGGTATGGAAGGCCGGCCTGTCACGCCCTTGAGCAGCGGTCCTCGGCATTACGTGCATTGTCTGGTGTGTGGTTGACTGTTTCCTGACACGCTGCCCTGCCCTCCTGCCGCCCTCCTGCCACCCTCCGCCTCCTTGCAGGCCGCCAAGAACAGCGCGTCGGCTGCCGCCGCCGCCAAGGCCGCCGAGATTGCCAAGGCCAAGGCCAAGGCAGCAAAGGGCAAGGACAAGAGCCGGTGAGGGCCAGCTGTGTATGTGTGGTGTGCGGTGGCACCCAGCCCTTAATTACTCGAATGCCCTGCTGTGCAAGACCGCGCCACCGATGTGCTGCACAGCATGGTTCATCGCACCAGCAGCCTGCAGCTGCCGTGCTAGTGGTCTTGCATGGTGTTGCCGTGCTGGCTCAACTGTTTCGCCTCTGCCTTCAATCACCTCCATCACCCCTTGCCTCGCTGCAGGTACAACGAGATGCCCACCCGCTAAGCACGCTGTGGTCGCCGGCCAGCGGCAGGCTGGTGTCAACAGCTGCAGGCGCACATGGTCTGCGCCTTGCACCTGCGCTGTGCCCGCTCGGCTGGTCGGCAGCATGGCGAGCATGCCGCCGCTCCACCCCATTTTTCCAGCTTCCAACCATGATGTGCATATTTGGCGCCTGCCCCAGCAGCCGTGCTGGCAGGCGCCGCATGCGTGCATGCATGTCCCGAAAGAGCTCATTTGTCTAACCGGCTGCGGTGGCGCGCCGGCTGGGGCCGCCATTCCGGCCGCACAGCCGCCCCACCCTGCCCTCACTGCGTCCCTGATTGCTCTGCTCAACCTTGCTTGCCTCGTTCTGTCGCACCCCCCACCCGTCCCTGTTTTTCCTCTCTGCTCTTTGCCCCGTGTGCCCCATAGCGTGCCAGCCTCACTGCTGCACACGCCGCTGACCAACAGTTTTCCCAGCTCTCGCCGCCTGTGCGGCCTCGCAACGCTGCCTGCCCTGGCGGCTGCAGCATGCTCCTCCTGCAATTTGATCCCCGCCACGTTAGGATCGCTAGAGTCGAGGTGGACAACAGTGGATGGTTGTAATAGGCAGACGCCAAGGCCGCAGTCAAGCCAGGGGTGCCCGAGCAGTTGTGGCCAAGGTCCAGGGTGGCAAAGGAGACAGGAGCCATTGAACGGCTGCACCACCCACACTCTGTACGCTAGAATGGTTACAACCAAGGCATGCAAGTCAGTGGTACGGATTAGGTGCGGGCAGTGCGGTCAGGCAAAAGAGGCGGAAAAACGAGCGAGAATGGAGCAATCAGCAGCGGAGTGAACACACACAACGGCAGGGAGTGGGGCGCTCAAAGCTGCCTGCTGCGTTTGCTGGGACGGTCATCCGCAGCGGCCGGCAGCGCATGAAATGGGGGATTATGTGTGGGCGCGAAGCGCAGTGCTGTCAGGCATGCATTGGGGCGTGGTGGGGCGGCTGGGCTGCCAAATAATGCGGCCGCTGCAAGCGGCCCAGAGGGATGGAAGCGCTGAGCCGCTCATGCCGCCACCTTGCCCTGCAGTCGCAGGGAACAGTAGCAGAGTGGGCGCACATGTGCTGTCAGTTGACATTGACAAAGGGGCCCCTCTACAGCAGCTTCCCGGGCGCACCGAGCCCCATGTCACACCACTGGACTGCTTGTCCCTATGCACAGCAGGCTTGGCGCACATGGCTGCAAACCCCAAGGAACCCCTTGCAACCGCCAACAACACAGCATCGCAGGCTCACCTGCAGCTGCACGTAATACACGGCCGCCAGCACAATCAGGATGGGCAGTAGCGCCTTGATCAGGCTGGCCAGAGTGCTGCTGCCGGCGGTGGCGCCCGCAGCCACTGGCCGCTTGGCCGGCTTCTTGGCGGGGGCGCCGCCCTGTGGGGGGCCAGAGAGCAGAGGGAAGGGGTTGAGGGCAGGCGTAGTTGGCTGTGGGTACGCTGGAAAACATCGTACTTTCAGCTGTCGTGTCGAGCTGCCCACCGAACGTACCTCCTTCCTTTGGCCACCCACTGCAGTTATACCCCGTCCACTGCCAGCCCCCGCTCACCGCGAACTCTCCAATGTAGTACTTGCCCAGCATCTCCTTGGCCGCCCGGCTGTGCCCAATCTCCTCAAACTCCTCGGTCGCGTCCTTGCCTGTTGGCACAAGAGGCAGGAGGAGGGGTGGTGAGGAGTGGAGCGGCGGCGTGGTGCTGCCACTGCTTGGCCGGCCAGGCGTGCAACCAACCTGCTGCCTCACCCACTGACTCGCCCAGCCAAGCACCCACCCACCCAGCCACCTACCAACCCCACCAACCAACCCACAAGGCCGTGCACGCACCCGAGTTGGACACGAGGGTGTCAAAGCCGCCGGGGTGCTCGTCCAGGAAGGGGGTCACATCATAGACCTGCGCGCCAGCAGCGCCAACGTGGAGAGAAGCGCCCGCAGTCAACAACGGCGTGATGCAGCAGGCAAGTTGCTGGCACACGCTGGGCAGCGATGGTGTGCTGAGAGCCCACAGCAAGCAGGCGCTCTGCGTGCGGCAACTGTGCGGTGCCAGCTACAGCTAGGCATAAACCAGCGGACAGCTAGCAAGTGAAAGCATTGCATTCGTGCAACAGAGCATTGCGCGCCAAGCCAGCCAGCCATGCGGCCCTGGCTGCCTGTGCACAGACAGCCCAGCCAGCGCCCCGCCGCCGCCGCCGCCTGCTCACCTTGCCCTCAATGACCAGCCAGCAGTCCTTGTCGCTCATGTGCTCCTGGCACTCCGCCAGCGTGATGGTCTTGGGCGCCATGGCTGCGGGTCAGGTGGATGAACCTGCGGCACCGCCGGGCAGGCGGAGAGCCCGAGGTGACTGCGAGCGACAGCGGTGGCGGCGCAGCGGCGGCAGGCGGCGGGTGGGCCAGGCGGGGGGCGGCGCGCTGCCTGACATGCGCATCGACTTGATCGCCTCCAGGAGAGCAAGGGAAGAGGAACAGCGCCCGGCAGAGACTGCTTAGACGACCTCAGCGAGGCTTCGCGCCCCACGCACCTGGGGACTGCTGCAGGAGCTTGCTGGCGACTGAGCACGCGACGGCCAAAGTACAGCAGTGAATGGGCAGGGGCTTGGCTCAAGGGTCAAGGGTGCTGCTTCAAAGGCGGCACGTCACACCTCCCATGCACGCTGTGGCGCGACGATCGGCGTCCAGTTTCAATCCCAGCTTCCTCTGTATTGCGGTAGGGGCTGCAGGAGCGGCACAGCGCTATGGCAACCCACCCGGCAGCCCTCCTGGCCACTGTGGCCCACGCCCAGCAGCAGGTGACCTCCAGGGGCATGTCACATGCGATCGAGCCAGCTTGCAAGCGTGCCGCTGCTGGTCGGCGCCCGCCGCCGCCGCCGCTGCCGCCAAGCCCTGTGCCGACTACGTTGTCCGGGCTCGCCTACCCCAACCTGCTGCAGCTGGCCCAGCTGGAAGCAACCGCCAAGGGTCTGATCGATGAGCTGGCGGCCAGTGGCGGGGCGGGCGCCACGCCTCGCCTGCGTGAGCTGCTGGCCACTGGAGAGCAGCTGGTGGCATCTGTGGGCCAAGCCGGCCAGCAACTGGGCAGCGCCCTGCCGCCGTCCAGCGCTGCGCTGCCGCCTGCCCCGGATGCCCAAGCAGTGGGTGAGTGGCACGACCGGGCAGACAGGCAATACTGTGGTGCATTGGATGTGGCAGACAGCGGCACGCAGTCGGCGCTCAGCTGCGCATGAACCGGCTGCACCCTCGCCAACGCGTTGATACCCAACCATTCCTCACTGCCTGCCCCCTGCCCTCGCTTCCCCTCCTGCAGAGGCTGTGTGGGCGCACCATGCGCAGCAGGAGCGTGGCGCCGCGCTGATACCCACGCCCGTCTCCCGGCCAGCGCCCTCGCTGGCTGAACTGCAATACTCGCTGGCCTACCTGCCCAGCTGCCGGCTGCAGCTGCTGCAGGGGCGGCAGCCCACCGACGCGCCAGCCAGCGCCACCGCCCTGCTGCTGCGCTGCGGCCGGGCGTTTGCGGCGGTGGTGCACCTGCAGCAGCCCGGCAGCTTGCAGCCGCTGCGCGTCGGGGTGCTGTCTGCGGCACAGGCAGATGCAGCAATCAGCGGCAGCAGCAGCAACAGCAGCAGCGGCATGGCCAGCCTGTGGGGCCCATCGCAGCATGCAGTGTACCGCCACTTGTCAGCCCAGGCGGCCGCCGCACTGCAACACTTCCTAGCGCAGCAGCAGCAGCAGCAGCAGCAGCAGCTGGCGGGCAGCGGGGGTGCCGCCAGCCCTCTTGAGCTGCTGCTCCTGTGGCTGGTCACCGCCAGCGATGTGTTCACGCGACCCAGCACCAGCAGTGGCAGCCTGCTGCTTGCCGACCCGGCAGCTGCAGGTGGCGGTCTGCTGCCGCCGCTGCACCGCCCCTGGCAGCTGGGCTGGGAGCAGCTTTGGCAGGCGGCCCTCAACCCGCAGCTGCGGCAGGCAGAACACGTGGCAGCAGGAGAGACATGAACGGGCACCCATGGGTGCATGTGGTGGTTGCTGCTGTGCCGCAGTTTGAGACTTGTGCATGCATGCAATGCAACGATGCGCTTGTAATGCTCCGAACCGAAGACAGCAAGGCGAGTTGCCAGTGTCACTGAACTGCTTTCAAGCGGTTGCCTGTGCATGCTTGGTTACACTGTGCAAGATCCACATCAACAGGGATCGATACCGCATGACAAAAAGGAGATTATCTGCAGTGCATATCCATGTCTGCTAACATTCAGCCCAATCATCATCATCATCATCTGAATGCGGTCCGTCGGTCGGTTGGTCGGTTTTGCGGTATCGCTCGTCATCAAGTGCATCCAGCGCTGCCATCAAAGCACGCCACTCGTCAAAGGAATCTTCGCGAACGCGTGAGCTCTTGCTGATGACCACTTGCAGCAAAGCGTAACAGAAGGTGTCGTCATCCCAGCCCTCCTTCCGAGCAACTCTGAGCAAGTCGTCCACTGCCACGTTGCCTTTCTGTGTGTACAGGGCATACCACGGGCCCTTCCAGTTGAGCAAGGTCGTCAGCCGCTCATGATCGCCGTCATTGATCAGGTCAAACAGCCGCACAGCGCCCTTGCCCTGCAGGCGAGCAGTGACAGTTGGTAGCAGCGGTGCATGAACAAGGCTGATGTGGCATTAGTAGCACGGCGTTCAGAGGCTCAACTGAGCCGCCCAGGTTCAGCAAAACCTAGTTACAGATGCTGAGAGCGTCGTGAGCGGCTTGCAGCAAACGAACAGGGAGCAGGAGCAGCGCGGCGGCAGCGCAGCAGACGAAGCGGCACCAGCCGGGTGGCTGCCCTCCTTTGGCACCTTGTGCAGCATCGGGCTTGCCGGGAGTGGGCTAGCCTGGGTGGGGCCTTATTATTTTATTGAGTGCTGAGCAACTGAACCTCCAGATGCCTCGTTGAGCCACCGTGCCGGCAGCCAATGCAACGCAGCTCTGCAGGTTTCATTCGACGGCGCACGACCCACGTCTGGGCTGGACGGTGCAAGCCAACCATGGCAGTGTTGCTCAAAAGCTGCTTCGGTATCAATCAATGCGCATTGGCAAGCGGGTTCATTTGTGTTCGTCTGCTACAGCCACCGTCAGCTGGCCTCGTCGCCGCCACCGCCGCCGCCGCCGCTCTGCTGCGCAGCCAGCATGGCGGCCAGCTGGTCGGGTGTGAGCGTGCCCGCCTGCACTTGCTTGGCCGTCGCTTCATCGATCTGCAGCTCCTTGACCTGGCCGGAGGCATCCAACATGACCACCGCCCATTCTTTCTCCGACACCTGCAGGGTCGGGGATGGGTGCGAGGCGGGAGCAGTGAGCGCAAGAGCAAGGGCCGGAAGAGGGGGAGCGGGGCACCGTTCCACTGCCTTGCTGCCACCCAGCGTGACGGCAATAACATCAGAAACCACTGCTGACCTGGATGAGCATCATGCGGTGCTGCGGCTCCGTCTCCTGCTGCTGCTCAGCCTGCAAGAACGATTGATTGAGCGGCGGCGGCGGCGGCGGCAGCGGTGAGCAAAGCTGGCTGGGGCGTGGATCAGGCACAGACAGATAAATTGCGCAAGACATGCTTGTGAGTGGCGCTAAAAAGCGGTTGGGCGCCCGCAGCAGCCCGCGAGCGTGAGTTTGGTTTAACACCTGCGCCTGGGCGGCCCCTTGCTGCTGTTCCTGTGTGCCAGACATCTTGCAGCCGCACCACGACACCAATCAATAGTGGGTTTGGGGCTGAAAGCGCTTGCAAGTGGCGCCATGCAGGCGACCTGCATGATGTGGCGTGTTGGCCTCTTCCAGGGCCTATTGCTACGCATGTTCGCCAGGCACAGGTTCGGAACAGCTCCGTCCCAGACCCCAGCGCCACAGCTCGCTCTCTTCCGACCGACCAGGGTTCCCTCCTCTGAACCGGGCTCCCTCATGCCGTTTGTGGAGTCCAACGTGCACCCTAAAGACGGGCTGCTGAAGGGGCTGCTGAAGCGTGCTGGGGAACAGACTGCGCTGCCGCCATCGCCGCCCGCTCCCTGTGATGTGCTCGCCTCCTGCTGCTGCTCTCCACCTGCTTCGTTTGGTGCAGCTGGCATGCAAGCACAATGGAGCGGTCATACAGTTGCACGGCATCACCGACAGCTGCTGCCTAGATGTCGTGCGGGACATTCTGCTGCGTGAGTCGACATCTTCTGTTGTGCTGGGGCCGTTGGAAGCTCACAGGGGACTAGGAGCCCGCTCTGTAGCACTTGTCATCTGTTTTCTGCAACACTCACTGCCTGTGCCGTTTCCCCTCTCCACACCCCAAACCTAATTGCAGTGAAGGAGGCCATTGATGCGGGGCTGGACCCTAGCGACCTGCACCTTCGCAGTCTGAACGGCCCACCCACGTGAGCCCCGTGCTGTATTGTTCTGCTGCAGCCCCCAGCGCCTGCAGATTGCCGGCAGAACTTGCCTCGGGAGGCCGCACTATGCCCTTTGTTTCAAGGTCTGTGTTGCATAGCACCCCTGCCTGCGGCGCAGCTCGCCGCTTACGAGTGGAGCCAGGGAGGAGGTGACCCAGGTGCCCATGGACCAGCTAGAGCTGCAGCTGTGCGACTGCTTCAAGATGCTACAACTACCCGCTGCTGATGGTGAGCAGTCTGGACTTTGAATACGCTTGCACAGCGGTTGTGAATGGTGCTGCGCTGTACATGGCTGCTCCGCATTGGCGGTCCCCCTCCTGCAACTGGCTCCGCTTTTCTCAAAACGGCTGCGCAGTTTTGCAAGACCCATCCGTCAAAGCTGCGGAGATGCTGCGGGCAGCTGCCTTCTGGGGCTACACCAACCTGCTGCGGCTGCTGCTGCTGCTGATTACGCCCACAGCCTTCATGGCTGCTCTGGAAGGCCTGCCTGAGGTGTTTGAGATGGCTTACACGGTGCGCTGCCGGCTCCCAAGGTCTTGTTGGTGTCTGATGCGGACCAGGCGGTTGGTCAGGCGTTTGCTGGTGTGGGGCAGCCATCACACTGCTTTGAGTGGCAGCCCACCGCTCCATTGCCTAACAATCATTGTGCTGCCTCTGGTTGCTGCTCCAGGTGTTTGAAGTCGGACAGGACATCAACCTGTCTGATCTGGCATGGTCCCCGCTGCACACGGCTGCTGCTGGTGGAAGCACAACCTGTGCGGCCGCCCTGCTGGACACAGAACCCCGCTTGGCAACCTTGCCCACCGTGAACGGCTTTCTGCCGGCACACATTGCAGCTTTGCACGGCCACGCAGAGGTGCTGCAGCTGCTGCTGGAAGGGCCAGAGGCCGCCGCAGCTGGCACGCAAACAGAGGAAGGCCTTTTGCCGCTGCACTGCGCTGCGATGGACGGCAGGATCGAATGCGTGCGGCTGCTGCTTGGCGTGGCGCCAGCCTCGGCCGCGGCCCAGACAGATGCTGGCACAACGGCCCTGCACATTGCGAGCATGTGCGCTCGACCTCTCGGCAGCGGCAGCGACCATGCGGCGGTGGTGCGGCTGCTGCTTGCAGCAGATCCCAGGCTGGCATCGATGCCGGATATCCATGGCCGGTCCGCGCAGCATGTCTGCTGTGGCCTATTGCGCAGCGAGTGCCACTGGCACTGCAGAGGTACTAGGCCTGATTTTGCAAGCCCATCCAGAGGGCTTGCTGCTGCGAGATGAGGTGGGGTGCCTGCCTCTGCATTCGGCTGCAGAAGCAGGCAATCTGCCTGCATTGCAGCTTTTGCTTGCCGCTGCACCCCTGTCTGCAATAGATGTGAAGAACGTCTTTTGCTACGCGCCAGTACACTATGCTGCATCGTTTGGTCGTTTTGAAGCCGTTTCGCTGCTGCTGCAGGCAGCACCAGTTTGTGCCATGCTGATCAATGCGGACGGCTGCCTGCCGCTTTCAACCGCACTGCAGCGCGTGGATGACTGCCCCGTTGAAAGCCCTGAGTGGCATCAGCAGCTGGAAACCGTGCGCCGCCTGTTGCCCTCTGTTCCCGCTGCCACTGTGCTCAGCGCGCTGAGAGTTGCAATGGGAGTCTGGACAGAGCTTTTCTCAGATGCCGTAGCAAGCCACCTGCCGCTGTCGGTAGCGGAGTGGTCGCTAGTGCCTGAGACGTGCCCCGGCCTGAGCCGGGCCCTGCCTGCCGTGCTGCCGCACGGCCACGAGCAGGCTGGGCAGCTGGTGCGGCGCCTGACGCAGGCCGACAAGGCACGGCTTCGCACCGCTGCCCTGAGCATGGCGCGGGTGCAGAAGCTGGCGCGTGCCTCCCTGCCTCCGGCGCTGTTTGAGCGCATCGTTGCCGAGATGTTTACTGAGTGATCGTTCTCAACATGTCTTCCAAGTTATGTCAGTGCACTTCATCATATCTACGCTGTATTGCTGCTGCTGTTACTCTTGAGTTGTAAACGCATGTCGAGAGAGCTGGTGAAGGCAATGCCAGTTGAACGTTGAGACGTGGGTCAGCCTTCCAGTGTGAATGCCAGATCGGCGAGGGAAGCAGTTGAACCATGATGCTCAATTGAAACCAGCCCTTACCTCATAGAAGTATGTGCATCTGGACATCACAGCAATGCACTGCGCACATGCGTCAGCACATGCGTGATCCAGGCGGCGGCACGCCGGCGGTGGCCAATGGGCAGCGGTGGTGGCCATTGGGCCGCGGGCTCCCTTGCGCTCCTTTGATTTATCGAAAATTCCAATGAGCGCCTGTGGCCGAGAATTTGCGCGCAAACGGCGGAGCGGGATATGCGTGCAACTTTGGGCTGGGATGCCGGGCATTCTTCTGTGTGCGGATCGACCTTATCAGGACTGTGAGGACTCCCTTTGCCTGAATTCAGCAGCGTTGCGCGCACTTCCTGACCAGTGCTTCCAATTGGCAGGTGCCGCCGCTGCACCGGCGCCCCTTTCCACTCCTGCCTTCCACAGGCTCCTCCCCACCACAACTCCCCCTCCCTGCCAATTGCCTGGATGGCACGCCCAACCATGCTGTCGTTGGTGGCAGCATTGCTGCTGGCTGCAGCGGCAGCACCTGCAGCAGCAGGACCCGCATCAGTGCTCCCGGCCCGGGGCGGCCAGCAGTGGCAGCCACCCCAGAAGGTTGGCCTGAGCTTGCTTGGCTCTGTGCCCTTCCCAGCCGCGGAGCAGGTGAGCCGAGCAGCTGATGTGCTCAGAGATGCGCAAGAGAACATGGATCCTCGCGCCTGCAGTAGTGCATGCTGCCCATGCCATGGGAACAGAGGCGGAAGCGAGGCGCACATGCCACGCTGCAATGGCAAGGGCTTGGCCCGCCATCACGCACTAGTCATCTCAACAGGCTCAGCACTCTCCAAACCCGATATCTCGCAGGTTGCGTTTGACGACAAGGCAAAGGTCGCTTACATCATCGGCGGCAATGCGCTGGCGGTGCGTTCGATGCGCCTCCCAACCAGCGGCAACCTGCCGCCGGCCAGCCTGCTGACTTGCATGTCACCGAGAACGGCATGCTCCCAGCCCACGGCAAAGCCGTTCTAGAGTCTCCTTGGGTGCTTCAATGCCGCCCACCCCAGGAGGCCAATGCAGCATAGTTCTGTACCGCCCTCACGCTGCCGTATTCCACATTCCCCCACTCATCAGGTGGTGGACCTTCCCCAGAGCGTGCTGCCGGGCGGCCAGGGGCCTGCCGGCGCGGCGCTGACCATTCTCAAAACTGTGGACCTGGGCAGGTCCATCAATGATGTCGCCTTTTGCGGCGACTGGTTGGCCCTGGCCCTGAATGGCGCCACCAAGGCACGCTAGCTGCCACAAGGCTGGGTGGATGTCCAGCGCGTTGCTGCATGGCAGATGCATGTGGTGATCTGTTGTGCAATGCCCGGCAGCTCTACTCTGCACACGCCCTCATCTGGCTGACCCCGCTCCTGAGCAGCTGTCTCACTCCGTCCGGCGCGCCCCCTTATTGCACTGCAGACCGACCCCGGCAGCGTGCAGCTGCACCGCCGCTTCTCTGCTGGGCCCAACTCCCTGCAGCTGCTGGCCTCCTTCACCGTGGGTCAGTAGCAGCACTAGAGTGGTCAGGCTGAGCTGCCTCTAGTGGCAGCACTAGAGTGTCAGGCCAATAGATGTGGCACAAATGCGCTTGAGCACTTGCTTGAAAAGCCAGAATGAGCAGTCGCACCAACTCTTGTCTTGCCTTCTCACCCACCTGCGCAGGTGCCCTGCCTGACCAGATTGAGTTCTCCAAGAATTGCAAGTAAGCTCGGTTGCACCTCTGGCCCCGAACACCAACATGTCTTCAACGCGCAGCAGCTGTACACTGCCGGGGGAGCCGGCAAGCACAGCGCTCAGCCAGCCCCTCTTTGTGCTGCCCCTGCTGCAGGACCCTGCTGGTGTCCAATGAGGGCGAGCCGAGCGGCTACGGCAGCCCTGAATATGTGGACCCCGAGGTGCGCTGTGCTGTGCCATGCCGTGCTGTGCATGCTGTGCCATGCTGTGCTACACTGCACTCTACCACGCTATGCACCAGCACGGCCTGCTTGCTCGAGCTCGCCCGGTGTCGCCCGCTCCTTGCTGTGCTGAATGCAGATGCCGACATATCAGCACACATTATATCTGGAGTCCCTCACACTGTTGTGCCCCAAGCTGTTTCCTGGTGTGCAGGGGTCTGTGTCCATCATTCGCCTCAAGGCTTCCTGGACTTGGACGGGTGAGGATCCTGCGCCGCTTCGTCCAGCTGCGCTGCCCAATGCAAGCAGCAACCGTGCCGCCACATCCCGCTGCTGCTGCCGCATGTGCCTGAACCGTCCCAGCTGCATGTGCTGCCTGCTTGCCCGCGCACTTCATGTTGCCTGCCCAACAACAAAGCCTGGTTCGACTGGCCCCGGCTGCTGTCATCAACAGGCGGCCAGGTGGTGACTGGCAAGGTGACGACCGCCAACTTCCGCGCATGGAACAACCGGAAGGCAGAGCTTGTGGCGCAGGGCGTCAAGCTGAATGGCCCAGGTGGGAAGCAACGAAAATGGTGCTGTGTGCCTCCTCACAGCCAGCCATGCGCTTGGAGCCGTGCGCTGGGCCCAACTATCTATAGTTCACCGGCATATGCAGACTCTCAGCCTGAGGCTCCCCTGCCTCTCGCAGCTGCGACAAGCCTGCTAACCCCTGCCCCCACTGCACACAGGCGCGACTGTGGCGCAGGACCTGGAGCCCGAGTGCACCACCTTCAGCGAGGACGAGAGGACCGCCTTTGTCTCGCTGCAGGTGTGTTGACTCATGCGAGCTGTGCAGCCCGCTGGCTTGCACTGCACGCTTCATTCTGTAGATTGGCTGGCATGCTTGCGTGCAATTGCTGCCCAAAATTGCGGTGGCCACCAGAACAACTCACCTGCCCGTGCGGGTGCCCTCCTTACAGGAGAACAACGCCATCGCCACTCTGGACCTGGCCTCTGGTCAGATCACCGCCATCCATGGCCTGGGCTTCAAGGACCATTCGCTCAACGCCAATGCCATGGACGCAAGCGACAAGTGAGCCACCCTGGCGACCCCCCAGCAACTGCTGTATGCAGCTGCCTCGTCCATGACACTGACTGCACCTGCTTCTGTTGCTGGCGCTGGCTCCAGGGACAAGGCTATCAACATTGCCCGGTGGCGGGTCAGTGGCCTGTTCATGCCGGATGAGCTGAAGAGCTTCAAGTTCAACGGCCAGACCTTTGTTGTGGGTGCCAACGAGGGTGATGCACGCGACTGGCCGGGTGCGCATGCGCTGCGAGCTGCACGGGTTTGGAGGAGTCGGCTTGCAGACCATGCAGTTGGGCGAGTGTTTGTGACTGCAGGCAAAGCAGGCAGCCGGGTGCTGTCGCTCCTCGAGTGCCCACAGTATCTAAGCTCTCGCCCACCACCTTCACTCAACCTCACTTCCCTCTCCATGCCTCGCTTGCTGTTGCTGCCCACCAACTGCCACTGACTATGCTCTGCGTGTCCTCTTCTGCTCCACCGCTTGCAGGCTTCGAGGAGGAGACAAAGGTCAATGCAACACTGCTGGACCCAGCGGTCTTCCCCAACGCCGCCGCGCTGGAGGACCCCGCTGCCCTGGGCCGCCTGACCATCGTGGGTGAGCGCTTTTTTGTGGCCAAGAGGGAGGTATTTCCAAACTTGTGTGGCCAGTTGCAGAGGCAATGCTGTGAGATCCAGTCCGTTCCACACCCACCCTGTTATTGCTGCCATCTCATGCCTCTGTTACCACATGTGTCAACCCCAGGCGGCCAGAACGGCCTGAACGACCCGGATGGGGACGGCAAGTACGAGCGCATCCTGTCCTACGGCGCCCGCAGCTTCAGCATCTGGAGGTGAGGTGGTTACCACCCAGCAAACAACGAGCCAGCTATGCACAAGCCCGGCCTTCCTTTCTGCTTTGCTGCGCCCATCTGGAGGTG